>Ga0055531_10001190_pt1 | contig 19964 bp, 20 predicted proteins | sample AraplaCvi_mCL_r2_FD_55008 | JGI IMG/M metagenome (GOLD analysis project Ga0055531, IMG submission 55008) | Arabidopsis root microbial communities from North Carolina, USA - plate scrape MF_Cvi_mCL_r2 | ecosystem: Host-associated > Plants > Roots > Endosphere | place: USA: North Carolina...
GAGGGCGACGAAGGAAACGAGGGCAACGAGGGCAACGAGGGCAACGAGGGCGACGAGGGCAACGAGGGCGATGAGGGCAACGAAGGTAATGAGGGTAACGAGGGCAATGAGGGAGACGAGGGGAACGAGGGCAACGAGGGTAATGAAGGCAACGAAGGCGACGAGAACAACGAAGGCGACGAAAACAACGAGGGTAACGAAGGCGACGAGGGCAATGAGGGCGATGAAGGCGACGAAGGGTGATTCTTGAAGGGATCCCCTGGACATTTGAGCGGCAAGCCGAGCTAACCTCGGCTGTCGTTTGCGCCGATTGCTCGATAGTCAGAACCCGGGGAACATTTCGGCCGTGCCTTGCCCAAAAGGGCCGCCTTCCGGAAGTCGGCTCTAGCGGCCAGTGCACGGTCCTGCCCTCCTTGCACCGACAGCTTGCCGAGCTTCGCCGCAAAACCTTTGGCCGATCGCGGCAGGGGGCGGCTGCAGATCGAGCAACTTCAGCTCGCCGTCGATGACGTCGAGGCCAAGCGGTGTCGTGGACAGTCGGCAGCATCGACCGAGCTGCCGCTGAGCAGCCTCACCGGAGCGCCGGTTGCTCGATCATCGGTGGCGTGCGGAACGGCGGATCGATCCCGCGGCTGGCAATTGGGGCTGGCCAAATTGCGGCAGCGCAATGCGCCTCCTTGGTGGCTCCATCACCAGCAGCTCGACCTCGCAGTGCGTCAGTGGCACGTTGTCCGCACCATATGGTCCATCTCAGCCGTGACTGTGACAAGATCGTCGGGGCGCTGGCGTCGGCGAAGAGGATCGGGCGCGGCCAAGGTATCGCCACGCTCACCACGCAACAGCCATCATCATTCCCTTCCATCGCCAGCGAGATGCGTTGGCGGCTTGGCCTCGCACCTGCACAGCTTCTCGTCGGCCGCGCCCCCCAAGGTCCGACGGCGGCGGGGGGACGTAGGAATGGCATCTTAATGGCGCGGGCCTGCTCTGCTCGGCAATCGGTCACGCCCGGATATCGGCACCTGCGCCCTGGAATATTCGGGTTCGCCAGGATTTCATGACCTCGTGGGCTGCGCCCAAGGCCCAATGCAAGGGCGCACTTCGCCGGGCGAGATCCACTATCCTCACGTGTGAAACAGCTCTGAATGTGTATCAATTTGATACGTAAATTTTCCCGTTAAGGAGTTGTTGTCATTCGCGGATGTCGGTGTAAGCTCGCCCTTGCCTGGTGCCGACTCCGAGTCGGATCGGGTAACACAAGTCCGAACTCCGGGATTGTGGTCGCTCCTGATTATCGGACACGTATGGCGATGTCGGTTTGCGCAACCCCGTAGGTTGTTTGGCCCTTGCGGTGCCGAACCAAGGGTTGCGTACGACATTGTAACAGTGGGTCGGGCCCCGCGGGTCCGATCGGCTTTGTACTGTCGGGAATGGCCCATGTAGGCCGCCCATCTTTCACCACAACTTATCTGATCGCGTGCCTTCGGCACATCTGCCGCTGGCGTGCGCTCATGGGGAGAATGATCATGACGTGCATTGTTCATAACGTAAGCGACACTGGCCTCGATCCGATCGAGGAAATCCTGGAGACTCTGGTCCTGGGCGACCTGTTCGCACCGGTCAGCTTCATCGACGATCCCGATAGCGAGGGCCAAGATGAAGACGATGAGAATAACGAAAGCAACGAAGGCAACGAGTCCGACGAGGACGACGAGGACGACGAGGACGACGAGGGCGACGAAGCCGACGAGAATGACGAAGGCGACGAAGACGACGAAGCCAACGAAAACGACGAAAATGACGAAGGCAACGAAGGCGACGAAGCCAACGAAGCCGACGAAGACGATGAGAATGACGAGGGCGACGAAGGCAACGAGGCCGACGAAGATGACGAAGGCGACGAAGGCGACGAGGGCAACGAAGGCGACGAAGGTGACGAGAGCACCCTAGACGATGGCGATGAAGGCGACGAGGACAACGAGAACAACGAGAATGACGAGAATGACGAGGGCAATGAGGACAACGAGAACGACGAGGGCGACGAGAACAACGAGAATAACGAGGGCGACGAGAACAACGAGGACAACGAAAACGACGAGAATGACGAGGGCGACGAGAATAACGAGGGCGACGAAGCCAACGAAAACGACGAGGGCGACGAAAACGACGAGAGCGACGAGACGGATGAGCACGACGAGGGCGACGAGAATAATGAAGGCGACGAAGGCGACGAAGGCGGCGCCGGCGGCCAGAACGAGGACGACGAGGGCAACGAGGATGATGAGGACAACGAGGACAACGAAGCCGACGAAGGTGATGAGTCGGATGAGGGCGACGAGGACAATGAGGGCGATGAAGCCTCGGGCAACGACGAAGGCGACGAAAACGACGAAGCCGACGAAGCCGACGAGGACGATGAAGACAACGAAGACGACGAGGGCGACGAGGGCAACGAGAACGACGAAGACAATGAGGACGACGAGGGCGACGAGGCCGATGAACAGGGCGACGAGGACGATGAACTCGACGAGAATGACGAGAATGACGAGGGCGACGAAGGCGACGAGAACGATGAAGGCGACGAGAACAACGAAGGCGATGAGGGCAATGAGTCCGATGAGGGCGATGAGGGCGACGAGGACGACGAAGCCAACGAAGACGATGAGGACGATGAGGACGACGAGGACGATGAAGCCGATGAGGACAACGAGGACGACGAAGGCGACGAAGCCGATGAAGGCGTCGAAGGCGACGAGAATGACGAGGACGACGAGGACGACGAGGGCAATGAGCAGGATGAAGATGATGAGGGCGACGAGGACAACGAGGCCGACGAGGGCGACGAGGGTGACATTTAATCACCCGATGCTTGCCAAGGTTCAGTCAGGATCAATCCTGGCTGGATCGGGCAGGCACGAGGCCCGGTTCGCCGGTGTTCTCTAACCTCAACTGGAAACCCCCGGCTTATAGCCGGGGGTTTTCTTCTGCGCCCGAGGGGAAGCGCAAAGGTGCAGTTGGGCGATCGGTGGCGACGGCCCGCGTGCCGCGAAGGGCCGCACGCAAGGTGCGTTCCGAGATCTTGTGTATTCATTGGGCTCAACACGGCCGCAGGATCGCATGAGCAGGACGGCGTCCGCGAAGATCAAAGCCCGCGTTGCTCAGGGAATCCGCGTGGCTCCTGTCATTGGTCGAAGTGCAAGCTCGGGGCGGGCAGGGTGTCGACCGCCGCGTTCGGAACGCTGTGCATGCTGCGAAGGCCGGCCTTCTACGGCCAAGCTATACGCCTACGGAATGTGTGACCGATGAGTAATCCAATCGCTCAGCCCCAATCCAAACACCATAATTTGGGAGACTGGCTGGGCCTTCACGGCCTCGATAACCAGACGTGCCGCCATCTTCTTGATGAGATTAAGAAGGAGCGCGCCGAAATTCCTGCAAATGGCGATATTCCGGATCCGCAAAGCGCGGGCTTGAATCCGGATGAAGTGTGGACGAAGGTTGTCTTGGCGATGTGCAGCTTCCTGCCAGAGCACCAGGGCGTAATCGAAGAAACCTTCGAGCGGTCTACGAAGATTGCCGTCGCGGCCCGAGGAAAGTCGCGAAAAGCTTTAACGATCGATCATGGTCCTGCCAAATATCCTACAATAATGTACAATTATTTTGACGAAATTTCTGACCTGTTCGTTGTGGCACATGAATTCGGACATGCCTTGCAGATCCGGGCAAGCGAAGGATTATTCATGCCACCTGTAATGAGAGAAACGTGCGCTTTTCTCTCAGAAGGGGCTATATTATCTTCTTGTTTGAATGAGCCAGCCTATATCGCCGAAAATTCTGTCAGATACTGGCGAAAATCCAATAAGAGATACTTTGGTAATCTTGCGACACGCCTAGAGAAATCATTAAAAAATGACAGCGTGATTTATGAATATGACTGGAACTATCCGATCGCTCGATTTTTGGCGCTGCGAATTTCGGCGCAATTTTCGCGAGAACTGATCTGGGATGTGTTCAGCGGCAGCTATTCTATCAAGCGGGTCTTAGATAAGCTGATGATTTAGTCCGGATTTGGCGAGAAGCGTTTCCTTTCGGCTTGCGTCCGGGATACGTGCCAATGGTAGCTAAAAAATCTTTCATGTTTGCGTGCGAGGCGGGAGGCGCCAATCGCTACCTGCGGGTCGCTGCAACGGCACGCCGGCGGGTGCAGGGATCGATGTCGTGCCGCACCCATGTCGGGCCTCTCAGGGTGCCGCCTCCAACCGCCGCGTCGCATCAGGCTTCCATCGGGGTTGGCCAGGAGATTCAAAAAGTGCTGAACTTAAGCTGCTGGAAGTCGTGTGCCGGTTCAGACGGGGGGCAGCAGGCCGGACGATATCAAGCTCCGTCGGTCGAGCCCGTTTGCAATTTAAGCTCTCCCGAGAACACGCGCCGGAAAAACTCGATCCGGTTCGGGATCATGTCTTTGATCTTCTCGCGGTCGCCAGCGGGTATTCGATCCGGATGATGGATAATCGTGTATGCAAAAAGAGCTGACTCGGCGAAATCTTCCTGTTCACTCGAGCTCGCATATTTTGTGATATAGGATCCGTCACGCGATACGGCGCTTTTCCAGTCCGGAGATTCAATATACGCCGCTTGAATCGATGCATGAGTTCCCTCGTGAAAAAATGTCTCCTCAAGGTCGTGCGTATCAATTCGCTTGCTCGCATTTCCGGAGTAAATGGTGAAGAAATGACCCTTGTCCTCTGCAAAGGCTGTCGTGTCACTCCCTCCGAAATTCACGGTGATGTGCCTAATGATATTGCGATAAAGCGGGGGTAATTTCCCCAGTGGAGCGCCATATCGGGAAGCATCCTGTTCGGCGGCTTCCTTGCTGCCGAACTCTTGATCGACTGCGATTTTGATTTTGGTCCCGTCCTTGAAATAGGCGTCAAATACATAGGCATTTTGAACCAGGGGCCTGCCGGTCCCGCGCTTATCCGGCATCTCGAACTTCTGAAAACCCAGAAACGCGAGGCGATCGAATGCGCTTGGATCATCCGCCGTGATGAAATCGAAGTCGGTTCCGACGACCGATGAGCGGTAAGGCGGGGTAGTGCCAGCGGACATATCGCTTTCTTTCTGGGAAGTTTCTTTCGCAAAAGTCGAAGGGGAGAGAGCATCCGTATCGCGGACGGACCACACCGCCGCGAAAACGGCGACGATCAACACTGTCCCTGAGCAGGCTATGACGGGAAGGTTTTTCATCATTCGAATATGCGCCAAGGATGTTGGATCGTCGAGTTTTAATCGCGGATTGGCGCAAAATGCACCGTGAAGTTGTCCCGTCAGCTTCTCTTCACTTAGCGCCCCGCTATTGGCGGTCTTGCTGCGCCGGCCCAGCGGTGGGCCATGCATCTGTGCCGTCGACATGGGGGCGAGGCGTTTCCTGTGCGCTGCGCGGCCAAAGTGCCGCGCGTTCCCTAGAGCAGGCCTCGCATTTCAGCGTCGCGTCATCTATACGGGCACAATAGGGCAACCACCCTGACATGTCAGCCTGTCGAATAGGAATGGCTCGATGAACCGATTTTGGCGACTCGAATTCTGTGTGCGCGCCGAGCGAATGGCCGGAGCGTCGGCGTCTTGCCTGCTAGCTTTCATCGCTATGACGTTCGTGGGCGCGACGATCACCGGGCCGCAAGACGTGTTGCGATCGCTGCACGATATGCCGGGTGCGACCTATCTTCACGGGGGCCTCGCGATTGCTTTGATGATCTTCGGTGCATGTCGGCTCTGCTTCACCCTATTCGGTGGCAAATTTTCACAAGGCCGCTCCGAGACCAAATCAACGCGCTTTGCGCGGATGGGGGGCGGTGCTGCGTCTTTCGTGCTGGGAGCTATGGTTCTGGGAGCCGCTTTGGATGGCTTGGGTGGCAGCGTTTCGATGGGACGCTCGGGAGCCGAAGCGCTGCTCGGGGTGCACGTCGGCGGGACTTGGTTGGTTTTTATCGGACTCCTGTTTTTCGCCGCCTCAGTTTGGCAGTTCGCCAATGCTTGGACGGAAAAGCTATCGAAATGTTTCGGTCCCGACATCCCCGCGTGGGTGGTACCGCTCCAAGGTGCGGGCCTTGCGGCACGCGCGGACGTGTCGTTCATTATTGGGTACGCGTTCTTTCGGGCAGGATGGCTTGGCGGACTCAACGTGATGACAGGAATTGATGACGTGTTTACCGCGCTAGTTGAAAACTCGGAGCTGAGCATACTCCTGGTCTTTGCACTGCTGCTATCAGGAATTAGCGGTTTCGCGGTAGCACATTGGCAGAATTTGGTCTGCGAGCGATCTCGGCCGCTCTCGCACCATCGCATTCACGCGTGACTTTCCGCTAACATATTGAAAAATAGCGACTGTCGCCGCGGCCGCGGGACATTTTGCATGCGCCGTCGCCATTTCGCTCGGTAGACTGGCGTCAGGATGGTCGATAAAGGTGAGCCCGAGGTTAGTGGTCGATCTGGATTTTGACGCGATCTTCGCTCACGCGGGCGGTGTGGGCAATGGTTGCGCGGGCGCTTGCAATCTGCGCGAGGAGATTATTTTGCTCTGGCTCGCCCAGCAACTCCGCTAGGCTGACATCCAGGACCTTTGCCAATTCATCCATGTGCACAGGTTTTGGACGCGTTCGGTTTAGCTCCCATCCACAAACCGCCGCGTCGCTCACCTTCATCAATTTCGCAAGTTGTCTTTGCGACATGGCTTTTGACAGCCGGATCCGCTGTACGCGCACGCCGAAGCTTTCCCGATGTCGTGCCGTTCCAGCAACCGCCGACCCCTGTGCGACGGCGCCTTGCAGGCGCGCGGCGCCCAAAGATATACGCGATATCGGGATTGCGAAATCCAAGCCCGCCAAGCGGCCGCTCACCCAGGCAACATGGGATCTCGCGGCGCCACTGTGCGGAAGCTTGACATCGACAGGATTTCCCACTGTCATGGGCGCATCGCCCTCTAAAACCAGCCCAAATTCTGAAATATTATGGATTATGACTTCGAATTCGCCTTGCTTCGCTTTCGCTCCCGGAAAACGCATTCGCGTATCGCAGGGCTCGTCTGGCTCGCCAGGACATATTTCGATAAAGGCAGTAACGGTCATAATAGCCCTATCCAACGCCGCAAGCCTTCGGCGATCGCCAGTGCGTCTCTTCTGGCTCATACCTAAGGGATTGAGCCCTTCTAAATGTGGCCACATTCGCGACGCGTTGTAAATGGGGTGCGGACGGCATTCCTGACAGCCACGACGGATGAAGTAGCGGGCTAGGGCGCCGCCCGCGGAAATGTTTTGGGTGCGCAGCCACGAGCCCGCTCCCCAGTATCATGCTGGCCGGGTGAGCCGGCGATTTGGCGTTGGCGTTCGTCGGCGACGCAATCTGCGCCAAGAGCCTAGGACGAGTGGATGAGCGACGGGCTGGCAGACGATAACTATCTGCACTTTGTAATGCGAAGACCCTGAAAGCTGGCTGATCGATCGACCAACGATAAGGCGGTTTCTTGGCGGCCGAAGTCATCGGTCGCCGGCTATCTCGTGATCTGCCGGCTGGTTGTCTATGGGGTATCCCAAACTGCGCGGCGCGCCACCCTCGATATTGTACAAGACGGCGGGAGCTCACGATCTCCGGGTGCTGAAGGTGACTGAAGGATCGTCGCCCCGTCGGCGACGCGTAGCGACGTCGATCTCGCTAAAAGGACGGCTCTGACGCAGCAGCATTGAACAGAAGGGCCCCACCACGGTGAGGCCCTTCGAAACGTTCATTTGCTGGATACAAAAGTGCCGTGATTGGCACCAAGGCGTTGATGCCTATCATGCTGTCCCGCTGTTCAAGCGTAGCGGACGGTTACCTTCTGCTTGCGGCGCGAACGCATTGCGGCGCCCATCGCGCCGAAGCCCAGAAACATCATCGCCCAACTGCTTGGCTCGGGAACGGCAGCGGCGGTGTCCAGTGCGATATTGGCCGACGAATTGCGCTCCCAGGCCGTATTGACGAAGTTGAGCCGCAAAACCCCATTCTGAAGCGCAACATCCGAGCTATCGAAACCCGTAATGGATGAGTTGAGCAGATTTGCACTCGAGAAGGCGGCCGATACGTTCGTAAGCGAAAGGATCGTCGCTGAGAGGCTCAAAGAAGTCCCCGAGATATTCGTGATCTTGAGGCCGCCGCCATTGAAGTCGAGACCGATTGCCGCATTTGGGGCCGCTCCAACCTCAAACTCGCGACCTCCGCCGACAACGGCAGAATTGAATAAGCAGGAATATGTCGATCCCGCACCGACCTGCGAACAGGTGACGGTGTTGCCAATCAAGCTCGCCGCCTGCGCGGGCGAAGCTGCAACCAACGCCGCAAATGAACATGTTACCCAAAATTTTCTCATGAAATTCCCCCCGGTATGATTTGGGCGCCCTGCCGGGCTTTACCGCTCAAGTCCACTTCCGAATTACGAGTTATGTCCTGATTTGACACAAGTAGTGCTGTCGGCGGACGACGGTTACCCGGGGGAGCGATCTTGCGCCGCTGCAGTCGGCGTGTGAGTTAGCCCGTTAGGGCCACAAAACCCGCTTGAAATTAATGGTCGATGCGAGATCCCTCACTTTCCGGACCCGGAGCCGGCATGTGCTATTATTGCAAGACAAGCGCGATCATGGCCCTTTGGTCACTTCATCCAAATTCCGCCCGACATTTCGAATCCATTGGATCCCGACGATCGCGGCGCCGCCAATCAACGCATAATCCCACCAATTATCGGCTTGGAGCCATCCGAGGAGGAAGCTTGCGCATCCGACGAGTAGAAACGGCGCAAGCAAGCGGGCGGTGACGTTGCGAAGCAGCCTTACGCTCCATTGTGCCTTGGCTGCCTCGCGGCGAGCGTTGTCGAGATTTTTCTCGAGATCCGAAACGCGCGCCTGCAGACTGCGAACCGCGCGCTCGAGCTGCTCCACTTCGGCGGTTTCCGGTTCGCGCCGCCGGCTTTCCGTTTTCGGGATGGCGCTTTCGTCAATTTCCTTTGCCACACCATCTCCTTCGGACAGCCGTCGACGCAGGCCCATCGGCTCGGTCGTAATCGACTTTCTCGACCCTCGTTGACATAGCATCCTAGCGGAGCATCATGAACGGATCGTGGAGGAAAAAATATTGCGCCGACCAGCGCGCCGGAAATTGAAGCGAAGACACCGGTTCCATTCGGGGGAAGGACTATGCCGATATACGAAGTCCGAGGACCAGATGCGGCGAGGAAATATTGGTTGGTCGAGGTCGAGAGCGAAGGCGCATTCCTGTCTGAGACAGCGCGCGCCGGCTCCTATTCCAAGAAGGAGCGGGCGCAAGCGGCAGCCGATAAACTGAACAAGCCGATGGGGAGGAGCGAACCGCACCATCTTCGGTACTCGTAATGGTGTGTCCTCGATCCGGTTGAACAGATCCTATATACCGACGACGGCGATCGCCAAGGAAGCTAGGAGACGTTCACAAGGCGCGGACTGGCGGTCCAGCGTTCTTCCCAGCTCTGCTTGATCCGCTGACCGTTACCCAGATCGCCGGTTGAGCAATTCAGCATCTTGTCGAGGCAATTTTTTTCCCAAAGATCGTGAACGATCGGGTCCCAAGCCATGAAGAAGTCGGCATGAAATGTGTCGCCGCGCTTATGCGTTGGCGACGTATCCATATGATCCGATACGAATTCGTAAGTTTCGCCGGCAGTATGCGTGTACCAAACGCCTATTGTAAAGGACGGGATGACAAATGGGTGCGTTGCGGGGCACTTCAGATAGCCCCAGCTCCCATATGAAGCATAGGAAACATGGCTTCGATGATCGGCGCTATCGAGGTTCTTTCCGTCCCAACAATCCGGGGCGCCCATTCGGGCCCCGATCCTGTTGCCGACCGGACAGCCACGCTGCGCGTCCTCGAGATTCGTCCATTCCCGGGGCGTGAACGGCACCGGTCCATCACAGGCGAAATCGAGTTTGCCCGTTGGTGCGTCGGCCAGATTGAGCATGTCTCGTCCGAATATGAACTTCAGGCCATTGGGTAGCGAAACCGCCTTGCCCTGATATTGCGGGTGTGTGGGATCGGAAACGATCGGGTCCGACTTCGGCCGCCTTTTGTAGTAAATCGTCACATAGTCTGGACGGACCACCTGGCCCTTGCCGTTGAGCAGCGCAGGAACCCAATAGGCCGACCGGTTAACCGGCGACATGCAGGTGGAGTTACCGGCCGCGCGCAATGAGGAATAGGTAGAGTAGGCATCGGCGGAATCGTTGCCGAAGAACTGGTGCAAGTGGCTCCTGCCCGGCTGCCCCGGATAGACGATCGGATCGTCCGCCTTCAACTGGCCAGGCATGCAGATGAACCGGAAGGCCCCGACGACGTCGGGCGCCGCCGATGAAGGCAGCGAAGTAGACACCAGTTCATTCATCGGATCGAAGTTGCTCGCGATCGCTGTCACACCCACCCCGTCGGCGCTTGCGTCAGCCCCTGAAGAACCGGTGGGCGGCGGTGTCGGCGTCGGTGTCGGAGTATTTGGCGAGGGCGAGGCCGGCGGAAGCACAACTGCCGGTGCAGCGCCACTGCTGCCGCCGGACCCGCCGCCGCAGGATGCCGTCACAAGAGCTAAGGCGGACACTAAAACAAAATGGCGCATAGGTTTCCTCGGTCACAAAAATCATGCAGCAATTTCGGATTATTCCGGTTCGCGACTTGGTGCCCGTTGCGGCGGCGAGCGCCGCTAGACGAACGGGACCCGTTCGCAGTATTATTATTGGTTCGCCGACCCTGTGGCCGATGATGGCAGGCAAACGCTAATTTGGAGTAAAAGGCGGCGGGTCCCGTCTGTGATCACCGGAAAAGCGGCATTTCGCCGGTGAGGGGCTCGTCATCCCAACGCCACGAACGACGATCGCCGGTCCACCGGCCTACGCGAATTGCAACAGTAAATGGGCCCTTGAAGGTCGCCGCGGTTCGGCTCTCGCGCTCGGTTGCGCTGGGCGCATCCGCGCGACCCGCCACCGGTAGGCGTTTGCGATGCGACGTCGGAAATTTCTCATCGCCCGTTGGCGGCGCCGATTTGCCTTTCGCTTCTCGATTTTCACCGCCCGGGCGCCGGACAGTCCTGTCTTTCTGTAATAGGCCGACCCGGAGCAGGCTCTCAATTCATTAACCTCGATCATTTAGGCAAGGACGCCGGAAGGATCCGTGATGGCTCGAGCCGCTATGCTTTTGGTTTTGCTGCTTGGGGGCTGCGCGCCCCAGGCCAGAGACATTTTGCTGTCCGACGTCGATCTGAGCAACATGGAGACCGTTCAGGCGATCCGGGATCAACTCGAGCCACGGGACCGGGATCTCTTTGCCAACTACGTCGTGAGGCATCATTTCAAGTCTGCCCGCTATTGTGGAAAACCACTTCTGGACGCTGATGGGGAGGCGCCGGCAACCGTTGGTGAGGCGATCGACCTGGCGGTACACCGGGACGCCGCAGAGCGGCGTGCGTCATCGCGTCCACAAACGCCGAAGGCCCCTCGCGAGCTTGCGAAAGACGAGTGGGACGACTTGATACGCGATAGAGATTTGTTGATCGATGCGCAGGACCGGCTTCGTTTGGAGTATGGCGATGCAGCCACCCGCCGCCCGGAATGGAAAACCCGGCAGACGGACATAGCTCAGATCGACAAGAAACTCATCGCCATGAAGTCTGCGGTTTTTGGTTCCGGCCATTAACCCGGCCAGTTGTGACCATGCGCGTCTTTACAGTTTGTAACTGTCCCTCGCCAAGGCAGGCTGCGCATGCAAGCACGAGGGACAGGAACAAGAGCGCTGGCGCTTTACTTCCAATTGAAGTGACGCGCCCGTGGCTGAAGGTTGTTCTCGGCGAAGCGTGATCGACCCATCATATCTTATGGGACACTGTGCATCCTTAAGCGATCGACAAGCGAACGTCGTTGTCGCGGCGGCGGCGGATGGTGAAGCCGATGCCGGCAAAGCCTAGAAGCATCAATGCCCAAGTGGCGGGTTCGGGCACGGCTGCGACTGCAGGCGCGGTGTTCAGACGGAACTGCGCCACATCAGCCACAGTTGCACCGTTTGTGAACGTCATTTTTACGCTCGAAAAGGTGCCATCAAAGGCATTGAAGAAATTGTTCCCGTTCTTATCGAGCGCATAGGACGACGTCACGAGGCCATCGCTGTTTCCACCAGTGAAGGTAAAAAACACCTTCCCGTTGGTCAGAGCGTCAATGTTGAATTCGAGAGCGCTGATGAGGCCGCTATTGATCGAAAATGTCAGGGGATTGTTCAACACCCCGTCCACAGCGCCAACTCTCGATTGACCATTAGCAAGTCCGATAAGCTGTTCGGGCGACGAGAACAGGACTGTGGCAGGTGCGTTGTTCAACGTACCCGTAACCGACGTTCCTGGAACGCCCTTGTTTATGAGAACATTGGATCCCGGCTGGGCCGAGCACCCACCCCCGAGGCATATGGTAACCGCGGCAGATGCCGAACCCGATGCGACAAGAAACGCCGCGACCGCAGCCATAGAAGCAATTTTACGCATTGGAAGCCCCCCAAAAGACGGTGCGACCCGCTAAATGGTTCGTAACAACCGGGTTAACATAGACTGTTGTCTTGAGTCCATTTGGCAAGATCAGCGATTTTAGGCTTGCGTCTCGATATGGCACACATCCTACTGGCTTCAGGCACGGATCGGCGCGGCGAAACAGATGGTCTCGCGTCTGGAGATCATGAAAGACGCATCAGGTACGACGGCGATGAGGCGGCGCCGGTGTCGAATTACCCTGCGGTAAATGCGATGCGATCGAGAGGGGCGACAAGACTGCTTTAAGATTACCAGTGACCGTTGCTGGCATCAGGCATATTCGCAGAGCGATAAAAGCGGGGTTACAGACCGGTGTTTGCCGGGAAATGTTAAGTTGAGGGCGACAAGGTGACCCCTGCCGCCCCCCTTTTTCGCCGCATCCCACGAGCGCGGGCAAGCAGGATGGGCTAATATTATTAACCGACCGGGACGCAATCGGGTTCCTACCTCTTTTGGAGTAGCGCTCTGGAATGTCCGTCAGAGTTTGAAAGACTTATATCGGGAGCTTCGCTCTGCAGACCAATAAGGCCTGCGGCGCAGCCGGTACGAGCCCGGCGGAAATTCGAGATTCAATCCGGCAGCGTCCGCCCGGCGGCAACGCATCGCGCAGGAGCCAAGGAAATTCAGGTGATCGAATTACTGCCGGCTCCGATGGAGCAGATGGCCGTCCCGCGAGGTAGAAGGGGACGCGACATACGATCCGCTCCTAAGCGTTCGACCGAAAATGTAAGCAAGTGGACACGAGCTTTTTGGAGGGGCACACGTTGCCGCTCTAATCTCGCCGTTTGGTGCTGGCGATGCCCAAGGGGGTAACAGCGGCACCACGCGTGTAGCGCTGTCGCAGCATCGCCAACGCTGCCTCATACAAGGCTTAAGCCCCGCTGCCAACCGAGCCGATGGCATGTCATGTTGGGGCGAGATAACGACGATAGCGCGCTCACGCATTCGTTAGTCCGTTGAGAAGCACCGCGGCCAAGACTCGGGCTCCAAGCACTCCGGCGTTTTCAGCATCGCGTTGCACGGTGAGCTATCGTGATCCGTAAATTGCGCGGGGCTTTTGTCATCATGAACGAGGTGAGGGCGTCACGAAGGCGTGGATGGGCATAAAAGGGGCCACAGAGCATTGTATGCGAGAATTGAAGCTTAACATGCGGTATTCTTTTACAAATAAAAATGCGTTTACTGCCTCCTTGGCAGGATTTAGGCCTCGCAACGCAGCTTCTGGCATTTGTAACGGCGGGCTGAACGATATTTGCTCATGGAAAATCTTCTCGATCTGTGTAACCAGAGCGGCCGCAATCGCATGTTCCGCCGCCTTGGGGTGGGTTCGGTTAGAATTTAGAGACGATGGGTCGCCTTACTGAGAATTCAGGGGGGGCGAATATGACGCAGAAGATCAGGATTTCGCTTCTGGCGAAGCATGAGATCGCAATAGACGGATTACGCAACGTCTTCGCGGGGGACTATTTCCATGTCGAGGCTGCAGTCCCTGGCGGAGCCGGGCTGGTCGGTCGGCTCGAACGCCCCGAGGTTGATGCCGGCAGCCATGTGATCGTCATCGACGGCGGCGATCGCCGCTTTGGCGTCGACGCCTGTCGTTTTCTCGCGGCGAAGAGGATTGATGCGCGGCTCGCACTGCTGCTGGACCATTATATATTCGAGGATCTCGTCGAGGCATTTCAGACCGGCGTCGACGCCGTCATCATAAAGGGGATATCGAGCGCTCCGTTGATCGAATCGATCAAGCTGGTCGCCTTGGGCGAGAAGGTATTTCCCTCGCAGCTTGTGGTGGACCTGACGCGCGCGAGTTCTTCTGCAAGCCGCGGTGAAGGGAAATGTAGCGCGGCATCGATTGGACTTTCCGGCCGCGAGCTCGAGATTCTTCAGAGCCTTATCGCCGGATTGGCTAACAAGGCGATCGCTCGGCAATTTGGTATCTGTGAGGCGACCGTAAAAGTGCATGTGAAGTCCATACTGCGCAAGCTAGGCGTCGAGAACCGTACGCAAGCGGCCACTTGGGGCGTCAAGAACGGACTCGCGGGCCCCGATCCGTTTTGTGAGCGTGACGCCGGGCCTCCCCGAATCGCGGATCGGCGGTCGGCCTTGGCGGGCCAGGCGGCCTGAAAGTTTCGAGAACCCTGCCGGCCTTATCATTGCTGTCTGGTTCACGCCGGAAATTCGTCGAAAGCTTCGGGCGTACCAGCCTGACCGTTGGACTAACGGTGCGCAACGGCTCCGTGGATGGCGCAGAGCCGACAAGTACTCCGGCGCTTCTTCGCGCCGAGTGAGGCTTGGGCGCCCGGGGACGGCGGGGCGGCCGCTCCTTTTGGAACCCAACATTGCGGCTTTCGTAACCCGCAGAAGTAGCAAACCCCGGATTTCCGATCGTTTGAACCTGACTTGGCCCTCGAATGGGGTCGGCTCGCGGAAGGCACTAAATCAGTAAGGATCCGTGGTTCGCGAAGCTCGTATGCTGGGAGAGGCGCCAGGAGCCTGTCAGGGGGCTCTTGCTCCGAGGTCTCGGGTCTCCAATGACGAAAGGCCCCGCTGGGGTGCGGGGCCTTTCTGGGGGGTTCCACAAGGTATCACAGTCAGACCGCTCGCGCGGGTATCACGGCAGCCGACTGTGATTGTCAGCAGAGTATCCAGTGCGTGCTACGGGTCAATTATACCGATGGGGGATAGGGCGGCTATTGCTGGCCGCGGCGGAACGATTGTCGACCATGCTTTTTCAATCGCACGAGCTTGTGATGGCCCGACTGGCTCCTTTACATTTCGCTCGGCCAAGGGTCTTTTTTTGGCGCGGCAGTGTTTGGCGTCTGAGCGAGCATTTCAATTGCTCCCGCGCTCGAATCCAAGGCGACAATTGAAGCCTGTTTGCCTCGGTCGGAACGGTGGAGGCAAGGCCGGCCCATTTCCATGGACGGGCGTGCCGCGAACGCATCGACGTGAGAAGCTGACGGCCTAAAAGCTTCGCGTACCGGGGCTGTACATCCTGCGGGTCCACCTTGTGCGGATAGCCGTCGTCGACCCGGTCGCTTACTTTTCCCTGTTGCGGCATATGTCGGTGCGAAATTTCAGGAGGTCGAACCTAAACGGGTCTGTGGTCCTAGCCCGTTAGGCTGATGTATAAATGACCGTCACGCTATATTCCAAGGTCGCCGCTGGTGAATTTCGCAGCCACCGCAAGCGACCGAGATCGGGGTTCGGCCGTTAGTCTCCAGAGCCACGCGATTGGCTTACCGAGCCAGTTTGTGCTCGAAAAGTCTTGTGATCGATATTTGCCGCCAAGCCTGGACGGGGACTGGGGCTCCGGCCTGCGACGTTGCGCACGGCAGTGCGGCCCCTATGCTCTTTGCGTTTGAACAATTAACTCGGCTTGGAATGATGTTCGAGATGATAAGCGATTGGCGAGCAACGATAGCGCATGCGGATCTGGCGGACTGGATCACGGTCGCTGCCTATCTCCTTGGTGCGCTTCTAAGCGCGCGCGCGTCCAGGCACGCATGGCTCCAGCGAATTCCGCGCGAGACCCTATTCTGGCGGCTCACGGCCGCTCTCCTGCTTTTTCTCGCAATTAACGAACTCTTGGATCTCCAGACTCTTCTAACCATGATTGGGCGCGCCCATGCGAAGGCCCATGGCTGGTATCCCCAACACCGCAGAATCCAGTATTTGTTCGTGATCGCGCTAGCATTCGGTGCCCTTCTTTTTGGGGCAGTAATCCTTTGGCTGACACGGCAAATGCATGCCGGCATACGGCTTGCCCTCGCCGGGCTCCTGTTCATCGGGCTTTTCATTCTCTTGCGCGCCGCGTCTTTCCATCATCTCGACGATATTCTCGGCCGCGGGGCGACAGAGTTCCCCCTTGGATCGATCCAGGAAATGGCGGGGATTTTGATCGTTGCAGCAGCGGCGCATTTCTATACCAGAGGACGCCCGGTCGCGAGGGGCGGCCGAGGATCGCTTGGCGATTGATACCTATCGGACCATCGCTAGGCCATCCGCCGGACTTTGCGTTCGATCGTGATATCGACAGGCGCCGCCGACGGGAGGCGTCTCTAACCACATCCATATATTCGATAGCGGAACTAACGCTCGCGCTCCTCGCTCCCCGCGTAACTGCATTCGCAAATTGAGGTGCTTGCGCGCCGTCTTTCGTGCGTGCCTGTCCCATCCTGGGGCAAAGTTTTGATTCGCATATTCCAACGTTTTGGTTAAATCTTACTAAACACGTAACGCAATCAGGCGAGTCGCGCGGGTTATCGCCTTAATCTAGGGAGCTACGAACGATGCGAACGATAATGATGAAAACGCTACTTGCTGCGACAGCGGCAATGGCTCTTCCCGCAGCCGCAAGCGCTGCGATCACCCTCGGTTCAGTCACGCCTGGCACGGCGGTCTATTCGGGCCCGACGCCGACGTACAACTTTGAATCGCCCGCTCCGGTCACCGGCGGTCTCGTAACAAACACTTCAACCGGCGTCCGCGCGCAGCCGTTCGGCAGCACCGGGAATTATTGGACGGTTGGTCCTGCCGACGGGTCGCCGGGGCGCCTGAATCTCTCCTCCTTTGGAGATATTGCGAACATCAGCTTCATCTGGGGCTCCGTCGACACTTACAATCTGCTCGAGTTTCTCGATGCGAACGATAATGTGCTGGCGAGCTTCACGGGTTCGCAGATCTTCAATCCTGCGAATGGCAGCCAGACCGATCCGAACCTGAACCCGGTTGTTCGCTTCAACCTGACCAACGGCAGCCAATCGGCGTTTACGACCCTGCGGCTGAGCTCGACCGGAAATGCATTCGAGGTCGATAACTTCGCAATCAATGCGGTTCCGGAGCCGGCGACTTGGGCCTTGATGATGATCGGATTTGCTGCGGTGGGCTTCGGCATGCGCCGGCGTCGTCCCCAGATGGCGCCTCGCTTCGCCTAATTCTGCAAACCAGACCCGGAAGAAGAGGCGGCCATAATTTTGGTCGCCTCTTTTTTTGCCCGGCGGTGGGTGCATTCCTCCAGTTCGGAAACATGGGCGGGGCAATGCTTGATCTGACGGATGATCGCGCAGTAGCCGAGCTTTATTCGTCTACCTGATCGCTCGGCGCTCCAACAAGCGATGACTTTTCAGCATTGCTTTGCCCGCGCGACGCTGGGACGCGTCTCTTATGCCGCGATCTGCCGACATAAAAATGCCGCCGGCGGGGACCGCCGGCGGCATTAAATTCACCGCGTCACTTAGGCGATTGCATAGCTCACCGAAAGCCTCTGCCGGCGCTTCGCCGAGCGCATCGCACCGCCGACGAAGCCAAACCCCACCAGCATCAACGCCCAAGCTGCGGGTTCGGGAACCGCACTCGTCGCCGGAACATAGGTCGCGGCATTGGTCAGGCTTTGGTTGCCGATATTTGTATAGCCGTTGATGTAAGGCTGGCCAAAAGGATCCGCCTCCGACTGCACCGTCAAGCTACCGCCGTTCAGCTTGAACAGATAGTTGCTGCCCTCGAAATTGAACGTCGTGTTGAACACGAAGCCGTTGAACTTGCCATTGTTGTACTGGATCATTGCCAGCGGATCGTCGGCGAGAGAGAAAACATATGAGCCGAAGTTGAATTTGAAGGCGTCGGCTGCCGGGATGTTCGCCAGATCGGGAAGGCTGCTGAAGGCCACATTGGCAAAGCCCGAGCCCGCGGCCGGAACCTGATCAGCATCGAACACGAAACTGCCTGTAAAGGTGTCGCTGGGAAAATAGGGATTGCGCAGCGGATCGCGAACATTGGCATTGCCGCCGAAAATGCCCGAGGAGAAATCAGCTTTGACGTAAGATGCCGCGTAAGCCGGCGATGCGGCAAGCAGCGCCAGCATAGCGGTACTCAAAAGACGAGTTTTCATATATTCCCCCAAAGATTAGCGCGCACGCTGCCGAACCTGGTCGTAGTTCCGGCAACGCGACTTAACACAAACTTAGCTTTCAACCCGATGGACTCCTGCAAAATATCTGTATCATTATGATACATGCGACATCGGGCGCTCGGGGGGTAATTTTGTCATGGAGCGTGCCGAGCCTTGAGAGGTTACTGCCCAGGTTGACGCTGCGAAGTCGGAGCCGCCCCCGATTGGAACTCGGCCAATCGGTGACGTGAAGGCGGCGGCGCTAAAGACCGGCACAAGGCGACGCATCACGTACGGAGCGTAGCAACCAATGCGCCGCCAGAGATGTTTTTTGCGAAAAGCCGGCTCTGGGCAAATCTTGTCAGTGATTTTTGGACAAGCGGGCGGATTTTTGGGGCGCCAGAACTGCGATCAGGGCTCGACCATGATCCTGATCTGCGCGGCTTCGACACCAAGAATGGTGGCGATCTCCATCCTGACCGCGGCGAGTTGGTCCAATTCCCCGACAATTTTCGTATCGACATAAAATGATGCCAGGTCGGCCGGGGGGACAGCAAAGAGTTTCGCAAGGTCAGCGAGCCTTCCACGTTTGGGAAACGATCGATCCGCCTCCCAATGGCTGACAGAAGCCACGCTGACGCTGAGGCTCACGGCGACATCGTCCTGCGTCATGCCGCGTTGAGAGCGAAGATTGCGCATCCTGGTTCCCAGTGTCTCTCCTGCGGAATTCGCCAAAGCTGTGTCGGTGCTCCTCCGTCTAAAATTCTCGGGCGGAAGCTCTTCGTCAGGTAGTGACACTGTCGCCAGCGTTGCGGGGATCGCATTTTCGAACTCGCAGCCGAATAATTTGCCACTCGTCCAAAGGACTCGAGCGGCAACCCGAGCGTCCGCAGAGAACGCCACCTCTAGATGATCATGCGTTGTCGCTGGATGATCGGCTTCGACGATCAGGCCCGACGGCGTAGCCAAATGAACTTTAACGAGAGTGTCTGACCGGCCTTCGGCGCGCAATTGCTCATTGAGCCATAGCCGCACGCGCTCGCCATGCGGGCTTTCAAACAATTCCAGATGTGCATCTATGGTCATCGAAGCACCTCGGCAGCGGCGGATGGTTCCGTCCGCTGATACAGGAATACTACGGCAAATGCGGTATCGACACCACAGGTTTGCGCTGCACGTCGCACGCTTTCGAATTGCTGCGTCTTCTGCTGCTCCTTTCGTCGTGCGCGCAGTCCTGTCCCTTCGAAGACGACGGCAGAGCAGGTGATCAACTCAGCCTTGCGGCGAGGAAGGCCCTGATATCGTCCGCCATGTCGGGCCGTTCGAGCGCGACCGCGAGGTTCGCCTGAATATAGCCGGCCTTCGATCCGCAGTCGTATCGCGCGCCATCGAAGGTGACCGCGTGGAACGGCTGGTTGCCGATCATCGTCGCCATCGCGTCGGTCAGCTGGATTTCGCCGCCCG
>Ga0055531_10001197_pt1 | contig 19909 bp, 18 predicted proteins | sample AraplaCvi_mCL_r2_FD_55008 | JGI IMG/M metagenome (GOLD analysis project Ga0055531, IMG submission 55008) | Arabidopsis root microbial communities from North Carolina, USA - plate scrape MF_Cvi_mCL_r2 | ecosystem: Host-associated > Plants > Roots > Endosphere | place: USA: North Carolina...
ATCCGGACAGGATGCTATCGATGTCAGCGTCGCAGGAAATTCATACCCAGGTCACGCCTGAAGAACTTGCCCATACATTTGACGAGGCGCCAGCCGAGGCCGATCTCAGCACCTATGCGTTCGAGGACTGGATCACCCTGGCCCTTTTCTGGCTGATGACGGGTTGCGTCTTCCTACAGTTCTTCACGCGCTACGTCCTCAACAACAGTTATGCGTGGACAGAGGAAATCGCCGTCAACTGCCTGATCGGCGTGGTGTTTCTGGGCGCTGTGATGTGCGTGCGCACATCACGCCATATCCAGGTGGATGTCCTCTATCATTATCTGCCCGCCCGCGTGACGCGCGTGATGGCGACGGCGGTGGATCTCATCCGCATCGGCTTCTTCCTCTACGGATCATGGCTGATGTGGCGTTACATGGAGATCGTGGCGGACGAGGAGATGGTGACGGTGCAACTGCCGCGCAACATCGTCTTTTATTCCGTGCTTGCCGCCTTCGTGCTGATGCTGCTGCGCTCGATCCAGGTCTTCATCGCCAACGTGCGCCGGGGCTATTCCGTTCTGGAGCGGCCGGAAGCTTTCCAGAGCGTGGAGGATTGACGCCATGCTGTTGCTCATAGGCTCGTTTCTTGTCCTGATGCTGATCGGACTTCCGGTCGCCGTCTCCATGGCCGTGTCATCGGTCCTGTACATTGTCATCTATGACGTCGCGCCCGACATCATTGCCGCTCAGCGGCTGATTGCCGGCGTCGAAAGCTTTCCGCTGCTGGCGGTTCCGTTCTTCATCCTCGCCGGCAACCTGATGAATATCGCCGGTGTCACCGGCCGCATCTACGGCTTCGCCGTGGCCCTTGTCGGCTGGATGAAGGGTGGCCTCGCGCAGGTGAACATCATCGGTTCGGTGGTATTTTCCGGCATGTCGGGCACGGCACTGGCAGATGCAGCGGGCATCGGCACCATCGAGATCAAGGCCATGCGCGATCACGGCTATCCGGTGGAAGCGGCCGTCGGCGTTACCGCGGCCTCTGCCACGCTCGGGCCTATCTTTCCGCCATCGCTGCCCTTCGTCATCTACGGCATGATGGCGAATGTCTCGATCGGCGCCCTGTTCATGGCCGGCATCGTGCCCGGCGTCGTCATGACTGTACTGATGATGGTCACCGTCGCGGTCTTTGCCTATGTCAAAGGCTGGGGCTCGGATGCGCCATTCAGCCTCAGGGGCCTGATGGGCGCGTCGTCGGAGATCCTCGCCGTCATGATGGTCCCGGCCACCATCTGGGTTCTGCTGACGCTCGGCCTATCGCTCAACTTTGCCATTTTCATTGCCCTGGCCGTGCTGCTGATATGCGACTGGTACTTCAACTTTTCCGCGGTGATGGCGCTGATGACCCCGGTCATCCTGATCGGCGGCATGACCATGGGCTGGTTTACACCGACGGAAGCAGCCGTCGCGGCCGTTCTCTGGTCGCTGTTCCTCGGCATGGTGCGCTACCGCACCATGACGTTCAGGACGATCGCAAAGGCGACCTTCGACACGATTGAAACGACGGCATCCGTCCTGTTCATTGTGGCCGCAGCCTCCGTGTTTGCCTGGCTTCTCACGGTGAGCCAGACGGCGCAGCTTCTGTCGGATGCGATCCTCTCCATCACCAGCAACAAATGGCTCTTCCTCATCCTGGTGAACCTGCTGATGCTGTTCGTCGGCTGCTTCCTCGATACGATTGCGGCGATCACCATCCTCGTCCCGATCCTGCTGCCGCTGGTCAAGCAGTTCGGTATCGATCCTGTGCATTTCGGATTGATAATGACGCTGAACCTGATGATCGGCCTCCTGCATCCGCCGCTCGGCATGGTGCTCTTCGTTCTGTCGCGTGTCGCGCGACTGTCCGTCGAGCGCACGACGATGGCGATCATTCCCTGGCTGGTGCCGCTCATCATCGCGTTGCTGCTGATCACGTTCATCCCGGCCATCACCCTCTGGCTGCCGACGGAAATGGGACTGATCCGCTGAAGCCCTGTCCCGTACGCCTTTTGAAGCGTACGGGACACGATCTCTCCGATAGGAAAGGCATCCAGGCATGAAGACGCGCGTCGCTCGTCTCCACGGTATCCGTGACATCAGGGTCGAATATCTTGATTACCGCACGCCCGGCCCGGGCGAGGTGCTGCTGGCCATGGCGTCGGGCGGCATCTGCGGCTCGGACCTACATTATTACCAGGATGGCGGCTTCGGCCCAGTTCGCGTTCGCGAGCCGATTGTCGCCGGCCACGAGGCCTCCGGCTTCGTCGAAGCCCTGGGTGCAGGGGTTTCCGGAATAGATCTTGGGGCGCTGGTGGCAGTCAATCCATCGCAGCCCTGCGGCCATTGCCAATACTGCAGGGCCGACCAGCCGATTCACTGCCTCGACATGCGCTTCATGGGCTCGGCCATGCGCCTGCCGCATGAAAACGGCATGTTCCGCGAGAGGCTGGTCGTCCCCGCCATCCAGTGCCACCCGGTGGGACATGATGTGTCCCCGGGAGAGGCCGCCTGCGCGGAGCCGCTGGCTGTATGCCTGCATGCCGTCGCCCAGGCCGGAGACCTGTCCGGCCGCAATGTGCTGGTCACGGGGGCTGGGCCCATCGGGCTTCTGACGGTCGCCGCGGCCCGGCAGGCGGGCGCCGCCAGGATCGTGGTGACGGATCTGGCCGATGCGGCCCTGTCGCGCGCGCCAGCTATGGGGGCGACAGAGACGATCAACGTCGCTTCAAATCCGGACGGGCTTCTTCCCTTTCAGGACAACAAGGGCATTTTCGACGTGGTGTTCGAATGCTCGGCGGCGGCGCCGGCCCTGCGCTCGGCCTTTGCTGCGATCAAACCGCGCGGCACCCTGGTCCAGGTGGGCGTCACCGGCGACATGACGATCCCGGTCAACGCGCTGGTCGGCAAGGAGATCGTCTGGCGCGGTTCACAACGCTTCCATGCGGAATTCGCCGAGGCGGTCGGATTGATCGCAACGCGGCGCATCGATGTACGGCCGATCATTTCGCACAGTTTCCCGCTTGATGCGGTGACTGCGGCTTTCGAGCAGGCCGGAGATCGTTCCCGGGCCTGCAAGGTGCAGATCACATTCGAACAAACTGACAAAGCCTGAAGGACAAGACATGAGACATACGTGGCGCTGGTTCGGCCCGATCGACAAGGTGAGCGTAAGAGATGCGGCACAGGCCGGCGCGGAAGGCATCGTCTCGGCGCTCCACCATATTGCGACCGGCGAGGTCTGGCCGGTCGACGAGATCGCCAGGCGACACGAGGAGATCAAAGCCGGCGGCCTGGTGTGGGATGTCGTGGAGAGTGTTCCGGTTTCCGAAGACATCAAGACGCAGACCGGCGACTGGAAGCGCCATATCGGGAATTGGCAGGAAACGCTGCGGCGTCTTTCGGTCTCCGGCATCCGCACGGTCTGCTACAATTTCATGCCGGTCCTCGACTGGACACGTACAGACCTGCGTTGGGAGACGCGCCATGGCGCCAAGGCCATGCGGTTCGACCTGACCGATTTTGCCGCCTTCGATATCCATATCCTCAAACGCCCCCATGCTGCCGGCGATTACCCGGCATGGCTTCAGGAGCAGGCGGCAGAGCGGTTTTCCGGGATGGCCGATGCGAAGATCGCAGCCTTGGGCAAGAACATCGGGGCCGGGCTGCCGGGCTCGGCGGATGGTTATTCGCTCGACCAGCTGCTGGAGAAGCTTCGCTCCTACCAGGGTATCGACCGGGCACGACTGCAGCAGAATCTCATCGACTTCCTGGCCGAAGTCACGCCCGTGGCGGAAGAGGTCGGCATCAACATCTGCGCCCATGGCGATGATCCGCCCTGGCCGTTGCTTGGCCTTCCACGCATCCTGTCGACCGAAGCCGATTACGCGCACATGCTGGATCAGGTCGGCGCGCGCGCCAACGGCGTGACGCTCTGCACCGGCTCGCTCGGTGCAAGGGCCGATAACGATCTGCCCTTCATCGCCTCGCGCTTTGCCGACCGTATCCATTTCGTGCATCTGCGGAATGTGACGCGGGACACCGACACGGTCCCCTGCTCTTTCTTCGAGGACGAGCACCTGGAGGGCGCGACGGACATGGTTGCCGTAATCGCCGCGCTGCTTTCGGAAGAGGCGCGTCGGCTCGGGGAAGGCCGAGAGGATCATCGCATCCCCATGCGGCCGGATCACGGGCAGGAAATCCTCGACGACCTGACCCGCGGTGCGCAACCGGGCTATCCTGCCATCGGCCGGCTCAAGGGACTGGCGGAGCTTCGCGGCATCGAGCGAACTCTGGCGCATGCCCGCTACGGCCTGGGAGCATGATCGGCTGCATGCTCACCCACCGTTGCTTGCAACGATGCCCGCCTGCCGGCTTATGATCGGGGACCGCTGAAATCCTGCCGCCTCGTCGGACCGCGAATGGCGATCAGGCGGTTTCCTCCACCTGCTGTCCAGTGAGCATCGAGGCGTTAGAGGGCCAGCGATCTGGAGAATGGTTGCCCGGCCGGTCCTGTCGGTTGGCCGGGCAAGATTGAGTTACTCCTCCTGGAACGCCTGCTTGCGTCCCTTGCGCACAGACGGCAACAATACCGCGGCAAGCAGCATCGCTGCGATCGCCAGAAGAATGGCGCTGACCGGACGGGTGACGAGCACGCTCGGATCGCCCTTTGAGAACAGCAACACCCGGCGCAGAAACTCTTCCATCATCGGGCCGAGGATGAAGGCAAGCAGCATCGGTGCCGGCTCGGCGTCGAGCTTTCGAAAGACGTATCCGACAACACCGAAGAGCGCCATGGCGAACACGTCGAAGGTGTTGTTGTTGACGCTGAACACGCCGATTGCGCAAAAGACGATGATGATCGGATAGAGTAGATGGTAGGGAATGGCGATCATCCGCACCCAAAGGCCGATCAGCGGCAGGTTCAGCACCAGCAGCATGAGGTTGCCGATCCACATGGACGCGATCAATCCCCAGAACAGAGTGGGCTGCTCGGTCATTACCGATGGGCCGGGCTGAATCCCCTGGATGATCATGGCACCGATCATCAGAGCCATGACCGAGTTGGACGGCAGGCCAAGCGTCAGCATCGGGATGAACGAGGTCTGGGCGCCCGCATTGTTAGCGGCTTCCGGCCCCGCCACGCCTTCGATGGCGCCCTTGCCGAACTGCTCCGGCGTCTTCGACATTTTCTTTTCCAGCGAATAGGAACCGAAGGAGGCAAGTGCCGCACCGCCGCCGGGCAGGATTCCGAGCAGCGAACCGAGTGCGGTGCCGCGCAGGATCGGCGCGATGATGCGTTTCCAGTCCTCTTTCGTCGGCATCAGGCCGGTCACCCGCCTNGTCATNACGGTGCGTCCCGCCTCGTCCTCAAGGTTTGCGGCAATCTCGCCAAGACCGAAAACACCCATGGCGATGACCACGAAATTCAGGCCATCCGCGAGCAGGGGCATGTCGAACGTGTAGCGCGGCACCGCGGAATTGACATCCGTCCCGACCATGCCGAGCAGCAGGCCAACGAGGATCATGCCCAGGGCGTGCAGCAGCGGGCCGGATGCCATGACAATTGAGGCGATCAGGCCAAGTACCATCAGGGAGAAATATTCAGCCGGGCCAAACTGCAGTGCGACGGCAGCGAGCGCCGGGGCAAAGACCGCGATAAGGAGGGTCGAAATCGTGCCGGCGATAAAGGAGCCGATCGCCGCGGTCGATAGAGCGCGGCCGGCATGGCCCTGCCTCGCCATCTGGTAACCGTCGAGCGCGGTAACCACCGAGGACGGCTCACCGGGAAGGTTGACCAGGATGGCGGTGGTCGAGCCGCCGTATTGCGCGCCGTAATAGATGCCGGCAAGCATGATCAGGGCGGATTCCGGCGGGAGGCCGAAGGTGATGGGCAGCAGCATGGCTATGGTCGCCACCGGCCCAAGGCCCGGGAGCACGCCGATGGCGGTGCCGAGGAAAACGCCCACNAGACAATAGAGCAGGTTCGAAAAAGTCGCAGCGACGGTCAGGCCGAGCCAGAGATTTGCAAAGATATCCATGGGACCAGCCTTCAGTTTCTGAACCATTCGCCGAGGATCGGCATGGGAAGGCCGAGGCCTTCGACAAAGACCACGGCGCAGAAAACGATCAGCGCGACGACGCCGGCAAGCGCTCTCGCCTCCAGACGAAAACGCTCGCTTGCGGCGGCCGAAATCAGGATCAGCGCCAAGAGTGCCGTAACAAGCCCGGCCCGTTCGAGGAGATAACCGAATGCGCAGACGGAGAGGGTGACGAGCAAAATGCCCTTCCAGTTGATCGCGCCGATCGGCGCGCCTTCCCGGAAAACGCCGCGCGCGATGGTAACAAGTCCGAACACGATCAGCAGGGACGAGATGACGGTCGGAAAATATCCCGGCCCCATGCGCCCCGACGTTCCGAAACTGTAGTTCCGGGCGATGATGAAGCCGGCCAGCCCGAGAGCAAGGTAGATCGCTCCGATGCCGAAATCCCGTGGTCCGCGTATTAGCGTCATAACTTCCTCCCTGATACGATAATCACATGCCTGGCTCCTGATCATGGAGCGACGAGCCCGGGCGTTCCGTCATCGGCAACAGCCTCAGGCCATAGGGTGCATTGGGTTCGCGCCAACGCTCGATCAGCCGATCGTGGACGCCTTTCACCTGATCGGCGGCGCGATAGCCGATCACGTGGAAGAAAGCGCCGGCTTCCGGATCGAGATCCGTACGGCCGAGCAGGATGACGGAGAGGTCGGACGGAATGCTCAGCCCGCCGGCGGCGAGCAGCGCGCGGAATTTCGCGCCATCCTCGATGCCCCAGACAATCACGGCGGGACGACGTGCTCCGGGTGCTGCGGCACATGCGGCGCGGATCGCCGCCGCCGCGGCTTCCTCGTAATCCTTGGGGGGGAGTTTTACGATGCGCGTTTCCGGCTGGAGCAGGCTTGCAAAAGCAGGCTGTTCCCTGAGAAGGCGCCAGCGATGCAACCCCATCTCGTTGGCGAGAAAGAAACTCGACGTGGTGACGAGTTGGATCCAGTCGTGGCCTGCAGCGACCAGCCGCGTGACGGCCGTCTCGACCGACTGCCCCCACTCGAACCCGACGGCATCCACGTCCGTCCCCACGAGCCAGGCGCCATCGACAATGATCGTGTCGGCCTTGCGCTTCAGGGCGGCGATCATATCGATCGGCATCGTGTCGAAGGAATTCTGGACGATGCAGGCGTCGAACCGCGGCAGGGTCTGCAAGACCTGCTTGGCATGTTCGGAATCGGAATAACCGACCTCCAGAGTGACATGGCCGCCGCTGTTGAGCAGTCTCTGCAGCTCCTCGAGAACAATCCGCCCGCGCAGATTATTCGACGAGCGCCTGAGCAGCATCACGCTGCGCTGGGCACCTTCGTCCAGTATATTTCGACCGGCCGTCGTTGGCCCCGCGGCCATGCCGCCGGTAAAAAAGGTCCCGCGGCCGACATGAGCCGCGACAAGCCCCTCATCCTTGAGGATTTTCAAGGCGCGCTCGACGTTCTGCTGGCTGAGCGAAAAATCCCGCATCAGCTGGCGAACCGTCGGCAGCTTCTCGCCCGCCGCCGCGGTGTGCGCGACCGAACGCAAGTAGGATTGGAGGCGTGCGCTGTCTGTCATCAAGGTCTCCATAATACAATACAATACATTTATGCAAGGGCGCCGAAACAAAATGGCCTTGCAGAAGGACATTTGGCGCGGTATTTGACGATATCAGCAAAACAAGACCGATACAATATATATTGTATCAAATCAGGAGGAACCCATGCTCAGACGAAATCTTCTTCTCACCGCCGCCCTCGCCATCGCGGCCGCACCCGTTGCAGGCCTTGCCCAGGATACCGGTCCGATCACGCTTCTGGTCGGCTATTCCGCCGGCGGCAGCGCCGACTATGCAGCACGCGTCATCGCCCCGGAGCTGACGAAGCGCCTCGGCCGCTCCGTGGTCGTGGAAAACGCCACCGGCGGCAGCGGGATGATCGCTCTCCAGAAGCTGATCAACGGCAAGGCGGACGGATCGACGCTCTATTACGGCGGACACGACACCGTTGCGGTCCCGATGCTCAACAAATCGGTGAAGATCGACTGGCGGAAGGACACGCTGCCGGTCGGCCGTACGGCGATCACTTCCATGGCGATCGCCGTCCCCGCTGGCTCGCCCTACAAGACACTGGGCGAACTCGTCGCGGCCGCCAAGGCCAAACCGGAAAGCATTTCCTACGGTACGCCCGGNATCGGCACCGCCCAGCATATGGTCGGNGANATGATCAGCGAACGGACNGGTGCGAAGTTCGTTCACGCCCCTTATCGCGGCGGTGCGCAGGTCTCCAACGATATCCTCGCCGGCATTCTGGATTCCGCCGTCTTCACGACGTCGACCGCACTGCCGTTCTTCAAGGAAGGTAAGGTGCGCATCCTCGCGGTGACAAGCCAAGACCGCGCCGCCACCCTGCCGGATGTTCCCGCGATGACGGAAATCCCGGAATTCAAGGGCCTTGCGCTGCCGCTCTGGCAGGGCCTGTTCGTCAAGGCCGGAACAGACCCGGCGATCGCAAAGAAATTCAGCGATGCAATCGCCGCAGCGGTTGAGCAAGAGGACGTCAAGAAACGCCTAGCCGACGGCGGCTTCATTGCCTCGCCGATGGCCATGGGCGAGTTCACCGGCTTCATCGACCAGCAGGCCGTGATCTATCAGAAGATCGTTACGGACTCCAAGATCACCATCGAATGATTGCCGGGCGCTCCGGCAAGCCGGAGCGCCCTTTCCATCCTTTTTCAAGACAATGGATTTGCCATGACCGTTGGAATGTTCGACTCCTTCATCACCCGCCACTGGTTCAGCACCCAAGCGAAGGAGATCTGGAGCGATCATCAGACCTTGCAGGCATGGCTCGACGTGGAAGCAGCGCTGGCCCAGGCGCAGGGCCGCCTCGGCGTCATTCCGGCAGACGTTGCGCCGGTCATCACCGAAGCCTGCCGTTTCGAGCGCTTCGACACGGAGCGGCTGAGCCGCGAGATCGCCCACGCTCAGCATCCGTTCGTGCCTGTGTTGCGCCAGCTGGAGGAATTCAGCGGCGAACCGGCCGCCGGTTACATCCATTGGGGCGCCACCACCCAGAACATCTTCGACACGGGTGTAGCGCTGCAGATGCGGCGCACCCACGCCTTGATTGACGCCAGCCTGGAGACGGTCACGGCNTNACTCGCAAGGCTGGCGGTTGCCCATCGCGACACGCTGCAGGCCGGCCGCACCCACGGNCAGCANGCATTGCCGATGACNTTCGGTTTCAAGGTGACCGGTTGGCTGGAAGAGATCCGCCGCGACCGGCGGCGCCTGCAGGATCGCATTGCACCGTCCTTCGTCGCCTGCCTTGGCGGCGCGATCGGCACTTTCGCGGCGATGGGCGACAAGGGTCCGGCCGTCGAGGCAGAAATGGCCGCGATCCTCGGCCTCGAACCCGCCATCCTGCCGATGCGCTCTTCCCTGGATCGCGCCAACGACTATTTCTGCGCGCTTGGGCTGCTCGCCGGCACCGCCGACAAGATCGCCCATGATATCGTCTTCATGCAGCGGACCGAAATTGCCGAAGTCGAGGAAGCGTTCCACATGGGCAAGGTCGGCAGCTCGACCATGGCCCAAAAGCGCAACCCATCGACAGCGCTTCTCCTGACCAGCCTCTGCCGTCTGCTGTCGGCGCGGCTGCCGTTGCTGATGGGCTCGATGCTGCGCCTTGACGAGGGCGATTCATCCGCGTCCAATGTCAGCGATGTCGCCGTTCCGGAGATCGCCATTCTCGGTGCATCGGTGGCGGAAACGCTTTCCAGGCTCGTAGACGGCCTTGTCGTTCACGCCGATGCGATGAAACGCAATGTCGAGATAACCAACGGCCTTATTGTATCCGAGGCGGCGATGATGCAGCTCGCCGACCGGATCGGCCGTCATACCGCCCATCACATGCTGTACGACGCCGCCCAGCGGTCCGTGATGGAGGGCATCCCCTTTACTCAGGCAATCGCCGAGCACCCGGAAATGGCCGACCATGACATGGTGACCCTCGATACCGCCGGCTATACGGGCAGTTCCGGGACGTTGGTGGATAAGCTCGCCCGCAACGACCCGAGATAGACCCGAGTGGTTTCGCTTGGAGGGGAGTTGCAATAGACTGGTCGCGTCAGGTCACGTCAGGGCAAGCATGCAACTGCCGATCAAATCGATTCTCGTGTTCCACGCCGCCGCGCGCGCCGGCAGCATCTCGCGCGCTGCGGAGGAACTGAGCGTGACCCCCTCGGCAGTCAGTCAGCAGATTCAGCTGCTCGAAGGACAGCTCGGAGTGACGCTGCTGGCAAAAGCCGGACGAGGCGTTGCTCTGACAGAAGCCGGAGAGCGGTATTTCTCGATGATTGCCGATCAGATCGAGGGTATCGAAGAAGCAACGGGAACGATCCGCGGTTTTCGGTCGGTCACCACCCTGACGGTCCGCGCGACCCCGACCCTTTCCAACAAGTGGCTTTTGCCGCGACTGGGAAACCTGCTCGACCAGCACCCCGATCTCGAACTCCGCCTGGATGGCACAAACGAACCGACCGATTTCAATCAGGAATCCGTCGATATCGAGATAAGGCATGGGGATGGCCGCTGGCCCGGGCTCTTTGTCGAGGGCGTGGCGGAAGAGCAATTTTACCCGGTCTGCTCGCCTGACTATGCCCCGGCCGGGAGCATGACCCCTCAGGACCTTCTGGACCAACGTCTCATTCATTCCGCCAAATCCCAGGCCCAATGGAATAGCTGGTTCCCGCTGGCCGGCATCACCCCCCAGGAGCGCTGGCGTCGCGTTCTTTTCGACCGGAGCCATATGGCGATCGATGCTGCCGTGCGTGGCATGGGCATCGCCCTCGAAAGCACCTTGATGATGGGCGACGAGCTTGAAAGCGGCCGGCTCGTCTGCCCTGTCGCATCTCCCCCCGTCGTCCGGATCGTCACCCAATGGATCGTCTGCCCGCGTGACCACCTGCGGCAGAAGAAGGTCCGCGTGTTTCTCGAATGGCTCCGTCTGCAACGGGAGGCCTGGCAGGAGGCTTATCCAGCCGGATCGCTGCCGGGCTGAACCTGTCAGGCAGAGACGGCGACCTTCACTTCGCCGGCAACATCCTGCGTGTTCAGTACATCCCCAGCAGGCGGATTGGCCCGAGCGTCAGGATCGGAAACAGCACGAGAGCGAAGATGGCGAGCGTCAGCACCGCCATCGGCGCCATCGAGCCGCGGATGACATCCTCTACCTTCATATTTGCGACCTGTGCGGCCGCGAACAGACAGACACCGACGGGTGGCGTGACCAGACCGAGCGTCAGCGTCATGACGGTGACGATCAGAAAGTGGATCGGGTCGATCCCGAGCGCCTGCACCGGCGGCATGAGAACCGGTATGAGGATGAACATCGCCGGAATGGCTTCCATGAAGATGCCGATGATGAGCAGGAAGACAAAGATGACCAGCATGCCGCTCAAGGGGCCGAGATTCATCGCCTGCAGCAGGTCGGCAACCTTTTCCGGCAGGCCGTCATAGGTGAACACCCAGGCGGCGATCTGCGATGTCGCGGCGATGAAAAGGATCGTACCCGAGATGCGTGCGGTCGAGATCATGATTTCGGGCAATTCGCTGACCGGCAGCGTGCGGTATACCAGAACGCCCAATATTGCGACATAGACGACGGCGATCGCAGCCGCTTCGGTCGGCGTGAAAAGGCCGCTGGCGATGCCGATGATCAGGATCAGAGGCGTCAGCATCGGCAGGATGGCGCGAAGGCCGGTCACGACGATCATGCGCAGGTTGAGGGGCGAAGGAGGATTGTATCCGTAATAAACGGAATAGACGTGGTTGAAGACCATGAAGGCGAAGGCGATGAACAATCCCGGCACCAGACCGGCCACCAGCAGGGTGCCGATGGAAACATTGGCGATCGAGCCCGCGATCACCATGAGAATGGACGGGGGAATTATCGACGACAGCGTTGCCGTGCAGAGCGTCATGCCGACCGCATAACCTTTCGGAAAGCCATGCCGTTCCATCGCCTTGATCTCGATGGCGCCGACCGAGGCGATATCGGCGACCGATGAGCCCGACACGCCGGAAAAGATGACGGATGAAATGACGTTGACGTGGCCGAGACCGCCCGGCAGCCAGCCGACGATGGCCTCGGCAAAATCGAAGATGCGCTCGGCGACCCGCCCGCGCTCCATCACCGTGCCGACGAGGATGAACAGAGGCACGGCCACCAGAAGAAAAGAGTTCATCGAGGAGAACATCGTCTGGGAAAGCAGATCGAGCGGCATTGACGTGAAAAGCCACAGCGTGACGACGCTGGCGAGCGCCAGGGCAATGGCGAGCGGAATGCCGAGCATGCTCAGACCGAAGAAGGAAACGAGAAGAAAGACCGACATGGATCAATGTCCTGACGTGAGGGACACATCAGCGTGGGCGATCTCACCCGCTGGAAGTCCGAGTTCTGGGAGAGCGATCAGATCACGGCGGGTGCGCAGCGATTCGATGATCGCAAGTATCGCGATGATCGCGGAAACCGGCATGACCATGCCGATAAGCCACATTGGAATAGGGAGCGTGGCCGCCGTTTCGTGCATCATGATCTGCTGGCGCATGAGGGTATATCCGGTCCACCCCATCAGCCCGAAAAAGAAGACCGACGACCCGACATAGATCGGCACGGCGAGATGCTGGAAAAGGCGCCGGCCCATGACCAGGAAGACGACAACCCGCGCGCTCTCCACCGTTCTGAAGCCTGCGGCCAGGCCGAGAAAGACCATCCAGATGAAGAGGAACCGCGTCGCCTCTTCTGTCCAGGGGAGCGGATAGCCCGACAGCCGGCCGGCGACCTGAACCAGGACGACGATCAGCACGCCGGTACAGGCTGCGCCGGCGGCGATATCGGCGATGACTTTAACAAATGTGCCCAATAACGAGCCGAGGGGAGCGCGCATGCAGGTGCCCTTCCAGCAAGAGTGCAGAGAGGATGGAAGGCCGGCACCTTACGAGGAATGGAAAGTGCCGGCGAGGCGTCAGTTGGTGGTGATGAAGGCGCGGGTGCGATCGAAGAAGGACTTGTCCTTTACCAGGGCGGAGAATTTATCCTCGAGCCCGGCTGCGACATCGACAAAGGCCTTGCGCTGTTCGTCCGTCAGTTCGTTGATTTTCATGCCGTTGGATTTCAGTGTCGCAAGCGACTTCTCGATATCGGCGGCGTCATTTTCGGCTTTCCAGGCCTCCGTCTCCTTCGCGGCCTCGTTCAGAGCCGTCTTGAATCCGTCTTTCAGGCCCTCGTAGCGTGCCGGATTCATGCCCAGAACCCAGGCATCGGCAATGTGGTTGCTGATCGTCACATATTTCTGCACTTCGTAGAGCTTGGCGCTGACCGGCACGTTGACCGGATTTTCCTGCCCGTCGACCACCTTCAACTGCAGTGCGTTATACACTTCGGCAAAGGCCATCGGCGTGGGTGCAGCCCCCATGGCGCCAAAGAACTCGACCCAAAGCGGATTGTTGGGGACACGCAGCTTCATGCCCTTCATGTCGGCCGGCGAGGTGATGGCTACCTTGGAATTGGTGATCTGCCGCAGCGGGCGCGACCACAGGTCCAGCCCCTTGATGCCGATCTTGCCCAGATCCGCCTGGAGTTCCTTGCCGAGATCACTGTCGAGATAGGCACGCAACTGTTCGATATTGCGGAACTGATAGGGAATGGCGATGGCCGTGAACTTCGGATTGAAGGTCGCATAGAGCGATGTCGAGTTCAGCAGCATGTCCAGAGACCCGCCGGCCAGCTGCTTCACCCCGGCGGACGGGTCCCCGCCATACAACGTGCCGTTCGGAAAAATCTTGATGGTCAGTTGGCCGTTGGTCTTGGTGGATACGAGTTCGGCGAACTTTTTCGCAGCCAGCGTGATTTCCGATGTGTCCGCATCCGGCGTCGACAGCGTCAGGGTTTCTGCATGCGCGATGGACGCGGTCAAAAGAGCCGCCGCGGCGATCAGGCTGCGAAGGGTAAAGCGTTTCATGGTCATTCCTCCCGTTGATAGTCAAATCAGCATGCGCTTGGCGCACTCACCTTTGATTCATGCGTTGCAGTTCGCGGATGATGCCGCTGTGGTCCAGATCGCCATCGCCATTATCGACCATAGCCTGGAAGAGCCGGTCAACCTCCTCGCCGACCGGTAGTGTCAAACCAAGGCTTCGTGCAAAGCCGAGCGCCGTGGACGTGTCTTTCACCTGATATTTTGCCGGACCGCCCGGCGCGAAGTTGCCTTGGACCATACGCAGTCCGTGCTGGCGGAAGACCGTTGAATCGGCAAACCCGCCCAGCAGCGCCTCGCGGACCCTGGCCGGATCCGCGCCGCCGCGCGCGGCAAGCATCAGAGCTTCGGCAACCGCACAGATCGTCGAAGCCACGATCAGCTGATTTGCAAGCTTCGTCAGCGCGCCGCTGCCCGAGGGGCCGACATGCGTCACCCGCCCGAGACAGGCAAAAGCCGGGCGAAGGGCATCGACCACCGCCGCGTCACCGCCGGCCATGATTGCCAACGTGCCCTCCTTCGCACCCTTTTCACCACCCGATACCGGAGCATCGAGGCACGAAATGCCCCGCGCCGATGCCGCATTCCCGATCGCGACAGCCGTCTCGACCGGTATCGAACTCATCACCACCAGCACGGATCCGGGTCGCATGGCAGCGATGACGCCACCGTCGCCCATCAACACCGTTTCGCAGACCGGGCCTGAACTCAGCATGCAGATGACCGCATCGGCATCAGCCGCCGCGATATCGGCACTCTCCGCGGCGACGACGCCGCTCGACCGGAGGGCCCCGGTTTTCTCGCGGGTGCGGTTCCAGGCCTGGACCTGAAAACCGCCTCCGGCGAGACGTGCGGCCATGGGAGCTCCCATGATGCCGGTGCCGATGACGGCGATGCGATTGATGATACCGGTCATTCCCATATCTCCCATGGATCAGGGATAGTGCCGTCGAGAGAAGCGAACCGGCCGCTCCTCCACGATGAGCGACGGGAAAGCGTCACGGAAACGTCCAAGATGCGGCGTTTCCAGATGCGCTTCGAATGCGGCGCGGCTGTCATAGACCTCGTAGAAGACAACCGTATCGCCTGAACCCTCCGGGCAGATGACATCGAACTGCCGGCAACCGGGTTCATCGGCAACCGAATGTTTCGCATCGTCCTGCGCAGCCTCCAGGAAAGCGGCAAGTTTACCGGGTTTTACCTGAAACTCAGCGATGACCACGAACGGCTGGCTCTCCATATCGCCTTCCACCCCGCTCATTCCGCAGCGATCTTGGCAGGACGGAAGCGCTCTTCCATTTCCCGGCGCAGGTTCACGACATCAAGGTCCTTCACGAGCTCGACGTCGTCGAAGGAGACGATCTGATCCTTCTTGATCGGGCGCTTCAGCTTGACATTGTGTGCAAGACCGATCGGCAGGGCCTTGAGGTCAAGACTGCGGCTTGCCGGGATGGCATTGGCCCACACCGCGTAACCGCCCTCCCCGTCCAGCATCTCGCCCGGCTGCATGTCCTTCTTGGCTGTCGCGACAGCATCGCCGCGGAACTCCCTGGAGCAACCGGTCGGTTCGTTGCGCAGAACAGCCGACAGAACGCTGATCGACGTTTCAAGCCCGATGATGTGGAATGGACGCCACATGGAGGCATACCATCCGGATGGATCGGTCAACAGGCCGTATTGCTTGAAGCAGGAACGGGCATATTCGTTGTGCGCCTTGAAAGTGACGAAGACGCCGTAACGGATATTGTTGAACACTTCACGCCCGTCCGGCTCCTGGCTGGCGGCGATATCGACGAGTCCCGAACGGGCCATGCGGCCGCCATCGGCAACCGGGCGGAAAACCCGCGCCAGATCATGCAGGCCGGCCGGCGGGAAGGCGAGGCCGTCATCGGGGCAATCGAGACCGGTTCCATTGGCGACCGCCGCCATTTCGATCGCCGCCTTGGTGCCATCGGTGAAGGAATTGTACAGCTTCGGATTGAGGTTGTCCGCAGCGACCTGCTCCTCGGTCCAACCGAACAGGCCCCATACCGTATCCGGCGTGGAGTAGCGGTAACGCGGCTCGAAATTCATGCCCTTTCCGGCAGATGTGATTTCGAAGCCCGTAGCTCTGGCCCAGTCGACCAGTTCGCAGATAAGGGCCGGCTGGTCACCGTAAGCCATGGAGTAGATGAGGCCCTTGGCGCGGGCCTTCTCGGCCAGGATCGGGCCGACCATGACGTCGGCTTCGACATTGACCATGACCACATGCTTGTTGTGCTCGATGGCGCCAAGTGCATGGCGGGTGCCGGCAATCGGATGGCCGGTCGCTTCGATGATGCATTCGATCTCGCCGCACTGGAACAACGCGTTGACGTCGTCGGTCACGAAGGTCGTGCCGGTCTTGATCGCATCGCCGCTGCTCATGGCGGAATAGCGCTGCTTCGGCCAGCCGACGCGGTTCATCGAGTCCTTCGCCTTACCCACGTCGAGGTCGGCCACGGCAACCATGTGGAGGCCATCGATGCGTTGCGCCTGGGCCAGGACCATCGAGCCGAATTTGCCGGCGCCGATCAGCCCCACGCGAACAGGCTTGCCATTGGCGGCACGCAGGGAAAGAAGAGAAGAAAGATTCATAAGACAGCGTCCTCGACTAGGGAATGAACGTGAGGAGTGCCCAGCTGACATGGGCGCATAGTTTCCCCCGGCCACGGGCGTCGCACCTCGCTGGCTCCTGGCGGTTCCAATGCAGCCTAAATTCCTCCGGGGAACCGCGGCTCCAACCGCCACTCCCAGCTGCCTCCCGAGCAGCTCTGAGAGGAATGGTAGGACGAAGAAGGAGTTAGCTCAATTTAGAAAGTTCGAGAAATATTTTAGTTTTTCTTAAATATCTGCTCTGTGACGATGGAAGTAGGATGGTCGCCTTCGTTGAGCATCGGCGCATGAAACTCGTTCAATAGCTTCTGGCCTGGCGCCTTGCGGCACGGCCGCTGGCGGTCATCACGTCCAGTCCGAGATGCTCTGGAGGAAAAGGCTGGCGACCCTCGGGATCGGAAATTTTTCTCCGCTGACCAGAGCGTAAGCAATCGGCAGCTCCGGTTCGAGCGGAATGAACTGCAGCGGCAGCGTCGCATATTCGCGGGCGATGATCTCACCGACCAACGCAATGCCCAGCCCCTGGGCGGCCAGCGCGCAAGCGCTCGCCACCGAATGCGCTTCGAGGAGGGGGCGTTTGCGAATGCCGGCCTTGTAGAACAACGCCTCCAGCTCATGGCGAACGGGGCGCTCCCTGTTCAGCATGATCAGATCCTGCCCCTTCAGATCGCCGACCGACAACAGCTCGCTGCCGGCCTTGGGATGATCGTTATGCAGGGCGCAGATGACCCGCGACGACAGGATCTTCTCCTGTTTCAATCCCGGGCTCATCAGCGGCAGACGCGTGAAGCCCAGATCAGCCTCGCCATCGGCCACCATCCGTTCGATCGCGAGGTAGCTGCCGGATGCGACCTCGACGCGCATCGGCCCATTCGCTGCGAGAAAACTCTTCACCAGCTTCGGAATGCGCGTGAAGGAAAGGCTGGAGGGAAAGGCGAGCCGCAGCATGATTTCGCGCGACCGCCCGCTCTCGAGCTCCATCGCCGCCGTTTTCAAGGCGCGCAGCCGGTCGGAAATGGCACGGATTTCCGGACCGAGTTGCAGCCCCTCGCGGGTCGGTTGAAGCCGGTTCTTTTCCCGCTCGAAAAGCCGGACGCCGAGATAGTCTTCCAGTTGCTGCAAGAGGCGGCTGGCATTGGATTGCGAAATCCCAAGCTCTGCGGAAGCGGCGATCGTCGAGCCCGTCGCGGCAATGGCGTCATAGGCCTCGATATGCTTCAGGCTGATCGCCGCACTCGTGTCCCGCGCCATTCCATCTCCAATATCGATAGCCCTACCCGCAAACCGCATAAGATTGCGGACCTGGGGGAAGTTGAACATTTTCCACTGAGAACCAAACTCAAGGAAAGACTTTCGTCAATGGCCACCATTCTCAGCAGGATTGCGCAACAGGTCATGTCGCGAACGGCGTTCTCGGACCTCGCCATGGGCCGGGCAAGGGATGCGGTGGTGGACACCATCGGCTGCATGATCGCAGGCAGGGGCGATGAAAGTGTAGCCGCGCTTACCCGCGCCTTCGACGGAGAAATTGCCGCAGGCGGCAAAGCGCGGCTCGTCACCGGCGGCTCCGCCTCGCCTTCGCTTGCCGCCCTCATCAACGCAACCGCAGCGCATGCACTGGATTTCGATGACAATTTTCATCCCGCAAGGGCCCACGCGTCGGCGGTGCTGGTACCGGCGCTGCTGGCGGTCGCTGCGAGCGGCAAGGCCATAAGCGGGAGGCGGTTTCTTGAGGGCTACCTGACTGGATTGGAGGCGCAAGCGGCAGTCGGCTTCGGCGTCAATCCCTCTCACTACAACATCGGCTGGCATGCGACGGCGACGGTCGGCAGCATTGGGGCAGCGGCTGGCGTGGCGCGGCTTCTCGGCGCCGACGAAGAGAGCCTGGCCATGGCGATGAGCCTCGCAACGAGCCTCGCCTGCGGCCCGAAAGGCCAATTCGGCACGACCGCCAAGCCGCTTCACGCCGGCATTGCAGCGCGCAATGCCGTGGATGCGGCGCGCATGGCACTCGCCGGCATGAGTGGGCGGTCCGATATCCTCGAGCGGCCGCAAGGCTTCCTCGATCTTTTCGGGGGGGCTGATGCCAATGGTTGGGAACGACTGACCTTCAGCGAGGAGCATGTCATCGAAAGCCGGGGTGTGGTGACAAAGCGCCATCCGTGCTGCGCCTCGACCCATCGCGCGATCGACGCGCTTCTAGATCTGAAGCAGGAGCATGGGCTTTTGGCAGGCGACATTACCAGGATCGAAACGAAAGTCGGCATATCCGCTGCCCGCAACCTCGCTTATCCCGACCCCGCCGACGAGATGCAGGCGCGCTTCTCGATGCAATATTGCCTGGCGACCGCTTTCCTCAAAGGCTCCCTCAGCCTTTCCGACTTTACACGGCAGGAGATCGGGCGACCGGAAACCCGGCAATTCATGCCGCGCATCGAAATGCTGCCCTATTCGGCCGACGAGGAAAAAGGCGTGGAGCGCCTTCCGCACATCGTCACCGTCACGACGCGCGAGGGCCGTATCCACAGCAAATCTCGCTTGCACGCGAAAGGTTCGCTCGAAGCGCCGTTGAGCGATTGCGAGCGAAAAGCCAAGTTCGCGGACTGCTTGCGCTGGGGGAAACAGGACAATTTTGAGACCTTTTATCCCCAACTGCGAGACCTGGCGGATTTCATCAATCTGGCTGACGACGCAGCATTCTGGAACCTGATCGCAGATACTCATTCTGAAAGGCGGTGAGGACAGACTACCGCTCACTCCAAGCTGGCAGGCATTGCGATCCTCCAGGCAAAACACCCGTTCTGCCTCTCGCCGCCTTTCCGGAAACATCTGTCCGCTACCTCCCGCCGTCTAGAACGTTGTTCCTCGCGGGCCATGAAGCCTTCGCGTAGTCTCCGGCAAAAAACAGGAGCCTTCCGCATGCCATCCAAGACCTCGATCAAATCCCTTTTCGCGCTTGCCATGTCCATCTGCGCCCTGAGTGCGACGACGGCATCGGCCGATGCGACACTCGACCGGATCAAGGCGCGCGGCACGTTGACCGTCGGCGTCATCCTGTCGGGCGCACCGTTCGGCTTCATCGATCCGAAGACGCAGGAGCAGAAGGGTTTCAATCTCGACATCGCCAAGGGCCTTGCCGACGATCTCGGGGT
>Ga0055531_10001219_pt1 | contig 19610 bp, 20 predicted proteins | sample AraplaCvi_mCL_r2_FD_55008 | JGI IMG/M metagenome (GOLD analysis project Ga0055531, IMG submission 55008) | Arabidopsis root microbial communities from North Carolina, USA - plate scrape MF_Cvi_mCL_r2 | ecosystem: Host-associated > Plants > Roots > Endosphere | place: USA: North Carolina...
TAGCCCCCGCTGAAAACATGCGAGGGAAGGTTGGAACATGGGTCAATTCTCAATGGAAATATCAGGCCACGCCGGGTCAGTTCTCAGTGGCAATCAACGATCGCTTCCCCGCCGGCTTGGCTCGGAAATGGTTTCTTATGCACCACCCCCGGCTCAGCGATGGCGTAACTCCACAGTCGGGCTGTTTCCATTTCGGCGACGTAAAGGGTCTCAAGATCGGGTGATAAACCAATCCCATTCGGGGCTATGAGCGGAAACGCAACTCTCTTAATCGAACTGCCATCGGCCTTTGCGTAAAACACCGCACCGTGGTCGCGCTGGAACTCCCGGACCCTGCCGGTGTCAGTAAAATAAAACCCGCCATGGTTATCGAAAACGATGTCGTTTGGGCCGCTAAGGGTTTGGCCGTCGCATTGATCATACAAGGTCATAACCTTGCCGGTGGAGATATCGACCTTTTGGATCAGACCACCGCTATAGTCGGGAGCCAGGCCGACAGGACGCAACCAACCGCCCTCCTCTGCCCAGGAGAACCCTCCGTTATTGCACACGTAAAGCGCATCATCCGGCCCCAGAGCCATCCCGTTAGGACCACCGTTGGTCACCGCCAGCAGTTCGTGTCTTCCGCCTTCCCTGATCCTCATAATCCTGCCGCGGCCGATCTCCACGACGGCAATCGTGCCGTCGGGGAGTTCAACAGGTCCTTCGGGGAAGTGAAGTCCCGTCGCTATGATTTCTATATCGGGCTGCGTCATGGGATCGGCCCAGAATGGAAAAAGAGGTCGACGTCAAAGAAATTCAGACGAACGAATAACGTGAACAAAACTCGCAGTGTGTGCATCAGCCGCTGCCGACATGTACATCGTCACGGTTGGGCTTCATGCACGGGTCTCGTTCGAAAAGCGCCGCTAGATGAACGCTCAGCAGACAACTAGCTACTGAGTTCGACTTGCTCAGGCGCTCCGCCATTTGCCGCCGAGCGATAACCCGCTTCAACGACGGCCAGCGCGCGCTCCGCTTCAAGCAGGCCTGCAACGGGAGGGCGTCCACTTGCGAAATCCGCCCAGCTGCGGCGGAGGAAGATCGGATAATACGCGTCTGTGTTGTATTCGATGGTCGCGGCATAAGCCTTCTCTTGTTCGCGCGACTTGACATAGAACTGGTCGGCATATCCGCGAATGTAAGATTGACGATGCGAGAGCGAAAAGGCGAAATCCCGCTGATCGTCGGCGGTGGAGGGATATAGATAGCCTGTTTCGATTACCCCGATCTGTCCTGCGCCATTTCGGCAGGTGAACACGGCCTGTTCCTCGACGGTTACGTCGGGTCGATAGATCTGGACCTGGCCTGAGACCTCAGTGATGGGGACTTGCGTCAGGTTTGAAATCAAGTCGATGAAGTGAATGCCAACGTTCAGCATCGACCCACCACCCGCATGCGCCTTTTCAAGCATCCAACCGCACCCGTTTCGCTCATACCGGGCNACCGAGCCGACGATAAACCTGAAGGAAAGATGTTGAAACCCATCTGGCGTGAACCCCGCAGCCGGCGCGAGACGATCAGCCAGATCGCTCACGCGCTGAATAAAGGGCACGCTCACGAAGACGCCGTGTTTCTCAGACAGTTTGCGGATACGACGGACTTCCTCGAGATTAACCCCGCATGGTTTCTCGACGAGAAAGGGCTTNCCCTTGACGATTAGCCGCTCGGCGAGTTCGGCCATGTCGGAGTGGCGGCTGAATACCAGCGCGAAGTCGAAATCCTGGCTCATGAGTTCGTCGTTGGAGCCATACAGTTTACAATTGAGCAGTTCGGAGAACCGTGTGCCCGCAAATGCCGCGCTATCGGAAATGCCGATCACCTCGATACCCGGATCCTTGAGTGCAGCGATATAAAGTGGAAAATGCCAATGGCTGACATCGAATACTGCGATCTTCATCACGACTCCGTTCATCGCGGGTTTATTGAGGCGAGCAGCCATGATTAAACGTATCAAATGCCGCGACCCGGATGATCCGACAGCGCACGGCCTGATGGTTTATTGCCGTTCAAGCGGCTCCTTGTGAAACGCCCCTCGCAATGCTATTGGAATAGCGTTCCGATAAATCGAATATCGTGGTATCATGCGACTTGTCAAATCTCTTCTGGACCGTTGTTTTGACCTCATCACACTGTTGAGTGAGAACGCCACTGGACTGTCATTAGGCGAGATCAGCCGTCGGCTGGACGTTCCCAAGAGCGCAGCGCATCGCCTTCTCAACAGTCTGTGTGACTTAGGCTGGGCTGAACAGGACCCTGAGAACGGGTTCTACNGACTTTCATTGCGCCTCGCCGTGGTGGGCCAGCGCCTGCTCGCCGGGACGCGGATCCCAGACATCTGCCAACCGATTCTGGACCGTTTAGCGAGCAATACCAAGGGGCTTGGCAGGATCGCGATCCTTGACCCCGATGGTTTGACCTGGATATCGCATTCACAAGGCATGCGGTCTGGCCTGATCTACCAACCCGAACTGGTAGCGAAGGTCCCGCTGCACACGACGGCCAACGGCAAAGCGTGGCTGGCGACACTGGATCGAGAGGAGGCGTTGGCCAGGGCCGTCGCGAGCGGGCTCGGACGAACAGACCTGGGTGGTCCGCGAGTTATCACCTCTAGGCAGACGTTTTCTGCGGCCTTGGATGAGACCGAAGAACGGGGATGGGCCACGGCGATCGAGGAAGCTGAACCCGGCGTCGCCGCCGTCGCAGCTGTCATTCGCGTTGCTGGTCAGGTTGTTGGAACGGTCAGCATCGCAGGACCGATCCATCNCTTTTCGGCGCTCGTACTCCCTCAATTAGCGGAACAGGTTAAAGCCACGGCCGAGGAACTTTCCGATCTTTGGCCNTATCGGATCGCCTCGCCCNNACCGCAAGCCAACTCTTCGAAGAAGGCGCAAGTNGTTGGAAATATTATCTAAAAATCGTCATTAACTATCAGCGCGCTTATCGCATCGCTGACCTCTGTTGACACCCGCCTTTCTTAATGGAATAACGTTCCAATAGCGATTGTGGAGATCGCCTTGAGGAAGTGGTCGCTTCGGCGGCCGGTAGGAGGAAGCAGTTGGCTAGTGTTGAGCTGAAGGCCGTTCGCAAAGCGTACGGCGCCGTACCCGTGCTTCATGGCGTGTCTGTCGACATCCATGAAGGCGAATTCGTAACCTTGGTCGGGCCTTCGGGTTGCGGAAAATCAACTCTTTTGCGGATGATCGCTGGCCTCGAAAATATCTCCGGCGGCGAGATCCAGATCGGCGGACGCACCGTCAACGACGTCCCTCCGAAGGCCAGAGATATCGCTATGGTCTTCCAGAATTATGCGCTTTATCCGCATATGACCGTCGCGGAAAACATGGGCTTCTCGTTGAAGCTCAAAAAGGCGTCCCGCGAGGAGCGGACAACGCGCGTTCAGCGAGCAGCCGAAATCCTGAGCCTTACGAAACTCCTTGATCGCTACCCTCGCGAACTCTCGGGCGGGCAGCGTCAGCGCGTGGCGATGGGTCGCGCGATCGTTCGCAATCCGCAAGTATTCCTGTTCGACGAGCCGCTCTCGAACCTCGATGCTAAGTTGCGCGTGCAAATGCGTGCTGAGATTAAGGAACTGCATCAGCGGCTCAAAACCACGACCGTTTACGTGACCCACGATCAGGTCGAGGCGATGACTATGGCCGACAAGATCGTCGTCATGCACGACGGTCACGTTGAGCAAGTCGGTGCGCCGCTCGAGCTGTATGATTACCCCGCCAACGTATTTGTCGCTGGGTTCATCGGGTCACCATCGATGAACTTTCTCAAAGGCAACGTGGAGCAAGGTCACTTCGTTCTCGAGGATGGACACAAGCTGCCTCTGCCTGCGGGCGTGGCCGACATCTCGGAGAAAGTGATCTATGGCGTGCGCCCTGAGCATCTCACTCTCAGTGACGAGGGGCTGCCACTTACCGTCACAGTCGTCGAACCGACAGGCTCGGAGACTCAGATCATCGCTCGGCATGGCGCTCAAACCATCGTCTGCATATTCCGAGATCGAGTTCTCCCAAGAGCTGGCGAGGTAATCACCGTGGCTCCCGATCTCTCACGCGTCCACCTCTTTAGCGCGAGCACCGGTCGGCGGTTGTCCTAAGGACACGACGCCAGCCACTCTGCCTGAACGCGCACACGGGAATAGTAAGCGAATGTCGATACCTCCGCTACAAGTCAGCACCAACCAAAGCGCTACAAACCTGGCGAGCGACGTCGTGGATGCCGACAACGCAAACCGCTTCAGCTGGGCTCCTTTTCTGTGGTTTACCCCTGCTATCTTGATCCTGTTTCTTGTGACCCTCTATCCGACGATCTTCGTGTTCTGGTTGAGCTTCCAGAAAACGAAATATTACGATCTCGTTGGCTTCAATGGTCTCGCCAATTACGTCGAAGTTTTAAGCTCACCCGAGTTCTGGGACACGACCGTAATTTCCCTGAGCTACGTCGCTGGATCGCTGGCCGGTGCCATTATCCTTGGGATGGCTTCAGCGCTGGTATTGAACCGGGCGGGCGTTACAGGATCCGCGCTTCGTGTGTTCATCCTTTTTCCCTGGACGCTGTCCATGTCGGTCGTCGGCAGTATTTGGCTCTGGCTGCTCAACCCTTCGTTTGGGCCGATACCCTACGTGATCCAGAAGCTGGGCATCGACCCCGGACTGATGCTGGGGGATCCGGGAATGGCTTTGCCCCTCCTCATCATCGTCACGGCTTGGTGGTCGTTCCCATATGTCATGGTGATGGCGACAGCCGCCATGCAGTCCATCCCGAAAGAACTTTACGAAGCGGTAGAGATCGATGGAGGCGGCGCGTTCGTGAAGTTCCGCTACGTCACGCTCACCGAAATCCTGCCCACTTTGGGAAGCACGGCGCTGACCCTCTCCATCATGTACCTGACCTTGATGACATTGATCATTGTCATGACAGGCGGAGGACCATTGGGGTCGACCACCACGCTCAGTTTCGAAGCGTTCCGCGGCACCGTCCAGGCGGTCAACATTGGGCCGACTGCCGTCGTCTCGATCGTCGTCCTTATCATCAATGTCGCCCTTGGTGCTCTTTATACCCGGCTGACCGGCCGCGTTACCGGATAGGATGCTAAAATGAGCAGCGCTCTCTCGAACCGCACAACCGGACAAATGCCCGCGATCCTGGGATCTTTGGTTATCGGGATTATCGTTCTCGGACCTGTGCTATGGGCCTTCGCGACGTCGTTCAAGACGGAAGTAGAAGCAGTTGTTGTTCCCCCGACCCTATGGCCGAATTCTCCAACTCTGGAGAACTACACCAAGGTCCTCAAGGATGCGGCTTTCTTCACCGACCTCTGGAACTCTGTCGCCTACTCCGTCGGCGCTGTGATTATCGCGCTCCTCGTCGGGATTCCTGCGGGCTACGCCGCCGCACGCTTTTCATTTAAAGGGAAGCGCGCACTGATGCTGGTGGTTCTCGCGACCTCGATGGTGCCAGGCGTCGCGTTGCTGGTTCCCACTTATTACCTGCTGGAAACGGTGGGTTTGCTCAACAGCGGCATCGTGGTGACGATCATACTCTCGGCGAGGATTATCCCTCAAACGGTCTGGTTCATCGCCAATTTCGTCGAAGCGGTCCCGGTTGAGATCGAGGACTCCGCGATGATCGACGGCGCGTCCCGGTTTCAAATTATCTGGGCTCTGATCTTGCCGCTGATTCCGTCCAGGCATAGCCGCCGTCGCGACGATCGGCATCGTGACGACCTGGAACGACTATATCACGGTGGCGGTCTTTGCGCCCGAGGTGGCAAAACGGACCCTGCAGGTCGCCCTTGTCAATCAGGTTTTCGACGCTGTCGGCATTTCGTGGTCCTACATGATGGCCTTTGTGATGGTCGCATCATCACCGGTCATCCTCATGTTCGGCTTCGTCCAGAAGTGGTTCATCTCCGGCCTGACGGCCGGCGCCGTTAAAGGCTGATGACGCAAACAAACCATCCACACACCTTGTTCAACCTGGGAGGAAGACGCATGCAAACCATATCGAAACGGAAACTCATCAAATCGTCCGCGGCGCTGGCAATTGGGACTGCCATCTTCGCTTTCGCTGCTCCGCAAGCTTTTGCCCAGAGCACGAAGATCATTTACCAGACGTTCCTGGATCCGAACAATTCGAAGGATCCCCGGTCTGCTGCTCAGACCAAGATGATCGATGCTTTTCAGGCGAAGAACCCTGACATCAAGATCGAACTTCTTGTTGATCCGACCGGGGGAGCTGCAGCTCGCGCCATCAAATCCGGCGCCCAAACCCCAGATGTGATCCGCGTCGTCGGCTTCGCGGTTTCCGAATTCGCTGCCACCGGCAATCTCCTCGAGCTCGATGATCTGGTGAAGAAGGACGGCATTCCGGATGGGGATTGGCTCCTGCCGCTGTCGGGCACTAAGGTTGCCGGGAAGCTTTATGCTCTTCCCCAGGACTTCCGTATTCCAATTCTCTTCTATCGCAAGAGCATGTTGGAGAAGGCCGGGGTCAAGCCGCCGGCCACCTGGGATGAAGTGTGTGCACTAGGCGCCAAGTTCGGCCAGTCGGATACGATCACGTTCGCCGTTCCGTTGGGCGCCACCGGCGGCCTCGGGGGTGCTCAAAGCCTCGGAGAATTTTTCCTCAGTTCAATGTTACCGGGAAATGGCGGTAAGTATTTCACACCTGACGGAAAGATTGCTTTCTCGAAGGAGTCTTTCATCAAGGCGGCACAAACGATCAAAGACTTCTACACGAAGTGCAAGGTCACTCCGCTTCGCAGCGCTCAGATGGGGTTCAATGAGTTGCACGACGCGCTTCGTTCCGGCAGTGCCGCGACAGCGGTGTTCGGCGTTTATCGCTACAAGACTGTGCAGCAACAAGGGGGCGGTGATGATCTGGCCTGGGCACCTTCGCCTGGGTATGCGGCCAGCGACAAACAGACGGTCTACAGTTACAATATTGCGATCAACAAGAAGACCGCCAATAAGGATGCCGCCTGGACTTTCGTGAAGTACATGGTGTCTCCGGAAGCTCAGGCTCTCGCAGCCGAGGGCGGCGAAGTCGTTTCGCGCAAGTCGGCATACACTGCGCCATACTTCCAGACCGACGCCGGCAAGGATCAGAAGCAATGGGCTGATCTTGTCGGACAGCGTGGTCAAACCGTGGAGTATACACCGATCCTCTCGACCTATCACACCATTCTCGGCGAAGCATTCCAGAGAATGATCTTGAAAGATGGATCGCCGGCAGACGCTTACGATGAACTGATCGAGCGGTACAACGCGGCGCTCGCTAAGGCACAGTAAAGGACGTTAGCTCGAAGAAAGGCGCTGGATGGACACGGCACGTACCCTCCATCCAGCATCTTCCACAACAAACAACGACGCTCGATTAGTGGTTTCGGCTTCCAAATTCTCGCTTTTCTACGGTTGGAAAGCGGACGGCATCGTCGTGCCTTACGATCGTAGATCGTGCGCGAGCTCTGAGCCGAATTTCAAGCTAACAAAAACAGAGAGGCATCGGTTATGAAGTATCGTTTTCTTGGGAGAACTGGAGTTCAGGTCAGCGAGTACATGCTGGGCACCATGAGCTACGGATCCGATGGCAACACAGACGAAAACGAGTGCATAGACATAGTGCACCGAGCTCTCGATCGCGGCGTCAACTTCATCGACACTGCTGACACCTACTCTCATGGCGAATCCGAAGAGATCGTCGGCAAAGCGATTGCAGGTCGCCGCGACAAAGTGGTGCTTGCGACGAAGTTTCGATTGGCGGCCGGTGAAGGACGCAACGAGCAAGGCGGCTCCCGCTACTGGATTATGAAGCAGGTCGAAAACAGCCTGCGAAGGCTGAAAACCGATCATATCGATCTTTATCAATTTCATCGACCCGACCTTCACACCGATCTCGAGGAAACCCTTGGTGCTCTCAGCGACCTGGTGAGCCAAGGCAAAGTTCGGTACATCGGCTCCTCAACATTGCCAAGCTGGTACCTCGCAGAGACGCAATCGGTAAGCCGATCGAATAAAATTGCCCGATTCATCAATGAGAGCTCACCCTACTCAATCTTTCAGCGGGCCGTGGAGAGAGAGACCCTTCCTGCCGTCCAACATTACCGTATGGGTTTCACCGCCTGGAGCCCGCTGAACGGCGGCTGGTTAACTGGAAAGTATAAAGCTGATGGTGCGGTGCCGTCGGGCTCCAGGGCCGAGCGCGTAAAAGGACAGTGGGGACACCACTACCCTATCCTGCAAACCCGCTTCGACATGACGCGCGAGGGTAACAGGCGCAAGCTGGAACTGCTTCCAGAACTTGAGCGCGTCGCAACCGAGGCAGGTTTGTCTCTTATGCACATGGCGCAGGCATTCCCACTCGCGCACGCCGCCGTGACGTCTGTCATCCTCGGCCCTCGCACGATCGAGCAATTCGAAGCCATGGAGGCCGGTTTCGAGGCAGTCCTTCAATCGGCGACGCTTGACCAGATTGACGCACTGGTTCCCCCCGGTGCGCTCGTTGAAGAAGCTGACCGCGGCTACGTTTCTCCGTGGCTCGTGCCAGAGGTTCGTCGTCACGGTGCGAAGGTAGCTTAGTTAATCCGACGCGACGGGGCTTCGGTATCACTCACAAAATCTCCCCGTTTGCCAACGGGCAACGTGATCGTGATACCGAGCCTACGACCCCCGCCCCGGTCTGAGAACCACTGATATTTAAGAACTGAGAAGGGGCCGATGACGAACATTGTCTTCAACCACGCCACTGTCCGCGAGAGAGCAGATATGTTGACCTTTCTTCGACTGAGTGCGGAGCGAGGACTGCAGACCGTTTCCATATGGGGAGACGAAATTGCCAAGGTCGGCGAAAATGACGCGCTCTCTGTTTTGCACGATTTCGGAATGACGGTCTCTGGATACAATCGTGTTGGGCCGTTGGCAGCGGGTTCTCTTGACCGGGCCGAGGAAGAGCTCGAGCGGGCCGCCAGATTTGAGGCTGATCATGTCTTCCTGTTTACCGGAGGCCTGCGAGACAATGAAAAGGATTTGGGTTCAGCAAGACGAAGGATCGAGGATTCAATCGGCAAAGTGCTGGACATCGCACGCAAGATCGGAGTGAAGCTCGCCATTGAGCCACTTCATCCTATGGTCACTGGTGACCGAACCCTCATTTCCAGTCTCTCGCACGCAAACTCTATTTGCGACGCGTTGGGCCCGGGTATCGGAGTCGTCATCGATGTCTACCATTGCTGGTGGGACGAAAGACTGGCAGCCGAGATCCAGCGCGCAGGCGACGCAGGGCGGCTCCTTGGTTTTCATGTCAATGACTGGCTCATCCCTACGCGGCATCTCCTGACCGATCGAGGCATGATGGGAGATGGGATCATAGACCTGCGCGGCATCTACTCGATGGTCCGAAGTGCCGGATACACGGGCGCAGTCGAGGTGGAAATCTTCTCTACCGAATGGTGGTCTCGCGACCCCGCGGAGGTGATGGATATCGCGATCGATCGCTGCCGCAGCCTGTTTCAGCCCGGAATGAAATCATGCAAGTAAACATTCCTAACCTCGACGGAAACTCGCGTGTGTACGCTGTGTTTGGCGACCCCATACATCAGGTGCAAACGCCGCGTCTTATTAACCCGATCTTCGCGGCCGCCGGGGTCAACATCTACGCGGTACCATTCCTGATCACCGCGGAACGTTTCGCTGCGACGTGGGATATCTTCTCTGCTATCCCCAACCTCTGCGGTATCAGCACCACGATCCCTCATAAAGTTGCGGCAGCCAAGAAGTGTTCTACCCTCACGCCCACGGCGAAGGCTGTCGGTGCCGTCAATTGCGTCCAACGCGGAGAAGACGGCCTGATGAACGGCGCGCTCTTTGACGGTGTGGGTTTCGTTAACGGTCTCGGAGAGGAGAAGTCGCGGTTGCGCGGCGCTCGTGTGCTGATTGTCGGAACTGGTGGAGCTGGCCGGACTATCGCGTTTGCACTCGCTGAAGAAGGTGTCAGGAAGATCGATCTAATGGATCTCTCGGCTGAATCCGTCGCCTTCACCGCCTCAATGGTCAATAGTTTCCGCGGTGAAGAATGCGCGGTTGCGGTCGATGGGTCGGCAGGGTGGGATTACGATATCGTCATCAATGCATCGCCCATCGGCGTGAAGGGAAATAGCAAGTTTCCTATGCCGGCAGCCGCGATACGGCCCGAGATGCTTGTTGCCGATATCGCTAGTTTAAGTGAGGAAACGGCCCTATTGGCCGCCGCCAGGGCAGCCGGTGCAACGGTATCTGACGGCAATGACATGCTGCTCGCGCAGGTCCGCCTGATGGCGGGTTTTGCCGCAGGTCTGCCGGCAGGAACTGCGCTTTAAACATTCTTAGAAAGAGCGAGAGATTACATCATGAAAATCCAAGCCCAGGGCATCGTTCCCGTCATGCTTACCCCGTTCACCCCGGATAACCGGATCGACTGGGAAGGTCTCGAACGACTTGTTGAATGGTACATCACAAACGGTGCAGACACTCTCTTCGCCGTCTGCCAGTCGAGCGAGATGCAGAAATTGTCACTGGAGGAGCGAGTTGAGCTTTCCAGAAAAGTCGTCTCGTTGGCTGCCGGGCGTGTACCGGTCATCTCATCAGGACATATCAGCGAGAGCCGGGATGACCAGCGCGCCGAACTGGTGGCGATGGCCAAGACAGGGATCGACGCGCTTGTCCTTGTCAGCAACAGGCTCGACACACGGAATGAAGGAACCGCAGCATTTCGCTCCAGCCTCGACGCGATCTTGAGTTGGCTTCCGAGCGACCTACCCCTCGGTCTGTACGAATGCCCGGCACCCTATCGCCGTCTCTTGAGCGATGACGAGTTCAAACTGTGCCGCGACACCGGCCGCTTCGTAACGCTGAAGGATGTCTCCTGCGATCTCGAAACGGTCAAGCGGCGCGTCGCGCTCTCCGGGGACTCCGGCTTTGCAATTGTTAACGCCAATGCCGCCATCGCGGCAGCCGCCATGCGCGCAGGTTCGAAAGGCTTTTCTGGCGTCTTCACCAATATCCACCCCGACCTCTACGCTTGGCTTTACAAGCACGCTGCCGAAGAAAGCGATCTGCGCCGCGAACTTGAAATCTTCCTGGCGCTGGCGGCGATGGCCGAGCCGATGGGCTATCCCGGTCTTGCCAAGGTTTGGCACAAGCGTCTTGGCACGTTCGAGAGCGTCCATTCTCGCGTGACAGATTATGACATTGCCGAGCGGCACTGGGCAGTCATGGATCTGTTGGACATATTCAGCAAGGGACGGAACGGTTCCGCGAGCGGATCAAGCGGGTTTCCTAACGAGCACCGTCGAATCTTCAGGGCGTCGCAAAGAGCGCCACGCCCTGAAGAACAGCAATTCTTCGCGAAACGCGCTTTTGTCGATGCGGTCACCATCGGACGATCCCGACCCTTCCGTCTTTCGAGCGCAGCCGTTCAAGAGGCAGGACATGTCCCTTACTTTAATAGCATCTGACCTGATTGCACTGGCTCATCAGCTGCGCAGGCTCCGTAGTGATGCAAGCCAAATTCCGACGGATCAACTCGTGTCTGTGCCGACAGCGCTTGAGGACGCAAAAGAGGTGCAGAGGCAACTGTCGAAACTCGAGGGAGCAGACGTCCCTGCGTGGAAAGTGGCCAAATCGCCCGAGGGCGAACCTGTGGTCGCTCCGCTTCATCCATACTTCGATGATCCTTCCGATGCGGTCATTGCATGGCGAAAAGGCATGAAAATCGAGATAGAAATTGCCGTGGAGCTTTGCCAGGATCTTCCTGTCCGGCTCGACACATCCTATCACCGAGCCGACATCGAGGCCGCAATTTCAAACGTGTACCTTGGTGCGGAACTGGTTTGGAGTGGCATTTCGGAAGGCGCCAACATTTCCTTCCCGGCCTTCCTGGCGGACCGCCTGGGAAACGTCGGTTACGTAAAAGGGCCAGTCCTGACCGTGGCGGCTCTTCACCCTGGTTCGGCTTTCCCCCTTAAGCTCTGGCTCAACAAACAACTCGCTTTCGACGCCGCTGGAAAGCATCCGACGAAGGATGTGCTCACCTGGCTCTGCGAGTACGCGAACAATCGATCGAGGCCTGCCGAAGTGCTCAAAGCGGGCTCGACTATCACGACGGGAAGCCTCTGTGGCGCACTCGAAGTTCCCGATCCGGGCGACGTATCCGTCCAACTGGGCGAGCACGTTTTGCTGGATTTCACGCTGTCGTAAGCCTTTTCAAACATGCCGAAAGGAGCCTGAGGCAATGAAGTTGAATGCTCTCTATACGAGCTTGGTTCTCGTTCGCCGCCGGCACGAGATATTGCTCCTCCAGGCTTCCAAACGTTCCACGCACTCCCTGAGTGTTTAATTTCAACATTGCTTAGATGTCGCGCTGAAAACGACTAGGAGACGTCAATGATCATCAACACTTTTTCCTACCTTTGGAAATCCACTGCTATAGAGGCGATGTCTGAACTCATCAGCCATGGCTTTTCGGTATTTGAAGTTCCCGTGAGTTCCCCACACTGCTGGCCGGACGAAATGTCGAAAAGTTCGCGTTCGGACGCGAGAAAGCAACTTCAGGACAACGGGGCGAGCGTCAGGTCGCTGAATGCTGGGGGATACGATATCAACCTCGCCAGCCCAGGCGCAAATATGAGGCGTAAAAGTACTGAACATATTAAGGACGTCATCCAACTGGCGGTCGATTGGGGGGTAACCGACGTCGTAATTTCCCCGGGAACGCGACGTCCGATGATTTCTCCAACAATTCCGCAAACCCTCGGATGGCTATCTGAGAGCCTTGATGTGCTCCTGCCCGTTGCCAAGCAAGCCGGCGTGCGTCTTCTCATGGAGAACACGCCATATTGCTTCAGGCCGACGATCGGTGAGCTCGTCAGCCTCGTTGAGGAAATCAGAAGCGAGAACCTGAGTATCGTTTATGATGTCGCAAACGCTGCCTATATCGGCGAGGATCCGGTAGCCAGCCTTCAATCGCATCACGCTCACATAGGTCTCGTGCACATCTCGGATACGGGCACGGACGTGTGGGGTCATGATCCAATCGGCACAGGCATTATAGATTTCGTCGGACTGGGACGCGCCGTCGATTCAGTTTTTAGTGTCGATCGCGTCGTTCTAGAGGTCATTCGCGAAGAAGAACCACTGCTGGAAGTCAACAACGCGCTGCAGGAACTCAAAAAGAGGGGCTGGCGCCTCGATTGATGAAGCCGGTTTCGCGACCACGCTGGGCGCGCGAAATTCGCGTTTGAAGGAGGGAAAGCTTGCCCGGAAACCATCTGAAGCAGTGGATACCCCTAGCCATAAGAATGTGCACGAGCGTTTCAGGCCCCTCTGGTTAGACGCCGGCGCGCCAGTCTGGGGCTAAACATCGTCGCAATCTATCTAGAATCGCATTGCGATCTGGAAGTGAATTCCATATTATCTTGCAACAACAGTTGGAGAAACGTCCATGAAGGTCTTAGTTAGTGGCGGAAGCCGCGGGATTGGCGCAGCGGTTTGTATCCGTATCGCCGAAGCGGCTGCAGCAAGGGGCGAGCGTGCTCAGATCGCCGTTTGTGGTCAGGGTTCATCCGAAGGGCAGGAGGACGTTGCACGTTCTGTGCGCGCACTGGGAGGCGACGCTATCGCGCTATCGGGCGACCTGGGCAATGTCGAGGTGGCCCCACGCCTTGTGGAAGCCGCGGTATCGGAATTCGGTGGCCTGGACGCTCTGGTCGCCAATGCTGGCGTAGCAAGCCCAGGAAATATCTGTGATTTGTCGGTTGCCGATTGGGATAACATGTTCGCGGTCAACCTTCGCGGAGCGTGGCTTTTAGCCAAATACTGCTACCCGCATCTGAAGCAGAGTCGGGGTGCGGCGTGCTTCACATCGTCAATGTCGGGGCAGGTACCTCATGCCGGATCAGGAGCCTATAGTCCAAGCAAAGCGGGCTTGAGCATGCTTGCGAAAACCCTCGCCTTGGAATGGGCGCCAGATGGCATTCGTTCGAACATCGTCTCGCCGGGTATGACCCACACGCCAATGTCCGAGAAGATGTACGCCGATCCAGCGATCAAGAGTGCAAGAGAGGCTCTGATCCCGCTGTCGAGAATCGGGGACCCCAAAGATATAGCAAACGCAATCGAGTTCCTGATAAGTCCGCTTGCATCTTACATCACCGGTCAAGACCTCTGCGTCGACGGTGGCTTTTCAAAGTCAATCCTGAGCCACATTCCTGGGCGTCCAAGCTCAAAACCATAGTCGGCAAGTTCGCCCGTCTGAAGCCTGCGCAAAGCACTCCTAGACCCTCTGGGCCTAGCTGAGGGGCGCGAATGCGGACCCACACGGACGAACTCAACCTGAACGAAACAGGAGGCTCCGTATGCTGAATAGGCGTCAGATATTGGAGAGCGCCGCTGNAAGCAGCCTTCTGTTTCTCACAGATCGGCGNGCCTTTGCGCAAACCGCGACCGTCTATCCTGGCGGATANACGGTGCACTCAGGGCCGGGCCCGGAGAGCAAACCCAGCTTCGTCAAGGTTCGCGAAGGCCGNNTGGAGGGTATTCTCAGCCCCGAGGGATTACGCTATTTCCGTGGCACGCATTCTTACGATTAAATGCCAAACGAAACNCCGGAAATTGACCAGAGGCGGTGCAAACNGTCAGCCGAGAGAATGCGAGGCCAAGGCATAGACAACCGGGCCGCNGTCGAGCCCCGTACCGTAAACGGCCTCTTCCCGGGTCACCATGGTCATTACCGTATTGTAGACACCGAGGCCGCATTGCTGGACGAAGGATGCAAAGGCGCCGCTGTCCAAATGCGTGTCGATACGCAGGAAGCCGCCGACATGGGCGGCGACATGCGGGTGGGTGACCCGGATCGCATCGGCATCGCAAGTGGCAACGACCGGGCCGACGACATGCCCGCGCCCGAAACGTCGGCGCATCGAATAGGCACGTAGCTTCTCACCCTCGTAAAGACCATAGGTGATGGAACTGTCGAATAGCCGCAGGAGATGCTGGCGGCGAGCCGCACCGAAAGCCGGTGCGTCGAGCGCGATGATCGCCTCCAGGTCGCCGCGATCGAGCCGTTGCATGGCGAGCCCGGCTTCGATGGGCGCAATCGGCGCCGGCGCAAGCGCAGTTCCCTGGCACTGATAGACTGTGCCCTTGGGAATAAAGCCGAGCGAGACATAAAGCCGCCGGGCTTCGCGCGTGGAGTTCAGCCGAAGACAATCGTGACCGCAATCGGTCATGATCCGCTGCATCAGCCATTTGGCCGCGCCATTGGCCTGCAGCCTGGGTGATGTGACCAGCATTCCGAAGGTAGCGAAGCTTTCGCCGTGGGGGAACCACATGGCGGAGGCGCCGACCCGGCCGATTTCGTCCAGTGCCACGTAGCCTTTGCCGATGTCTAGCAGGTGCTGCCAGTCGGCAGCTCGGTGAGGCCAGCCGACGGAAATCGACAATGCCTGCAACTGTGAAATTTCGACATTCGCGATGTCGACGAAGCGCATCTCGAAATTATCGACATTCAATGTCCGAGGTAAATCGCTATCCATCATTTGTCCAGCCGAACCGACACACCCTCCTCCGGACAATGCGCCCGGATATCCCTACGGTTATCCTAATCATCATCCGACGGAACATTTCACTGCTGAAGCGTGATGCAGCACAAGATTTGACCGTATCCCTTCAGCTTTCGGCAGCCATTTCATCTGCATCGCTCTAACCTTGATGCTTGAGATTGGTTCACCTGCTCTGCGCAAGCCCGGTTCGCGGAGGCAAGTTCACGCTGTCTGGAGGCAGAAACGATGGCGATGCGCACCCTGGACATTTTGGAAAAGCTGGTCGGCTTTCCATCCGTCGTCGGCACGCCGAATGGCGAGATCGTCGAATGGATCGCCGATTATCTCAAATCCCTCGGTATCCGGGCGCATGTCCTGCCCGGTCCGGAAGGTGACCGAGCAAATCTATTTGCAACGATCGGACCGGTAGACAGACCGGGTTATATCCTCTCCGGCCATATGGATGTCGTTCCTGCCGCCGAGGCCGGCTGGAACAGCGATCCCTTCCGCACACGGATCGAGGACGATAGGATCTACGGCCGCGGCACGAGCGACATGAAGGGGTTTCTGGCCGCTGTCCTTGCTGCCGTGCCGGCAATGCTTTCCAGGCCGCTTTCCCGCCCTATCCAACTCGCCTTCTCCTATGACGAGGAAGCCGGTTGTCGCGGCGTGCCGCATCTGCTGGCCCGCCTGCCGGATCTGTGCATATCACCCCTTGGGGCCATCATCGGCGAGCCGAGCGGAATGCGGGCAATCCTGGCGCATAAGGGCAAGGCCGCGGCCCGGCTGACGCTCAAGGGCCGCTCCGGCCACTCTTCCCGGCCGGATCTTGGCCTCAATGCCATCCATGCAATGACCGAAGTGCAGCAGGCCGCAGTCGCGGCTGCCGAAACCCTGACCCAAGGCCCGTTCGAGGCGGAATTCGAGCCGCCCTATTCGTCGCTTTCGATCGGCAGGATCAGCGGCGGCCAGGCCGTCAATATTATTCCCGAGCTTTGCAGTATTGAACTGGAGGCGCGCGCGATTTCTTCGGCCGACCCGGAAACTCTGCTTCAGCCGGTGCGCGCCGCAGCCGAAAAGCTGGCGGCACGAGGTTTCGGCGTCGATTGGGAGATCTTGAGCAGCTATCCGGCGCTGCTTCTTTCCCGCGGTTCACCGCTTGCCGGCCTCCTGCAGGATCTGACGGGATGCGCGCCGCTCGCCGCCGTCAGCTATGGAACCGAGGCCGGCCTTTACCAGCGGGCGGGAATGGATGCGATCATCTGCGGGCCCGGCGACATTGCGCGGGCGCACAAACCTAACGAGTTCATCGAGGCCAGCGAGCTCGCCGCCTGCCAGGCGATGATCGAAGCCCTCGGCGACAGGTGCCGAGCCGAAACCTGATGGCCCAGAACCGGAGCACAGAATGACATTCCTCTTCAACTCTGACACCGCCCGCGGCCAAGTCTTTCGCGATGTCTTCGCCCGCGAACTGCCGGACCTGCCGTTTTCCATGGATGCTGCTTCGGTCGATCCAGACGCCGTCCGCTACATCATCACCTGGACGGTACCGTCCGATCTGGCGCGCTACCGCAACCTGGAAGTTATCTTTTCGATCGGCGCCGGCGTCGATCAGTTTCAGGCGGCCAAGATCCCCCATCATATCCGGATCGTGCGAATGATCGAGGACGGCATCATCCGCATGATGCAGGAATATGTCACGCTCGGCGTGTTGGCTCTGCACCGCAACCTGCCCGTCTATATCCAGCAGAAAAAGACCGAACTCTGGCAGTCCCTGCCGCCGGTGCAGGCCAGCGACCGCCGGGTCGGCATATTGGGGCTCGGCAGCCTGGCCCAGGCATCCTTCGACCGNTTGAAGCCTTTCGGCTTTCAGCTTGCCGGATGGAGCCGCTCGTCCCGCGAGATCGACGGNGTGCGCTGCTTCAGCGGCCNGGCCGGCCTGACGGCCATGCTGGCCGAAACCGATATCCTGATCTGNCTCCTTCCNCTCACCGACGAGACCCGCGGCTTCCTCAATGCCGATCTTTTCCGCCAGCTTCCGGAAGGCGCCGGCCTCGTTCAGGTGGGGCGCGGACCACAGCTGGATTACCAGGCGCTTATCGACGCACTCGACAGCGGGCATCTGTCTGGCGCCGTCATCGACGTCACGGACCCGCAGCCTCTGCCGCCCGGTCATCCGCTCTGGCGGCATGAGCGGATCATCATCACGCCCTATACCGCCAGTGTCACAACCCCAGACCGCAGCCCTTGCCGTCGCGGACAATATCAAGCGGCTTCGCGCCGGGCTCGATCCGGTAGGCCTCGTCGATCGCCGACGCGGCTACTGAACACTCAACCCTAAAGGAACAGCAATGTCGCTTCTCAAGACCATCGAACACAACCCGTCCTTCGCGCCGCGGGAAGACAAGCCGACAGCCGAACGGCTGATCTCCGGCAGCCCGGAATTCAAGACCTGGGCACAGGACGCGTCCCATGACGAACTCGTCCGCACCGGCGTCTGGGAGGCAACGCCCGGCCTCACCCATTCGATCAAGGGAACGACCTTCGAATTCTGCCACATCATTTCGGGCGTCGTGGAAATCACGCCGAAGGATGGCGAGCCGGTGACCTATAAGGCAGGTGACAGCTTCGTCATGAAGCCGGGCTTCGTCGGCACCTGGAAGACGATCGAAACGGTACGCAAGATCTACCTCGTCGTGACGCCCAAGGCGTGATCCGGCGGCTTGCCAAACAATACGCCGTATGGCGCGGCTAAAACGGATTTTTCAGCCGCGCCAACTCCCTCTACCGGATCACGCAGATGTGCCGATACGGTAGCATTCTAGTCAGATGATCGGAGATAGACCGATGAGCCTTAGTTTTGATCCTGACAGCCTGTCGTTTCCAACAGGACATTTCATCGGAGGCAAATTCGAGACTGCCGACGGCGTCATTCCTATGCATCGGCCCTCCGATGGCAAGGCCTATGCCGATTGTCCGGTCGCCGACGCCGATCTGGTCGATCAGGCCGTGCAGACGGCCAAAAAGGCCTTGAAGGACAGCAACTGGGGCGGAATTCGCCCGCGCGAGCGGTTGAAGGCATTGCATCGCTGGGCGGATCTGATCGAACAGAACGCCGTGGAACTCGCAAAACTGGAGGCCGTTTCCTCTACGCGGCCTGTCGGCCATCTGGTCGATGGTGACGTCGGTATTTCGGCCGAACAAATCCGCTTCTTCGCAGAATTCGCCGACAAGGAAGGCAGCGAGCTCGTGCCGACCGACGACGGCAATCTCGGGATGATCATGACCGAGCCCTATGGTGTCGTCGGCGCCATCACGCCCTGGAATTTCCCGATCAACATGGCAGCCTGGAAGCTCGGCCCGGCGCTTGCAGCCGGCAATGCGGTGGTGCTGAAACCGTCCGAAATGACGCCGTTCTCGACCATCCGGCTGGCGGAGCTCGCGGTTAAGGCCGGCATTCCGGCCGGGTTGATCAATATCGTCCTCGGCGACGGTATGACGACCGGCAATGCGATTACCGGCCATCCGGATATCGCCAAGGTCAGCTTCACCGGCTCGACGCGCGCCGGCTCGGCGATCATGGAAAACATCGCCCGCACCGGCATCAAGCCGATGACGCTGGAGCTTGGCGGCAAGAGCCCGCAGCTCGTTTTCGCCGATGCCGATATGGACAAGGCCGCCGCGGCCGTGACCGCGAGCATCACCAGCAATGCTGGTCAGGCTTGCGTCGCCGGATCGCGCCTGATCGTCGAGAAAAACGTTGCCCCCCGGTTGATCGAGGCAATCCTGAAGAAGATGGCCGGTATCGTTCCCGGCCCCACCTGGGATGCCGCGAGCCAATATTCGCCCATCATTTCCGAGAGGCAGCGCCAGCGGATCGACGATATCATCGGCGCCTCCATTGCCGCCGGCGCCGAATGCCTGACGGGCGGGCGTTCCATGGACATGCCGGGATATTTCTATTCCCCGACGCTGATTGCCG
>Ga0055531_10001230_pt1 | contig 19482 bp, 20 predicted proteins | sample AraplaCvi_mCL_r2_FD_55008 | JGI IMG/M metagenome (GOLD analysis project Ga0055531, IMG submission 55008) | Arabidopsis root microbial communities from North Carolina, USA - plate scrape MF_Cvi_mCL_r2 | ecosystem: Host-associated > Plants > Roots > Endosphere | place: USA: North Carolina...
GCAGCGGCCCGGATGCCCTCGGCGGAAGGATGTGGCTGGTTCTTGGTCATGGCGGTAAGATGTCAGGGAAACACGGTGAGATTCCCTGGATTTTCGGAAATCACGGGTTTATTTCCTGACTGCTGGAGCAAATCGGGAATTTCTTTCATGCCTCTCACCGCAGCCGACCGCGAAATCCTCAAGCTCATGCAGCAGGATGCGACGATCACGCTCAACGAGCTCGCCCATCGGACGGGCCTTTCGCCCTCTTCGGCGCAACGGCGGCTGCAGAAGCTGAGGGACGACAAGGTGATCCTGCGCGATGTCTCCATCGTCGATCCGAAAAAGGTCGGCGCAAGCGTCTCGATGCTGGTGGAGGTGGAACTGGAGCGCGACCGCCCGGAGCTTCTTCCGCCGTTCCTGCGCTGGGTCACGGAGACGCCCGAAGTGCAGGAGGCGTGGGGTACATCCGGCCGCGGCGACTATACGCTCGTGATCATGGCACAGTCCGTGGAACATTTCGACACGCTTGCGGACAGGATGATGGAGCGCAATGCCAACATCCGCAAATTTACCACCAGCGTCGTCCTGAAGACGCTGAAACGGACGCTGGCGGTCACGGTCGAATGAAGAGGTACGGGGCCGCATCGAATGAAAGAGGGCCGTCGAGGCCGTCTTTTTCGCATGTGGGCACGGGGCAATAATCTCGGATAGTAGACCGTATCCTGGCTTGAAACCACGCGTCGCGACCCTAGGTTGGGACGGTCTTCGGCTGCCGGCATGCCTGCCGCCGACCGTGGGATGGGGTGGTCCATGCGTTTCTTTCTTGTCTGCGGGTTTTGGATACTGTCTGCGGCAGCCGCGGCACATGCGGCCCAGCCGTCTGCTGCCGAGGAACTGCCGTTCGAGGCACAGGTCCAACCCTGCTGGTCCCCGCCTGCGGGCGCCGACACGCCTGTCACCGTCGCCTTCACGCTCAAGCCCGACGGCAGCCTGGATCAGAAGCCGGTGATCAAGAAAAAAGGCGATGGTGCGCTGAACGAGGCTTTCGCCCAGTCGGCCCTGCGCGCCGTCCTGCGGTGCAGTCCGTACAAGGTTACCGACAAGCTGGAATTCGAGACGACCTTTATTCCCGATCCAACCAAGGCGCGGCCGAGTGCTGCCGCGCCCCACAAGGACCCGGCGGCCGATGTGCAGGATGGTGATCCGCGCACCCGCATCGTCGATTTCGGCACGGTGAAGATCAGTTTCAAGGTGCCGGAAGGGCTCTGTGCCATCGATCCGAAACGGGGCGGCTATCATGAAAGGCTTTGGAAGGCGCTGGCGCCACCGCTGCAGAGGAAAGCGGAATTGAAGTCCCTGGATGTCGATTGCGTATCGCTCAAGGCATCCGAGGCCGGCGGCGACAAGCGCCCGAAATACGCTTTCACGATGATGCGCTATTACGGAGGCGGCCAGCCCGTTCCGGCGGACCTCCCGACTTTTCTGGACGAACTGGAGAAAGACACGCCGCCCCTGACGCCACGGTTCTGGGAAGATCCTCCCGTCGCGGGATCACCTTTCCTCGGACGGGACGACCGCGCAGTCTACGCAGCGCAGCGCTTCCTGGAGGATGGAAAGGTCGTGCTGTCGGGCGTCAGCGCCTTCACGCTGGTGGAGAGGATGCCGATATTGATGAACCATTATGCGGTCGAAGGCCCGGATCTTGCGGCAGAACGCCAATCGGGCATGGCAGGAATCGTCGCGGGCATGCAGGTCATCAGCGGCGATTGAAGCCACGGCCGGGTCCCGGCTTGAAGCTCAATCCTTTGGGAGCAAGGCGTGAGAAGGGGAAAAGGCGGACACCCGCCTTTTCCCGTGTCGCGACGACGGCTCAGATATTGCTCGTCAGGATCTCGCGCAATTTCCCGAAGATCTCGTCGATATGGTGTTTTTCGACGATCAGCGGCGGCGACATGGCGATGGTGTCGCCGGTGGTGCGGATCAGCAGGCCGTTTTCATAGGCCTTCAGGAAGGCCGTGAAGGCGCGCTTGGTCGGTTCGCCGGCGATCGGGTCGAGTTCGATCGCGCCGATCAGGCCGAGGTTTCTAATATCGATGACGTTGGGCAGGTCCCTCAGCGAATGCAGGCCCGCTTCCCAATAGGGGGCGATGTCGCGGGCGCGGTCGAACAGGCCTTCTTCCTTGTAGGTTTCAAGCGTCGCCAGGCCGGCGGCGGATGCGATCGGGTTGCCGGAATAGGTATAGCCGTGCATGAACTCGATCATGTGCTCCGGGCCGGTCATGAAGGCGTCATGGATCTCGGAGGTGACGAACACGGCGCCCATCGGGATCACGCCGTTGGTCAGGCCCTTGGCGGTGGTGATGATATCAGGCTTGACGTCGAAATACTGGGCCGCGAACGGGGCGCCCAGGCGGCCGAAGCCGGTGATGACTTCGTCGAAGATCAACAGGATGCCGTGCTTGGTGCAGATCTCGCGCAGCTTCTGCAGATAGCCCTTCGGCGGGATGAGCACGCCGGTCGAACCGGCAACGGGCTCGACGATGACGGCGGCGACGGTCGAGGCGTCGTGCAGCGTGACAATGCGTTCCAGCTCCGTGGCAAGATCGCCGCCATGCTCCGGCTCACCCTTGGTGAAGGCGTTCTTGCCCGGCAGTGGGTGTGGGGCAGGTGGTCCACGCCGGTCAGAAGCGTGCCGAACATCTTTCGGTTGGAGACGATGCCGCCGACCGAGATGCCGCCGAAATTGACGCCGTGATAACCGCGCTCGCGGCCGATCAGGCGGAAGCGCGAGCCGTTGCCCTTCACGCGGTGATAGGCGAGCGCCACCTTCAATGCCGTCTCGACCGATTCCGATCCGGAATTGGTGTAGAGGACATGGTTCATGCCCTCAGGCGCGATATCGACGAGGCGGTTGGCAAGTTCGAAGGCCTTGGGGTGGCCGAGCTGGAAGGCGGGCGCATAATCGAGTTCGCCTGCCTGTTCGCGGATCGCCTCGGTGATCTTCGGACGGCAGTGGCCGGCATTGACACACCAGAGGCCGGCGGTGGCATCGAGCACCTGGCGGCCGTCATGGGTCGTGTAGTGCATATCCTTGGCACCGACGAAAAGGCGGGGTTCCTGCTTGAACTGGCGGTTTGCCGTGAACGGCATCCAGAACGCCCGCAGGTCGTTGGGCGTGGTATTCAGGCGATTGGACATGACATTCTCCATGGCCATTCGGTTTCTTCGGGTGGCCATTTCCCGGTCGGCGTCATTGCACCAAGTTTTGACTACATGGTCAAATTATCAGCGGGATCAGGGGCGTCAACCGCCTTCGAGGCGAGGGTAGGCCCGAATTCCTGCATCCCGGCGAAATGGCTAAGGGCAAGTCTTTTCCAATCGAGGATGCGGCGGGGCGGGGTGGGCCGGCCGCGCGGATTTCCGGCCAAGGGCTCAAGGATTACAACGGGTTTCGGCCACGGCTGAAATTTAACCGCGCGTCTCTGGTCTTTTGGCGAAAGCGACCAATATCGCCTAAAAACTTCAATTCCGAGACCGTCATTGGCCGACCCCGATCCAAGCGAAGACATGCCAAACGAAGACATGGATGTCGAGCGGCTGGAAGCGCTCGATGCGTACAATATCATGGACACCGAGCCGGAGCCGGAGTTCGACGATATCGTGCTTGTCGCTTCCACCCTCTGCGATACGCCCGTGGCGCTCATCAGCCTGATCGAGAAGGACCGACAGTGGTTCAAGGCACGCGTCGGTTTCGAGGCGAGCGAGATGCCGATCGAGCAGTCGATCTGCTCCCACGCGCTCGGCAGTTCCGATGTGCTCGTGATCCCGGACCTGCGGCTTGATCAGCGCACGCGCACCAATACGCTTACGACCAGCGAGCGGCGGATCCGCTTTTATGCCGGCGCACCGCTTATGACGCCGGACGAGGTGGTCATCGGCACCCTTTGCGTCATGGATGTCGAGCCGCGGCCGCAGGGGCTGGGGGAGGGGCAGACGGCGGCGCTTCAGGCGCTTGCCCGGCAGGTCGTGACGCTTCTGGAAATGCGGCGGATCTCGCAGCGCAAGGACGACCTGTTCCGGCGCCAGAAGTCGATCAGCGCCAATATCCGTTCCAGCGTCAATGCGAATCTCGCGGCTCAGGAGGCGGGACGGGTCGGCACGTTTGAAATCGACATCGCGAGCTCGATGATCAGGGTGTCGCGGGAGTTCTGCCGGATCTTCCACGTGCCCGTCGCGGAGGCCTATCCGGCACGGACCTTCGAGGCGATGGTGCTGCCGCAGGACAAGGAATTGCAGTCCAGCGACGCGACCAGACGGGAGGGGAGCGCACCTCTCGACGTCGAGTACCGCATTCGCGTGCCGGGATACGGGGTGCGCTGGATCGCCCGCAATGCCAGCTTCCGCCATGACGAGGCGGGCCGCCCGGTTAAGATGATCGGCACGGTCCGCGACGTGACCGCTGCCAAGCGGGAGGCAGCGCGCGTGCAGGCCCTGCTCGATCTCGGTGACCGCCTGCAGGACCTCAGCGACGTGGAATCGATGGCGGTCGCCGCCGGAGACCTGATGGCCAAGGCTCTCGACGCGACGCGCGCCGGTTTCGGCATCGTCAACGCGGCGGACGAGACCGTGGTCGTGCCGCCGGAATGGTGCGCGCCCGGCGTGAAGAGCCTTGCCGGACTGCACCGTTTCCGGGACTACGGTTCCTTCATCGACGACCTGAAGCGCGGTGAAGCGGTTGTCGTCGCCGATGTCGCCACGGACCCGCGAACACGCAGCCACGCCGAGGCGCTTCGGGCGCTGGGCATCCGCGTGCTCGTCAACGTGCCGATCTTCGAGCTCGGGCGTTTCGGGCTTATCGCCTTCATCCACCACGATCAGCCCTACCCATGGGTCGAGGAGGAGATTTCCTTCGTCCGCAGCTTCGGCAACCGCATCCAGATCGCCATGTCGCGGGTGCAGGCCGAACAGGAGCAGCAGATGCTCAACAGGGAGATGAGCCACCGGCTGAAGAATACGTTGTCGATGGTGCAGGCGATCGCCACCCAGACGCTGCGGCCGGTTGCCGAACGGGACCTTGTGGAAGCGTTCGAGAAACGGCTGCATGCGCTCAGCACCGCCCACGACATCCTGTTCGAGCAGAACTGGACCAGCGCCTCGGTCTATGCGGTCGTCGACCGGACGATGAACGGGCTCGGCGTCCGCGACCGGATCGATGCCCAGGGGCCGAATGTGCGGTTCGGTCCGAAGGGTTCGCTGTCGCTGTCGCTCTTGATCCATGAGCTGACCACCAACGCGATGAAATACGGGGCGCTTTCCAACGACAGCGGGCGGGTGGCGATCGACTGGCGCATCGAAGGAACGGGGCAGGACGCGATCTTCCGCCTTTCCTGGCGGGAGACCGGCGGGCCGGCCCCGCGCGAGCCGCAACGCAGAGGTTTCGGCTCAAAGCTCATTCGGATGGGATTGATCGGAACCGGGGGTGTCCTCGTGAGTTATGATCTCCCGGGGTTCAGCGCTGAGATGACGGCTGTGCTCCTTCAGTTGGCACAGGCAGATTGACGGGATGGGACAGTCCACACCGCTAAACAACAGGGCAGTCCTCGTCGTCGAGGATGAACCCCTCTTGCGCATGATGGCAATCGATCTGGTGGAGGACGCGGGATTCGACGCTGTCGAAGCCGCCGATGCCGACGAGGCGGTGAGGATTCTCGAGACACGCAAGGACATCCGGATCGTGTTTACCGATATCGACATGCCCGGCAGCATGGATGGGATGAAGCTGGCGGCTGCCGTGCGCGACCGCTGGCCGCCGATCGACATCATCATCGTTTCGGGACATGTCAGTCTGAGCGAAGCGGATCTGCCGGATCGCAGCGTGTTCTTTTCCAAACCCTACGACTGGCAGAAGGTGGTCGCCACATTGCATCGCATGGCCGCGCATTAGGCCGCGGTTACCTCGATCCTGCGCCTGCAGGGCTCCCTATCCGGTCAGCAGGCCCGGCATGGAAATGCCCCAGCCCCGACCATCATGTCGGGGGCTGGGGCAGGGCAGCGTGACCTCATGTCAGCGCTGTCATTCTCACGCGGCTGCTGATTTCTTCTGCACCGGAGCACAGTAAATTTCTTCCAGCGTCTCGAGGACCTTCAGGACCGACTCGGACGAGCTGGAGTAATAAATGGTCTGCGCATCGCGGCGGGTTTTCACCAGCTTCTGCGCCCGCAGCTTGGAAAGGTGTTGCGACAGCGCAGACTGGCTGAGGCCCACTTGCGAAGCGAGCGCGCCAACGGCGACTTCGCCTTTGACCAGGCAACACAGGATCAGCAACCGTTTCGGGTTTGCCATGGCAGACAGCAGGCCTGCGGCTGCGTTGGAATGCTCAGATAGTGCCATCGTATCCATACGTTTTAAATTCCCCTCGTATTCCAAGCGGCCCCCCGCTTCAAAAATCGCCCATCGTGATATGGGAGAAAATTAACAAGGAGCAAAAGGGATTGTACATCCCTAAATTTCAGGTAACCGATTATAGTATTTTAGCGATCCCAAAAACATAATCAAGAACGGCTTCCGGGTTCTTTGCCAGAGTTTCAAATTCGTGCCTGAGTTGAACATCACCTGCGATAAGGTCGATTCCCGCCCGGTCGACGCCACCGAAGCGCCAGGTTTTCCCGTTTTCCGTGCCGAGATGGGCAGCGAAAATCTGGGCTCGGTCTGTCATATTTTTTAAATCTTCCTGAAGGCGCAGCCAGTCCGAAGTGATTCCCGGCTCGGGAATCACCAGGTCCGATCCGGTCAGCACGTATGCGCGGCCGAATCCCCCGTTCAGCGACGCGGCCTGCGGAGTGATTCGGAAGAAGCGAAAATCGCCGAAATCCGCATACAATGCGGCCTTCGGGTGCCGGTCGAGGAAACGCTGGCGTATGCGCGCATGCTCGGGCGTATCGCGGGCGACAGCCTCGGCGAGGCATTGAACGGTGATCCGCGGATGGGCAAGCGGATCGCCCTTGCCGGGTTCGCCGGCAAGAAGCGAGCAGCGCGGATCGGCGATCAGCGCTTTCGTATGGCCGGAGAGGCCGGATACGAGGATGACCGGCACGCCGTCAACATCGGTACCGGTGAGCGCCCGGCTGGCGGAGGGGAAACCGGTCTCCGGATCGAGGACAGCAAGCGCCATGTAGCGCGCGCCTCGGACCAGCGTGCGGGCAAGCCGGCGGGCTTCGTCATCCGTGTCGCGCAGCACCTGCGGCTTGTCGGTTTTTTCTTCGTCCGCCAACGCGTTGTTTTCCCCATCCGTCTGCCGGCAAAAGACCGGCCTGCCGCCGGCATAGCATCCGGCGGCGGCAAACGAAAGGTGATTTGAGCGCTCAGCTTATCAGGCGTCGCGCAGCCGGTGGCGGGTGAGGCCCGCAATCACGTCGTCGGATGAAATGGTGCCGACGATCGTGCCGTTGTCGACCACGCCGATGGCACCTGGCTGCCGCGACAGCGCATCGAGGATGTCGATGAGCGGCGTCGTCGCCAGCGCGGTCCCGGAGACCGCCGTGGAGCCTGCCGCGGGGCTCACTCCCGTCCGCATCACGTCGCCGGCGGTCAGCATGCTGATCGGGTTGAGGTGCTGCACGAAATCGGCGACATACTGGTCGGCCGGATCGCGGACGATCTCCTGCGGCGTGCCGCACTGGATGATGCGCCCGCCCTCCATGATGGCGATGCGGTTGCCGATCCTGAAGGCTTCGTCGAGGTCGTGGCTGACGAAGAGGATGGTCTTCTTCAGCCGCCGCTGGAATTCGAGAAGCTCGTCCTGCAGGCGGGTGCGGATCAGCGGGTCGAGTGCGGAGAAGGGCTCGTCCATCAGGAGGATCGGCGCCCCGGTCGCAAAGGCGCGGGCAAGACCGACACGCTGCTGCATGCCGCCCGACAGTTCGCCGACCTTGCGGCCGGCCCATTTCGTCAGGTTGACCAGTTCGAGCTGCTCGCCGACCCGCTTGCTGCGCTCGGCATCGGCAACGCCCGCAAGCTCCAGGCCGAAGCCGACATTTTCCGAGACCGTGCGCCAGGGGAGAAGGCCGAACTGCTGGAAGACCATCGAGACGTTGTGCATGCGCAGGTCACGCAGCACTTTGGGGTTCGACTTGTAGGGATCGACCGGGCCCGAGGGAGTGGCGACGCTGACATTGCCGCGCACGACGGGGGCCAGCCCGTTGACAGCGCGCAGCAGTGTCGATTTGCCCGAGCCCGACAGGCCCATCAGCACCAGGATCTCGCCCTCGCGGATGGTGAGCGAGGCATTGGCGACGCCCATGACGATGCCGGTCGCGGCACTGATCTCGTCGCGGGTCTTGCCCTGATCCACCATGGCCAGCGCCCGTTCCGGCTTATCGCCGAAGACGATGTCGACCTTGTCGAAAACAACACAATCCGTCATTGGCCGTCTCCCGTCGATGTGCGGAACATGCGGTCGAGAATGATCGCCAGGATGACGATGCACAGGCCCGAATCGAAGCCGCGGGCGACGTTGACCGTGTTCAGCGCGCGCAGCACCGGCACGCCGAGGCCGTTGGCGCCGACGAGCGCAGCGATGACGACCATCGACAGCGACAGCATGATCGTCTGGGTGAGGCCGGCCATGATCTGCGGCATGGCATAGGGCAGTTCCACCTTGCGCAGGATCTGCGACGGGGTGGCGCCAAAGGCGACGGCCGCCTCCCGAAGCGAGCTCGGGGTCGAGACGATGCCGAGGCGGGTCAGGCGGATCGGCGCCGGGATCGCGAAGATCACGGTGGCGATCAGGCCCGGAACCATGCCGAGGCCGAAGAGGATCAGCGCCGGGATGAGGTAGACGAAGCTCGGGAGCGTCTGCATCAGGTCGAGGACCGGCCGCATGGCTTCGTAGAACCATTGGCGGCGGGCAGCGGCGATGCCGAGCGGCACGCCGACCACCATGCTGACGGCCGTCGAGGCGAGCACCAGCGCCAGCGTTTCCGCAGTCTCCTTCCAGTAGCCCTGGTTGAAGATCAGGAGCAGGCCGAAGAAGGTGAAGGCCGCGAGCACGATGGAACGGCGCAGCCAGAAGGAAAGCCCCGTCATGGCGGCCATGACGACCAGCGGATGCGGCGTCGCAAGACACCACAAAAGACCGTTGATCACGGCCAGGAGAACGGAGGAAAGCCAGTCGAAGAACCAGTCGGCATTCGCCGTCAACCAGTCAACGACCGCCTTCGCCCAGGAACCGATAGGTATTCGATGATCTGCGATCCAATCCACGAGAAAACTGCCGTCCATAGGGAGAGAAAGGGCGGGCTCCGGGGCAGGCGGTGCGCCGCCCCGGACACATTTTCGGGACTGTTAGAGGCCGAGCGCCTTCTTGACGGCCGGAAGGCCGTCCTTGCCGTCATAGGTGGTGACGCCGGCGACCCAGGGCTCGATGACCTTCGGATTGGCCTTCAGCCAGGCCTTGGCCGCGGCGTTGGGATCCTCGCTGTCGTTGAGGATCTTGCCCATGATGGTGTTTTCCATGTCGAGCGTGAACTTCACGTTCTTGAGGAGCTTGCCGAGATTCGGGCACTGGGCGACAAAACCGCCGCGCGCCACGGTATAAACCGTCGCGCCGCCGTAGTTCGGGCCGAAAACGGTATCGTCGCCGCCGGCGAGATAGGTGATCTCATGGGCAACGTTCATCGGATGCGGCGCCCAGGCGAGGAAGACGATCGGCTTGCTGTCCTTGTCGGCGCGGGTGACCTGGGTCAGCATGCCCTGTTCGGAGGATTCGACGACCTGGAAGCCCTTGAGGTTGAAGGTGTTGGCATCGATCAGCGATACGATCATGCCGTTGCCTTCATTGCCCGGCTCGATGCCGTAGATCTTGCCGTCCAGTTCCTTCTTGTGGGTGGCGATATCCTTGAAGTCCTTGATGCCGAGCTTGGCGCCCGCGGCATTGGTGCCGAGCGTGTACTTGGCGCCTTCGAGGTTGACGGCGATGCTCTCGATCGACTTGTCGTCGATATAGGGCTGCAGCGCATCTTTCTGCGCCGGCATCCAGTTGCCGAGGAAGAGGTCGATATCCTTGTTCTTCATGGAAGAATAGGTCACCGGAACGCCGAGCGTCTTGACGTCCGCCTTGTAGCCGAGGGCCTCGAGGACCTGGATGAAGGATGCGTTGGTCGAGGCCAGNTCCGTCCAGCCCACGTCCGAGATGCGGACGGTCTTGCAGGCTTCGGGCTCGGCGGCGGCTGCNGTGCCGACGATCGTAAGGATCGATGCGGCAGCGACGAGCGTGGTCTTCAGTGAGGTAGTCATGCGCATGGGCTGCTCCCGTTTTTTTGGTTCCCGCCATTATCAATATATGCTGCGACGAGGCAAGCGCGCGCATTCGCGGCGGAGAATGGGGTGCATTTGCGACATTTGTGACTTTCTCGCCCGGCGTCGCCCGATCTGCAGTTTCCTGTGGTTTTCGGCGAAGCCCGCTTTTCTTGAATCCCGATCGCGATCAGAAGGCAGATATGGCCAAGCTCTATTTCCACTACGCCACCATGAACGCCGGCAAGTCGACCATGCTTCTGCAGGCGTCCTATAACTACCGCGANCGCGGGATGCGCACGGCGATCTTCACCGCGTCGCTGGACGACCGCGCCGGCCACGGCCGCGTTGCCTCGCGGATCGGGCTTTCTTCGGATGCCATTCCCTTCGGGCCCTCGGACGATCTCTTCGCGAACATCGAGGCGATGCATGCGGAGGAGCCGATCGCCTGCGTGTTCGTGGACGAGGCACAGTTCCTGTCGCCCGAACAGGTCTGGCAGCTTGCGCGGATCTCCGACCGGGTCGGCATCCCGGTGATGACCTATGGCCTCAGGACCGATTTCCAAGGCAAGCTGTTTCCCGGCTCGCTGGAACTGCTGGCGGTCGCCGACGAGTTGAGGGAGGTGCGCACCATCTGCCATTGCGGGCGCAAGGCGACCATGGTGGTGCGGCTGAGCGAGAATGGCGAACTGGTGCGCGAAGGCGCGCAGGTCGAAGTCGGCGGCAACGAGAAATACGTCTCGCTCTGCCGGCGGCACTGGGAAGACCAGATGCGCTGCGATTGATGTCGCGAGTTAAACTTCCCGTTTACCGTGTGAGGCGGAAAGCCGCGGCAACGAGCCAAAATTGACGCTGGTCAAAGTTCGGGGCCGGCAACATATTTAAGTTGCAGCTCAGAAACGCCCCGGCATAACGGGGCCGTGGTTCCCAGCAGGAGTTTCCTCGCATGCGCAAGACCGCCAAGACCTTCACGCTCGCCACCAGCCTCGCCTTGTTTGCCCTGCCGGCGCTCAGCGCCGAGATCGAGGTCAAGATGCTCAACAAGGGCAGCGACGGGGAGGCGATGGTGTTCGAGCCGGCGGCCGTCAAGGTGCAGCCGGGCGATACGATCAAGTTCGTGCCGGTCGACAAGGGGCATGACGTGGTATCGATGCCGGGCCTCGTGCCGGACGGGGTTGCCGAAATCAAGGGCAAGATCAGCCAGGAAGTGTCCTTCACGGCCGACAAGCCGGGCGCCTACGTCTTCAAATGCACGCCTCATTTCGGCATGGGCATGGTCGCGGTGATCCTCGTCGGCGACGCGCCCGCCAATCTCGATGCGGTCAAGAGCGCAAAGATGCCGAAAAAGGCGAAGGATCGCCTCGATGCGGAGATCGCCAAGCTGGGGCTTTGAGCTTCCGGACCGAGCGAACCCCCGCTGCGGGAGCCTTCGGCTCGAACGGGACGTCAAGCCGAGGGTTCTTTGCAGAAAACGGATCCGGATGAGTTCTTCGGGACTCAGGCGGGAAAGCCGTTGAACTTGCGCAGGATGCCGTCAACCAGCCTTTCCGGCATGAAACGGCGCAGCGAACGCACCTGGCGCGACTGTTTGCCTGCGGAATAGCGCAGCTTCGGCTTCTTTGCCGTTGCAGCTTTGACCACCATGTCGGCAACCACCTGCGGAGCGTCGCCTGCCTCGACCCACTGGCGCATCAGGTTTTCGCTGCGCACCCGTTCGGAGGCATAGGCTGCCAGCGGCTGGTCGGCGCGCGTCAGATTTTCTTCGAAAGAGGTGCGCGTGACGCCGGGCTCGACGAGCACGACGCGGATGCCGAGGGCGCGAACCTCATGATCGAGCGATTCCGAATAACCTTCGACGGCGTGTTTGGTCGAGGCGTAGAAGGCATTGAACGGAGAAGGTATCAGGCCCAGGATCGAGCTCATGTTGATGATCCGGCCGCTCTTCTGGGCGCGCATGACGGGCAGTGTCGCATTGACGACGCGCGCCACTCCGAAGACGTTTACATCGAACAGTCGCTGCGCCTGAGCGATCGAGGATTCTTCGGCGCCGCCGAGCAGGCCGATGCCGGCATTGTTGACCACGAGATCCAGTCGGCCAGCCCGCTTTACAATGTCCGCGACCATTGCCTGCACCGCAGTCTCGTCCGTCACGTCGCAGACCAGCATGGTGACGCCTGCGGGGTTGGCGACGGGCTTGCGGCTGGTGCCGAACACCCGGTATCCGGCCTTTGCCAGGGATTGCGCCGTAACCAGGCCGATGCCTGACGATGCACCGGTGACCAGCGCAACGCCTCTGTTTCTTTCGCTCATGTGTGTCTCTCTCTTTTGGGTATGGATCATCGTCTGAAAATCAGATACTATCATTTTAGTAGTAAGTCACTATCAAATCGATATCAACGCTTAGAAAAAATCACTTCATGAACACATCGAATGAATCACTCCCCCAATGCCCCGTCGCTCGTGGCCTCACCTTCGTGGGCGACACCTGGAGCATCTTGATCCTCCGCGATGCCCATGAGGGCCTCACCCGTTTCGACCAGTTCCGAAAAAGCCTCGGGATCGCGCCGACCATTCTGACGCGGCGGCTGGCGAGTCTCACAAAGGACGGATTGCTGGAAAAACACCTCTACTCGGAGCGGCCGCCCCGGGAGGAATATGTGCTGACGGAGGCAGGCCGGGATTTCCTGCCGGTGCTCATCATGATCGGCGCCTGGGCACAGCGAAACTGTGACGGCAATCTGGCCCGGTATATCGACGTCGAAACGGGTCGCGAGATCGAGCCGATCGGCATAGATGCCGTGACGGGAGCGAAGCTCGGAAGCCGCCCCATGCGCATGGGGCTCGTCCGGAAAGGGGATGACACCTGATTTTTCCCGGCAATCCAGCCCGGGTGGCGTGGCATAATTTCGCGACCGCGTTATCTTCGTCTTCGACGGCGGGAGAAGGCGCGTGGCGGCAAACCAGAATTTTGACAGCGAGATCGAGCGGATCGGCGGCCTGTTGACCGGAATGCGCGAGGCGCTCGGCGAGGTCGGCGCCCTGCTTGCCGAGACTGCGAGGGATTTCAACCTGCCGGATGAGGAGAGGCTCGCCGCGCAGGCCGATCGGCTGACGGCAGCCATGCCGGAGCGTCAGGCGATCGAGGCGGCGATGGCGCGGCTGGTCGCGAATTTATCGGACGAGATCGGCATCTGTGCCCGACAATTCGACGATCGCGAGGTGCCGACACGGTTCGAAACATTGATCGGTTATGTTTCCGGGGCCGCCAGGCATCGCCGCCAGCAGGCCCGTTGGCGCAGCCCCGCGCCGCTCGATCGGCTGGGCGAACTTCTGCGCCGGGCCGATCTGCTGGCCGGACTGATCCGGCGGGAGCGGGATTTCCTGATCGGGCAGCGGAGGGAAAGCGAGGGCGATCTCATCACGTTCGTCGATCACCGGCCGGAGATGGCCGAAAAGCTGCGCGGCGGGGATGGCGCGGCGATGACGGGCATGGAGGTGATCGGCCGCACGGAACCAGCGATCAAGGTCTTCCAGGATTTTGTCACCGGGCTCAACGCGAAGGCAGGCAGCTGCAACATCCTCCTGCACAAGCTGATGGCCGATACCGAAAACCTGCTCATCCTCTACCGCGTGGTCGCCGATGCCGGCGGGCGAGGCGATGCCGGCCTGAAGCCCGAGCTCTATCCGCATCTGGTGCCCGAGATTGAACGGTTCACAAGCGGCATGCTGACATTGCACGGCCTCGACCGGCGGCGGGATCGCGCCGACCAGGCCTTTGCCGAGCGATTTCCCGCGGAGGCCGCGGGCGAGGCGGTTAAAGGGGAGGTCGGGCAAACCGGCTTTCGGCTGCCGACGATATCCGGCCTCAGGGCCGTATGGTCCCGATAGGCCGGCCTCCCGTCCTTTCCCTGGTTGCGGCGAAACGTTGCGCCCCGTTGTGCTTGCGGTGCCGAGCACATATGTGTGAGCAAGCCCAATCGGATGCACACGGCCTCACGAGGAGACAGCGATGCTCGACCGGATTACCGCCTTCTTTCAAGGGATCGGCCAGGCCGTCGGGCGCGGCATGGGATTGCTGGTCGCCTGGATCGTCTGGCCCTTCATGGCCGCGCATGGCTGGTACGGAAAACGTCACTGGATGGTGAAGGGCCCGATCCTCGCCTTTCTCGTGCTGCTGATCGGGCTCTACGGCTATTTCTTCTGGCAGACGCAGGTCTGGACCAATTTCAATCCGAATTTCGTCGACAGCTACCGCTGGTCCGAGCGCACCGTGCCGGCCGGCCAGGAACTTCCGGTTTCCAAGCCGGCAGCCGCCAATACGACGACTTCCGCAACCGGCGCCCCGGCGACCGGCGCGCGGCAGTGCCAGTCGTCGGCGATCGTCGATGCGGCCGCCGACCTCACCGACATGAACGTCAATCAGAACGCCTGGATATCCTCGATGCTGCTCTACCGGCTCGGGTTCTTCGGTATCGACTGGGATCACACGCCTTTCCTCGACAACAAGGCTTCGTTCCAGCGCGGCGTCAACCAGGCGGTCAGGCGCACCGCGACCGAGCTCGTCGATACGCTCGGACGGGTGCGCGGAACGTCGAGCATCAACAACAATCTCCAGGACGCGCGCGGCAACCTGCAGTTCGACGAATTTTCCTGGTATTTCGGCCTCAGTCCCTTCGGGCCGAAAACGCCGACGCCAAGCTATTATCGCGCCGCGATCGGCAAGCTGAGGGCCTTCAACGCCGACCTGACCTCCTGCAACGCCACCTTCGACGGCCGCGCCGACAACCTGATCCAGTTCATCGACCGGATCGCCAACGATCTCGGCGGCACCTCGGCGATCCTGCGGGAGCGCTCTGAGAACTACAATGCCGGCTGGTTCGACACGCGCGCCGACGACCGCTTCTGGTTCGCCTATGGCCAGCTCTACGGTTATTACGCCGTGCTGACGGCCGCCGGCGCGGATTTCTCCCAGGTGATCCGCGAGCGCAATATCGGGCCGCTCTGGACCGATACGCTGTCGCAGTTCAAGTCGGCGCTGCGCATCCAGCCGGCAATCATCTCCAACGGTCGCGAAGACGGCTGGATCATGCCGAGCCACCTGGCGGTGATGGGCTTCTACATCCTGAGAGTCCGCTCGAACCTCGTGGAAGTGCGCTCGGTGCTCGACCGCTGAGCGCGGTCAGTCCTTCGGAAGACTGGGTTCGTCGAGGAAAAACGTTACACCGGGACGTTCGGCGAAGAACTCGTAGGTGATGCCGACGACCTCGCCGCTCGTGCCCGGCTTGTCACGGAACTTGCCGACGCTGCGGACGTATTTGTAGTGCTCGGCATCGGCCTTGACGCGGTAGATATTGTGATAGGTGAGGCGCTGGCCGCTGGCGCGCTCATAGGTTTCCATCAATTGCGGCATGTCGTCGGGATGGATCCGCGAGGTGATGGCGACCATGTTCATGGGGCCGTCCTTCGGCTCCAGGCCCAGGATGCGACAGACATCCTCGGTCGCAAAGAAGTGGCCGGTGTCCAGATCGATCCGCCAATAACCGTAGAAACGGAAGGCTGAGACAAGTTCAACGACTTCGTCTGTCGTAAGTCCCACTTCCTGGTATTGAGTATTGACGCGTTTTTCGGTGTGTTCGACCCAAAACGTCAATCTTTTTCTCCCATAGGCCGGGAGAAACGCCCCAACCTCACACTATGAGTCTCAATCTCAACGCCTTAGCTACCAACTGGGTGCGGTTGACGCAATCCAGTTTCTTTATGGCATTGGTCATATATGCGTTAACGGTGTGGTCCGAGAGGGAAAGGATCCGGCCGATCTCGGAAGAGGTTTTGCCCTGCGCCGTCCAGCGGACCACCTCCAGCTCGCGGGTGGTGAGCGGACCGGCGGTGCCGGTATGGGTACTGCGGCGGATATTGTCGAACACATTGAAGGCATGCAGCACGATCATGCCGATCTCGTTGAGCTCCACCTGGCTCAGCCGGGGCCGGGTACCGTCGAAGCGCAGCATGAACCGGGCGCCATCGATCGAATGCGTTGCCATCGCGACGCTGGAGATGATCTCGAAGCGGCGCTGCAGATCGTCCATTTCGGCCGGGACGGAGAAGCCGCGCACGCTTTCCGGATCGTCGATCGACCAACAGAAGGGAAGGGCGGATTTGGTGATGATCGGCGCCACCGGGCACAGCTTCAAAAGGCGGCGGCGGTCGAANTCTTGNACATAGGCCGCAGGCAGCGTCGTCTCGACGATCATCCGCGACAAAAGTACCTCGTCGGCCCTGGTGGCGACGAAAAGCGTGATNTGGCGAAACCCGAACTCATGGGCGATGCGCTTCATCGCGGCAAATATTTCAACACGCGAATCCGCGGCGGAAATCTCGCTGTTCAGAATCGATTGCCGTTCCAAGGTGATCATGCGGGCGAAGCTGGCGGATGGTTTATGTTACCGTTAAGAAATATACAAATCTGTTTGAATAGCCAGCGAAATTTCGTGCAGCGCAGCAGAAACCCACCATATTTCCGATACTCGCTCACTTTATTTCCATAAATTCATGGGGTTACCGAAATGAGATTTATACGGGGATATGTCCCGTCGCCTTGATTTCCTCCATGACCGCATAGGTGTGGGTTTCCCGGACCCCCGGAAGCGGGAGAATCACCTCCGAGAGGAATTGCCGGTAGGCCTCCATTCCAGCGACCCGCGCCTTCACCAGATAATCGAAGCCGCCCGCCACCATGTGGCATTCCATGACGTCGTCGCTGCGCTTCACGGNGGCGGCGAATGCGTCGAAAACGTCGGGCGTGGTGCGGTCGAGTTTGACCTGCACGAAGACGAGCAGATTGCGNCCGAGCTTTTCCGGCGACAGCAAAGCGCTATAACCGGTGATGTAGCCTTCACGGGTCAGCCGCTTGACGCGTTCGGCGGTCGCCGTCGGTGAAAGCGAGACGCGATCGGCGAGTTCGAGATTGCTCAGGCGCCCCTCTTTCTGGAGTGCGCGGAGGATTTTCCGGTCGAGACGGTCGAGGTCTTTCATGTTTCGCTACAGTTTTCTGAATTTACCGTGATCTATTCCGTCAATGCCACAATAATCCGCNGAAATCACCACGGAATTCCCGCTATGGGGAGAATGAAACGGAGATGCCACATGACTCAACCCGCGAGCCAGATTCTGACCGAGCCCTTCATTCCCTTCAATGCGCCCTATGCCGGCGACGACGACCGGCTGATCCGGCAGTTCGCCGCCCGCACCAGCTTCACGTCTTCGCAGGATGCGGCGATCGATCAGCGGGCACGGCGCATGATCAATGCCATCCGCGACGGCTCCGGCAAGGTCGGCGGCGTCGAGGATTTTTTGCGCGAATACGGGCTTTCGACCCGGGAGGGGCTGGCGTTGATGGTGCTGGCCGAGGCGCTTTTGCGCGTGCCCGACGCACTGACCCAGGACCGGCTGATCGAGGACAAGCTGCGCGAGGGCGGCTGGAGCACCCATGAAGCCTCCGGCGAGAGCTGGTTCGTCTCGGCCTCGGCCTGGGCGCTGGCGGTTTCGGCGCGGGTGATCGGCCCCGGCGAGACGCCGGAAGGCATCCTGCGCGGTCTCGTCAAGCGTGTCGGCCTGCCGACGGTGCGCAGCGCCACCAAGCAGGCGATGCGTTTCCTCGGCCACCATTTCGTGCTCGGCGAGACGATGAAGGACGCACTGGCGCGGGCCGCCAAGAGCGAGGAGAAGGGTTATCGCCATTCCTTCGACATGCTCGGCGAGGGCGCCCGCACGGCGGAAGACGCCAAGCGTTATTTCCGCTCCTATGCGGACGCGATCCAGTCGATCGGCGCGCATATGAAAAAGCATGGCAAGGGTCGCCAGCTTCCCGACCGGATGGGCATTTCGGTCAAGCTTTCGGCGCTGCACCCGCGCTACCTCGCCACCCACCGCGACCGGGTGATGGCGCAACTGGTGCCGGATCTGCTCGACCTCGCCCGGATGGCCAAGGAACACCAGCTCAATTTCACCGTCGACGCGGAAGAGGCGGACCGGCTGGAACTGTCGCTCGATGTGATCGCGGCCGTGTTCTCCGATCCGTCGCTTGCCGGCTGGGACGGGTTCGGCCTGGCGATCCAGGCCTATCAGAAGCGGGCGCCCCAGGTCATCGACTATATCGACCAGCTGTGCACGACGCTCGGCCGGCGGATGATGGTGCGGCTCGTCAAGGGCGCCTATTGGGATACCGAGGTGAAGCGGGCGCAGGAGCGCGGGATCGAGGACTATCCGGTCTGGACCCGAAAGCCGGCGACGGACCTTTCCTATCTCGCCTGCGCCCAGCAGCTGCTTGCCAAGCGGGCGCGGATCTTTCCGCAATTTGCGACCCATAACGCACTGACCGTCGCGACCATTCTGGAGCTTGCCGGGCCCGACCGCACCGGCTTTGAATTCCAGCGTCTGCATGGCATGGGCGAGGCGCTTTACGACGATCTGCTCGACAGCAACGACCGGATCGCCTGCCGCATCTATGCGCCGGTCGGCGGGTATCGCGACCTGCTCGCCTATCTGGTGCGCCGCCTGCTGGAAAACGGCGCCAATTCCTCCTTCGTGGCGGTTGCCGGCGACAAACAGGTGCCGGTCGAAAAGCTGCTGGAGCGACCGTCGGCGCGGCTCGGGCTCGACGACGGGATCAGCGCGCGGCACAAGCAGATCCCGCTTCCCTCCGACATCTACGGCCGCCGCAAGAACAGCGCCGGTTTCGAATTCGGCCACCGGGTCGAACTCGATCGGCTGATGGCGAGTGTTTCGAAATCCTGGGGCGAGGTGAAGGCCGTGCCCCTGGTGGCGGGCGTGACCTCCAAGGCGCAGGAGAAGCCTGTGAGGTCTCCTTCCGACCGGGGAAAGGTCGTCGGCACCGTACGCGATGCGACGCCGGCCGACGTGGATGCCGCCTTTGCCGCTGCGGCCAAGGCCTTCCGGGCCTGGTCGCGCCAGCCGGTGGAGATTCGCGCCGCCTGCCTGGAGCGGGCCGCCGGGCTGCTCGAGGAAAACCGCGACCGGCTGCTGGCACTGCTCGCCGCCGAGGCGGGCAAGACACTGGACGACGGGATCGCCGAGATCCGCGAGGCGGTGGATTTCTGCCGCTATTATGCCGACAAGGGCCGCGAGCTGTTTGCCGCTCCGACGCCGATGCCGGGGCCGACCGGCGAGGACAATCGCCATTTCTGGCG
>Ga0055531_10001282_pt1 | contig 18939 bp, 17 predicted proteins | sample AraplaCvi_mCL_r2_FD_55008 | JGI IMG/M metagenome (GOLD analysis project Ga0055531, IMG submission 55008) | Arabidopsis root microbial communities from North Carolina, USA - plate scrape MF_Cvi_mCL_r2 | ecosystem: Host-associated > Plants > Roots > Endosphere | place: USA: North Carolina...
TCGTGCAGGCGCTGTCGAACTTCTGCTCGGTCGACCTGGGTTCGCTGTACCTGGACGTGACGAAGGACCGCCTCTACACGATGCCGGAAGACTCGCGTGGCCGCCGTTCGGCGCAGAGCGCGATGTACCGCATCGCCGAGGCGTTCGTACGCTGGATCGCGCCGATCCTCGCCTTCACCGCCGACGAGATGTGGCACCACCTGCCGGCTGTCACCGAGAACGGCCCGCGCGAGGAAAACGTCCTGTTCGCTACGTGGTACGACGGGCTGGCGCTGCTGCCGGAAGACGCGCCGTTGTCGGCGGCGGATTTCGATCGCCTGCTCGCGCTGCGCGAACAGGTCAGCAAGACGCTGGAACCCATGCGCGCCGCGGAAGAGATTGGCGCCGCGCTGGAAGCCGAAATCAGCCTCAAGGCCGGCGTCGCCGACCAGAACTGGCTGGCGCCGTTCGCCGATGAGCTGCGTTTCCTGTTCATCAGCGGCGATGTCGAAGTTATCGCCGATGACGGCATCAAGGACGTCGCCGTGCTCGCCACGCCGACGACCAAGACCAAGTGCGTGCGCTGCTGGCAGTACCGCGGCGATGTCGGCAGCGATGCCGCGCATCCGCAGCTGTGCGGTCGCTGCGTCACCAACCTCGCCGGCGAAGGCGAGCACCGGGAGTGGTTCTGATGGCGCCGGTCCGTCCCAACGCGCTGCCGTGGCTGGTCGTCTCGATCGCGGTGATCGTGCTCGACCAGCTCACCAAGATGTGGGTGCTGTCCTCGCTGCCCGAGTACACCGCGATCCCGGTGATCGACGGCTTCTGGAACTGGTACCGCACCTACAACACCGGCGCGGCCTTCAGTTTCCTCAGCGATGCCGGCGGCTGGCAGAAGTACTTCTTCGTCGTGCTCGCCGTCGCGATCAGCGGCCTGCTGGGCTGGTGGCTGAGCCGCACGCCGCGTCGCGACTGGAAGAGCGCCCTGCCGTATGCGCTGGTGATCGGCGGCGCGCTGGGGAACGTGATCGACCGGCTGATGCACGGCCACGTCGTCGATTTCATCCAGTGGTACTGGAAGGGCCATTACTGGCCGGCGTTCAACGTGGCCGATTCGGCGATCGTCGCCGGTGCCATCGGGATCGCCCTGTTCGGGCTGTTCAGCAAGCCCGCCACGGCCGTGGCGGGACGCCGGTAGAATAAATCTCATGGATGTCCTGCTCGCCAATCCCCGCGGTTTCTGCGCCGGCGTCGACCGCGCCATCGAGATCGTCAAGCGCGCCATCGAGACCCTCGGCGCGCCGATCTATGTGCGCCACGAAGTCGTGCACAACCGTTTCGTCGTCGATGACCTGAAGCACCGCGGCGCGATCTTCGTCGAGGAACTCGACGAGGTGCCCGACAACGCGACGGTGATCTTCAGCGCCCACGGTGTCGCGCAGTCGGTGCGCGCCGAAGCCGAGCGTCGCGGGCTGAAGGTGTTCGACGCGACCTGTCCGCTGGTCACCAAGGTCCATCTGGAAGTCGCCCGCCAGTGCCGCGCCGGCCGCGACGTGATCCTGATCGGCCACGAAGGCCATCCGGAAGTGGAGGGCACGATGGGCCAGTGGCGCCGCGAGGCGGGAGCCGGGCGCATTTACCTGGTCGAGGACAGCGAGGACGTGGCCGCGCTCCAGATCGACCAGCCGGAGAACGTCGCCTACACCACGCAGACCACGCTGTCGGTGGACGACACCCGCACCGTCATCGAGGCCCTGCGCGCGAAGTTCCCCGCCATCCAGGGCCCGAAGAACGACGATATCTGCTACGCCACGCAGAACCGCCAGGACGCCGTGCGCGAACTGGCCGCGCGTTGCGACCTGGTGCTGGTGGTGGGCTCGGTCAACAGTTCCAATTCCAACCGCCTGCGCGAGCTGGCCGAGCGCGAGGGTGTCGAGGCCTACCTGATCGACGGCGCGATCGAGATCGACCCGCGTTGGGTGGCTGGCCGCCAGTGCATCGGCGTCACCGCCGGCGCGTCCGCACCGGAAGTGCTGGTGCGCGGCGTGATCGACCGTCTGCGCGAGCTGGGCGCCGGTCACGTAACCGACCTCGATGGCGAGCCGGAAAACATGGTGTTCGCCCTGCCCAAGGAACTTCGCCTGCAACTGGTCGATTGATCCATGGGTCCGATGGCCGGGACCGGATTGACCGGCAACCGGCCCAGCGCCTAGAATTCCCGTTCTTCGCGGAGAGCGCTCCGCGGCACGGCCCGAGCGGCCCGCCCACGCGCTTCGCAGCAACATCCGCCGGAATAGCTCAGTTGGTAGAGCGGCGCATTCGTAATGCGTAGGTCGTAGGTTCGATTCCTATTTCCGGCACCATACCTTTCAAAGGCTTATCGCGATTTCGGTCGCGATAGGCCTTTTTTTTTAGGGCTTGGGTAACGTCCGGGTAGCAATCCCGCACCGCAGCGGATGTGCCGCTAGTCCTTGTGCGTGCTATCGGTTAAAAGTGAATGCAGGCTGCCGGCGAGGTAGTCGTGTGCGCTCTCAGCGCAGGACGGCGATGTCCCGTCCTCCCTCCATCTCTCAGCCGACGTCCCATGCCTGTTCTCAGAACTGATATCGAAAGGGCGCTCGATGAGATCGAGTCGCAGGAAGAGGGAATGCGCTTCCAAGGACTAGCCGTTGTCCTTGGCAAGATGCGCTGGCCCGAACTCATCGCTCGTCAGCGTAAGAAGGACGGAGGGCTCGACGCCTACGCCTCGTCGACACTCGCGAAGGACGGGATCGCAAAAGGCCTTGCCGCCTCAATCACTCCGACGCTGAAGAAGATCTCGGGTGACGCGGAAACCGCGCTAGCGAACTTCAGCGACCTAAAGATGCTCCTCTTCGTGACGTCAGCCAAGGTCGGAAATGCCGACAGGCGGCGATGGGAAGAGGAAATCCTGACCAATCACGGAGTCGAACTTCACATTATCGAGCGCGAGGAGATCATTGCTTTGCTGTTGGTGCCAGCGAATGCATCGCTCTGCGCGAGCTTCCTTCACCTGCAAGTTGATCCTGAACCTCAGCTCGAGGCACTTGTCGAACGCACGAAGCGCGCGGCCGTCGCTGTTGTGCAGACATGGACACGGAGAACCGCGGGGCATCCGTTGATCGAGCTCACCGCCACGAGAATGGAAGTGGGCGGGCAATCGATGGATGAGGTCTGGTCCCTGACCGATATCGAGCGCGACCTTTCCCAAGGCCGCCGAATCGTGCTGGAAGGCCCCGCAGGGCGCGGAAAGACCACGTCGCTAATACAGCTCGCTGAGCGACAGCGCTCCTCCGGCATCCCCTTCATGGTCGAACTACCCGCATGGACCTCATCGCGCCGGGGAATTCTAGATTTCATTGCTGGAATGCCGGCGTTCCAGGCAGAAGGCCTTACTGCCGCGAACTTAGCGCGCGTGAATGAATCAGAGCCTTTCATTTTCCTGCTAAACGGCTGGAACGAAATCGGAGAGTCGAGTTCCGCGCAGGCGGACGATGCACTTCGCGAGCTGGAACGGGACTTTCCGAGTGCCGGGATCATCGTCGCGACACGCACGCATCATCTGGTTCCACCCCTGCCAGGCGCTATGCGATTGAAGTTGCTTCGCCTTCGGCGAGACCAGCGCGCGGCATATATGGCTGCCCGCCTTGGCGACCGAGCCGGGCAACTTGCCGATCGCATTGATCGCGACCCTGCGCTGGACGACCTTACGCGCACCCCCTTCATTCTTGCGGAGGTGGCATCACTGATAGAGGCGGACGCGGAGATCCCCTCAACAAAGGTCGAAGTCATAGCTCAGGTGCTCACAGTTCAGGAGCAACGGAACGAGCATCGTAATGCCTTACATGGCGCCCCTATATTCGGCCGCCAGGCCGATTATCTTCAGGCGCTCGCTTTCGACATGACAAGCCGCGGGGCTGTGGCTCTTTCCGAAGCGGAAGCACGAGCAAGGACTTCTTCAGTCATTCGAAGCTTAGTCGCAGACGGACAGATTGAATCGGTCGGAGCTCCGGCGGTGCTGGCGTCGCTCACCGCCCATCACGCTCTCGAACGCGTCGATTACCCACGAACGGAATACCAGTTCGGCCACCAGCAGCTTCAAGAGTACTTCGCTGCGCTCAAGCTCCGCGCGCGACTCATGTCCCTTCCGATGGCGGATAGGGAAGCGGTGGCGCGGTTTGTCGGCGAATACGTCAACAACCCTGTGTGGGCGGAACCGTTGCGAATGGTTGCCGAGACCTTTTCTGAGCGGTTCGAGCGAGGCGAAGTTAGCGAGCCGCAGATTTCAGCCGGACGCGACCTGGTTCTCATGGCGCTCGGTGTGGACCCAGTGTTCGCGAGTGAACTCGCTGAGCTCTGTGGCGCCGCCGTATGGAGTGAGGTTCGCGAGGTGGTGGGGAATCGCCTCCGTGATCTTGCGGCCCGAGGCGGTAGTTATCGTCACTATGCGGTCGCTGCCATGCTCGCTACAGGTTCGTCGGAATTTAGGGACGTCATCGTGCCGCTACTTTCTAGTCCGGACCAGCAATCCAGGTTGGAAACGTACCGACTTTGGCAGCGGTTCGATGTCGCATGCTTGGGGGAAGACTGGGCGTCTGTGATAGCCGAATGGCCTGAGGACGCTCGGGAGGATCTTGTGGGCGAGCTACTCCAGCATCGAGCTGATGCCGATATGGTCGCGATCGCGATGCGGGACGACAGTCAGCGAGTGAAAAAGGCTGCGGCCTCAGGCCTGCTCTGGAACGGGAGCGGGGATGCTGTTGTTCATCTCGTCGACTCGATGGATTCGCTCACGTTCAATGACTTTGTGTCGAGCTGGTATCGCGAGCTCCCGGCGGCCCTCAAGGAACGGGCGGTCACTGCGATGCGCACGTTGTTCGGCACGATCGAGGATCCAGCCGGTCGCCTTCGCACGGCTGGCATTCTGATCGAACTGGGGGAGGGCGATGTTGCGGAGGGGATGAAGGAGGCGCTGTCAGCTATCCCTGAGAGTGATATTCATCGCCTGTCCTCCCACTACATCCGGCCTGCGTTGATTTACTTGGGCGGGCTGGACGCAACGTGGACGAGTCAGTGGATCTTGCGCCAACTGTCATGCGGCGCGCTCTTCAACCCCGACTATTGGCTTCCCCTCGCGTCAGAAGTGACCAATGAGTACGTAGACAAGTGCCTGACTCGGTTGGAAACCGAGGATATGCACGCGCAGAACGTGGAAGGCCTCGGCGCCATTATCGCGAGACATGCGCACGACCGTACGGCAGCTCGGATTTTTGCGAGCGTTCGAAACCTTCAGCTTCGGATCGACGCGGCCCCTGTTCGGCCCGAGTTCGAGATGCAGGTTAAGAGGCAGCTCGAGAACGTATTCCATATGCTGGGTGCGGATGTTGCTGTCGCGGGCGTACTCTCGTGCGTCCAGGCTGGAAACGCTGACGACATGCGAGTCGCTGCCGACTTACTGAGTCGCGTCGCCCGGCCAGATCGCGCGCCGCTTTGTATTGAGAACGAGGACCTCGCTGGTCAGGTAAGGCTCTATCTCAAATCGGGTGTCCCTCTGATACTCCGGCGCGACGACTTTACTGGTAAAGAGAAGGCGCACTTGGCGTCCGCCATTGCCCAGGTCGGGACGTCTCATGAAATAGTCGATATCGTGAGCCTAGTTCGTGCCGACATCGCCCGAGTGCGCGTTGGAAGGGAGGCTCGTGCCAGAGGAGAGCGGGGGGCTGCGGCCGAAGGCGCGGTGATGTCCTACGCAATGTGGAACGTCGCTTCGCTCGCGCAGCTTCCATCTGAGGATGCCACAGAGGCGTTAATTGCCCTTCTGGAAGAGCCGGAGTATCAGACGGAGGTTGTGAACGAACTGGTTCGTGAATTTCGCGCGAAGCCTGCGCGCATGTTCAGCCGTGCGCCCGCTTACTCTTCAGTGTGGGAGGCTCGCGAACGCCCGCGCGGATTGATTGGTGACATGGCGCGGCGGAGACGGATCACGGCGGCGTTGTCGGTCGAGCTGCGGCGCGCGCAAGCTCACGGACAAGGTGCTGGACTACTAACTCTGGCAAGGGGCTTGGCGGTCGTAGATGGGCGCGACTCCGCTGCGGCGGTGCTTGAGCAAATTTCAGAGCCGGGCCGATGGGACTACCATATTTGCGTCGACGCTGCCGAGAGCCTGCTCATGGCGGGGGTAGTCTTGCCCGCTGCGAACTTCATCGCGCTTGTTGACGCGTTTCTTGGCCAGAACGGCAGGTGGCTTCAGGGTTCGGAGAAGGCTCTGCTTTGCAGGATGCTGGCGCTCTGCTTGTTCTCGGATGACCCGGCAGGTGGAGTGACGAAGGTTCGCGAGGTCGTAGGGACTGTCCTTCTGGGGTACGAGTTACGCGAAGTTATCGGTGCGCTCGGCGAAAGCCGAGAGGGGCATGCGGTTGATCTCCTGATAGAGCTTGCATCTCAGCCTGGCACGTTCGACCAGTGTTACGACAGCTTTCTCGACGCGTTCCTTGCATCCCATACGGATCGGGGTAACCAGATCCTGTTAGGCGTAGTGGATCCAGACGTCGCCGACACCGGATTGAGGCCCGGACGTCACCGTGAGTCCGAATGGATCGTTCGGCTTGTGGAGCTCGGAAAACGCAATGAACTCATCGGCGCTCGGCTGCGGCAATTATGTGAGCGGGACCTGTCGGAAGTGGGTCGATATGTCCTCTCGAAGGTGATGAGCCATTTCCCTGAGCCAGCGGACCAAGCTGCTAACCTTTTGCTCATTGACGACACAAAACAGGGCGTCGTCCCCAGTGGTGTATGGGACCAACTCCGTGACGCCTTCGTGGAGCAGCGCCCTTACGAAAGCGTCGCGAACGCATTCACGGAGCACGCCCGCGCATCGAACGACCTCCGGGCGACGCTGTTCGGAATGGCAACCAATGACGCCAGGAGACGCGAAGGCGCGTCGATACTCCTCGGGCAGATTGAGGTCTGGCGGCTTGAGTATGGGAGGCCGAGCGATGAGCCGCGGCACCCAGACTTGGCATCGGGATCGCCATGGCCTCCGTAATAGCGATTCGCATTGCGAGTCGCACCTGCGTTCGATCCGGCAGCGTTACGCGAGCGGCGGCGGCTTCCCCGCCATGTCGGAGGGTCTCGGGCCGGCTCTGAAATCGGGGTGATCCTTGATCATCTTTTCGGGCAAGGAGAAGTCCCCGGTGGACGAGAAGACATAACGTTCGCTGCGGCCCACCTGAAGCGAATTGAAGTTGGTGACATGTTCCGTCTTGTAAGGAAGCGCCGAGCCGCCGGCGAGGGCGTCGTCCAACGCGAGGAGGCCTGCGGGGTCACGGACGACCGCGGCAGAAAGCTGGGGCGGCAGGCTGCGAAGAGTATTCGCAGCTTCGGCAACCTGTTGGGCTAGCGTTGGACACCACATCGCGAGGGCCCGCGTCGAAGACAAGGGCAAATAGATCTCTATCCCATGAACGCCTAGGCCGAGATTCCCGTAAGGCTCCATGTCGATCTGATTCTGGAGGGCCACCGGGTTGTCGCCGATCATGAAGGGATGCGACTTCGTCGTTTTCGCGAGGAACCACACCTTATTCAGAAAGTGCGGGCCGAAGTCCGTCGGCGCGGCCAAGATCATTCGCGCACAGTCGACTTTTATCTCGTTCTCCGACTGCGGCTGCATGAGGGCCTCGGCCTGTGAGCCGGGCGCGACTCGATCTCCCAACGACTGGAGCTTCTCGCGCATCAGGCGATGTAGACCTTCCCATTGCGCCCTGAACGCACGCGTTCTTACGAACTGAACTGCGAGGAAGCCAGCCAGCAACGCTCGGTCTTCCGACGTGATCGCGAGAACTGAATCCTCGTGAAGGAGGGTATCGATGACCGGCTTGGCGCGCGATTCGATGCTCGATAGCCCGTCTTCGAGAGAATGGTCGTTACCGTCGAGGACGAAATCATAAAAGCGCGCCTCGCTGGCGACGTTTTTGGCGTTGGTATTGAAGCACCGGCCGGTGGCCTTGTCGTATACCCAGAGCTGGTCCTTCTTGCCCGTCCCGAACTTCCGGAGGAGAAACTTCGGAACGTAATGCTGGATCTTCGCTGCCGTCATGGCTGTCGTGGAAAGTGAGGCCTAGAGTGCCCTTGATCCTATCTTGCTGGACGCGGTCCGCGGGCAAGGATGCGCGAAGTGAACCGCTGGACCGCCAGGAACGCTACGAGCGGAACCGTTGCCATAACGGCCCATTAGACGCTCTAAAGCGCTACACCGAGCTCCTGCGATATCACCTCGGCGGCCCGTCTCTCGGCATCCTGTGGCGACAGCCGTAGCCGCACAGGGATCATGGTCTCGACCGGGATCGCGACGTTGCGCGCTGAGACACGGATCTCAAGTACACCCGCAAGTTCCTCGTTGCATTCTGGCGCGGCCCGAATGTGTACCTCCTTCACGTGGGGATCGAGCGCATGACGGAAGTCGATGCATTCCCCTTCCATGTGTCTGCTTAGCGCGTCGGCTTCCGCGGTTCTCCACCTGAACTCGCGGCTCGGAATGGGTGGGACGGACGGGAATGCCGGCTGGTCGCCGAGCTTCCGCCCCGCCGGGCTGCGAGAGAGGGGCGCTATGTTCACAAACTCCGGCGGCGGTCGAAGCATCGGGGTAATGCTCCTCTCGATGCGATCAAGTGAAGACTGGTCGGCCAAGTAGATATTGCCGCGCGCGAATATGTCGACTACGACATGGTCTGCACTGCTTACGCCGTCATTAATAAGTTTCAACGACAACGAAGCCGGTGACGTGAGGGCATTGAAGTAACGTGGAAGCGCTTCAATTCGTTGTGGTAGCTCGGATTCCCAGCGTTGGTAGTCATTGCGGTACTTCTCCGCGCCGAAAATCGACACGTAGGCGTGCTCGTTCGTTCCATCCATCGGATGAGCCGAGCAGATTGCGGTCACAGCGCGCGTCACGAACTCGGACGAGAGCTCCTGATAGCGAATGAGTGTCCCATCGAGTCGGGAAATCACCGAGCCGAGATGGACGACTTCAACCTTTATCAAAGGTCCGCTGCCCATTAATAGCTCAACTTGCTTCTGTACGTTTCGGAGCTGCTTCTCTGTGTCGCTTAATTCGGGCGGCAGTAACCAAGTGTCGGGAACTGCTACGGCACCTATGCCAAGCTCGCGAGCTGCTTGGAGAGGCGTCATGTCGTCGGTCAGGAGGGAAACATCTACGTTGAGGAGGCGGCCGCACGCGAAAGCCTCCTCGACTACCCGTTCGTCGGCGGCCGTCAAGTCGAGCTCTTCAGGCTTCTCGCGATTCATGGGCAGTCGCGGAGCCAATCGAACGGAGATCCTGTATGCGCCCGCGATGACGGTACTCTCGTTGCCGTTGCTCCGGATGATTTCGCGCAAGATGCCAGAAACTTCGCGCGCTCGTTTCGCCCGTCTTGCGTTGCCCCCGCTCTTATGGCGATCAATCTCGCGCTGAACTTCTTTCACAACGAGCAGAACAACCGAGGTGTCGTTCGTGACCGCTGCCCAGTCAAGATTTTCGGGCCTGAGACATTGAAGGAAGAAGTTCGTGTCGGGGACAAAGTAGACAGTCATCGTCCGAGTACCTGAACGCGGCATTGGAAAGTATTCTGCCAGCTATCGGGGGTTGCTCGTCGAGGTTGCTTGACGCTGCGAGCCGGTGCCGCGTTACGTCAGAGGATCAAAGGCGGGTGGACGTGCCAGAAGGCCGCGATCGTCGAAGGCTGGTCCGTGGCCTAAGCCTCGAAACTGCGCTGCACGATTCGCGATGGCCCTGGCTTCAGTCGGTGTCGCAGGGAGGCGGAGGAGGAGAAGGTAGCGCACGTGCCGCCTGCCGAGCACCTCTACAGCACGCACGCGCGGGTTAAGCCTCCCGCCGACTACGTGCCCTTCCGTCGATAATCGTTGTTCCTCTCGACGAAGTTCTACTTCGAGGTTCGCGACCCGCGCGATCAACGCTAGTTCCGCCGGCTTCCAGTCGGATGGCGCACGCATCCCCCATAACAGTCGGTAATAGGCGATAGCGTCCGCATTCAGCGGGATGCCATCCGGAAGCGGTGCCGCCTTCCCTGCATCGCGCGCGAGCATCGTTAGGGCTTGAACGTTATGCGAGGCGCTTCGACGTTGAGGGCGGGGCACGGCGCGGTACTCCGAATGTTCCAGAAGTGATTGGGATTAGTGCGGCGGTACGCCGGGTGGCTGCGCCTATTCGGAGGATCGTCCGACGCTCCCCCCCCGGCCTCGCCCGGCTTTGACATGCTGCCAGCTATCCGGATGCAACGTCCGCGTAGGGAGGCGATGGCGGGGTTGTATGGTGGACCGAGCCCGAATGAAGCAGCTCCTTGCACTGGGAAATGGCTAGCTCGGCGGCGCTACTCGGTTGCCGAGGGGCGCCGTTACCTGAGTCGAATGCTCTCCACGGCGCGGGTCCCGCCTCCGCCTTGTGAAGAGGTTTCGTAATTGGCAGCGCGTTTCTTTTAATTTCTCTTCTTCTCTTTTCTGGTAACGGTCGAGTCGTGACATCAGCGTGACTTAGATTCTGGCGATGCCGAGCCTGTCGCGCCGCACCTTGCGCGCGGTTCTTAGCCGTCGCTCCGTTATGCTTGTCGAAGTTCGGCACGCTTTTCGGGGCCCCCTCAGCGTCCAAAGTTAGCCAGCCGGCGCTCGCTAGCGCAGCGGCGAGACCAGGGAGCTGAGAGATTTCATCGATGTCGGTAACGGTAAGGCCGTCACATCTGCCGTCGGTCGTGTTGCTGTCCAGCCAAGACCACCAGCGTATGAGATGGCCGACGATCGCTGATCGCGACAGCCCGAGAGTGCGAGCTATCTGGTAGACCTCTGGCTTATCCGGAAGATTGGTTTCGACCTTTATCCAGGTCATCGCATTGATCTCCGTCGGGTGCGGCCACTCTGCCCGTTCGAGCAGAGCGGCGCGCGGAGTCACGTCGTCGCTGAGGAGCCCATCCCGTGTTGGGCGCGTTCCACATCGCCCCTACGCTGATAGTTGCGGCCGTTGATCTTGATGGGCGGCGGGAGGATTCCACGCAGCCGCCAGCGGGAGAGTGTCACCGCCGTTACTCCACCGAGCCGAGCGCGAACAACGCGATCCGGGAGAAGGTCATCGGCGGCCGAAGCATTATCGATAACGTCATTCATTGCAGCACCTTGTTTGTCGAAGGCGCTACGGACAATACGCCTCACGCGGCGCTGTGCAACAAGGGCGTAAGCGCCCCGAATCGTGAGTTGGTATGCGAAAAGTATGTGTGAGTAGAGAAAAGGAATCTCGCCTCAACAGAAGCTTGTAGGGCATACGAGGACGTGCTCTGAGGACGATCGAAAGTTGGCAGCATCCGACGAGCGGTCGAAGCCTCTATGCCCGCTGACGACGCAACGGCCGAACGACTGCCTGCTCGCCGCGAAGGATCGACGTGAGCTCCCGATCCCAGCGCCTTAAGGCGTCCGTCACGTGCGGCTTGTAGTCACTATGGTCGTATGCCTTACGGAGGCGGTCTCCTATCGCGTGGTTTAGAACCCGCTCGGCGGTATCCGGATTAACTCCGCACCAGCCGGTTAATGCCGTCCGAACCGTTCGCCGGAGGTCATGCATGGTCCATGGCTCATGTATGACCGGAAGCCCGAGTTCGCTCGCCGCCTCCGGAATGCGCGGAAATATGTGGCGAGCCAGCGCTTTGTTCCAGACATCGGATCGCGGCGCGCGCGGGTGGTTGTCTGCGTCGTGGCTCGTTACGAAGAATGGCTTGCGAGGGCCAAAGTCAGGGCATTCGGAAAGTACAGCGCGCGCGAGATTCCCTAGATAAAGATCGATGCGCTTTCTGCTTTTGTTGCGCGCGGCGCGCTGGATCCAGTAAAGACCATCGCTGTCGATCTCGTCCCGTTGCAGGCTGCCGACTTCGCCGGCACGCTGTCCGGTGCAAAGCGCTAGTTGGATGCAGTGGCCGTACGGATACCCTGCGAGCTCTGCCGCACGCCAGAGGACGCGAATCTCGGCACGATTGAGGGTCCGGTCGCGAATGGTCTGCTTGCCGGGGTTCCGGATCGTCGCAGCGGGATTGGCATCGAGGTCGTACCGGTCCTCGGCGAATGCGTAAAGCCGACGTATTACGGTCGCCTGCCGGTTTCCCTCGGCGAGGCTTCCTGCCGCCACGGTGTCGAGGTGGCGGACAAGGGCTCGTCGCGGGATCGAGCCGAGATCCTCATCGCCGAACTGACGGACGAAGGCGTCGAGGCCTCGCTGATAGTCCCTCTGAGTACGTTCTGACAAGCTGGGGAAGTGGTGCGTGGCCCACCTTCCAGCGATCGTCGTGACAATGCGGCCCTGATCTAGGATCCGGCTCTCCTTCTTCGCCGCGTTCTCGCGAGCTGCCTCAGTGCGAGGATGGCGGCCTTGCGCGATTGTGTCCTCGATATCCGCAACCCGCTCACGAGCAATCGTAAATGCGGCCTTCGCCGGGGTAGCGCTCCGCCCAGTGCGGTCCAGTGATTCGTTCCGCCCGATCTTGAGTCGTTCCTGACGGCCATCAATCCGACGCATGTAGAACCAGGTCGCTCGACGCGGCCCGATGCGGAGGCCCAAACCTGGGACGCTCCTGTCGAAGTAGTCGACTCGCTCGCGGTGTGGCTTGCGAAGCAGGGCGGCAAGCCCCTTCACGGTGAAGTTGATGGTCGGCACGTGTCTCTAAACGGGTAGCGAATTGGGTAGCAACGGCATGTTGTTGCATGTTGCAAAGTGTATCGCATAGACAGGCGTGAGTGACGATAAGGGCATGAAAAACAAGGGTGTTTGAGGTTTCAGGATCGCACTTGTCACTCCATGGTAGAGCGGCGCATTCGTAATGCGTAGGTCGTAGGTTCGATTCCTATTTCCGGCACCAGTTTCGTTATTTTGAGCCCCGCTTCGGCGGGGCTTCTTTTTTGCGCGNACGAAATGTTTCCTGAAGGCATTGCTTCGTGAAGGTAAGCATCTTCACGCCTGCTCGGCACCTGCGATGAAACAGTCCCCACTTTCCTTGCGGAGTGGAACGATGGCGGGCATCGACAAAAACGTGAAGCGCATCGGCGAGCTTCTGAAGAAGATCGANATCGCCATGCTGACAACCACCGGCGCGGGCGGCTTCCTGATGAGTCGGCCNCTGTCGACGCAGGATGCGCGCTTCGACGGCCGGCGCGTGTGGTTCTTCACCGAAACCGACAGCCCCAAGGTCGCGGAAATCCGTCGCAATCCCAAGGTCAACCTCGCCTATGCGAGCAAGGGCAAGAANGTCTACATCTCGATGACCGGAACGGCGCGNCCGAACCGCGACCCGGANATGATCGAGGAATTGTGGAGCGACGCGATGAAGGCGTTCTTCCCGAAGGGCAAGAACGACCCCAACCTGACGCTGCTGGAAGTGGACGTGCACTCGGTCGAGTACTGGGACGGCCCGGGTTCCTGGATCGGCAAGGCAGTCAGCTTCCTCATCGCGCGGGTGACGAAGAAGGAAGAGGTGATGGGCGAGAACCGCATCGTCGACCTTAGCGCCAAGCGGCCGCGCAAGCGGCTGCCGCCGTCGCATGCGAATGCACGGTCCGGCGCGAAGACTGCGGCGGCGAGGGCCCCGAAGAAGACTGCGAAGAAGACCGCCGCCAAGCGCGTCGCCGCGAAGAAGGCGCCCGCCAAGCGCACTACTGCGATGAAGAAGGCGCCCCGGCGCACCCGCGCGTCGAGCTGACATACGGCGCAAGCCTCGACGCGCGCTCGCCGGTTGCGGGCGCGCGCCTTGCCGATCACGCTACCCGGCAATCCACCACCGGGATGCAGCGATGACGCGTGTGCTTTACACCGGAACCAAGAACGCTTCCAGTTGGGCCCTGCGCGCATGGCTCGCGCTGCGCGAGCAGGGCGTCGCGTTCGAGGAGCGCGTGGTGGATATCCGGGTTCCGCAACGTTTCGAGAACCTCGACCGCATCCGGGCTTTCTCCCCGCCGGGCGCGGTGCCGGTACTGGTCGATGGCGACGCGGTGATCTTCGATTCCCTCGCCATCATGGAATACGCGAGCGAGATCGGCCCGCAACCGCTGTGGCCGGCCGACCCCGTGCTGCGCGCACGCGCGCGCTCGCTGCTGGCCTGGGTGCATGGCGGGCTGTCGAACCTGTGCGCGCGACTGTCGTTCGAAAGTTCGTTCTACGCCGACAAGCGCGCGATGACGCAACAGGAGATCGCCGACTCCGACCACCTGTGTGCCGTATGGGAACGCACGCTGGCGCAGAGCGGCGGGCCGTACCTGTTCGGCGAGATGTCCCTGGCCGATCTCGCCTTCGTGCCGGTGGTGTGCCGCATCGTCTCGCATCGGCCCACGCTGGAAGGCTGGCCGCTGTCGCAGGCGTGGTGCGAACGCCTGCTGGAACGGCCCGCGGTGCGCGATTGGCTGGACGAGGCGCGCGCACTGCCGGTCGTGGTGCTGGACGACTACCACGCGCAAGCACAACGCAGCTGAATTCCGCCATCACGCGCAGCGGGCTGAACGTTTCATCTACCGGCAATCAGACGTTCACCGTTTTTTAGCGTCGCCATCGCCAACATGCCGCCAGATTTTTCGACAGGGGCATGAAAGGTGTCGAACATGCAGGTGAATGTCTTCGTGGTGGGACACAACGAAGGTTTCGTGGTGGCGCCCTGTGGCCTGCCACTGCCCGGCGACGAAATGGATGCGTTGGGCGAAGTGCGGTTCGGGTGGTCGGTGGACAGCGACCATGTCGTGCCGAAGCTGGACTGGATGGGGATCGTCAAGGACATCGACGCACGCGGTTACAGCATCGTCCCGCACGGCGACGTCGGCGGCCTGCTGGGCCTTCCGCAGCACGAACTGGGCGCGGTCTATCCAGAGCGCCACATCCGCTACGCCGCCTAGCAGGCGCAAAGCGGCCCGCGTCTCGCCTTGCGCGACGCGGGCCGGGTAGAGTGCCGGCAGTCTCCCGTCGCCGCTGGCCTCCATGTCGAAAGTCGTCAAATCCGCGTCCAAGGCCCGCACTGCCTATGTGTGCTCCGAGTGCGGCGCCGACCACAGCAAGTGGCAAGGCCAGTGCGGGGAATGCGGGGCCTGGAACACGCTGAGCCAGTTCGTCGTCGAACCGGCGAAAGCGGGTGCCAGCGTCGCGGCGAGCCGTCGCGGCAGCTGGGCCGGCAAGGCCGACGCGCCCGCCGTCACCGCGCTGGCGGATGTTCGGCATACCGAAGAGGACCGCGTCAGCACCGGCATCGGTGAATTCGACCGCGTGCTCGGCGGCGGCCTCGTGCATGGCTCGGTCGTGCTGGTGGGTGGTGATCCGGGCATCGGCAAATCCACGCTGCTGCTGCAGGCGATCAGCAAGATGGCCGGCACGCTGCCGGGGTTGTACGTCACGGGCGAGGAGTCGCTGGCGCAGGTCGCCGGTCGTGCCGCGCGCCTGGGCGTGCCGGTCGACGGCGTACATGCGCTGGCCGAAACCGGCGTCGAGCGCGTGCTCGAACATGCCGGGAAGATGCGTCCGGGGCTGATCGTCGCCGACTCGGTGCAGACGCTGTGGACCGAGGAGCTCAGCGCCGCGCCCGGTTCGGTGAGCCAGGTGCGCGAGAGCGCCGCGCGCCTGGTGCGCTACGCGAAGGAAACCGGCACCGCCGTGTTCCTCGTTGGCCACGTCACCAAGGAAGGCGGCATCGCCGGTCCGCGCGTGCTCGAGCACATGGTCGACGCCGTGCTGTATTTCGAAGGCGAAAGCGGCAGCCGCTTCCGCGTGCTCCGCGCGTTCAAGAACCGCTTCGGTGCGGTGAACGAGCTGGGCGTNTTCGCGATGGGCGAGAAGGGNCTGCGCGAAGTNCCGAACCCNTCGGCGATCTTCCTGTCGGGAAGCGAACGCCCGCAGCCGGGCAGCTGCGTGATGGTCACGCGCGAAGGTACGCGCCCGCTGCTGGTCGAAGTGCAGGCGCTGGTCGATGCCTCGCCGCTGTCCAACCCGCGTCGCGTCGCGGTGGGCATGGAAGGCAACCGGTTGGCGATGCTGCTGGCCGTGCTGCATCGACACGGCGGGATCGGCGTGGGCGACCAGGACGTGTTCGTGAATGTCGTCGGTGGCATTCGCGTGCAGGAAACCGCGGCCGACCTTCCCGTGCTGCTGGCGGTGCTGTCGTCGCTGCGCGACCGGCCGCTGGCCGAGCAGACCATCGCGTTCGGCGAAGTCGGCCTGTCGGGCGAGATCCGCCCCGTGCCCAACGGCGAGGAGCGCCTGAAGGAAGCGGCCACGCATGGCTTCAAGCGCGCGATCGTGCCGAAGTCGAACGCGCCAAAGAGTGGGCGCGTGGGCGAGATGGAAGTGATCGCGGTGGAGCGGCTGGCGGACGCGCTGGAGCGAGCCTGAAGCCTTATTGCCGGCGGTCGGCGCTCCCGTGGCGCTTGCGCTTCCACAACCAGAGCACCGAGGCCACATAAAGCACCACCACGCCCAGCGCCGTCAGCTGCAGCGTGGTGATGCCGGCAATGCGATCGCCGGTCTCGTGCAGGAATTCGATCACCTGGTCCGGCGTGCAGGACCTGCCCCTGCCCGGGGCGCTGTGTCCACACACACGCATCAGCGTCAATATGCCCAGCAAGGGCATGAAGAACAGCCACGCAAGCAGATACATCGCGAACTTCTTCATCGGGCCTCCCATGCAATGGGCATCGCGAGTGTACGGGTTCGGTGCGCGAACGGGACTAGGCCTCGATCGCCCCGCCGAACGCCAGCATCTGCGCCCGTGTATCGTCGGTGAGCGCCGTGCGCATGCGCGATTCGTCGATGGGTCGCACGGCCCAACGTGGCGCCAGGCCGGAGGCGTGCGCTTCGAACGTGCAGATCGCGAGGAAGTAGCTCGGCCCCGGTCCGGCGGCGTACCAGAGCGAATCCCAATGCGCGGGGCCCGGACGTGCGCGCACTTCCGGATCGTCGTCGTCGAGCTGGTAGGCGATCTTCACTACCGTCAACGCCTCGCCCAAGACCGGCCCTGCGGGCGTCGGGAACGACAGCGCGTCGAACGCGTTCTGCAACCGCATTGCATCGCGCTGGAACGTCATGCGATGCCAGAGCACGACCCAGCCTGCAATCGCCGTCGAAATGATGACGGCTCCCAGCCAGATCACGATGACCCAACGCGCGGCGCCCATGCGTGCAACCTTACGCGCGCGATGTGTGCGCGCGGCGAACGCGCATTCATTCATAACGTGAACACGATCCGCTGCTTGCCGCCGGCGATCACTCCCGCATCAGACGTGAATCGCCTCGCCAAAGGCGAGCTGTTGAGCTTGGATGTCGCCATCGAGCGCGGCGCGCATGCGTGATTCGTGTAATGGCCGCACCGCCCATTTCGGTGGAGCGGAGAATTCGGACGTATCGATCATGCAGATCGCAAGGAAGTAACTCGGTCCCGGGCCGACCGCGTACCAGAATGCATCCCATCGAGGCTTTCCACGGCCGCCGAAATACGGCACTTCGGCGCCCGCGGGGTGCACGATCTTCACCACCGTCAACGACGTGCCGTGCACAGGACCCATTGGCGTGTCGAAGGAAAGGCCCTCAAAGGACGCACGCAGCCAGGCCTTCTTGCGTTCGGTAGCGGCACGAGTACGCCGAATGCCCACTGCCATTGCGAGTGCCGACACGGCGACGATGGCAACGAACAGCAGCACGATCCAGGTCGAGGTCATCATCGCCTCATGATACAAGGCGGCACACTGGCGGCATCGCTCACACCGCGAACACCACCGTGCGATGCCCGTTGAGCAGGATGCGGTCGTCCAGCCAGTAACGCAGCGCCTGCGCGAGCACGCGGCGTTCGATGTCGCGGCCGATGCGGATGAGGTCGTCGGGCGTATCGTGATGGCTCACGCGCTGCGTGTCCTGTTCGATGATCGGGCCTTCGTCGAGATCGGCGGTGACGAAGTGCGCCGTCGCACCGATCAGCTTCACCCCGCGCGCGTGGGCCTGGTGATACGGCCGCGCGCCCTTGAAGCCGGGCAGGAACGAGTGGTGGATGTTGATGCAGCGTCCGGTGAGCGTGCGCACCAGCTCCGGCGAGAGCACCTGCATGTAGCGCGCCAGTACGACCAGTTCGGTGCCGGTGCTGTCGATGAGCGAAGACAGCGCCGCTTCCTGTTCGTGCTTGCGGCCCTTCTCGACCGGCAGGTGGTGGAACGGGATGCCGTCCAGATCCAGGTGCCGATAGGTTTCGCGCGGATGGTTGGCGACCACTGCCGTGATCGTCATCGCCAGTTCGCCGATGCGCCAGCGATAAAGCACGTCGGCAAGGCAGTGGTCGAACTTGGACGCGAGCAGCATCACACGGCGCGGTTCGTTGCGATCGCGCAGCGACCATTCCATGCGGAACGCGCGGCCGAGCGCGCCGAAGCCATCGCGCACCGGCGCCAATGATTCCGGCGCCAGCGCGAACACCGTTCGCATGAAGAAGCGATCGGTTTCGCGATCGTTGTACTGCTGCGCTTCGAGGATGTTGCCCTCATACCGCAGCAGGTGGCCGGTGACGGCGTTGACGATGCCCGGGCGATCCGGGCAGGAGAGGGTGAGAACGAGGTGGGGCATCGTGGTGCGCGCGCGATCCGATGCCCGATACAACGCACTGCGCGGGCGCAGCCGGCCCCGCAAGCGAAAAGGGCCGGTTTCCCGGCCCTTTCGATACATCCGTGCCTGCAAGCGCGGGGTCAGTGGCCGCCGGCCGCCGCGCCGCCGCCCATCTTCGCCGCGAACGGCGGCTTGGCGAACCATACGAACGCGATCACCACCAGGAACAGGATGCCCAGCAGGTGGAAGATCTCGTTGAACCCGATCTGCACCGCCTGCTGCGAGATCATCTGGTTCATCACCAGCGCGCCGCGCTGCACGTCGCCCTGGCCGAGCGCGGCCAC
>Ga0055531_10001297_pt1 | contig 18841 bp, 19 predicted proteins | sample AraplaCvi_mCL_r2_FD_55008 | JGI IMG/M metagenome (GOLD analysis project Ga0055531, IMG submission 55008) | Arabidopsis root microbial communities from North Carolina, USA - plate scrape MF_Cvi_mCL_r2 | ecosystem: Host-associated > Plants > Roots > Endosphere | place: USA: North Carolina...
ACGAGGTCGATCAGGGTTTTGAGTTTTCTTAAATCCATGGGTTCTCTCCAACGACGGTAGATGCTGGCGCGGGATCTCGGCGCAGCTTTTGACTGAAAGGCTGGAAACGGCGCGCACTGGATGCAGCCACCGATCTTCCTTCTTTTTCCACTTACTCTCTGCTTTTACGCTTTAAAGCGCTTATCAGTTAACTACTGCGGGGAAGNGCCAGGTAGCTTTCCCCGGGAAAGCGCAGAGTGTACATCAAGCCGGAGGCCATTCCAAACCGTCTGGCGGCTGGCATCAATTTCCCTGGATTCCCTGCAGACAGCGCGGTTAGCGGCGTATTGCCGCAGGTTCGCTGCGTTTTCTTGTGAGAACTTGTGTTTTAGTTTTAAATGAGCTTGGCCCACTGCGCAAGGTCTTCAGGCAGGACCTTCCCGATCTTGCGATGCAGCAACTCTCCCGTGGCGCTGAACACAGCCGTAAAAGGCAGGCTGCCGGCGATATTGCCCAGTGACTTGCTGAGCTCGGTCCCGCCCAGGCCCGCCATGCCGACGGGAAAATGCAAAGGCTTGCTCTGCAGCCAGGTCTGCACGGCGCTGGGCTGGTCGACTGCCAAGCCCACTATTTGGAGGTTTTTGTCGCGATTTTCCTGGTAGAAATAATCCAATAGAGGCAATTCTTCAACACAGGGCGGGCACCAGGTGGCCCAGAAATTCACCAGCAGGAGCTTGCCGCGAAAGCTGCTCATGGACAGGTTCTTGCCCTCCGGTGTATCAAAGCTGAGGCTCCAGAAGGCATCGGAGGCACTGGCCGGCGCGCTCGCCGCCTTTACGGGAGGTGCCACCTCATGCGGCTCGAATTTCCACCAGGCGACGCCGGCACCGGCTAAACCGGCCACGGCGGCGGCCGCGCCATAAAGCATGTTTCTGCGATTCACGTGTCTGAAGCTCCGGCTTGGGAATTCAATAATTTTTGCACGGCGGCAAGGTCGCCCCTGGGTGTGCGCCCCTTGGTATCGGGCTTGAGGGCGCCGCGCAGGTCATCATGGTCGTAAACCATCAGGTGCACCCCCACGGTTTCATTCAAAGGTTTGCACACACTTCGCAGGCTGAGCGCTTCCACGCTGTCACCGGTAAAACCGGTCACGGTGCGCGGCTCGTAGTCCACATTGTGCTCAATCAGCGCGATCTCGGCCGACTTGGGGTCATCGCAGAACAGCTGTATATAGATATCGGACAGCCTAGTAGCCGTGCCGTGCCAGACGGCGCCGCCCAGATGGGGCCGGAACTGAGCCAGGCGCCTCATCCAGACCAGCGCCAGTTCGCGCAAGGCGATCAATTCAGCCGGCTGGCTATCGGCCCGGAACAGCGCGATGTATTCACGGACCGCGTCTTCCAGCTCGTCGTTGCCGGGCAGCTCGGTGCGGGCAGGCAAGGCCAGCTGTTTGACGGCACGGCGTTTGGCGGGGCCGTATTCCAGACCCTCCTCGACCACCAGCGCGGCAGCCGTGGCGGCAATTTCGGATTTGAGGGTGTGTGGGGTCAAGGTCGGCAGGCCGGGGGCCAGAAGAGAGCGAAGCAGAAAGGCAATTGTGCCCCCGTTAGGCTGCCGTCGGCCTTTAAAGTTCAGTGCCCATCGCCGCACCAGCGCGATGCCGGCGAAAATCCGGCCGAGGGCCCTGCCTAGAATACAGCCCCATGCACATACATATTCTGGGAATCTGCGGCACTTTTATGGGCGGCCTGGCCGCCCTGGCGCGGGAGGCGGGGCACAAGGTCACCGGCTGCGACAGCGGCGTCTACCCGCCCATGAGCGACCAGTTGCGCGGCCTGGGCATCGAACTGATCGAAGGCTATGGCGCCGACCAGATGGCGTTTGAGCCCGACGTATTCGTGGTCGGCAATGTGATCTCGCGTGCCCGGCTGGTCGATGGCACCCCAAAATACCCTCTGATGGAAGCCATCCTGAATAGCGGCAAGCCCTACACCAGCGGCCCGCAGTGGCTGTCGGGCCATGTGCTCCACCACCCTACCCACCATGCGACCGGCCCGCGCCATGTGCTGGCCGTGGCCGGCACGCATGGCAAGACCACCACCACGGCCATGCTGGCCTGGATCCTGGAGCACGCCGGGCTGCAACCGGGATTCCTGGTCGGCGGCGTACCGCTCAATTTCGGCGTCTCGGCCCGCCTGGGTGCAGGCAACACCTTTGTGATCGAGGCCGACGAATACGACACGGCGTTTTTCGACAAGCGCAGCAAGTTTGTGCATTACCGGCCACGCACGGCCGTGCTAAACAACCTTGAATTCGACCATGCCGACATCTTTGACGACCTGGCGGCCATTGAGCGGCAGTTCCACCACCTGGTGCGCACCGTGCCTTCGCAGGGCCGTGTGGTCGTCAACGCGGCCGAAGCCAGCCTGCAGCGCGTGCTGGCCCAGGGTTGCTGGAGTGAGCAGCTGCTCTTTGGCAATGGCCTGCTGAACAAAGCCGGTTTCACGGCCTACGGCGAGCCGCACGACTTTCATGTACTCAAGGCTGGCGAGACCGTGGCCCATGTGCAGTGGGGTATCAGCGGCGTCCACAACCAGCTCAATGCGCTCGCCGCCATCGCCGCGGCTGAGCACGTGGGCGTGGCGCCCGAGGCCGCGGCGCGGGCGCTCGCGGAATTCCAGAACGTCAAGCGCCGCATGGAGGTGCGCGGCGTGATCCCGCGCAAAGGCGGGGACATCACCGTATATGACGACTTCGCCCACCATCCCACCGCCATCCACACCACAGTGGACGGCTTGCGCCGCCAGCTGCAAAGCGCCGGCCGGGGCGGGGAGCGCATCCTCGCCATCTTCGAGCCGCGCAGCAACACCATGAAGCTGGGCACCATGACGGCCCAACTGCCCTGGAGCCTGGAGCAGGCCGACCTGGCCTTCTGCCACGCGGGAGGGCTGGACTGGGATGCGCGCGCCGCGCTTGCGCCCATGGGTGAACGTGCGCAGGTGGCCGGCACCATTGACCAGTTGCTGGGCCAGGTCACGGCCGTTACCCGGCCCGGCGACCATTTGCTGTGTATGAGCAATGGAGGTTTTGGCGGGATTCACGCCAAGCTGCTGGAAGCGCTCAAGGCCTGAATACCGGGCCTCTAATCAATTAATAGCTGATGGCGAGCGCGGCTACGTCAATGTGAACGACGGGCTTGGCCAGCGCGGCGCTGGTCGCGCGGGCAAACTCCTGCGCCCATTTGGCGTCGGCGAACTTGCCCGGCCCTGCGGCCTGGGCCACCACCACGACCTTGTCGGCGGTCAGCACCTTGCCAGTGGGGCGCAGCGGCTCGCAGCCCATCTGCGTGAACTGGTCATCCAGCCACCAGCGTGCCACGTCGTGCGGCATGGGCTGGACTTCGTTGAGGTCCAGCCGCACGGGCGGGCTGTCCTTGAAGCTCACACTGACTTCGCTGCGCATGGCCGGCTCCTGGTGGGCAGATGCTGCATGTTCGGCGATCCACGGGCGCGCGGCATTCGCACTTACCCGCAAGATCCGGCGCAGCCGCTTATTTGGCGGCGCGGCGCTTGAGCACGGCGGCCGACAGGATTTCCAGCACGTCCAGCGAATCGTTCCAGCCCAGGCAGGCGTCGGTGATGCTTTTGCCGTATTCCAGCGCCTTGGCGTCGTCCTTGCCGGGGGTGAATTTCTGCGCGCCCGGGTTCAGGTGGCTTTCCACCATCAGGCCGAACACGTGGCGTGAGCCGCCGGCCACCTGGCCCGCGATATCGCGCGCGACGTCGACCTGCTTTTCATGCTGCTTGGAACTGTTGGCATGGCTGCAGTCCACCATCAGCGTGGCCGGCAGCTTGGAGGCTTCCAGTTCCTTGCAGGCCGCCGTGACGCTGGCGGCGTCATAGTTGGGCGTCTTGCCGCCGCGCAGGATCACATGGCAGTCCTTGTTGCCGTTGGTCTGCACGATGGCGACCTGGCCGTTTTTGTGGACCGAGAGGAAATGGTGGCCACGCGCCGCCGCCTGGATGGCGTCGGTGGCGATGCGGATGTTGCCGTCGGTGCCGTTCTTGAAGCCGATGGGGGCCGACAGGCCCGACGCCAGTTCGCGGTGCACCTGGCTTTCGGTGGTGCGCGCGCCAATGGCGCCCCAGGAAATCAGGTCGCCGATGTACTGCGGGGAGATCACGTCCAGGAACTCGCTGCCGGCCGGCAGGCCCAGGCGGTTGATGTCGATCAGCAACTGGCGCGCGATGCGCAGGCCTTCGTCGATGCGGTAGGTCTCATCAAGGTAGGGGTCGTTGATCAGGCCCTTCCAACCCACGGTGGTGCGCGGCTTCTCGAAGTAGACACGCATCACAATTTCCAGCGTGCCTTCGTACTTCTTGCGCTGCTCCAGCAGCTTGCGCGCGTATTCCAGCGCCGCCGCGGGGTCGTGGATGGAGCAGGGGCCGATGACAACCAGCAGGCGGTCGTCCTTGCCCTGAATGATGTTGTGGATGCTCTTGCGGGTTTTGCTGATCAGCGTCTCGACGGCGGTGCCGCGGATCGGGAAGAAGCGGATGAGATGCTCGGGAGGGGGTAGCACGGTGATGTCCTTGATGCGTTCGTCGTCGGTCTGGCTGGTCTTTTCGACGGTCGCATACCAGTTGTCGCTGGCGGAGGTGGGCTTGGCATTCATCGCAATCTTCCTTTTCTAGGGGGTCAATCAGGTAATCAGTCCGGGAATTCAGGTTTCAGTACAAACATTCAGCAAACAAAACGGGCAAAAAAAAACCGCCGGGAGCCGGCGGTTTTTGGAGATTCGGTGCGTTTTATCGGGTCACGCCTTGATCTCTCTACCGCCGAAAGCGCTGGAGAACCAAAAGTAAGCAAAGTAAAACTTGGCCGAATTCATAAGCTGGAATGTAGCACAGGTCTGGAAAAGGCCTTTTACGGGCCTTTTTTTCATCGCCGAGCCGCCCCAAGATGAAAAGCGCCCCCTCGGGGGCAGCGACCACACGAAGTGAGGAGCGTGGGGGCTTATTTTCAGGCCGTTCCACCGACCGTCAGGCCGTCGATGCGCAAGGTCGGCTGGCCAACGCCCACAGGCACGCTCTGGCCTTCCTTGCCGCAGGTGCCGACGCCGCTGTCCAGCGCCATGTCGTTGCCCATCATGGTGACGCGGGTCAGCGCATCGGGGCCGTTGCCCACAATGGTCGCGCCCTTCACGGGATAGAGGATCTTGCCGTTTTCAACCCAGAAGGCTTCGCTGGCCGAGAACACAAACTTGCCCGAGGTGATGTCAACCTGGCCGCCGCCGAAGTTGGTCGCGTACAACCCCTTCTTCATGCCGGCCACGATTTCCTCAGGCTGCTTGTCGCCGCCCAGCATGTAGGTGTTGGTCATGCGCGGCATGGGCACGTGGGCATAACTCTCGCGCCGGCCGTTGCCCGTGGGCTTGACCTTCATCAGGCGGGCGTTGAGCGAATCCTGGATGTAGCCCTTGAGGATGCCGTCCTCGATCAGCACGTTGCGCTGGCTGGCGTTGCCTTCGTCGTCCACATTGAGCGAGCCGCGGCGATCGGCGATCGTGCCGTCGTCCAGCACCGTCACGCCCTTGGCCGCCACGCGCTGGCCGATCCGGCCCGAAAACGCGCTGGAGCCCTTGCGGTTGAAGTCGCCTTCCAGGCCGTGGCCTATGGCTTCATGCAGCAAAATGCCGGGCCAGCCGGAACCCAGCACCACGGTCATCTCGCCCGCCGGCGCGGGGCGTGCTTCGAGGTTGGTCAGGGCGGCTTTCACCGCGTCGTCCACGTACTCGGCAACCTGGGCATCGTCGAAATACGCCAGGCCGAATCGGCCGCCGCCGCCGCCCGAGCCGACTTCGCGCCGGCCTTTCTGCTCTGCGATCACCGTCACGCTCAGGCGCACGAGCGGCCGCACATCGGCAGCCAGGGTGCCGTCGGCGCGCGCGACCATCACCACGTCATATTCGCTGGCCAGCCCCGCCATGACCTGCACAATGCGCGGGTCCTTGGCCTTGGCAAGTTTTTCAACTTTTTCCAGCAGCTGGACCTTGGCGGTGCTGTCCAGCGTGGCAATCGGGTCCAGCCCCTGGTAGAGCGAGCGGCTGCCGGCGATGCGGCCGGCCGGCGTCTTGACGCGGGCGCTTTTGCCGCCGGCGGAAATGCTGCGCACCGTGCGCGCCGCGTCCAGCAGCGAAGCTTCGGAAATGTCGTCGGAATAGGCAAATGCGGTTTTCTCGCCGCTCACCGCGCGCACGCCCACACCCTGGTCGATGCTGAAGGAGCCGGTTTTCACGATGCCCTCTTCCAGGCTCCAGCCTTCGCTGCGGGTGTATTGGAAATACAGATCGGCGTCATCCGCACCGTGGGAGGTGATTTCACCGAGCGCGCGGCCCAGGTGCGCCTGGGTGAGGCCGAACGGTGCCAGCAACAATTTCTGGGCGATCTCCAGCCGCCCCGAGGTCGACTCCGCCGTAGGCCGGGCAGTCGATGAAGCCGTGGACTTGTTGGGGGCGGAGGCGTTGGTGGAGCGAAGTGAGGTCATGCGGCCATTGTAGGCAGTCTATCCATGCAGGGGGTCGGGCGGAATGCGAGCCGCGCCGGCTGCGGGGTTTTGCCGGAAAGCGCTTGAAGCAGCCCGGGAAACCGCTCAGCCGCCCTTACTCTCACCGCCCAGGTGCTTGAAAAGTGCGGCGTCATCCTCGCCCGCCAGCCCGGCTTGGTGGGCCTCGGCGAAGACACGGCTGGCGCGTTCGCCCAGCGGGCCCTCAAACCCTGCCGCGCGAGCCGCCGCCACGGCCAGCCGTGTGTCTTTTTCGAGCAGCGTCACATGCGCACGCGGTGCGTAGTCGCCGGCAATCGCCCGGCGCATACGGTCCGAGCCAATCCAGCTCTGCCCGCTGGACTGCTCGATCACGTCCAGGGTTTTGGCCAGGTCCAGCCCCAGCCGCCCAGCCATGGCCATCGCCTCGGCCGCGCCCACCAGGTTGATGCCCGCCAGCAGGTTGTTGACCAGCTTGGTGCGGGCGCCATCACCGGGTTTTTCGCTGATGTGGAATACCTTGGCCGACAAGTCCCCCAGCAAATCGGCCAGCCGCGCATGGGCCGCCCGCGTACAAGCCAGCATCAGGCTCATGGAGCCATCACGTGCGCGGGCCGGGCCGCCTGAGATGGGCGCATCCAAGGTGTGCACACCAAGCTCCACCAGCCGCGCAGCGAAGGATTCCACGTCCTGCGGCGCGATGGTCGGGCACAACATCACTGCATGGCCGGCTTGCAGCATGCGGGCCAGGCCCCGCTCGCCAAACAGTACTTCTTCAGTTTGCGCCGCATCGACCACGCAGACGATGAGGGCTTGTGAATCCACCGGGGCATCCGCAGGGCTGGCAATGGCCTTGGCGCCCAGCTCCACCATGGCCGCGACCTTGGCCACATCGATATCACAAACCCGGACATCCCAGCCCTTGGCCAGCAGGTTGGCCGCCATGCCGCCGCCCATATTGCCCACCCCGATCACAGTCACGATGCGAGCNGCCAAGAAAGCGTCCTCAGNTCTGCACCAGGCGCTTGGCCTTGGCGATCGACATCAGCATGCCCAGGGCCAGGCCCAGCGTCACCATGGCGGTGCCGCCNTAGCTGATGAAAGGCAGGGGCACACCCACCACAGGCAGGATGCCGCTGACCATGCCCATGTTGACGAAGGCATAGGTGAAGAAAATCATGGTCAGCGCGCCCGCCANCAGGCGCGCGAACAGGGTCGAAGCCTCCAGCGCAATGGCCAGCCCGCGCAGGATCAGGAAGATGAAGCCGGTGATCAGCAGCAGGTTGCCCAACAGGCCGAACTCCTCGGAATAGGCGGCGAAGATGAAGTCGGTGGTGCGCTCGGGAATGAATTCGAGGTGGGTTTGTGTGCCGGCCATGAAACCCTTGCCGGTAATGCCGCCCGAGCCGATGGCAATCATCCCCTGGATGATGTGAAAGCCCTTGCCCAGCGGGTCACGCGAAGGGTCCAGCAAGGTGCAGATGCGCTGCTGCTGGTAGTCGTGCAATATGGGCCAGCGCACGCCGTCGGCGCAGATCTGCGGCTCGAACCAGACCACCAGGAACACGCCGACAAGGCCCAGCACAACCGGTGGCAGGATCAGCTTCCAGCTCAGGCCGGCGAAGAAAATCACCGCCAGCCCGGCCGCCAGCACCAGCAGCGAGGTGCCCAGGTCGGGCTGCTTCATGATCAGGCCCACCGGTATGGCCAGCAGCAGCACGGCGGCCACGAAGTCCAGCGGCCGCAGCTGGCCCTCACGCTTCTGGAACCACCAGGCCAGCATCAGGGGCATGGCGATCTTGAGGATTTCGCTGGGCTGTATCACTACACCTACATTGAGCCAGCGCCGGGCACCTTTTTTGGTCACACCGAAAATTGCGACGGCCACCAGCAGCGTCACGCCGACGACGTACAGCGGCACGGCAAAAGCCATCAGGCGCTGCGGCGGCACCTGCGCCACCACGAACATGATGGCGCCGGCAATCAGCATGTTGCGGCCATGGTCGACAAAGCGGCTGCCGTGGTCGTAGCCCGAGGAATACATGATCAAAAGACCCGCGCATGCCAGCAGGAATACCGCAAATGCCAGCAAGCCGTCAAAGCCCTGCAGCAGGGGCAATGTTCGCTGGTAAAGAGAGGGTTTGTCGAAAACGGCGGCCATGCCGGGGATTATCCGCCAGGGCCCGCGACCCGAGCCTGAAANCCCGTATCCANAGNCCGTGATCTCCNGTCTACCATGGCGGCATGCGCACCACCCACCTGCTCTACCTGCACGGCTTCCGCTCCTCCCCNCAATCCATGAAAGCCCAAAAAATGGCGGCCATCGTACGGCAGCGGCATCCCGCCGTGCACTGGTGGTGCCCGCAGCTGCAAGCTTCACCCGAGGCCGCGCTGCGCGGGGTCATGGACGAGATCGCCGGATGGCCGCAACAAGCTGGTTATCAAAACCTGGCCGTTGTCGGCTCATCGCTGGGCGGTTTTTACGCTACCGCCGTGGCCGAACGCACCGGCTGCAAGGCCGTGCTGCTCAATCCCGCGGTGGAGCCGGCGCGCGACCTGGCGCGCTACATCGGCGAGCAAACCGCCTGGCACAACCCCGACGAGCATTTTTTCTTCGAGCCGCGTTTTGTCGACGAACTCAAGGCCCAGCATGCCGGGCCGCTCAAGGCACCCGGGAATTACCTGGCCATCATCGCCAAGGGCGACGAGGTGCTGGACTGGCGGAAAATGGCGGGCCGCTATGCGGGCGCCCNCCTGCGAATCCTTGAAGGCGGCGACCACGCGCTGAGCGACTTTGACGCGCATGTGCCGGAAATCCTCGANTTCCTGGCCCTGGCCTGAAAAGCTGTCCCGGGCGGGCTGATTACACTAGCCGCAAGCCATCAAAGACACNCAAAGTCACCAAAGGGATTCCGTTTTGTTTGTATTGTTTGAAGAGGCCGGCAANTTNCTGGCCGGCCGCATTTTGTCCGAAAGCGACGCCTCGCTGCAGGTGGAGCTCGACTCGGGCAAGCGCGTCAAGGTCAAGGGCGTCAATGCCCTGCTGAAATTCGAGAAACCCTCACCCGCCGAGCTGGTGGCCGCCGGGCAGAAACTAAGCACCGACATCGAGCTGGACCTGGCCTGGGAATTCGCCGGCGAAGGTGAATTCGGCTTTGCCGACCTGGCCCGCGACTATTTCAGCGCCGACGGCAAACCCGCCACGCTGGAGCAGCAGGCCGCCGCGCTGTTCCGCCTTTACGACGCGCCGCATTACTTCCGCCGCGCCGGCAAAGGCCGCTTCAAGAAAGCGCCCGCCGAGATCCTGCAGCAGGCGCTGGCCGCCATCGAGAAGAAAAAACAGGTGGCGGCGCAGATCACCGCCTGGGTCGAGGAACTGGGCCGCGGCGAATGCCCGGCGCCGGTGCGCGAGCAGCTGTACAAAATCCTGTTCAGGCCGGACAAGAACAGCGCCGAATACAAGGCCGTGGTCGAGGCTTCGCGCGCCACGCACACCGCGCCGCTGAACCTGCTGCAAAAAGCCGGCGCCATCGCTTCGCCCTACCAGTTCCACTGGAAGCGTTTTTTGTTCGAGAACTTCCCCAAAGGCACGGGCTTTCCGGCGCTGCAGGCGCCCGAAGTCAAGGACGAGTTGCCGCTGGCCGACGTGAAAGCGTTTTCCATCGACGATTCGGCCACCACCGAGATCGATGACGCGCTCTCCGTCCAGGGCCTGGGCAGTGGCACCGTCACCCTGGGCATACACATCGCCGCGCCCGGCCTGGCCGTGCTGCCCGGCAGCCCGATTGATGCCGTGGGCCGCGCGCGGCTGTCCACCGTCTACATGCCGGGCTACAAGCTGACCATGCTGCCCGACGAGATCGTCAAAAGCTACACGCTGCAGGAGGGCCGCAACTGCCCAGCGTTGTCGCTCTACCTCACGCTTGATGAAGCCACGCTGGAAATCAAGGGGAGCCTGACCCGGCTCGAGCAGGTGCCCATCGTCAGCAACCTGCGCCATGACATGCTGGACAGCACCTTCACCGAAGTTTTTTTTGAAGCGGCGCAGACCAGCCCGCCCACCGGTGTGCAGTGGGGGGTAGAACTCAGCTTTTTGCACCGGCTGGCCAAACACCTCAAGGCGCAGCGCGAAATCGTGCGCGGCAAGCCCGAGAACTTCAATCGGCCCGACTACAACTTCCGCCTCGACAACCCCACGGGCGGCGAGCCTCTGGGCGACGAGACCGTCAGCATCAGTACGCGCCAGCGCGGCGCACCACTAGACCTGATCGTCGCCGAGGCCATGATCCTGGCCAACAGCACCTGGGGCCAATGGCTGGCCGAGCACGGCGTGCCCGGCATCTACCGCAGCCAGGCCAGCCTGGCGCCGGGGGTGAAGGTGCGCATGGGCACCAAGGCCTTGCCGCACGCGGGCATAGGCGTCAAGAGCTACGCCTGGAGCACCTCACCACTGCGCCGCTATACCGACCTGGTCAACCAGTGGCAGATCATCGCCTGCGCGCGCCACGGCCGCACGGCCGCGCTGGCAGCGCCCTTCAAGCCGAAGGACGCCGAGCTGTTTTCCATCATCTCGGGTTTTGACGCCGCCTACAGCGCCTACAACGGCTTCCAGGCCGGCATAGAGCGTTACTGGACGCTTAAATACCTGCAGCAAAACAACATCACTGAGCTGGTGGCCACCGCCTTCAAGGACAACCTGCTGCGCGCCGACGAACTGCCGCTGGTGCTGCCTGCGGCGGGCGCGCAAGGCCTGCCGCGCGGCGCNAAGGTGCGCGTGCGNCTGGGCGAGATTGACGAGATCACGCTGGANGTGTCGGGCACGGTGATCGAGCGCCTGGACGCTGAGATGGATGAATCGCCGGATCCGTTGGGCGAAGANGACGGTGAAACCGAGATGGCCGCCGGCCCGATCTCGATCGCGGTTGATGTCAATGAACCACAGCCCGATGCGGCAGGCACGGTTCCGGCGGCGGCCTGAGTCGGCTTAGCGCCGAATTTCCCGCATAAAGCCCGATAATCTCATTCTGTGAAGAACCCGAGCACCCTGCAAATCGCCCTGGGCGTGTCCATTGCCGTACACGCGGTGCTGCTGACGGTGCGTTTTGTCGACCCCGAACGCTTTAACCGCGTGTTCCAGGACACCCCGCTGGAGGTGGTCCTGGTCAACGCCAAGTCCAATGAGAAGCCCGACTTCGCCAAGGCCATCGCGCAGGCCTCGCTGGCCGGTGGTGGCGAGGCCGAAAAAGGCAGGGCCACCTCGCCGCTGCCGCCTTCGGCCCTGATGGAACTGGGCGACGCCACCGAAGACGCACAGCGCAAGGTCGAGTCGCTGCAGGAGCAGCAAACCCAGCTGCTGGCGCAGATCAAAAAACAGCTCGCCTCCATGCCGCCGCCCGACCTGACCCAGCCCGCCAACAGCCCGGCCCAGGCCGAGCGCGAGGAAAAACGCAAGCAGCTGATCAAGATCCTGGCCGAGATCGAGCGCCGGATCAATGAAGAAAATGCGCGGCCCAAAAAACGCTACATCAGCCCCGCCACACGCGAAGAGGTCTACGCCATCTACTACGACGAGCTGCGCCGCAAGATCGAAGACAGAGGCACCGTCAACTTTCCCGAGCAGGCGGGCAAAAAGCTTTACGGCGAACTCACCATGATCGTCACCGTGAACTTCGACGGTACCGTGCTGGACACGGAGGTGGTGCAGACCTCGGGCAACCTGACGCTGGACCGGCGCGCCCAAAGCATTGTGCGCAGCACCGGGCCCTTCGGCCGCTTCAACGACGCCATGCGCCGCAAGGCCGACCAGATCGTCGTGGTGTCACGCTTCAAGTTCACGCGCGACGACACGCTAGAGACGAAACTCACCAGCCGCTGAAGCCCGGCAAACGTCATGGATCAGTACTTCGTCCTGGGCAACCCGATCGCGCACAGCAAGTCGCCGCTGATCCACGCGCGCTTTGCCGAACTGACCGGGCAGTCCCTGCACTACGAGCGCTTGCTGGTCCCGCTGGATTCCTTCGCCCCCACGCTGGCCCAGCTGCTGCGGGACGGCGTCAAGGGCTGCAATGTCACCGTACCCTTCAAGCTCGACGCCTTCACGGCCGCCGGCACGCGCACCGACCGAGCGCAGCTGGCGCAGGCCGCCAACACCTTGCTGCTGCGGGACGGCGCCATTCACGCCGACAACACCGACGGCGTGGGCCTGGTCAACGATATCCAGAACAACGCCGGCATCCCGCTGGCCGGGCGCGACGTGCTGCTGATAGGTGCTGGCGGTGCCGGTGCCGGTGCGCTGGCACCGCTGCTGGCCGCGGGGCCGCGCCGGCTGGTGCTGGTCAATCGCACAAAAGCCAAGGCTGATGCGCTGGCTGCGCGCCACAAGGCGCATGCATCCATGACGGATTTGCTGGAGAAGACGGAACTCGTCTCGGAAGATTTGCAAAGCTTGCAAGGCAGTTTTGACGTGGTCATCAACGCCAGCGCCAGCAGTCTCGCCGGTGCCGGCGTGCCGGTCGCTGCCACTGTGCTCAAGCCTGGCGCGCTGGCCTACGACATGATGTATGGCCCCGCCGCGGCGGGCTTCATGNCCTGGGCCCGNGAAAATGGCGCCGCGCCACGCGACGGCCTGGGCATGCTGGTCGAGCAGGCCGCCGAGGCCTTCGAGCTGTGGCGCAAGGTGCGCCCACCGTCGGCACAGGTGCTCGGTGAAATTCGGGCAACGCTGGCATGAAGGCGCTGTTCAGGCTGATCGGCCTGGGCCTGCTGGCCGGCCTGGCCTTGCAGCTTTTTTTTGTGGGGCGCATCGCCGTGATGGCCGTGGTGGACCCTGAGTCCACCGCGTTCCAGCGTTCCGAAGCTTACCTGGTGGCACGTAACACCGGCGCCTTGAAATGGCGGCAGCAATGGGTGCCTTATGGCGCGCTGCCCGACAACCTCAAACGTGCCGTGATCGCCTCCGAAGACGCCAGCTTTGCCGAGCACGACGGTGTGGACATGGAAGCCCTGGAAAAAGCCTGGGACAAAAATGCCAAGGCCGAACAGCGCGCGACGCAATCGGCCAGCCGGCTGGCACCGGCCAAGCCCCCCAAGATCGTGGGCGGTTCCACCATCACGCAGCAGTTGGCGAAAAACCTGTTCCTGTCGGGAGAGCGCACCTTGCTGCGCAAGGGCCAGGAACTGGTGTTGACACTGCTGCTGGAAGCGCTGCTGGGCAAGGAACGCATCCTGGAAATCTACCTCAACAGCGTGGAATGGGGAGAGGGCATTTTTGGCGCCGAAGCGGCCGCCCAGCACTACTACCGCAAGCCCGCGGCCAGGCTGAGCGCCTATGAGGCTGCACGCCTGGCCGTGATGCTGCCGCGGCCCAAATATTTTGAAACCCGGCCCAACTCGGGCTACCTGGCCTCGCGTGCCGGCACCATCGTGGCCCGCATGGGCGGCGTGGAACTGCCTTGACGCACCGCAAAACGAACAGCCCATGAACGACAAGCTTTCTCCCGTGCTGGCCAAACTCATGGGCCTGTTCCTGCTGGGCCTGATCCGCACGCTGACTGGCGCGCAGGCGCGCTGGCAAGGCTGCCCGCCCAAGGCCGAGCAGCGCATCTATTTCGCCAACCACCAAAGCCACGCCGACCTGGTGCTGATGTGGGCGGCCCTGCCCGAGGANCTGCGCAGCATCACGCGGCCCATCGCGGCCAAGGACTACTGGACCACCACGCCNTTCAAGAAATGGATCACCACGGCGGTGTTCAACGCGATTTATGTGGACCGCGCCAAGACCGGCGACCAGGATCCGCTGGAGCCGCTGATTGAAGCGCTGACCAATGGCGACTCCATCATCCTGTTTCCCGAAGGCACGCGCGGCAACCATGAGGAACCGCAGAAATTCAAGGCCGGCCTCTACAACCTGGCGCTCAAGTTTCCCGGCGTGGTGCTGGTCCCCGCCTGGATCAACAACGTGCAGCGCGTCATGCCCAAGGGCGAGGTCGTGCCTGTGCCCATCCTGTGCTCGGTCACCTTCGGCGCGCCGATCGCCCTGGGTGCCGGCGAAGACCGCGGTGAATTCCTGGCACGCGCCCGCCAGGCGGTGATGGATCTCAGGGAAACCTGATAGAAGGCCTGCAATCCCGATGAATACCTTTTTGCGCAATCTTTCGCCTTCGCACCAGGTCGGCCTGCTCTTCGTGCTGGTCTTCGGCGTGCTGACCCTCATCAGCGTGGCAGCCTTCGTGATGTCGCTCAGGGACACGCACGAGGACGACCTGCACACCCAGAAGCTCAAAGAGTTCAGCGGCTTGCTGCGCACCTCCTGGCTGATGTCCACGGTGTTCTGGATAGGCTGGACACTGGGCGAGACCGTGGCCACCGTGCTGTTCGGCCTGGTCGCATTTTTTGCGCTGCGCGAGTTCATCACGCTCTCGCCCACTCGCCAGGGCGACCACCGCAGTTTGGTGCTGGCCTTCTTCGTGGTGCTGCCGGTGCAGTTCGCGCTGGTCATCACGCGGCGCTTCGACCTGATTACTGTATTCATCCCCGTCTATGTTTTCTTGGCGATACCGGTGGTCAGCGCGCTGGCCGACGACCCGCAGCGCTTCCTCGAGCGCAACGCCAAGCTGCAATGGGGCATCATGGTCTGCGTCTACGGCATCAGCCACGTGCCCGCCCTGCTTCTGCTGAAGTTTCCCAACTACGACGGCAAGAACGCCTTCCTGGTGTTCTTCCTGGTGTTCGTTGTGCAAAGCTGCATGATCGTGGAACACCTGGTGGGCCGCAAGCTGCAGCGCCCGCCCAGCGCGCCCAATGTCAGCAAAAGCTTTAACTGGACCAGCTGGCTGATCGCCGTTCTGTCGGCCGGCCTGCTGGGCGGCCTGCTGGCGGGCCTGACGCCTTTCAAGCCCGCGCAGGCGGTGGCCATGGCCTTTATCGCCTGTGTCTCCGGCTCGCTGGGCCACCTGGTGATGAAAGCGCTCAAGCGCGACCGCGGCATTCCCAACTGGGGCAAGCGCGGTGTGGGCGTGACGGGTGCCAGCGGCCTGCTGGACCGGGTCGATGCGCTGTGCTTCGGCGCGCCCATCTTCTTCCATTCAGTCCGCTGGTACTTCGGCCTTTAAAGCCAGTCATGCCGATGCGCATCCTAGGCATTGACCCCGGCCTGCAGACTTCCGGTTTCGGCGTGGTCGATGTGGACGGCCCGCAACTTCACTATGTGGCCAGTGGCACCATCAAGACCACCCACCTGGAACGCGCCGACCTGCCCGGCCGGCTCAAGGTGCTGTTTGAGGGCGTGTGCGAGGTGGTGGAGCGCTACCAGCCCGACGCCGCCTCGGTCGAAATCATCTTTGTCAACGTCAATCCCCAGGCCACCCTGCTGCTGGGCCAAGCACGCGGAGCCTGCATCACCGCGCTGGTCTCGCGCGAATTATCCGTGACCGAGTACACGGCTTTGCAACTCAAAAAAGCGGTTGCCGGCTACGGCAAGGCCGGCAAGGCGGAGGTGCAGGAGATGGTGATGCGGCTTTTGAAGCTGCCCTCGCTGCCCGGCAAGGACGCCGCCGACGCACTGGGCCTGGCCATCACCCATGCCCATGTGGGCAGCGCGATGGCGCGGCTGGCGCAGGCCAGCGGCACGAGCGCAAAAATGACGGGAAACTACCGCGGCGGGCGCAGCCGCTAAGCGACGCGCTCAAGAATAAGCACCGCGAAAAATCCAAACGCGGCAATCAGCGTCCACTTGAGGATGATGAGGCCGAAGCGCTTGTAATGCGGCTGACCGGTGCCCGCATAAAACATGAAGGCCACNGCGGCGGCTAGCAAGAACAGCAGGATGAGCCAGCGAAACAGCAGCATGGGCGGCTCTTTGGGCTCTTGGCTGTAGCGCCTCTACCANGCGCGCGCCAGTGTGGCGAAACCCCGGGGTGCTTTTTTCTCGTCTTCAAAGGTGACGACTTCGTAGGCGTCCTTGTGCGCCAGCANCTCGCGCANCAGCTTGTTGTTCATCGCATGGCCGGAGCGGAACGCGCTGTAGGCGGCCAGCAGGGGCTTGCCCAGCAGGTAAAGGTCGCCCATGGCGTCGAGGATCTTGTGCTTCACGAACTCGTCGTTGTAGCGCAGGCCGTCGCTGTTGAGGACCTTGTAGTCGTCCATCACGATCGCATTGTCCAGCCCGCCGCCCAGGGCCAGGCCGTTGGCGCGCATCATTTCGACGTCTTTCGTGAACCCAAAGGTGCGGGCCCGTGCGATGTCGCGCGTGTAGGCACCCGAGCCCATGTCAAACTCCACGCGCTGGCCGGTGGAGTCCACCGCCGGGTGGTCGAAATCAATTTCAAAGCTGAGCTTGTAACCCTCATAAGGGCTCAGGCGCGCCCACTTGGTGTTGGCACCCTCGCCTTCACGCACTTCCACAGGCTTGATCACGCGAATAAAACGCTTGGGCGCGGCCTGCAGCTCTATGCCGGCAGACTGCAGCAAAAACACAAACGACGAGGCCGAGCCATCCAGGATCGGCACTTCCTCGGCCGTGATGTCAACGTACAGGTTGTCAATGCCCAGGCCCGCGCAGGCCGACATCAGGTGCTCCACCGTGTGCACCTTGGCGCTGCCGCTCGAGATGGTGGATGCCAGGCGCGTATCCGTCACCGACTGCGCCGAAATGGCGATATCCACCGGCTGCGGCAAATCCACCCGGCGAAACACAATACCCGTGTCCGGCGCTGCGGGACGCAGCGTCAGTTCCACCCGCTGTCCGCTGTGCAGGCCCACGCCTACGGCTTTGGTCAGGGATTTAAGGGTTCTTTGGGCAAGCATTCTTCTCATTTTAGTTGCCGCAAGGCCATTTCAAGGGTAGGGGATAGCAATGCCGGGGATAGGCAGGGTGCATTGGCTTGTGTTCACCATCCCCGAATGGGGGGAGCGAAGCGTGACCACCAACGGCGATTAATGGGATGGAAAGCGTAGCGAGCAGCCCGAGGTTGAGGCGAGGAGCGGAACCGTACTCAGGTACGGTGAGCACCACAGCCTCAAGATCGGGTTGCGCAGTAGCTTTACACCCATTAAGCGATTAATCGGCTTGTTTGCGGAGGAAGGCGGGGATCTCGAAGTCGTCCATACCTCCTGACGCAAGTGCATCCACCTTGGCCGCCGCCTGCGTGCGGTTGGTACGCCACACGCTGGGCACTGCCATGTTGCCGTAGTCCGGCTGGGCCGCGCCCGTGGCCATCTGCGGCGCACCCGCACCACCGGCCGTCGCGTTCAACGTGGGCACGTTGAAAGGCACGTTGTCAGTGCCGGTGCGCAGCACCTGCAGCGGTGGCGCCTGGCGGCGCACGCCCTGGCGCGACAGGCCGGTCGCGACCACGGTCACGCGGATCTCGTCGCCCAGTTCGTCGTCGTATGCGGTGCCGTAGATCACATGCGCGTCAGGCGAAGCGTAAGCGCGGATGGTGTTCATCGCCAGCTTGGATTCGCTCAGCTTGAGCGAGCCCTTGGCCGCCGAGATCAGCACCAGCACGCCCTTGGCGCCCGAAAGGTCAATGCCTTCGAGCAGAGGGCAGGCGACGGCCTGTTCGGCGGCGATGCGCGCGCGGTCCGGGCCGTTGGCCTTGGCCGTGCCCATCATGGCCTTGCCGGGCTCGCCCATCACGGTGCGCACGTCTTCAAAGTCGACGTTCACATGCCCGGGCACATTGATGATTTCGGCAATACCGCCCACGGCGTTTTTCAGCACGTCGTTGGCATGCGCGAAAGCTTCGTCCTGCGTCACGTCGTCGCCCAACACTTCGAGCAACTTTTCGTTGAGCACGACGATCAGCGAATCGACGTTTGCCTCAAGCTCGGCCAGGCCCAGGTCGGCATTGGTCATGCGGCGGCCGCCTTCGAACTCGAAGGGTTTGGTCACCACGCCGACCGTCAGGATGCCCATCTCCTTGGCAATGCGCGCGATCACGGGCGCCGCGCCGGTGCCCGTGCCGCCGCCCATGCCGGCGGTGATGAAGAGCATGTGCGCGCCGTCGATGGCGCTGCGGATGTCGTCCGCCGCCACCTCGGCCGCCTCACGGCCCTTGTCGGGCTTGCTGCCCGCACCCAGGCCGCTGCTGCCCAGCTGGATGGTCTTGTGCGCGCTGCCGCGGCTGAGCGCCTGCGCGTCCGTGTTGGCGCAGATGAACTCGACGCCTTGCACGCCGCATTCGATCATGTGCCCGACGGCGTTGCCGCCGCCGCCACCCACACCGATCACCTTGATCTGTGTGCCCTGGTTGAATTCTTCGATTTCAATCATTTCGATGCTCATTGGGAGCCTCCTAATCAATAAACTGCAGTTGCC
>Ga0055531_10001301_pt1 | contig 18804 bp, 14 predicted proteins | sample AraplaCvi_mCL_r2_FD_55008 | JGI IMG/M metagenome (GOLD analysis project Ga0055531, IMG submission 55008) | Arabidopsis root microbial communities from North Carolina, USA - plate scrape MF_Cvi_mCL_r2 | ecosystem: Host-associated > Plants > Roots > Endosphere | place: USA: North Carolina...
AATACCGAGCATGTAGCCGGTGAGGATCGCCCCCATGATCGAGCCCATGCCGCCGACCACGACCACCGCGAAGACGACGATGATGATGTTCGACCCCATCAGCGGCGAAACCTGGTAGATCGGCGCGGCAAGCACGCCGGCAAAGGCGGCGAGCGCTGCCCCGAGCCCATAGGTCAGCGTCAGAAGCACCGGCACGTTGACGCCGAAGGCCTGGACCAGAACCGGGTTCTCGGTCGCGGCCCGCAGATAGGCGCCGAGCTTGGTCTTTTCGATCAGCAGCCATGTGCCGATGCAGGCGACCAGCGAAACGACCACCACCCAGCCGCGATAGATCGGCAGGAACATGAAGCCGAGATTGGTGCCGCCGGCAAGCTGCGCCGGCACCGAATAGGGCTGGCCTGCCGCACCGTAGAGATAGCGGAACGTGCCTTCGATGGTCAGCGCCAGGCCGAAGGTGAAGAGCAGGCCGTAGAGCGGATCGAGATTGTAGAGCCGCGACAGCATCGTCCGTTCGATGACGGCCCCGAACAGGCCGACGACGATTGGCCCGAGGATCAGCGCGAACCAGTAATTGATGCCGAAATACTGCAGCATCAGCATCGCCGCGAAGGCGCCGAGCATGTATTGCGCGCCGTGGGCGAAGTTGATGACGCGCAGCAGGCCGAAGATGACCGCAAGCCCGAGGCTCAAGAGCGCGTAGAAGGACCCGTTGATCAGGCCGATCAGCAGCTGCCCGAGAAAGGCCTGGAGTGGAATGCCGAAGATCATCGTCATGGGGCGAGGCTCCTGGACGGGTCAAGTAAGTAAGAAAGACCCCTTCTGGCCTGCCGGCCATCTCCCCCACAAGGGGGGAGAAAACCCGCTGCACCCTGTCCGCCATATCGAACACCAGCTGTGCGGCAGGTTAAGCCCCTCCCCCTTGTGGGGAGGGGTTGGGGAGGGGTCTGGCTTTTCAAGATCGCGTCCATCCCTACACCCCCAGAACCTTATGCAGCATGTCCATCCTGCCCGGCAGTTCCCCGACCGGGAAATCCGCGACCATCCGGCCGTGGTCCATCAGGTAGAAGCGGTCGGCGACGCGGCTTGCGAAACGAAAATTCTGCTCGACCAAAAGCACCGTCATGCCGCGTTCCTTGAGCGTCTTCAGGACCTCGCCGATGCGCTGCACGATGACCGGCGCGAGGCCCTCGGTCGGTTCGTCCAATATCAAAAGCTTGACGCCGGTGCGCAGGATGCGGGCGATCGCCAGCATCTGCTGCTCGCCGCCGGAAAGCTTGGTGCCGGGGCTGGAGCGACGCTCCAGAAGGTTCGGGAAGAGTTCGTAGATCTCGTCGAGCGACATGCCGCCTTCGGCCACGACCGGCGGCAGCATCAGGTTTTCCTCGACGGTCAAGGTCGAGAAGATGCCGCGCTCTTCCGGCACGAAACCGATGCCGGCATGCGCCGTGCGATGCAGCGGCACGCTGGCCATGTCCTTGCCGGCAAAGCGAATCTCGCCCTTGCGCTCGCGGATGATGCCGACGATGGTTCTGAGCGTCGTCGTCTTGCCGACGCCGTTGCGGCCGAGAATGGTGATCGTCTCGCCCTCGCCCACCGTCATGTCGACGCCGTGCAGGACGTGGCTTTCGCCATACCAGGCATTGAGATTGGAAACCTGCAGGAGCGGTGCCATCAAGCCTCCTCCGTGCCCATATAGGCCGTGCGGACGCGCGGATCCTGGCTGACCTCGGCATAGTCGCCCTCGGCAAGGATCTCGCCGCGCTGCAGGACCGTCACGTGGTGGCAGATGTCGGCGACGACCGAAAGATTGTGCTCGACCATCAGCACCGCCCGGGTCTTCGCCACCTCGCGGATGATGTTGGAAACGGTGCCGATATCCTCCTGCCCCATGCCGGCCATCGGCTCGTCGAGAAGCAGAACCTTGGGATCGAGCGCCAGCGTCGTCGCGATCTCCAGCACGCGCTTGCGGCCATAGGAGAGATCGGCGGCGAGCGCATTGCGTTCGCGCTTCAGGCCGACCGATTCGATCAGCTCGTCGGCGCGGGCATTCAGCCGGTCGAGCGAGGACACCGGCAGCCAGAACTGCGTCGACAGACCGCTCGGCCGCTGCAGCGCGACGCGCACGTTGTCGAGCACCGTCAGATGCGGGAAGACCGCCGAAATCTGGAAGGACCGGACGAGCCCCATCCGCGCGACCCTGTCCGGCGGCGTCTTGGTGATGTCCGTGCCCAGAAGCGTGATCGAACCCGCCGTCGGCTGCAGGAACTTTGTCAGCAGGTTGAAGACGGTCGTCTTGCCGGCCCCGTTCGGGCCGATCAGCGCGTGGACGCGCGCGTGGCGGACGTCGAGATCCACATTCTTCACCGCCATGAAGGCGCCGAAGCTTTTCGAGAGGCCGCGGGCGGACAATACCACCCGCGGCTCTTCCTGTTTTGCTGTGGCAGTGAACGCCATTACTTCACCAGATCGCAGCCGCTCTTGGCGGGATCCATGTAGGCGTCCTTGCCGGGAATGGTGGCGAGCACGTTGAAATAATCCCAGGGCTCCTTGCTTTCGGCCCGGCTTCTTGACCTGCAGCAGGTACATGTCGTGGATCATCCGGCCGTTCTTGGCGACCGTGCCGCCGCGCGCGAAGAAATCGTCGACCGGCATTTCGTGCAGCGCCTTGGAGACGGCGTCCGCATCGTCCGTGCCGGCCTTCTGGACCGCCTTCAGATATTGCGTGACCGCCGAATAGGTGCCGCTGTGGATCATGTTCGGCATCTTCTTGGTGCGGGCGAAGAACTTTTTCGCGAACTCGCGGCTCTTGTCGTCGAGGTTCCAGTAATAACCCTCGGTCAGGGTCAGACCCTGCGCCGCCTGCAGGCCGAGGCCGTGCACTTCGGCGAGCGTGAAGAGCAGCGCCGCCAGCCGCTGGCCGCCGGCGGTGATGCCGAATTCCGCCGCCTGCTTGATGGCGTTGGACGTGTCGAGGCCGGCATTGGCGAGGCCGATCACCTTGGCGCCGGAAGACTGGGCCTGCAGCAGGAAGGACGAGAAGTCGGTGGTCGCCAGCGGATGGCGGACCGCGCCGACGATCTTGCCGCCCGAGGACTTCACGAAATCGCCGGTCTGCTGCTCGAGCGAATAACCGAAAGCATAGTCGGCGGTGAGGAAGAACCAGCTGTCGCCGCCCTGCTTGACGAGCGCGCCGCCGGTGCCGACCGCGAGCGCATGGGTGTCATAGGCCCAGTGGAAGCCGTAGGGGCTGCAGGCCTTGCCGGTCAGATCGGTGGTCGCCGCACCGGTGACGATGTCGATCTTCTTCTTTTCCTTGCCGATCGCCTGCACCGCGAGCGCCACCGACGAGGTCGTCAGTTCCATGATCGCGTCGACCTGCTGGGTATCGTACCACTGGCGGGCGATGTTGGAGGCGATGTCCGGCTTGTTCTGGTGGTCGGCATCGACGATCTCGATCGGCTGCCCCAGAACCTTGCCGCCGAAATCCTCGACCGCCATCTTGGCCGCCTCGACCGACGACTTGCCGCCGAAATCGGCATAGACGCCCGACTGGTCGTTCAGGATGCCGATTTTCACCTTGTTGTCGGATGCGCCTCCCGGCGCGCTCTGCGCGAATGCCGCGCTGCTCGCGAGAAGGACGGCCAAGGATGCCAGAATTGTCTTGTGCATGATTTCTCCTCCCAGAGAATGTGCCCAGAAAATTTGAAAGGTCTGTTCAAAATTGGTGAGCCGCTCTCCTCAAAGCGGCAGCTCCGGATTGCATGGTTCAGGAAAACCGCCGTTGACGCAAGCAGGCCGCTGTAATTAATTGCAAACAGCATCTGTGCATTTTTGAACAGACGGGAACACATTGAGCAACAACCAGAACTTCACCTGGGACGACCTGCAGTATTTCCTGGCTGTGGCCCGCAGCGGACAATTGTCCACCGCCGCCCGCCAGTTGCGCACCAGCCACGCGACCGTCTCCCGGCGCATCGACCGGCTGGAATTCGCGCTCAAGGTCAAGCTCTTCGAGCGCAATCCGCGCGGTTACGTCCTCACCGGCATGGGCCAGCGCTTCATCGAGACGGCGGAGCGGATCGAGGTCGAGGCGGACCGGCTGCAGGCGGATGTCGCCTCGGGCACCACCGCGCAGCGCGGCGTGGTGCGGCTGAGCACCCCGGAAGGGTTCGCGAACTTCTTCTTCGCCGACAAGATCCGCAGCTTCTGCGACAGCCATCCCAACATCTCGCTGGAGCTGGTGACGATCCAGCAGATCATGTCCCTGTCGCGCAAGGAGGCGGATATCGCCGTGTCGCTCGATCCGCCCAAGGACGGGCCCTATCTCACGGAAAAACTGACCGACTACAGTCTCAACGTCTACGGCACGAAGTCATACCTGGCGAAGGCAGGCCCGATCCGCAATCGGCAGGATCTGCTGTCGCACCCGTTCATCGGTTATATCGAGGACATGATTTTCGCGCCCGGGCTCGATTATCTCGGCGACGTTCATCCGGGCATCCGCGCGCGCTTCCAGAGCTCCAGCATCTTCGCGCAATTGACCGCGACGCTGGATGGACTCGGCCTCTGCGTGCTGCCGCATTTCATCACCCGCAAGCAGCCCGATCTCGAAATCGTGCTGCCCGACGAGGTGGAACTCAGACGCAGCTACTGGCTGGTTTGCCATAGGGACCTGAGCCAGATCCCCCGTGTCAGAATGGTGAGGGACTACATCTTCCAGTCCGTCGGGGCCAATCAGGACGCCTTCCTCAAGAGTTACCAGGCTCCCGAGGAAGGCGCTCGCCGTCACTCCGCCGCCATCGGCAGGTCGTCACGGCTGTCGAAAAGGTCGCCCTGATTGGCGGGCGTCCGGTCGTCCTTGTCGTTCTTCTTCTTGGGCTCGCGGCCGAAGAACAGGGCATAGGCAGCCGGCAGGACGAGAACGGTCAGTACCGTCGCGACCAGGATGCCGCCCATCATCGCATAGGCCATCGGACCCCAGAACACGCCGCGCGAGATCGGGATCAGCGCCAGCACGGCGGTCAGCGCCGTCAGCATGATCGGCCGGAAACGACGCACGGCAGCACCGACGATCGCCTCCATCCGTTCCATGCCCGCCGCGATATCCTGGTCGATCTGGTCGACAAGGATGATCGAGTTGCGCATGATGATGCCGAGCAGCGCGATGACGCCGAGGATCGCCACGAAGCCGAACGGCGCGCCGGTCAGAAGCAGCGCCATGGCGGCGCCGATGATGCCGAGCGGACCGGTGGCCAGCACCAGCATCGCCTTGCCGAAATGCTGCAGCTGAACCATCAGCAGCACGAGGATGACCAGCAGCATGATCGGTGCCTTGGCGGCGATCGAGTTCTGGCTTTCCGCCGCGTCCTCCGCACCGCCCTGGATCTCGACCTTGTAGCCGGCCGGCAGGTTTGCGCGCAGGTCCGCCATGCTGTTGTAGAGGTTGAGCGACACCTGGGTCGGTTCGACGCCATCCGGCAGCGTTGCCTTGACGGTGATCGTCGGCAGGCGGTCGCGGCGCCATTCGATGCCCTGTTCGAGAACCGGCACGACCTTGGCAACCTGCGAGACCGGCACGAAGCCGCCGAAATCCGTCGGCACATAGACCGACTGGACCGCCGAAAGCAGGGTGCGGGTGGCATCCGGTTCGCGGACGACGATCGAGACGGTTTCTTCGCCGTCGCGGAAGTCGCTGATCGGAGCACCGGCGGTCGCGGCCTGCAGCATCTGGCGGATACGCTGCGAGGTGACGCCCAGCGCCCGGGCGCGGTCCTGGTCGATGACCAGCTTCATGCCGGTGACCGGTTCCATCCAGTCGTCATGGATCGCGCCGAACAGCGGCTGCTGCTGGTAACGTTCCTTGACCTGGTCGGCGATGCGGCGCACTTCCGAAGCGTCCGGGCCGGTAACGCGGATCTGGACCGGCCAACCGACCGGCGGACCGAGGAACAGGCGATCGACCTTGCCGCGCACGGTCGGGAAATCCTTGGCCAGGATATCCCTGAGCTTGATGATCAGCCGTTCGCGGGCCTCGACATTCTTGGACATGATCAGGAGCTGCGCATAGTTCGGGTTGCGGAGCTGCTGGTCGAGCGGCAGGAAGAAGCGCGGCGCGCCCTCGCCGATATAGGTGGCCACGAAGGTCTTGTCCTGATCGGGCAGGATCTTTTCCTCGAGAGCCTTCGCCTGGCGTTCGACTTCCTCGATCGCCGTACCTTCCGGCAGCCACAGGTCCACCAGGATTTCCGGCCGCGACGACTGCGGGAAGAAGCTCTGCGGGATGAACTGGAACGACCAGAGGCTGCCGAAGAAGGCACCGAAGGTCAGGACGAGCACGATCGCCTTGTGCCGCACCGACCAGGCGACGGCATGCCTGACGCCCCGGTACATGCGCGTGTCGTAGGCATCGTGATGGGTGCCTGCGTGCGCCCGCTGCTTGAGGATCATGTGGCCGAGCCAGGGGGTGAAATAGACGGCCACGAACCAGGACGTGACGAGCGCGATGCCCACCACGTAGAACAGCGAGCGCACGTATTCGCCGGCGGTGGAATCGGCGAACCCGACCGGAATGAAGCCGGCGGTGGTGATCAGCGTGCCGGTCAGCATCGGGAAGGCGGTGGACGAATAGGCGAAGCTCGCGGCATCGAGGCGCGCGAGCCCCTCCTCCAGCTTGCGTTCCATCATCTCGACGACGATCATCGCGTCGTCGACGAGCAGGCCGAGCGCAATGATCAGCGCGCCGAGCGAGATGCGCTGCAGCTCGATGCCCATGTAGAACATGATCGCGAACGTCGCAGCCAGCACCAGCGGGATGGTGATGGCGATGACGATGCCCGAACGCCAGCCGATCGAGATCAGCGAGACGATGAGGACGATGACCAGCGCTTCCAAAAGTGCCTGGGTGAACTCGCCGACCGCTTCGGTGACGACTTCCGGCTGGTTGGAGACCTGCTCGACGGACACGCCGACCGGCAGCGTCTCTTCGAACCGCTTGTAGGTGGCTTCGACCTCATGGCCGACATCGGTGACCTTGAAGCCTGGCGCCATGACGACGCCGACCTGGACGCTGTCGTGGCCGTTGAAGCGGAACTTCCGCTGATAGGGGTTTTCGAGGCCGGCGGTGACGGTGGCGATATCGCCGAGCCGGATCACCTGGTTGCCGGCCTTGAGGCGGAGTTCGCGGATGTCTTCGGGGGTCGTGACGCCGCCTTCGACCGAGATGCGCACCGAGCGATCGGCGGTCTGGACGCTGCCGGCGGGATCGATATTGTTCTGGCCGGACAAGGCATCGCGGATGCTGAGGGCGGTGAGGCCCCGTTCTGCGAGCGCCTTCGACGAGACGTCGATGAAGATCTTCTGCGGCTGGTCGCCGAGGATGACGGCCTTTTCGACGCCGGGCGTGGCGAGCAGCATGTCGCGGGCCTGGATCGCGAACTGCTTGAGCTCCGGATAGCTGTAGCCCTCGCCGCTGATCGAGTTGAGGGTGATGTAGGTGTCACCGAACTCGTCGTTGAAATAGGGACCGAGCAGGCCGGCCGGCAGATCCTGATTGATATCGCCGATCTTCTTGCGCACCTGATAGAAGGCGTCCTTGACCTGGGCGGTATTGGTGTCGCCCTTGATCTGCACCGTGGTGATCGCCACACCGGCGCGGGTATAGGACTTGACCCAGTCGAGATGCGGGGTTTCCTGCAGCTTGCGCTCGATCTTGTTGACCACCTGGTCCTGCATCTCCTGGATGGAGGCGCCGGGCCAGACGGTCTGCACGACCATGACGCGGAAGGTGAAGTCGGGGTCTTCCTTCTGGCCCATGTTCATGACGCCGAGCGCGCCCATGACGATGATGAGGCCGAACAGGAAGCGGGCGATGCTCGGATGGGCGATCGCCCAGCGGGACAGGTTGAACCGGGCCTTTTCCGGGGGATTGGCCTGATGAGAGGAGCTCATGGTCTTGGGTCCTTTGAAGCCGGCGATCAGGGCGCGAGCGATGCGGTGGTAAGGCCGCTGACGCTGCCGAAGCGCGAGGCGACGGTTTCCGGCAGCTTGACCTTCATATCTTCCTTCATGAACTGCGTGCCGGCCGAGACGACGAGATCGCCCTTGGCAAGCCCTTCGGCGACGCGAACGCCGTCATCAGAGAAATCGGCGACCTTGACGGCGCGCGAATTGACGGTGCCCTTGCTGCGGTCGACGATCCAGACGACCGACTGGCCGTCCTTCTTGGAAAGTGCCGCAAGCGGAATGGCGTAAGTGGCGACGGAATTGCTTTCGGCCGCCTCGATCGTCGCGGTCATGCCGAGCAGGACACGGCCGTCCTCGGGCAGGCTGACGCGGACCGCAAAGGTGCGCGACTGCGCATCGGCGCTGCCGGCAACTTCGCGAACCTTGCCGTCGAGCGCCAGACCGGTAGCGGACCAGAAGCTGGCCTTCACCGTCTTGCCCGGTGCGAACTGGGCGACATCCATTTCGGGAACGGCGATCTGCACTTCCTTGCTGCCCTCGACGGCAACCGAGAGAACCGGCGTGCCGGACGCGACCACCTGGCCGATGTCGGCGCTGACGGCGGTGACGATGCCGTTCTGGTCGGACTTCAGTTCGGTATAGGCGACCTGGTTGCGGGCCTGATCGAGCGCCGACTGGGCCGATTCCTTCTGCGAAACGGCCTGGTCATTGGCGAGCTGCGCCTGTTCGAGCTGCGATTGGGAGGAGATGCTCTTCTCGACAAGCGTCTCGGCGCGGCGGCGGGCAAGCCCTGAGATTTCCACCTGCTTCTGGGCGGATGCGAGATCGGCCTCGGCGCGGCGCACGGCGAGCTGGTAATCGACGGAGTCGAGCCTTGCCAGCACGTCGCCGGGGCGGACCCGCTGGCCGACATCGACGAGCCGTTCGGTGATCTTGCCGGCGACGCGGAAGCCGAGGTTCATCTCGGTGCGCGCCTTGACGGAGCCGGAATAATCCATCTTGCGGCCGTGATCGGCGGCAGCGACCTCGGTCACCTTGACCGGGCGGACGATTTCCGGGGCTTCGGCTTTCTTCTCCTGCGAGCAGGCCGTCAGCGCACCGAGGGCGGTCGCGACCAAAAGGCCCTTGAAGAGAAACGAGACATCACGTCTGGTGTTTACGAAAAACATGGATCCGCACTCCTGATGGCGGGTTTTCGATCGAGACGCCCCCATAAACGGTGGGAGTGGGCGCCGGTGTTTACTTGAGAGCCCTGAGGGCGAATTCGACGAGATCGGCCGGCGTCATGCGCCGGTCCTCGATCAGGCATTCCGCGACGATCTGCGGATGGCAGAGCGTGACGGCGGTGGCACACATGCACTCCGATGCCAGAACGGCATCCTGCTCACGAAATTCGCCGGCAACGATACCCTCGCGGATGACGTCGGCGACGATCGCCTGCAACTGCTTGATGTGATCCTCGACAACGGACCACTGCTCTTCAATGGCAATGACCACCATCTCGTGGACCTTGTTTTCGTGCAGAAAGGTTTCCACGGTGATCCGATGCTGCTGCAGGAAATGGTCGCGCAGCCGCTCCGTCGCACTCACCGGACGGGCTGCATTGGCACGCGCTACGGCACGGCCGGCTTCCATCATCCGATGCGCGAGCGCCTTGTGGATGTCCGCCTTCGACGAGAAAAAGCGGTAGATATTGGCAGGCGACATGCCGAGATCACGAGCGATGTCGGCGACGTTGGTCTTGGTATAGCCGTAGTGCTTGAACAGCCGCTCAGCCGCATCGAGGATGCGGGTGACGTTGTCCTGTCGCGACGTTTCCAGGGTATTTTCGTTGGTATCCATACCGCTGCTGGCTTCCATTTTACGTGTGACGATTTTCATCTTTCGTCAGTCGTAAACTGAAAATCGTCATTAGTCAACCGGCACCCGGGCGTAGCCGTCGCCGCAAGATAAAAATTTTCCGGATGGGAACCAAAATGGGACTCAGACATTAAATCGCGTTAGACCGATGGACTTATTATGGCTGGGAACGAGTAATGAGCCTGATGCAGGGCCGCAGCTTTCCGTCGTTGCGTCGCGTTAGGCTACGAACGTCGCGGGTTGGGGATAGTTGATGAGCGTACCGCAAAGTTACGAAGTTTCGTTGCTTGATGAGGAACGTTATCGCCTGCTCGTCGATTCCATTACCGACTACGCGATCTACATGATCGACCCGAACGGCAAGATCGTCAGCTGGAACCCCGGCGCGCAGCGCTTCAAGGGGTACGAGGCCTGGGAAATCCTCGGCGAACACTTTTCCCGCTTCTATACGCCCGAAGACAGGTTGGCGCGTGCACCCGAACATGCGCTGCGCACCGCCGCAGCCGAAGGCCGCTTCGAAAAAGAGGGCTGGCGGGTCCGCAAGGACGGCACCCGCTTCTGGGCCCATGTCGTCATCGATCCGATCCGGAGCCGTTCCGGCGAACTTCTCGGCTTCGCCAAGGTGACCCGCGATCTGACCGAACGGAAGAAGGCCGAGACGGAACTGAGGGCAAGCGAGGAGAAGTTCCAGCTCCTCGTCCAGGGCGTCACCGACTACGCCCTCTACATGCTCGATCCGGATGGTTACGTGAGCAACTGGAACTCCGGCGCGATGCGCATCAAGGGCTATACGGCGGAGGAAATCGTCGGCAAGCATTTTTCGCAGTTCTATACGCCCGAAGACCGCGAACGCGGCGAACCGAAGCGCAGCCTGGAGACCGCACTCCGGGAGGGCCGTTTCGAGAGGGAAGGCTGGCGGCAACGCAAGGATGGCACACGTTTCTGGGCACATGTGGTCGTCGACGCGATCCGCAACGAGGAAGGCGAACTTCTCGGCTTCGCCAAGATCACCCGCGATATCACCGAAAAGGTCGAGGCGCAGAAGGCCCTCACCCAGGCGCGCGAGGAGCTTTTCCAATCCCAGAAGATGGAGGCGATCGGCCAGCTGACCGGCGGTGTCGCCCATGATTTCAACAATCTGCTGATGGCCGTGCTGGGGAGCCTGGAAATTCTCAAGAAACGGCTGCCCGACGATCCGGCGCTGATGCCGTTGCTGGACAATGCCATCCAGGGCGCCGAACGGGGTGCTGCCCTGACCCAGCGCATGCTCGCCTTCTCGCGCCGCCAGGAACTGAACATGCAGGCGATCGACGTGCCGGCTGCTGGTCGGCGGCATGATGGATTTCCTGCAGCGCTCGCTCAGCGCCGCCGCCTCCGTCGAGACCCGTTTTGCCGAAAACCTGCCGCCTGTCACCAGCGACCCGGTTCAGCTCGAAACCGCCATTCTCAACCTGGTGGTCAACGCCCGGGATGCCATGGCGGGGGGCGGCGCGATCGTCATCACCGCCGAGGAATATCTCGCCGACGAGAAAACGGAGCGGCTGAAGCCCGGCCTTTACGTGCGGCTGGCCGTCACCGACAGCGGCGAAGGCATGGACGAGGAAACGCTTATCCGCGCCACGACGCCCTTCTTCACCACCAAGGGCGTCGGCAAGGGAACCGGGCTCGGACTGTCCATGGTACAGGGCCTGACCGAACAGTCGGGCGGAAAACTCGAGATCGAAAGCCGCAAGGGCAAGGGCACGACGGTTTCGCTCTATCTGCCCGCGGCAGATGTAAACGACTGTCCGCAGTCTTCGGAGAAAACCATGCCTTCGCCCGCCGCCACTCCCAGAGGACGTCTCACCATTCTCGCCGTCGATGACGACGCACTGGTCCTGATGAATACGACGCTGATGCTTGAGGATCTCGGTCACACGGTGATCGAAGCCTATAGCGGCGCCGATGCCCTGAAGGAGCTGAGAAGCGGCGCACATGACATCGACATTGTCATCACCGACCATTCCATGCCGCGCATGACCGGTTCGGAACTGGCGGCCGTCATCCGCGAGGAAAGGCCGGGCCTGCCGGTGGTGCTGGCGACCGGTTATGCGGAATTGCCGACCGGAGGCGACAACCGGCTGCCGCGATTGCCCAAGCCTTTCTCGCAGAACCAGCTTGAGGAGACCATCGCCACGGTTCTTGCCGGCGGGCGCTGAACCAATCGGCCTCGCCGCGCGTTGTCGTGCCGTGTCAGAACGGAGAACGGCAATGGTCTTCAAGCATCAGCATTTTCACGAGACGCCCCCTGAGGTCGAGGCGGAGTTCCCCCCGAGCGCCACGCTTGAAGGAGCGGTCTCCGATGCACTGGCTTCGGCCGGCGGTGTCGATGCAAGCGACGTCACCGTCACCGCCAGCGGATCGGAGATCACTCTGAGCGGAACCGTCCAATTGGAGACCGAAGTAGCGCGGGCCGAGGAAGTGGCGCGGAGCGTCGCAGGCGTCACCAACGTTCGCAACGAAATCAGCTTCAACGGCATCGCCTGACCCAGCCGAAGCCCGATGCAAGAAGGTCCGGACGCACAACGCCCGGACCTTTTCCGTTGAGCTATGCCTATCGCGGCAGCGCATAGGCGATCACGTAATCGCCGGGCTTGGTGCCGACCGAGCCGTGGCCGCCGGCCACCATCACCACGAACTGGCGGCCGTCATCGACCGCGTAGGTCATCGGCGTCGCCTGGCCGCCGGCCGGCAGCCGTGCCTTCCACAGCTCCTTGCCATTGGTAAGGTCGTACGCACGAAGATAGTTGTCGACCGCGGCACCGAGGAACGCGAGACCGCCCTTGGTGATCATCGGTCCGCCGATGCCAGGCACCCCGACCTTGAAGGGCAGCGGCAGCGGCGTCATGTCGTAGACGGTGCCGTTGCGGTGCTTGTAGGCGGTCTGGCCTGTCCTCAGGTCGACGCCCGAGACATAACCCCATGGCGGTGCCTGGCACGGGATCTGCAGCGGCCCGAGGAATGGCCCCATATAGACGCCGTAGGGCGCGCCTTCATTGCGGTTGAGGCCCTGTTCGCTGCCCTTCTGGTCCTGGCTCTTCGGCGGAATGTCCGCGCGCGGCACCAGCCTGGAGGTGAAAGCAAGATAGGTCGGCATGCCGAACATCACCTGCCGTTCCGGATCCACCGCGACGCTGCCCCAGTTGAACGTGCCGAAATTGCCCGGATAGACGATCGTGCCCTTGAGCGACGGCGGCGTGTAGCGGCCGAGATAATTGTATTCGTGATACCGGATGCGGCAGACCATCTGGTCGAACATGGTAATGCCCCACATGTCCCGTTCTTCGAGCGGCCTCGGCTTGAATGTCAGAGCCGAGGTGGGCTGCGTCGGCGCCGTGCGGTCTTCCGGGATCGCTCCCGCCGGTGCGGGCTCCTCGGTCACCGGAATGATCGGCTCGCCGGTGCGCCGGTCGAGCACGTAGATATCGCCCTGCTTGGTCGGGCCGACCAGCGCCGGCACGACGGAATTGTCCGGTCTGGTGATGTTGAGGAGGACCGGCTGGGCGGGAACGTCCATGTCCCAGAGATCGTGATGCACCGTCTGGCGAACCCACCGGTCGGCGCCGGTATTGAGGTCGAGCGCGACGATCGACGAGGAATATTTCTCGACATTGTCGCTGCGGCCCATGCCGAGCTGGTCGGGCACCTGGTTGCCGAGCGGGATATAGACAAGCCCGAGTTCCTCGTCGACGCTGAATACCGACCAGCTGTTCGGCGAATTGGTCGTGTAGGTCTGGCCCGGCGGCAGCGGCTGGGTCTGGCTCGGATTGCCGGAATCCCAGTTCCAGATCAGTTTTCCCGTGTTGACGTCAAAGGCGCGGATGACGCCGGATTGCGACTGGGTGGAATAGTTGTCGTTGACCGCGCCGCCGATGATGATCTTGTTGCCGGCGATCGCCGGCGGCGAGGTCGAATAATAATAACCGGCCGGATTGTACTGCATGCCGCTGGTGAGCTGCAGGGTTCCGTTGTCGGCGAAGGAGGTGCAGACCTGTCCGTTCGCGGCATCGAGCGCGATCAGCCGCGCATCCGAGGTCGGAAGGTAAACGCGTTCCGCGCAAGGGCTGCCGGTGGCGGCCGCTTGATCCCTATAGTAACTGACGCCGCGGCAGGTCTGATGCTGGCGGTCCGGGTTCATGCCGGAATGCGGGTCGTATTTCCACTTCTCCTTGCCGGTCGTCGCATCGAGCGCGATGGCGAGATTGTGCGGCGTGCAGAGATAGAGCGAATTGCCGACCTTCAGCGGCGTCACCTGATAGGTCGTCTCGCCGACATCGTCCGGCCGCTTCACGTCGCCGGTCTGGTAACGCCAGACTTCGGTGAGCCTGGCGACGTTATCGACCTTGATCTGGTCGAGCGGCGAATAACGCTGACCGTAGGGCGTGCGGCCGTACTGGTGCCATTCGCCCGGCGGCACGTTGCCGCCCATCGGCGGAGCGGCGGCGACGGACTGTGTCGGAAGTTCGCCGCTCCGGTCGAGCGGATCGAGGAACATCGACACGATGGCAACCACGATCGCGATCATCAGCGAAATGCCGAGCGGCAGGGCACTGGCTCCGTAACGCATGCCGGTCGGGCTCGCGAAACCGAGGGGGGTGCGGATCCGGGGCGTCAGGAGCCAGAGGCCGAGGAGGATGATCAGTCCGCCGCGCGGGCCGAGCTGCCACCAGTCGAGCCCGACTTCCCAGATCGCCCAGGCGAGCGACGCCAATACGATCACCGCATAGACCCTGAGCGCCATCGCATTCCTGAGGAAAAGCAGGATGGCGGTCAGCACGAAGCCGAGACCGCAGATGATGTAATAGGCGCTGCCTCCGAGCAGCAGCAGCTGCCCGCCGCCGATGGCCAGCGCCACCCCGATCAACGTGAAAAGGATCGCGGTAATCCTGATAGCCATGTTCAAAATCCTGTCAGACCTGAAAATCCCGTACGCGAAACCTCCCGGCACCCCGAGCCTTCAACACACCCTCGATGCAAAAGTTCCGGCTTGTGTTCCCGCGATGCAGATTTAACGGAACCGTCACACGACCACGCTGGTTCTGGACTTTCCACGAGGAGTCGCAAGAATGCTGACATCGCGCAAAGGCCCAGCCTTCGAAACACCCGGCGCGGAAGGCGACAGACTGCCGGATGTGAGGCGGGACGCGGAAAGCTGCACGCGCTGCGACCTCTATAGGAACGCAACGCATCTCGTGTTCGGCGAAGGCCCTGCGAGGGTGAAAGTGCTGTTCGTGGGCGAGCAGCCGGGCGACAAGGAGGATCTGGCCGGCAGACCTTTCGTCGGTCCGGCGGGAAAGCTTCTCGACCGCTGCCTGGAAGAAGCAGGCGTCGAGCGGGACATCTGCTACGTCACCAATGCGGTGAAGCATTTCAAGTTCACGCCACGCGGCAAGCGGCGCATCCATGCCAAACCCAATGCCGGCGAGGTCCAGGCCTGCGCCTGGTGGCTGGCGGCGGAGCTGCGTCTCGTCAAACCGAAACTCGCGGTGGCGCTCGGCGCAACCGCGCTTTATGCATTGCTTGGCCGGCAGGCAAAGGTGACCCGCGACCGCGGCACCGTGATGCCCTCGCCCGACGGCCTGCCGGTGCTGGTGACCATCCACCCTTCGGCGTTACTGAGGACGCTGGATCGGCCGGACGCGGAGCGCAACCGGGCCCGCTTCGTCGATGACCTGAGAAAGATCGCAGAATTTCTGGAGTGAAGATGACCTACGAGCTTTATTATTGGGACGGCCTCCAGGGCCGCGGAGAATTCGTGCGGCTGGCGCTGGAAGAAGCGGGAGCCGATTACGTGGATGTTGCCCGCGGCGAGCGCGGTACGCCCAGGATGATGGACTATATTCACGGCAAGCACGGCTACGAGATGCCGTTTGCACCGCCCTTTCTCAAGGATGGTGAGCTGATCGTCTCGCATGTCGCCAATATCCTCAACTATCTCGGGCCGAAGCTGGGACTGGTGCCGAAGGACGAAAAATCCCGCATCTTCGCCCATGGACTGCAATTGACGATCACCGATTTCATCACCGAAGTGCACGACACGCATCACCCGATCAGCACCGGAGACTATTACGAAGATCAGAAGCAGGAAGCCAAGGCCCGCTCGAAAGCCTTCCTGAAACATCGGGTGCCGAAGTTCATCGGTTATTTCGAACGCATCATCGCGGCCAATCCGGCGAAAAGCGGCCACGCGGTCGGCGACGGCCTGACCTATGTAGACCTGTCGCTCTTCCAGCTCGCCGAAGGCCTCGCCTATGCCTTCCCGCGCGCGATGAAAAATTTCGACAAGGATTACCCGGGCGTCGCCAGGCTCCGCGACGCGGTCGCCAAACGCAAGAATATCGAAGCCTATCTCAAGTCGAAGCGCCGGCTCGCCTTCAACGAGTCGGGCATATTCCGGCATTACCCGGATCTGGACCAGGAGCCGGCCTGAGCGGCTAGATGAACGCGAAAACCGGGGCGATCGTCACCAGGACGATCACCGCCGCGACCAAAGTGAATTTCATGACGACCTCCAATGGAACGAGAGCTGTCGTGGTTATTACGGCAGCTCAGTTCGTTTCTTCTCCCAATTCCTGCAGAATTTGATGCCGCGCTCGGTTGAGGCGGCTTTTCACCGTGCCGACCGCGCAATCGCAGATCTCCGCCGTCGCCTCGTAACTTTCCCCGAGAATGGCGACCAGCGTCAGCACTTCACGGTAGTGCGGGGGGAGTTTTTCGAGCGCCCGCTGGACCTCGCGGGCTCTCGCCGCCATCTCCTGGCTGGCTGCAACCGGCGTATCGCCGGAAACATTCTCTTCTATCCCCGGCGCCTCGCGCCCCAATACCTTGGCACGTGTGTAGAACGTGTTGCGCATGATGGTGAAAAGCCAGCTTTTCAGCTTCGTGCCCGGCTCGAACTTGTCGAGATTGGCAAGCGCCTTCATCAGCGTCTCCTGCACCAGGTCGTCCGCATCGCTGGGATTGCGGCAGAAAGTACGGGCAAATGCGCGGAGAGCCGGAATAAGCCTTACTATGTCTGCACGTGCAGGATCACCATTCAACTGTGATTCAGACACCGTTGCCTACCTCTCCGAAGTCTTCATGGCTGGAATGACGGGGGCAAACGCACGCCTTATGCATTTGGTTCCGCCAAGATGAATGCCCTGTTCATCTTCGTGACGGAAACCCTTGCCGCTTGCGGAACAAACAGACCGGCAGGCCTGTTGATAGCACTTTCACGGGAGTTCCGCCGGGAGTTCGGATATGGCGCCGCGCGCAAACTGGAAAGGCTATCTGAAGGTCGGAGAGCTGAGCTGCCCGGTGGCGCTCTATACGGCCGCCTCGACGTCCGACCGCGTCAGCTTTCACATCATCAATCGGGAGACCGGCAACCGGGTGCATCGCCAGATGGTCGATGCCGATACCGGCCGGCCGGTCGAAAGCGAGGACATCGTCAAGGGTTACGAGGTTTCGAGCGGGCAATACGTCTTTCTGGAGCCTGACGAAGTGAAGGCAGCGGTCCCCGAAAGCGACAAGACCCTCGAGCTCGAAACCTTCATCCCCTGCGATGGCGTCGACACCATCTTTATCGATCGTCCCTATTACCTTGCTCCGGCCGACAAACCGGCCGCCGAAGTGTTCGAGCTGATCCGAAAGGGACTGACCGAGAAGAACGTCGCGGCACTTGCCCGCACCGTGCTGTTCCGGCGCCTGCGGACGCTGCTGATCCGCCCGAGCGAGACCGGCCTGATCGCCAGCACGCTGAACTACGAATACGAGGTCCGGCCGGCGAAGGAGATCTTCTCCGACATCAAGAGCTTCAAGATCGAAGGCGAGATGCTCGAGCTCGCCGAGCACATCATCGATACCAAGCGCGGCAAGTTCGACCCCTCCGAGTTCGACGACCGCTACGAGGCGGCGCTCGCCGAGCTGATCAAGGCGAAGATCGAGGGCCGCAAGCTCAGGAAGAAACCGAAGCCGGAACCGAAGAAGGTTTCGAGCCTCATCGAGGCGCTGCGTCAGAGCGCCGGTGGCGGCAAGAAGGCCGCGCCGAAAAAGCCCGCCAGGAAAACCGTGTCTCGTAAGACTGCCGCCCCGCAGAGAAAGGCGAGCTGATCATGGCGCTCGAAACCTACAACCAGAAACGGGACTTCAAGGCCTCTCCCGAGCCCCGCGGCCGCAAGGCCAAGGCGAGCGGCAACAGCTTCGTGATCCAGAAACACGATGCCACCCGACTGCATTACGATTTCCGGCTGGAGATGGATGGCGTCCTGAAAAGCTGGGCCGTCACCCGCGGCCCGAGTTTCGTGCCTGGCGAAAAGCGGCTGGCAGTGCATGTGGAAGACCACCCGCTGGACTACGGCGGTTTCGAAGGCATGATCCCGGAGGGCAACTACGGCGCCGGTGCGGTCATGCTCTGGGATCGCGGCACCTGGGAACCGATCGGCGATCCCCACAAGGCCTATAAGAAAGGTCATATGGAATTCGAGCTGAAGGGCGAGAAGCTGGAAGGCCGCTGGCACCTGATCCGCATGGGCCAGAAGCAAGGCGAGAAGCGCGAAAACTGGCTGCTGGTCAAGGGCGACGACGAATTCGCCCGCGCCGAGGGCGACACGGACATTCTCGACGAAATGCCGCTCTCGGTGAAAACCGGCAAGACGCTGGACGAAATCTGGGGGCGCAGTCCTTCCGCGTCCAAACGCAAGTCGGACGCCAAGACAAGGCCCCCGTCAAAGGCCACAGCGCCGGAGCCCGAAGGGAGCGGCCTTTCGCCTGCGAAGATCAGGGGCGCGAAAAAAGCCGAGCTCCCGGATTTCGTCGAGCCGCAGCTTGCGACGCTGGTAAAGGGCGCGCCCTCCGGCAAGCGCTGGATCCACGAGATCAAGCTCGACGGTTATCGCCTGCAGGCGAATGTCGAAGGCGGCAAGGTGAAGCTGCTGACCCGGACCGGCCTCGACTGGACGC
>Ga0055531_10001314_pt1 | contig 18656 bp, 10 predicted proteins | sample AraplaCvi_mCL_r2_FD_55008 | JGI IMG/M metagenome (GOLD analysis project Ga0055531, IMG submission 55008) | Arabidopsis root microbial communities from North Carolina, USA - plate scrape MF_Cvi_mCL_r2 | ecosystem: Host-associated > Plants > Roots > Endosphere | place: USA: North Carolina...
GCCTATGTCCGCGGGCGCGTGACGATCATCAGCCCGCAGGTCAGCGGCTATGTCACGCGTGTGCCGGTTCAGGATTTCGCCGAGGTCAAAGCGGGGCAGATCCTCGCGACGATCGACGACCGCATCTATCGCGCCCGCGTCGCGCAGGCTGAGGCGAACGTGGCAGCGCAGCAGGCCGCGCTCGCCAATTCGGCGCAGGCGCAGCGCTCTCGCGAGGTTGCAACCGACAGCCAGAATGCCGGTATCGCCAACGCGCAAGCGCAACTCGCCAAGGCCGACGCCGACATGCGCCGCGCGCGCGCGCTCGTCGCCGACGGATCGATTTCGACCCGCGAATTCGACCAGACGCGTGCGGCGCTGCTCGCGGCGCAAGCGGCGTTGCAACAGGCGCGCGCGAGCCGCGCGATCGGAACGCAGGACGTCCGCACCGTCGTCGTCGGACGCGCCGGGCTGGAAGCCGCTGTCGAATCGGCGAAAGCACAGCTTCGCCTCGCGCAGATAGATCTCGACAACACGATCATCCGCGCCCCCGCCGACGGCCAGCTCTCCGAAATCGGGGTGCGTGTCGGTGCCTATGTCACCGCCGGCACGCAATTGCTGTCGGTCGTCCCGCATCATGTCTGGGTCATCGCGAACTTCAAGGAAGCGCAGACCGGCGGCATGGCGATCGGCCAGCCGGCGCGGTTCAGCGTCGACGCGTTGGACGGTGCCGAGATGACCGGGCGGATCGAGAATCTGTCGCCGGCGGCCGGCTCTGAATTCGCCGTCCTCAAGGCCGACAATGCCACCGGCAATTTCGTCAAGGTCGCGCAGCGTATCGCGGTAAGAATCAAGATCGACGACAAGCAACCGCTTGCAANGCGGCTGCGGCCCGGCATGTCGGTCGAGGTTCGTATCGACACGCGCGGCGGATCGAAGCGATGAAGCGCGCCCGGCTCACGCTGGCAGCGGCGATNATGGCGGGGCTCACCGCCTGCGCCGGACCGAACGTCGCGACAACNAGCGTGGCGCCGGTCGACCCGCCGGTAACCTGGCGAACCGACGCCAATCCCGCTGCTCCGCTGCAACGCGACTGGTGGCAGTCGTTCGGCGATGCGACGCTCACTGCGCTGGTCGACAAGGCGCTATCCAACAACAGCGACATCGGCGTCGCGGCAGCGCGCGTGCGCGAAGCACGCGCCAATTTCGCGCTTGCCCGGGCGCAAACTCTGCCCACGATCGACGCGGCGATCAGCGGCGGACGCTCACGCTCGGTCAACCCGTTCGGCCAGCCCGCAGAACAGAATTTCGCGCAGCCGCAAATCCAGGTGGCCTATGAAGTCGATCTGTTCGGCCGCCTCGCCGACCAGAAATCGGCCGCACGCGATTCATGGTTTGCGAGCGAAGCCGCCCGTGATGCCGTGCAGTTGTCGATCGCCGCCGCGGTGGCTAGCAACTATGTCACGCTGCGCGGCCTCGATGCGCGGCTGGAGGTTGCGCGCGAAACGGTACGCGCGCGATCGGAATCGCTGCGGATTGCCAAATCGCGCGTCGGGCGCGGCTATTCGCCCAAGCTCGAACTTCAGCAGGCGCAGGCCGAATATGATGCGACGGCCCAGATCTTGCCGCAAATCGAACTCGCCATTGCACGGACCGAGGATGGTTTGAGCGTGCTGGTCGGCGACACGCCTCGGGCAATTGATCGGGGCACGTCCCTCGACCGTCTCACCGTCCCGGCAGTCCCCGAAGGCCTGCCATCCGAATTGCTGCGTCGCCGTCCCGACGTCGCGCAAGCCGAGTATCAACTCGCAGCGTCGGACAAGAGCCTCGCCGCGGCACGCAAGCGCTTCCTACCCCAAGTCCGCCTGACCTCGGCAGCCGGTGCAGCCTTTTCGACGCTGATCGGCGACCCGATTTCGATCTGGTCGGTCGGCGGCAGCATCCTTGCCCCGATCTTTCAGGGCGGCAGGTTGACAGCGCAGGCCGAAGTCGCGGGTGCGCAGCGCGACCAGGCGGCCTTCGCCTATCGCCGTACGGCGCTGACCGCATTTCGCGAGGTCGAGGATGCACTCGCTGCCGTCACGCTGATCGACGCGCAGATCGCGCTCGCCCGTTCGCAACGCGACGCGCTGGCCGAGGGATTGCGGCTCGCGACCAATCGGTATCGCGAAGGCTATTCGCCCTATCTCGAACAGCTCGACGCCCAGCGCGGACTGCTTGGCGCCGAGCTATCGTTGATCCAGCTTCGCGCCGATGCGCTCTCGGCGCGTGTTCAGCTTTTTCAGGCGATGGGTGGCGGCTGGACGACCTGCGAAGTTCCTGAAGCATGCGCCTCCGTCCCTTGACGCTCCGGTAGAGTCGAACCCCAAACTCCGTTAGCCCCGCGACTTGCCCGTTCCGGCAGCGCTTTAGAGCCACCCCTCAGACCACAATCGGACCCTTTGCGGGCCGATGGAGCTGGCGGCTAAGCGAAATTCCGATTTGAAACATGGTTTTTTTGGTAAAATCTCCCTAAATCATGGGGATATCGAGCCGAATCGCGGTGCACTCGATCGAATAATTTTCCATAATTGAAAATTATGTCTTGATCGGGGTTGATTTTTCAAAAAAATCCGACTTTATAGAAAATCGCAAACCCGAGGACCGCAGGCGCCTCAGGGTAAAACATAAGCGAACACCGGACCGCTTAACTGCCGTCCGCAGGCGAAGGGGATAATTATGAAATTCGTTCGATCCGGCTGGTATGCGGGCACCGCACTGTCGATGATGGTCAGTTTGAACCCGGCATATGCGCAGTCAAATGACGCGGCGACCGACGTCGTTTCGAACGAGGAAATCGTGGTCAGCGGCTCNCGCATTCAGCGCGAGGGCTTTGACGCCCCGACCCCGACGACGGTGATCGGCGAAGCCGAACTNGCCCTCGGCAACCGNCCCAGCATTGCGCAGGTATTGAACGACGCCCCCCAGTTTCGCGCCACTTCGACACCCTCGACGACGCCCGGCAACACCAGCAGCGGCGTCTCGACCGCCGACATGCGCGGCCTTGGATCGGTACGCACCCTCACCCTGCTCAACGGCCACCGCTTTGCCGGCGCCAACGACCTCAACATCGTGCCGCAAAGCCTGGTCAAGCGCATCGACGTCGTCACCGGCGGCGCGTCGGCCGCCTGGGGTTCCGGCGCGGTTGCTGGCGTCGTCAACATCATCCTCGACGATGACTTCAACGGCTGGCGGATGGGCGTGCAGTCCGGCATCTCGTCGCGCGGCGACGCCGCACGCTATGGCGCCGACATCGCATGGGGCACGGATTTCGCGGGTGGTCGCGGTCACTTCATGGTGGCCGGCGAATATATGAACGAGCGCGGCGCGCTCAGCCGCGACGATCGGCCCAATCTTGAGGCCGGCCTGTTCCAGCGCGCCGACAACAAGCTCGAACTGGTACGCGACCCGAATTCGACGCAGCTTTACAATGGCGGCTCGATCCTCACCCTCACCGGCGCTCCGCGCAATCTGGTGTTCAACCCCGATGGCAATATCAGCGCCTTCCCGCTCGGCAGCGTCACAAACGGCGTCACGACCATCGGCGGCGGCGGCCAGAACATCTTTGACTATGTGGCAGTCAGCACCCCCTACGAACGCGTCAATGCTTTCGCCCGCGCCAGCTATGACATCACCGACACGCTGAAAATCTGGGCGAACTTCAGCTATCACCGTATGTCGGCGAACTATAGCTTCTTCCCCGAGACCCCAGCGGTCGTCATCATGCCCGACAATGCGTTCCTGACGCAGGCGAACCGTAATCAGCTCGCCGCTGCGGGTGTCGCCGGTCCGTTCCTGCTGGGGCGCGTTATGGACGACGTCGGCGCCGACGGGGTGATGAAGTTCAAGTACAGCCGCCGCAATCTGGAAGGTGCGATCGGGCTCGATGGCAGCTTCGGCGACGGCTGGAAATATGACGCCTATTACAACCATGGCGAAATCCGGCTCGATCAGCAGCTCAACAACCAGCGGATCAAATCGCGCTTCACCAATGGCGTCGATGCAGTCCTTGTGAACGGCACGCCGACGTGCCGCATCAACGCCGATGCCTCGACAACCAACAACGACCCCAATTGCGTCCCGATCAACCTGTTCGGCAATGGCAGCATTTCGGACGCCGCAGCCGCCTGGGCGTTTGGCGGTTCGCAGCTTATCTACACGATCAAGCTCGACGCCGCGGGCGCCAGCGTTTCGGGCCAGCCCTTCTCGACCTGGGCCGGCCCCGTCGACATCGCTTTCGGTACCGACTTCCGCTGGGAAAAGCAGGTCACCAACTATGTCGACCCGCTGTCGCTCGCCAACGCGCTCGGCACGCTCAACTCGTCGGCGACGAACGGCAGCTTCAACGTCAAGGAAGCCTTCGCCGAAGTGAACGTCCCGCTGCTCGACATCACTGACACGCTGAAGCTCGAAGTCAACGGCGCTGCCCGCTATTCGGATTACAGCACCAGCGGCGGGATCTGGTCGTGGAAGACAGGCGGCACGCTGCGCGTCGCAAACGATCTTCTGCTGCGCGCCGTATATTCGCGCGATATCCGTTCGCCCAGCATCACCGAATATTTCCTCAACCGCTCGACCAACATCGGTACGGTCTTCGATCCGTTCCAGGGTCAGAACGGCACGGTGCAGAATAATGTGGTCGTCTATGGCGGCGGCAACAAACTCCTGACACCCGAGATTTCGCATACGCTGACGCTCGGCGGATCCTATTCGCCATCCTTCGCTCGCGGCCTGCGCCTGTCGGTGGATTATTATGACATCGACATCGACAATGTGATCACGACCGTCACGGCGAACGACCTGCTCAAACAATGCTTCGTCGCTGCACCGAACGACCCCACCTGCGGCGGCATCATCGTCCGCGAAGCAAATGGGACGATCGGATCGATCACGAACGGCTATCGCAATCTGGCCAATTACCGCACGCAGGGCCTGGATATCGAGGCGTCGTACCGCGTGCCGCTGGGCGACGGGACCCTGTCGTTCCGCGCACTGGCCAACCATGTCTTCAACCTGAAGATCAACGGCGCGGACGTGTCGGGCTATGTCGGCGGCGACACCGCCTTTTCCACCCCTAAATGGCGCGGCACGGGCACGATCGCCTTTGATAACGACAGCTTCGGCGCGAACCTGCGCGTCCGCTATGTCGACGGCGGGCTCGACCGCCCGCTGACGGTCGTGAACGGTGTTCCGGTGGAGATCGTGAACAACAAGGTAGGCAGCCGCGCCTATGTCGATCTGGGCGTCCAGTTCAAGGCCGGCCCCTTCACCCTGTTCGGCAACGTCAACAATCTGTTCGACCGCGATCCGCCGATCACGCCCTATACCAGTCCCAACTTCGACGTGATCGGCCGCTATATTTCGGGCGGCGTGAAGCTGAACTTCTAAACCTCATACCCAGATAGTCCCGGGGGCAGCGGTATCGACGATACCGCTGCCTTTTTTTTGCGGCGATGGGGTGAAGCCGTTAAAGCGACAAAAGCACCGCATACACGCATCGGTTTTGTGTCCTTTGTGGCTTTAAGGCCAACTTTTGCCATCCCGAGCCGGCTGGATCCGGGATCGGGTCAGNGCAAGGGCCGCGCAATATTCCAAAGTTCAGGAAAGTTCAGCCCTATGAGCGCCCCGATTTGGAAGTCGCGGAGTGCTGAATATGCGCNGNACTTCNGATCATGGTCTCACCCGCAAGCAGGCAGCGACCGCTTTTTGTTCACTGAATGAAAGAGCCAGATGAGGGCTGGCACAGCCGGATAATGTAGGAAAGACCTATTTGAAGGCGATGTTTGTTTTGGGGTGGGGAGCGGACATCCCATTTTCGTCACCCCGGACTTGATCCGGGGTCCCGCTTGAGGTCCAAGCCGGTCGATGCGCAAGAAAAGCGGGACCCCGGATCAAGTCCGGGGTGACGATATGGAGAGGGCAGCAATCGGTCGAATAGCAGCCTACCGTCATCATGGTTCGGGCCTACCAGCGCGACGGTTGCATTATGGATCGCGTGCGACGTGACGCGGACAAAAAACCTCCCCGTCGCGCGGCGACGGGGAGGTGACAGGGTGGAGCGCCGATGGAGAGGCTCGGCCGGGCCTACCCCCCATTCAAGCTATGCCGTCAGTAATTCACCGTCATCGAGATCAGGCCAAAGGTCCATGCGACATAGAGCGGCATGATCGCCGCGAAGAGCAGTAGAAGCGCCCAAAGGGTGCGGAACCAGCCGCGCTTTTCCTGGCGGACGAGGCGGAGGTTCCACGCCGCGAGAAGCGAGCCGCCGACGAGGACGACCAAGCCCGCGATCTGGAGGAACCACAGCCACGGGTCATAGGATGGCAGCGCCTTCAGTTTCGACATGCTGATCACCCACGCGGCGACCAGCGCGAGCACCAGTCCCGAAGCCACGCGGACGCCGCGATAGATACGCAGCGAACGGCGTTCGAGCGTCAGCGGCGCCTTGTAATGACGGCGGATCAGCGCTGAGGCCGGCCATTGAAGCAGGGTGAGGAGCAGGATGCCGAGGCTGACGTACATCGCGGGCATGATCCATGCCGCCGATTTCGACGCCGGCGCGCGGTCGAACACCATGAAGGGCGAGATGCCGTCGATGCTCCAGCGCACGACCTTGCCATCGACGACCTGCGCAGCGAGCCGGCCATGCCCGTCGACATTGTGCCAGACGAACGGCGCGGTCTCGACCCACTTCGCGGGCTTGCCGTTGAGGTCGCGCCCGGCGGGGACAATGAGTTCGCCCTTCGGCCCGACGCTGATCTTCACCTGTCCGAGGAGTGAGGCGATCGCATAGAAGTTCGTCTCCGCGCGGCGGCTGTTCAGCCAGTTTCCGGCGAGCATCCTCGCATGTTCGGCCGAGGTTTTCGCATCGATCCGCGTGGCAGGCATTTCGTTGCCGGGAAGATAGCGATCGGCGAAATCCTCGAACAAAGCGCGGCGCACAGGGCCGACCGACGCTTGCTCGCCCGTCGCGTTGAACGACATATAGATGCCGACATTTTCGTTCGTGAACAGGTGGAGCGCGGTGTGGAACAACTGCGTGTCGCCCAGATGCGCGATCACCTGGCGCCCGTTGATGTTGGTTTCGAAAAAGCCGAGTTCCATCCGATTGAGCGGCGGCAGGATCGTCAGCGGCGTGTCGTGCATCATCCGCGCGGTTTCAGGCTTCATCAGCCCCGCGCCCTGGTTCAGATGCGCGATCATGAATTTCGCCATGTCGGCGCCGGTCGAAGAGAGGCCGCCCGCAGGTGACGGTCCGACGATTTCGAATTTAGAAGGGCCCGCCGAAAGCTGACGATATCCCGTCGCCATCCACGGCGCGAACGCCTTGGGCAAGGGCTGACGAAAGGTCGACTGCGCCATGCCGAGCGGCTGGAAGATGCGCTGCTCGACATAATCGTCGAACGACATCTTGGTCACGCGCTCGACAATATAGCCGGCGAGCGCGGTGCCATAGTTCGAATAGGAAGGCGTCGTGCCCGGCGTATAGATGCGGTTCGGAATGCCGCCCTTCACATAGTCGCCGAGCGAGATCTGGAACTTCTTGTCCTCGAACATGGTGAGCTTGCCATGTTCCTCGAACCCTGCGGTGTGCGTCATCAACTGGCGCATCGTCGCGGGCTTGCCATCCTTCAGGGGAATCTTGAAATCAAGGTAGGTGTTGACGTCCTTGTCGAGGTCGATCTTGCCGGCCTCCACCTGCTGCATCACCGCGGTCCAGGTGAACAGCTTCGACACCGAACCGGGGCGAAACAGAGTGCGCGCGGGATCGACCGGAGTGCGCTTGGCTGCGTCGGCATAGCCGAACCCGCGCTGCGTCAGCACTTGCCCGTCCTTGACCACGACGATCACCGCGCCTGCAAGATCACCGCGCTTGAGCGCGAAGGGGACGAAGCCGTCGAGCCAGCTATCGACATCCTGTTTCGTCAGTGTTGCCGGTGGCGCGAGCGGAGTCTGGGCTGGCGGCGCAAGCTTTTGCGCCTCGGCCGCCGGTTTGGGCGCGATCGCGGGCGCTAGCGGCGTTGCGGGCTTCGAAGCCGCCGTGCCGAGCATCATGACGAGCGGAAGCAGCGCGAATAATTTGACCGAGCGCATCGTCACTCTCCCGCCGCCCGAACGACCGCACCACGCGCCATGACGAAGCCCATGGTTTCAAGGCTGCGCACGTCGGTCAGCGGATCGCCCTTCACCGCGATGATGTCGGCCGACTTGCCGGCGGCAAGCGTACCGATTTCGGCTTCGAGCCCGGCATGCGTTGCCGCCCAGACGGTCGCGGATTTGATCGTCTCCAGCGGGGTCAGCCCAGCCTTCACCATCAGCGCGAATTCACGGGCATTCTCGCCGTGCTTCGACACCGCGCTGTCGGTTCCGAACGCGATGCGGACGCCGCCCTGATGCGCGCGGCGCAGCGCGTCGACCATCAGCGGGCCGACGGTGCGTGCCTTGGCCCGGACCGCTGCCGGCATCCATTCGGCTTCCTCGGCCTGCCGCGCAACGGTGTCGCCGGCCAGCAGGGTGGGAACAAGATAGCTTCCCTTCGCCTTGAACAGCCGGATCGATTCCGCGTCGAGATAGGTACCATGTTCGACCGAATCGACGCCGGCGCGCAGAGCGGCATTCACGCCGTCGGTGCCGTGGGCATGCGCCGCGACCTTGCGGCCCAGACGATGCGCGGTGTCGACGATCGCGATCAGTTCGGCGTCGCTCATCTGCTGGCCGAGCCCGGCCGCGGTGTTCGACATCACGCCGCCGGTCGAGGCGGTCTTGATGACATCGGCGCCCTGCTGCACCGCAAGCCGCACCGCGCGCGCGCAGTCGTCGGCGCCCGAACAGAGTGTCGGCGAGCGGAACAGGTCGATGATTTCCTGACGATAGCCGTGAACGTCGCCGTGTCCGCCGTGCGCCGCGACGCCGCCCGCGGCAATGATGCGCGGCCCGACCACCTTGCCCGTGGCGGTCGCATCGCGCAGCGCGTTGATCGCCTGCGGATCGGCGCCGAGGTCGACGACGGTCGTGAACCCGGCGCGCACGGTCCGTTTGGCAAAGACGACGCCGTCGAATGCCTGATCGACCGTCGATTTGGTCACCGCGTCGAGGCGGCTCGTCGGGCTCGATTCAAAGGTCAGGTGGACGTGGCTGTCGATGAAGCCCGGCATGACAAATTGGTCGCGAAGGTCGACGACCTTGCCCTCGCCGACGAAGCCGTCGCGGATTGCAGCGATCTTGCCGCCTTCGACGACGATCGTCTTGTTCGTTTCGACCCGGCCGCTCGCCGGGTCGGCAAGCAGGCGGCCGGCATGGATGTAAGTCGCGGTCGATTCTTGCGCTACGGCCGGCTGGATCAGCGCGACCAATGCCAAACCGGCAAATATTGTCTTTTTCATTGTGCCTCTCCCTGTCCCTTTATCATTCAGCCGACTTCGCGGCCCCAGATCGCCTCGCCGCACCATGCGTTGCCGTCCACATATTCGATCGAGGGCTTGCGATCGTCCGCAAGGAAGATGGGCCCATCGAGATCGACGATGTCGCAGAGCTGTCCGACGATGAACGCAGGCGCCATCGCAAGGCTGGACCCGACCATATTGCCGACCATCACGCCCAGCCCGAGTTCGCGGGCGCGTTTGGCGATGGCGAGGCCCTCGGTCAGTCCGCCGCATTTATCTAGCTTGATATTCACGACGTCGAAGCGGCCGACCAGCCCGTCGATATCGCCAAGCGTCAGCGCGCTCTCGTCCGCCGCGATCGGGATTGGGCACTGATAGCCGGTAAGGTCGGCTTCGCGTCCGCGCGCCAGCGGCTGTTCGAGCAGTTTGACGTCGGCGGCGACCAGCGCCGCGACGAGCGCGTCGAGATCGCCGATCGCGAATCCTTGGTTGGCATCGACCCCGATCCAGCATTCGGGGCGCGCCGCACGCACCGCCTGTACGCGGGCGATATCAACGTCGAGATCGCCGGTGAGCTTGAGCTTTAGCGCGCGCGCCTGTGCATAATGGCGCGCACCCGCAGCCATCACCTCGGGATCGTCGGCGCCGAGCGTGAAGGTCGTGCGGAGCGGGCGCGGTTCGGTGAGGCCGGCGAGTTCCCAGACGGGAACGCCGTTGCGCCGGGCTTCCAATTCCCATAGCGCGCAGTCGAGGGCATTGCGGGCGCCGCCGGCGGGAAGCAGCGCCTGCAACTGCTCGCGCGTCACACCGGCCTCGACCGCGCCGCGCACGCTTTCGATGGCGGCCGTCATCGCGGGCACGTCGTCGCCGAGATAATAGACCCCCGACGCCTCGCCGCGCCCGCTATGTTCGCCGTCCGAAAGCGTGACGAGCACGACCGGCGTGTCGGTGAAGACATGCCCCGAGATACGGAACGGCTTGGCGAGCGGGAGCGATTCAATCGCGAGATCGAGCGAGAGGGGAGCGTTGGTCGTCATCGAAATTGTCCTTCAGTCGTTCAAGGCGCAGGAGCAGCGGGCGCGAGTGCCGCCGCGATCTGCGACAAATATTTATTCCAGTCGAATGCCTGCCCCTCGGGCGTCCAGCCGAGGCGGACGATCACGGCATCTTGCGACGGGATCGCGGCGACGATCTGGAAACTATGGCCGCGCGCCATGACGGTGTCTTCGGGCAGGTCCGGGTAGAGCTTCCGGTGTTCGCCGTCAGCTTCGGCATGATTCAGCCAAAGCTGCGCGCCATAGACGGGGCGCGGCGCGGCTTTGGTCGGCGCGACCGCGAAATCGAGCCATTCCCTGGAGAGCAGTTGCTTGCCCCCGGCCCGGCCCATGTTGAGATGCAGCAGCCCATAGCGCGCCCAGTCGCGCGCGGTGGCATAGGCGTAGGAGCTGCCGACCTGCACGCCGGCTTCGTCGGGTTCGATCAGCGCACTGGTCATGCCAGTCGGCTCGAACAGTCGCTTCTGCGCAAAGCGCGTCATGCCCTCCAGCGTCCCGCCGGTCGCCTGAAACACGATGCGCGACAAGATGTTGGTCGTGCCCGACGAATAGCTCCAGTTCGTGCCGGGCTCATGCTGCAACGGCTTCGCCGCCGCCATCGCGCCCATGTCCCCTGCCTCGAACAGCATTTTGATCGAGTCATTGCCGGGGACATAGCTTTCGGAAAAGGTCAGGCCGCTCGACATCGTCAGCAACTGGCGCAGCGTGATCTTCGCCCGCGGATCGCCCTCGCCTTGCCATTCGGGGACGGGTGCGGGTTCGTCGAGCTTGAGCACGCCGTCATCGACCAACATGCCGACCAGCGTTCCCATGATGCTCTTCGACGCCGACCAGCCGAGCAGTTCAGTGTTCCGGTCGAACCCCGGCGCATAGCGTTCGGCGACGATCGCCCCGCCCTGCACGACGACGATCGCGCGCGTGTCGGGATAGCCGCCCTTATTCTGTTCGTCGAAGGCGGCGCTCACCGCCTTGTCGAGCGCGACGCGGTTGAGTTTCGCCTCGGCCGCGGCTTGAAGCTTGGCCACCGGAGCATCGCCGATCGGCCAAGGCTTCGCGGCGTTCCCGCGTGTCGGCTTAAGCTTCGCCGCCTGCGCGTCTAGCGTCGCCGCCGAAACATCGCCCGTCAGCAGCGTGCAACCGGCAACGGGCCGGAACAGCGCGGTGCGCGTCGCTGCGCCCGGCGCCGATGCGGTAACGGTCCGCGCGTTGCGGTCGACCGTCAGCGTCACCGCCGTCATGAACGGCGCGAACGCATGGATGTCGTCGCGCAGAACATCGGCCTCCGCGCGCTCGGCGACGAAGATGCTGGCGCACGCAATTTGTGCCGACACAGCGGTGCCAAGGTCTTCGGGCTTCGAAATCGCCGGGGCGCCGGCAAGGGCCGGCGCCGCGACGACCAGTCCCAGACCGGTGAGGCAGAGGCTCGAAATTTTCCGGGGCATATGCTCAGACGCCGCAGCTATGCCGCAGCACTGAGCCCGCCTTGGCCCCGGTATGCTTGCCGTTCGCGATCGTGACGACGCCGTTGACGATCACCGTTTCGATCCCCGTCGGCGATGCCGTGGGCTTTTCCCAGCTTGCAACGTCATCCAGTTTGTCTAGGTCGAACACGACGATATCGGCGCGCATTCCGTCGCGGATCAGCCCGCGATCGGTCAGCCCCATGCGCTGCGCCGGCCAGCCGGTCATCTTGCGCACCGCATCCTCCAGCGACAGGATCGGGCGGCGCTTCACATATTCGGCGATGATGCGCGGGAAAGTGCCATAGGCGCGCGGGTGCGGCAGGCCGAGCGCGTCCATCTCGCCCGCCTTTTCGGAAGCCGCCGCATCGCTGCCGATGCTCACCCACGGCTGCTTGATCGCGGTTTCGATGTCCTGCTCGCTCATCATGAAATAGAGCGCGACCGAGCGGTTCGGCAGACCTTCGAGCAGGATATCCCACGCTACGTCGGCCGGGTCGCGGTTCAGCGCCTTGCCGATCTCGGCGAGGCTCTTGCCGTGATAGGGCCGGTATTTGTCGCTGAAACCGTTGGCGAGGCGCACATTGGCGAAGCCACCCGAAGCGTGGACGAGGTTCGACCAGCCGGGCATCGAGCCCGCGGCGACTTCCTTCTTCATCCGCTCGCGCACCTTGGGATCGCGCAGCCGCTCGATCCCCTTCTGCACCCCGTCGGCCCACACCCAGCTCGGCGCGATGATCTCGAGCCCCGTGCCGCCCGCCGTATAGGGATAAAGATCCGCCGCGACATCGACGCCGCGCGCGCGCGCCGCGTTGATCGTCGCCACCGCCTGCGGCATCAGCTTGCCCCAGCCGGGAGCATAGGCAGCTTTCAGGTGGAAGATTTCGACCTTCACCCCGCCCTTTTCGCCGATCTCGATCGCTTCCTCGATCGCCTTGACGAGGCCTTCGCTCTCGTCGCGCATGTGGGTCGCGTAGAAGCCGTCGCACTGGGCCGCCACCTTCGCGAGGGTGACGAGGTCCGACGTCGTCTGGAAGCTGCTCGGCGGATAGATGAGCGCGCTGGTGATGCCGAACGCACCATTTTGCATCGCGATCTTGACCTCGCGGCCCATCGCCTCAAGCTGCGCGGGAGTCGGCGATCCGGCGCCGTCGCCCATCACCTTCACACGCGCCTGCGTCGCCGAATAATAGGTGCCGTAGTTGACCGAAATGCCCTGCTTTTCGAGCTGGCTGAAATGCGCCGGAATCTCCGCCGCCTCGGCGGGCGGACCGCCTTCGCCGGCGATTACCGTGGTCACGCCCATCAGCAGCTTGTTCTCAGCCGCGCCGTTCTTGACAAGAACACGCCCCGACTGGTCCATCATATCGATGAAGCCGGGCGAGACATAGCGGCCCTTTGCGTCGATTTCCTTGGTACCGCGTCCCGTAACGCGGCCGATCCTCACAACGCGGCCGTCCTTGACCGCGACATCGGCGCTGACCCAGGGGCTCCCCGCGCCGTCGAGCACGCGGCCGCCACGGATCACGATGTCATATTCGGGCGCCGGCGTGTTCGCAGCGAGCAGCAACGGCAGCATCGACATGGCACCTAAGAGGATCTTACGCTTCATCTTCATTCTCCCTGCCGGCAGCCGTGGGGGCTGACGGTTTTTGCTTTCATTTCTTGACGGCGGCCTGCGCATCAGCGCGCACTTCGTCCACGACCTCTCGGACCGCGGCGATCACGACTTCGGGGCGATCGACCTGGATATAGTGGGTCGCGTCGGGCACGATCTGCTGGCGGCCGCGGGTCGAAAATGCCGCCTGCTCGGTATGGAGCGTCTTCCATTCCTGCTTGAAGCGTCCGCCCTCTTCAGCCTTCAGTCCCAGGCCTTTAAGCTGATCGGGCTTCATCGGCGCCATCGCCGTGAGCACGATCAACGGCCGGTTTCCGAAACTGTGAACCTTGCGCGCCTGATCCATCGTGCGATCGAAGCCATCGAGTTCGGAGGCCGAACCCCGTATCGAAGTACTGGCATAGGCAGCCGATTTGGTCAGCGCGTCGCCGAGTCTCTTGGTTTCGGCCTCTGTCCGCATCTTGGGCTTTTCGCCGCGCGCAATGACGAAGCGGACGATGCCGGTCCACGCCAATGCCTTCGCCGTGTGGATCAGCGTCGATGCGCGCTTGGGATGAACGTCGATGCTCACGACTTTCCCGAGCCGCGCGATCTGGTCGGGGTGCGACGGATCGACCATCACCAGCCCGGCGACCTGTTCGCCATATTTGCCCACATATGTCCGCGTGTAGGGGCCGCCGATCGAGTGCCCGACGAGCACCAGCGGATCGGATATTCCGGCGCCCTTGAGCAGCTTGTGCAGATCCTCGGTCACCGCCGCGGCGTCCTGCGGCGTGTCCTTGGGATCGCTCCACATGATGCCCGCGCGGTCATAGGCGCAGGTGCGCGTGAAGCTGGCTATCTCGTCGTGAACCAGAGTCCAGTCGGTCGTCCCGCCGGTGCCGAGGCCCGATTCCAGGATGACCGTCGGCGATCCGGTGCCGCGGCAATCGATGTGCATCTTGCGCCCGCCGATGTCGACGAGCTTTCCGGGCGGCGGATAGTTCGCCGCGGCATTCTTGCGCCCCAGCGCCTCATAGATCGAACCCACGACAATGAGCAGGATCAACAAAGTGAGCAGGCCCAGCAAGATGCGCTTCATCCAGCGCCGAAACCGCGCCCAGCCGGTCACTTTTGTCACGTCACATTCCCCTGCACGGCGGGTTGAAGTTCTTGTTTCTGGCTGCGAACCAGCCGGTACAGGCCGACCGTCAGCAACGGTGCGACATAGACGGCGAGGAATATCCAGGACAGAAAGCGGTAGCCGCTGGCGATCAGCGTCACGAGCCCGAAGCGATCGGCAAGGAACATGCAGCCGATCAGCAGCGCTGCGGCGATGCCCGCCCGCGCGCGCTTGCCAAGCGGTGCGCCTCCGCGCGAACGGCGTGCTGCGTCGACACGCTCGTTGATCGCATGCACCGAGCCCGCACCGCTCTCGAGCAAAGCGGCAAAAATCATGAACTGGAACAGCAGGTGGAACAGCGGCATTTCGAGTTGCCGCAGCATGAAATCCGACGGCAAGGTCTCATCCATAATGCCCGGATAGAAAGCGATCATGGCAACGAAGAAGAGGATGGCGGGCGCCATCGCGAGCGGACCCGCGATCAGGCCCGAGACCACCGCATCGCGCTGGCTGGTCAGATGGCGGATCACCGGCAGGATCACCACCGCGCCGATGACGTTATATCCGGTATAGGTCAGCCCGCCGAGGATCCAGCCGTCCGACGGTGCCGGAATGGCAAAACGCGCCGAGATCGCATCGCCGAAACTGCTCAGCGCAAAGACCATGAACAGCGCGTAGACGCCGTAGAGCAGGAAGGAGACATATTTGAACAGCCCCTCGACCGACGCGTTGCCGAAGGTCACGAACAGCGCGATCGATCCAGCGAGAAATGCCGTCCCCGCAAGCGGCGGCCAGCCGAAGATCGACGCGCCAATCTCGCCCGCCGCGGCGCCGAACACCGCAAGCACGAGCGTCACCAGGAGGACATAGCCGACCTCGAACAGGATCCAGCCGCGACCCAGAAGCCCTTCAAAAAAGCTGCGGTAGTCGAACGCCCCCATCACCCGCGCGAGCGAGAAGGTCGCGGCGCAGATGACGCTCCAGAGCAGCATGGCGAGCAGCATGGCGGCCAATCCGCCCCACGGCCCGCTCGGCAGGAAAAACTCCGCAAGCTCGCGCCCGGTGGCGTATCCACCACCGATGACGACCGCCTTGAACGCGAAACCCGGCAACAGGAAGCGCTGGAACCAAGAGGATCCCGCCGCCGCTGCCGGGGTAGCCGCTGCGCTCATGCGAGGCAGCTATCCACCAGACGGGCGAAGGCTTCACCGCCGCGGATCGGGTCGGCGACCGGCAATCCCAGCCGCTCGCTTTCGGCCGCCATCAATGCGACGGCCTCTTCCTCGCCCAGGTGCGAGGTGTTGTACGAAACACCCGCACAGCGGATCGCGGGGTTGGTCCGTGCACCCAGCCGCAGGTTGAGATCGATCGTCTCCTCGACACTCGGCAAGCGGTAGCCCGGAGAACCCAATATCTCTTCGCGGCCGGGTTCGTGACATACGATGATGACGTCGGGCTGGCTGCCATGCAGCAGGCCCAGCGATACCGCCGCATAGGCAGGGTGAAACAGTGATCCCTGCCCTTCGACGACATCCCAGTGATCGTCCGCCGCGTCGGGGCTCACAGTCTCCGCCGCACCGGCCTCGAAATCCGAAACCACCGCGTCCATCGGCACGCCGCCGCCGGCGATCATGATGCCCGTCTGCCCGGTCGCGCGAAAATCGGCGTCGACGCCGCGCTCGGCGAAAGCGCGCGCAAGCGCCAGGGCCGTATATTTCTTGCCCAGCGCGCAGTCGGTTCCGACCGTGAGCAATCGCTTGCCGCTCCGCTTGCGGCCGGTGCCGACCGGGAGATTCTTGGGCGGATGGCGTACGTCGATCAGTTGGCGACCGAGACGCTCTGCCCGCGCGGCGAGTTCGGGCATATCGGCCAGCCGCATGTGCATGCCGCTGACGATATCGAGCCCCGCCTCAAGCGCTTCGAAAAGAGCCGGCATCCAGCTTTCGGGAATTACGCCGCCGCTGTTCGCGACGCCGATGAGCAGCGAGCGTGCGCCGCGTGCTTTCGCGTCAGCCGGTGCAAGTTGCTCCAGCCCTGCGCTGACCGTCGCACCCGGCAAGGCATATTCGCCGACGCATTTCTCGGGCGCCCAGTCACGAAGACCGAAAGCGGTCTTCGCATAACCGCGGATCGTCGTGTCGCCGAGGAACAGCAGATAGGGCTGCGGAAGCTGCAAGGCACCGCCAGCGACATCGAGGGAAGTTTGAATGTTCACGTCTCTCACCAAATTCCGGAGTGGCGCTGAATCGGCCGCCTTCGCGACATTGATCCTGCGATAACTCCTGTTGACCTGTTTGGGACATTATTTTCAAATTTTGATAATTGCAATATGATTGGAGAACTTTTCTTTGCCGGCAGGCGGGACCGCTATGCCGGTCGCCCCCGCTGCCCCGGTCAGAAGTGGGTTCCAAAGCCGATCAGGTGGAAGCCTGCGCCAATCCACAGGAGCACGACGGCGCTAATCAACAGGAGCAGGCTCCAGAATTTGGCGAACCGACCGCGCTTGCCCGTCCAGACGTGCCGGACATTCCAGAGCGCGCTCACAAGGAGGCCGAGGAATATGATCGGCGTCACGACCTGGAGCGTGATCAGTGCCCAGTCCAACTCGCCGCTGAGCGACGAAAAGTCCCTGAGCAGCGTGGAAACGAACAGGATCCACGCAACCATTACCGTCACGGCCAGCGCCGCGAAGCCGCGGGTCAGCCGGTAGCTTTTGAGCGCGGCAGACGGCAGATCGGCTTTCACGCCATAATAGCGACGGGCGAGCGCCGAGACAGGCCAGGCTATCGCAGTGAGCAGCAGCACGCCGAGGCTGGCGAGCATCGCCGGCGTGAGCCAGGCGGCCGACAGATACCAGGGCACCCGATCGAACGCGATGTAGGGCGACGCCGAATCGACGCTGAAGCGAACGACGCGGCCATTTTCGACCTTGGCGGCGAGGCGCATCCTGCCGCCGGCCTCGCGCCACACGAACGGCGCGATTTCGACCCATTTGCGCGGTTGACCACCGATACCCGGCACCGCGTTAAGCCGGATGCCGCCGTCGCGATCGAGCGAGACCTTCGTCTGCCCGGCCAGCTCCATCGCCTTTAGGAAGCTCGTTTCCAGTCGACGGGTCTTGTTGTAAGTGCCCACCATCATGCGCGCATGTTCGCGCGCGGTCGCGGCATCGACCCGGCCGTCGCGCTGTTCGAACGGGAAATAGCGATCGGCGAACGCCTCGAACAAATAGCTGCGGATAGGGCCCGACACATTCTGCGTGCCCGCGGCATTCATCGACATATAGATGCCGACATTTTCCTCGGGGAAAATCCAGAGCTGGCTGTGGAAATTGGGGCTGTCGCCAGCGTGCGACAACGCCCTGCGACCGTTGATATTCTGCTCATAGAAACCGAGCGCCATGCCGTTGAGCGGCGGGATCAGCCGCAGGATCGTATCGTGCATTTGTGCCGCGGTTGCCGGTTTCATGAGCGGTCCGCCCTTGCCCAGATGCGCGATCATGAAGCGCCCCATGTCGGCGCCCGATGCGGTCATCGCGCCCGATGGCGCGAGGCTGCTGAGCTCGAACGGCCCCGGCTTGCCCGATCCCAGCATATAGCCGCTCGCCATCAAGGGCTGCAGTCGCCCGGGAAGCGGCTGGCGGAAAGTCGATCGCGTCATGCCCGTGGGCGCAAAAATGTGGCGCTCGACATAATCATTATAGGGGAGCCCCGACACCCGCTCAACGATATAGCCCGCCAGCGAGGTGCCGTAGTTCGAATAGGCCGGCGTCGTTCCGGGCGCGTAAATGCGGTACGGCACCTGGCGCTTGAGTGCATCGCCGAGCGACGGAATCTTCTTCGGATCATAGCTGTTGAGCCCGCGCTGCACCTCGTCGAAGCCCCCGGTGTGCGTCATCAGGTTGCGCATCGTGACCGGCTTGCCGCCGAAGGGCGGAATCCTGAAATCGAGATAGGTGTTGATGTCGCGGTCGAGATCGATCTTGCCCTGCTCGACGAGCTGCATCACCGCGGTCCATGT
>Ga0055531_10001322_pt1 | contig 18554 bp, 19 predicted proteins | sample AraplaCvi_mCL_r2_FD_55008 | JGI IMG/M metagenome (GOLD analysis project Ga0055531, IMG submission 55008) | Arabidopsis root microbial communities from North Carolina, USA - plate scrape MF_Cvi_mCL_r2 | ecosystem: Host-associated > Plants > Roots > Endosphere | place: USA: North Carolina...
TGCCTGATCCTTGCGTCCGCCATTGTCCGCTCGAAGTTCGGCAAGGTGCTGGTCGGCGTGCGCGATGCGGAAAGCCGGGTGCGCTTCCTCGGCTTCCGGGTCGAGAACATCAAGCTCTTCACCTTCGTGGTGTCGGCGATGATGGCGGGGATTGCCGGTGCGCTGTTCGTGCCGCAGGTCGGCATCATCAATCCGGGCGAATTCGCGCCGGCCAACTCGATCGAAGTGGTCGTCTGGACGGCGGTCGGCGGGCGCGGCACGCTGATCGGCCCGATCATCGGCGCGATCCTCGTCAATGGCGGCAAGAGCTTCTTCACCGGCGCCTTCCCGGAAATCTGGCTGTTCGCGCTCGGTGGCCTGTTCATCGCGGTCACGCTTTTCCTGCCGAAGGGCATCGTCGGGACGGTCCAGCACGGCTTGAAGGCTCGTCAGGCGCTGAAGGCTGCGGCTGATGCCGAAAAGGGCAGGGGTGACGCTGCGGCGGTGGCCCAGGCTCAGGCGGCGGAATAGGCGGGGAGACGACACCATGAACATGATTTCCGAAGCACGGCAGAAAAGCCTGCTCTATCTCGAAAACGTCTCCGTCTCCTTCGACGGCTTCAAGGCGCTGAACTCGCTGTCCTTCGTCGTCGAGCCCGGGGAGCTCCGGGCGATCATCGGTCCGAACGGCGCCGGCAAGACGACGATGATGGATATCATCACCGGCAAGACGCGGCCCGATGCCGGCACCGTCCTGTTCGAGGATACGATCGACCTTACCAGACAAGACGAGGCGGATATCGCCCAGCTCGGCATCGGCCGCAAATTCCAGAAGCCGACCGTGTTCGAGAGCCATACGGTCTGGGACAATCTGGAACTGGCGCTCAACCGGTCGCGCGGTGTCTTCGCGACGCTGTTCTATACGCTGTCTGCGGAGGACAAAGCGCGCATCGAGGAAATCCTCGAAACGATCCGCCTGACGCACCGCAGGCAAGAATACGCGGCCAATCTTTCCCACGGCCAGAAGCAGTGGCTGGAGATCGGCATGCTGCTCGCCCAGGAACCGAAACTGCTGCTGGTCGACGAACCCGTCGCCGGCATGACCGATGCGGAAACGGCCGAGACGGCGGTGCTCCTGAAGGAAATCGCCAAGACCCGCTCGGTCGTGGTCGTCGAACACGACATGGGCTTCATCCGCGAACTCGGCGTCAAGGTGACGTGTCTGGCGGAGGGTTCGGTGCTCGCCGAAGGCTCGATCGACTTTGTCTCGAACGATCCGAAGGTGATCGAGAACTATCTCGGACGTTGAGTGATGCAACTTATAGGCTTGAACCTCAAATCAGAACCGGTTTTAAAACTAACCGATTTGGAGATGGGGATATTTCATGGCTTTGCTCGGCATTCTGGTTATGGCGATCGGCGGCGCAGCCGTCTGGTACTGGCGATTGAAGACGATGCGGGAGGCGGGGAGCGAGGTCATCGATTCCGTCGAACGGATGCGGGGCGCTTACAAGCGCCGACAATTCCGTAACAAGGCGGAGGCGGCCCCTCTCGCATCGATCGGTGACCCGGCGATTGCGGCTGTGGCGTTCTTCATGTGCCTTGCCAAGGAAAAGCCGATGTATGTGGAGGCAGCGAAGGATGTCGTTCGCAACCGCATGAAAGGCATCGTCCGGCCGGGTGACATGGAAGAAGTGGTGATCTTCGGTGAATGGGCGTCGAAAAACGTCGTCAATCCGGAGGATCCGATCCGCCGCTTCCGTGATCTCTGGACGAAGGCGCTCGATCATGACGAACGCCGGCAGTTGATCGGCATTGCTGAGGAAGTCGCCGAAGTCGGCGGTGACAGGACAAAGGAACAGGAGCTCGCCCTGCAGGCGCTGAGGCGAACGCTCATGAATTGAACGGGTAACGGTGGATCGGATGCTGACAGTCAACAACGTCAATCTTCACTATGGCGCAGCGCAGGCGCTGCGAGGCGTCTCGATCCAGGCGGATATGGGCAAGATCACTTGCGTGCTGGGGCGGAACGGCGTGGGGAAGAGTTCTCTTCTCCGCGCCGTGACCGGCCAGCATCCGGTGAGCGGCGGCACGATCAGCTTCCAGGGCGAGGTGCTGAACGGGCTTGCCCCCTATAACCGCGCCAAGCATGGCATCGGCTACGTCCCGCAGGGCCGCGAGATCTTTCCGCTGCTCACTGTCCAGGAAAATCTCGAAAGCGGTTACGCGCCGCTCGCCCGCAAGGACAAGTTCATTCCCGACGAGATCTTCTCGCTGTTTCCGGTGCTGAAATCGATGCTCGGCCGGCGCGGCGGCGACCTGTCGGGCGGGCAGCAGCAGCAGCTCGCGATCGGCCGCGCCATGGTCACCAGACCCAAGATCCTCGTGCTCGACGAGCCGACCGAAGGCATCCAGCCGTCGATCATCAAGGATATCGGCCGGGCGATCCGCTACCTGCGGGATTCAACCGGCATGGCCATTCTTTTGGTGGAACAGTATCTGGATTTCTGCCGGGAACTGGCCGACCAGGTCTACATCATGGATCGTGGCGAGATTGTGCACGAAGGGGCGGCAGAGACTCTGGATACGGCAGAAGCAAGGCGGCATCTGACCGTGTGAGACTAGTATTTTTACTGGTGAATGTTTGTATCGCGTTGCAGCACTTCGTGCGTTTCAATGCCGGCTAATATATGTTAACTACACCCACGTTTTCAGGGCATTCCGCATATAGTCGACAACCCCCGCACCCCATGATGAGGCGCTGATGGTCTTTGCACGCGTTGCCGGTTTCTTCTCTCGTCCCGCTCTTACGCGCATGATTGCTGTAGGAGCTGTTTTTTTGGGCGCCACGACCTTCCTGGGGTCAATGACCGGCAGCGCTCTCGCCGCTGGCTGCGGGCAGCCGATGGCAGCAGGGCGTCACACGATCACCATCGAAACAGACGGTGTCGCCCGTTCGGCAATCTATTTCATTCCCTCATCCTATACCGGCAAGGACAAGGTACCGCTGGTTTTCGATCTCCATGGCAGCCACAGCAATCCCCTGGGGCAGCTGAACAGAAGCTCCTGGGACAAGGTTGCGGAGAAAAACGGCTTCATCGTTCTGGCGCTGCAGGGCAGCCTGCCCGGAAGTTCAGCGGGTACCTATGCCTGGAACGTGCCTTTCGTGACCCAGCAGCCGGGAGGCCTCGACGAGATCGCCTATATCCGGCAGGCAATCGCCACCGCCAAGCAGGAATTCTGCGTCGATCCGGCGCGCATCTATGCCTCCGGTTATTCCGGCGGCGGCCGCATGCTGTCGGCCTACCTCTGCTCGGGCCGCGATGATTTTGCGGCCGCTGGTTTCGTGCATTCGCTGCGCGCCGGCCGCCCGGTCGAGACCGGCGGCAAGTGGAGCCCCGATGCGCAGGGCTGCAACCCGGCAAAGCCGATCTCGATCATGGCTTTTGCCGGCGTCAAGGATGCGGCCAACCCCTATGCCGGCGGTGGCAGCACCTATTGGCAATACGGTTTCAAGACCGCGATCCAGCGCTGGACAGAACTCGACGGATGCAGCGGCAACGGAGAATCGAAGACGATCGGCGACGTGACCTTCAGCCTTTACGGCACCTGCAAGAACGGTGCGCGCGTCGCATCCTATGTTTTCGCCAATGGCACGCATGACTGGCCGAAGCCGGCCCCTGCCACCGAAGCCGTGATCGCTGCCGCCAAGGACGGCGCCGCGAGCGTCACCAAGGTGGCCGCGGTCGCCGTCGCCAAGCCGGCATTCGACGCCAATGTTGATCCGGCCTCGCGGATGTGGGACTTCTTCCGCAAGGCCGACAGCACTGACGTGATCGCCACCGCCGCACCTGCCAAGACCGGCTCTGCGGCCAAGTCTGGCACGGGCGTTGCATCAGACTGCGGAACCGAAGCCGATCTTCAGGGGACGACGTGCAACAGCAACCAGCCGATCGATATGCGCCGCAGCGGGCAAGGGGTGCAGGACGCCTTGTAACCAAGGCTTTCGGCGGACGGACACGGCTCGCCGAATTCTACCAGGAAGGCTGCGCAAAAATTCGCCTTCCGGAAACTTTTTCGCCTGAAATGGAGGCGATCCTCATCAATACGTCAGGGGGACTGACGGGCGGCGACGTGATCGAATGGTCCGTCGCCGCCGCGGCTTCCACGAGACTGTCGGTCACCACCCAGGCGAACGAGAAGATCTACAAGGCTTCGTCCGGCACCGCCTCCGTCTCCACCCATGTCACCGTCGGTGAAGATGCCTCGGTGCACTGGCTTCCCCAGGAAACCATCCTTTTCGATCAGGCCTCGCTGACCCGCCGGCTCGACGTCGATCTCTCCGAAACCTCCGAATTCCTGGCCGTCGAAGCGGTCCTGCTTGGCCGCAAGGCAATGGGCGAGGCGGTCGCGCACGGCTTCTTCCGCGACCGCTGGCGGGTGCGTCGGTCGGGTCAGTTGATCCATGCCGAAGAGATGAAATTCGAGGGCGAAATCGAGCAGCTTTCCCAGGCAGCCGCCGTGCTTTCCGGCCAGGTTGCGTTTGCGACGCTGTTTTATACCGGGCCGATGGCCGAGGTGCTTTTTCCCAAACTCCGTCAATGCCTTGACGATACGCCCGGCGGAGCCAGCCTGTGGACTGGCGGAGCCAGCCACTGGAATGGCAAGCTGATCGCACGGCTGGTGGCGCCGACCGGATTCGCCTTGAGAAAAATCCTGACACCGGCAATTTCCGTATTGCGTAACGGCGCGCCAGTGCCGAAAGTCTGGAACATCTGATCTTACTGCGGGAATCCCATGAACCTGACGCCCAGAGAAAAAGACAAACTGCTGATTGCCATGGCTGCGATCGTCGCCCGCCGACGGCTGGAGCGCGGGGTCAAGCTCAACTACCCGGAAGCGATCGCGCTGATCACCGACTACGTGGTGGAAGGCGCGCGCGACGGCCGTTCAGTGGCGGAGCTCATGGAGGCCGGCGCGCATGTCGTCACCCGTGATCAGGTGATGGAAGGCATTGCCGAGATGATCCACGACGTGCAGGTGGAGGCGACTTTTCCCGACGGCACCAAGCTCGTCACCGTGCACGAACCGATCCGCTGAGGACGCCGCCATGCTGGAACTGCGCCCCAATTGTGAATGCTGCGACAAGGACCTCGCCCCGGAAAGCCGCGAGGCGATGATCTGCACGTTCGAGTGCACGTTCTGCGCCGCTTGCGCCAGCGACGTGCTGAAAGGCATCTGCCCGAACTGCGCCGGCGAACTGGTGCGTCGGCCGGTGCGCCCGGCGGCGGCACTCGCGCGCCATCCGGCGTCCACCAAACGTGTTCTGAAGGCCGAGGGCTGCGCGCCCAAGGCGGCTTGAAGGAGAATGCCATGATCCCAGGTGAAGTGATTGCCGCAGAAGGCGAAATCGAACTCAATTCCGGTGTTCCCACCGTGACCGTCGAGGTCTCCAATACCGGCGACAGGCCGGTGCAGGTCGGCAGCCATTACCACTTCTTCGAGACCAATAACGGCCTTGCCTTCGACCGCGACAAGGCGCGTGGCATGCGGCTCGACATTCCCGCCGGCACGGCTGTTCGTTTCGAGCCCGGCCAGACCCGTTCGGTGACGCTGATCCCGCTTTCCGGCAAGCGCGAGGTCTACGGTTTCCAGCAGAAGATCATGGGTGCGTTGTGAAATCCGTTTCCGCTGCTGCTGCCGCCGCTTTGGTGTTCTGCGCCCTGCCGGCCTTTGCCCAGGAGCCGAAGGCTAATTGCAAGAACCCGCAGACGCAGATGGAGATGAACATCTGCTCGCAGCGGGATTTTGATGCAGCGGACAAGGCTTTGAACGCGCAATACCAGGCGACCCGCAAGACGATGAAGGCATGGGATGCCGATGCCACGTCGGATTCCAAGGGAGCCGATGATGCGCTGGTCAAGGCGCAACGCGCCTGGGTCGCCTATCGCGACGCGCAATGCATTTCCTACGGCTTTCAGGCGCATGGCGGCTCGATGGAGCCGATGCTGATTTCCGGATGCCAGGCGGATCTTACCCGCAAGCGGACTGCGGAACTGAAGGAGCTGACCGAGGCTATGGGGAACTGATGTTCGGGTATGGAAAATTGCGTCGGTAGGGAATTTTTGATAAGTAGGGAGAGGTGAGAAGTCAGGGAGTGAGACGATGGGCAGATTTGAGGCGAAGACATCCATGAAGGGGCAGGCCACGATTCCCATCGAGGTGAGGAAGGCCCTTGGCTTGCCTCCCGGTGGCTTGGTGCAATTCATCGTCGATGACAATGGCAAGGTTTCGGTCGTGGCGAAGAAGAGCGGGCTTTCGCATATCAAGGGGATTTTCGGCAAGGCGGACGGCCCTATCGACATCGATGAGGCTATCTATGAGACTGTGAGGCGCCGCACGGCTGTCGACCGGCAGGAGGAGGATCCTTGATCGGTCTCGATACCAATGTCCTGGTGCGCTACGCCCTCGACGATGATTCACACTGGTCGCCGATCGTTACCCGGTTCATCGATACTCAACTATCTCCGCAAAGACCCGGTTACATCAACCCTATCACGCTTGTCGAGCTTGTTTGGACGCTGCGGCGCAAGCCTGGATACGACCGCTCCAGGCTCGCCGATCTCATCGAAAGCCTTCTCGCATCGGACAGTGTCGTCCTTGGCGAGGCCGAGGCGGTCGAGCGCGCAGTTGCTGCTTTCCGGCAGGGTGGCGGCGGCTTTGCCGATTATCTGATTGCCGAGCTCAATGAAGCCGCCGGTGCTTCGCCAACCGTTACCATTGATCGTGGCGCGGCCAAGAGGCCGCCTTTCGTCCCATTGTCCGAGAAGGTCTGAACCATGCCCCACAAGATGTCCCGCGCCTCCTATGCCAGCATGTTCGGTCCGACCACGGGCGACAGGGTGCGGCTTGCCGATACCGAACTGTTCATCGAGGTGGAGAAGGATTTCACCATCTATGGCGAAGAGGTGAAGTTCGGCGGCGGCAAGGTCATTCGCGACGGCATGGGCCAGAGCCAGGCAACCCGGGCCGAAGGCGCGGTCGACACGGTGATCACCAATGCGCTGATCGTCGACCATTCCGGCATCTACAAGGCCGATGTCGGCCTGAAGGACGGCCGCATCCACGCGATCGGCAAGGCCGGCAATCCGGATACCCAGCCGGGTGTCACGATCATCGTCGGCCCATCCACCGAAGCGATTGCCGGCGAGGGCAAGATCCTGACGGCCGGCGGTATGGATGCGCATATCCATTTCATCTGCCCGCAGCAGATCGAGGAGGCGCTGATGTCGGGCGTCACCTGCATGCTCGGCGGCGGCTCCGGCCCGGCGCATGGCACGCTGGCCACGACCTGCACCGGTGCGTGGCATATCGAGCGGATGATCGAAAGCTTCGACGCCTTCCCGATGAACCTCGCGATTGCCGGCAAGGGCAATGCGTCGCTGCCGAAGCCGCTCGAAGAGATGATCCTCGCCGGCGCCTCGTCGCTGAAGCTGCACGAGGACTGGGGTACGACGCCCGCCGCGATCGACAATTGCCTGACGGTCGCCGACCAGTTCGACGTGCAGGTGATGATCCACACGGACACGCTGAACGAAAGCGGCTTCGTGGAAGATACCGTCGCTGCGATCCGGGGCCGTACCATCCACGCCTTCCACACGGAAGGGGCGGGCGGCGGACATGCGCCCGACATCATCAAGGTCTGCGGCAATCCGAACGTCATCCCGTCCTCGACCAATCCGACCCGGCCCTATACGGTCAATACGCTCGCCGAACATCTCGACATGCTGATGGTCTGCCATCACCTCTCGCCGTCGATCCCGGAAGACATCGCCTTTGCCGAAAGCCGCATCCGCAAGGAGACGATCGCGGCGGAAGACATCCTCCACGATCTCGGCGCCTTCTCGATCATCTCCTCCGACAGCCAGGCCATGGGCCGGGTCGGGGAAGTGGCGATCCGCACCTGGCAGACCGCCGACAAGATGAAGCGCCAGCGCGGCAGCCTGAAGGAGGAAACGGGCAATAACGACAATTTCCGCGTCAAGCGCTACATCGCCAAATACACGATCAACCCGGCGATCGCCCACGGCATCTCCCACGAAATCGGTTCGGTCGAGGTGGGCAAGCGGGCCGATCTGGTGCTCTGGAACCCGGCCTTTTTCGGTGTGAAGCCGGAAATGGTGCTGCTCGGCGGATCGATCGCAGCAGCCCCCATGGGCGATCCGAACGCCTCGATCCCGACGCCGCAGCCGATGCATTACCGGCCGATGTTCGCCGCCTATGGCAAGCTCAGGACCAATTCGTCGGTCACCTTCGTCAGCCAGGCCTCGCTCGATGCCGGCCTTGCNCAGCGCCTCGGCGTCGCCAAGAAGCTGCTGGCCGTCCGGAATGTGCGCGGCGGCATTTCCAAGGCTTCGATGATCCACAATTCGCTGACGCCGCATGTGGAGGTCGATCCGGAAACCTACGAAGTGCGCGCCGATGGCGAACTCCTGACCTGCGAGCCCGCCACCGTGCTGCCGATGGCGCAGCGTTATTTCCTGTTCTGAGGTGCCGATACCTCGGAGCCCTTGAATGAAAAGGATCTTTCGCCGGCTGTTTGCCGCGGTGCTGTTGGTGGCTTTCGCGGTCGCTGCCGGGACGTTCGTCCCGCGGCCGCTGTTTGCGCCGAGCCGGGCAGCGGAGGTCGGGCAAAGGCGCATCCTGGTGCTCTCCAACCCGATCCACACGGATATCGCCATTCCGCTTTCCGCAGACACCCGTGCCGCCTTTGCTTTCCTGGGCGGGGCAGGCGTTCCGGTCTCCGATCCGGGCGCGGAATGGCTGGTGATCGGCTGGGGCGGGCGTGCCTTCTACCTGGAAACGCCGACTTGGGCGGATCTGAAGCCGATGCCGGTGTTCCGGGCACTGACGCTCGACAGGTCGGTCATGCATGTGGATGTGGCCGGCGGTATCGACGAAGGCCATCCGACGGTCATGCCGCTGGACCTGGGACCGGCGGAATTCCAGCGGCTTTCGGATTTCATCCAGACCAGCTTTGTAAGGCAAGAGGACGAGGTGGCCGTGGTGCCGGATGCGCCTATGGTGCCTCTGATCGTTTCTTCGAAGCGAACGGCTATTTCAATGCGTTCGTCGGCTGCAATACCTGGACCGCCGCGGCACTTCGTGCAGCCGGTTTGCGCACTGGGCTCTGGAATCCGCTGCCGCAGACGCTTACGCTATCCCTCAAGCTTTTCAATTGACCGGAGTATCCCATGCAGCACATCCATTCCTATCATCCGGCAGGGGTGGTCACCGATCCGCCGGTCGATATCGTCATCCTGCCGCATGATCTGCGGCATCTGCGCCGCAAGCTGCTGCATCTCTCCAATGGCGAGATGGTGATGCTCGACCTCAAGGAGGCGGTGCTTTTCCAACACGGCGACCGGCTGGTGCTCGACAACGGCGACACGATCGAGGTGCAGGCGGCTCCCGAAAAGCTCTTCGAGATCAAGGCGCGCGATACGCTGCACCTGATCGAGCTCGCCTGGCATCTCGGCAACCGGCATCTCTCCGCGCAGATCGAGGAGGGGCGTATCCTCATCCTGCGCGACCATGTCATCCGGGCGATGCTGCAGGGGCTGGGTGCCGAGGTTGCGGAGGTCGAGGAAGGGTTCCAGCCGGCCCGCGGCGCCTATCATTCGCACGGGCCTCACGGCCATGACCATCACGGGCACTAAACTTCGGTGAGCGAAAACGTCGATACGAAAGCGCTTCTAAGGCTGATGGCCTGGCTTTCTCCGGCCTTCCCGATCGGCGGTTTCGCCTATTCGGGTGGACTGGAGCGGGCCGTGCATGACGGTCTCGTCAGGGACGCGGCGGGTCTCGGCGGCTGGCTTTCGAGCCTGCTGCGGCACGGTTCCCTGTGGAACGACGCCGTGCTGTTCGCCGAAGCCTGGCGGCGCTCCGGGGACGAGGCCGGATTGAAGGATACGGCCGAGCTGGGACTGGCGCTTGCGGGGTCGGCCGAGCGTCATACGGAGACGCTGGCGCTCGGCAAGGCATTCGCCGTGGCGGCATCCGCCTGGCCCCATCCGGTCCTTGATCGCCTTCCGGCGGCCGTGCCGTTCCCGGTCGCCGTCGGTGCGGTTGCGGCGGCACATGGCGTGGCGCCAGCGTCGGCGCTGGCCGCCTATCTGCATGCCGCCGTTTCGCAATCGGTTTCGGCAGCGATCAGGCTCGGCGTTTCGGGACAGGCGGACGGGGTGGCCGTGCTGGCCGGCCTGGAGGCGCCGATCATCGAGACAAGCGAGCGGGCGAGCCTCGCCACGCTCGACGAGCTCGGCGGTGCGGCGGTGCAGGCGGAAATCGCTTCTCTCCGGCACGAAACCCAGCATTCGCGGCTTTTCCGCTCGTGAAGGCGGGCTTAAGCTTGAGACCTGAATCATGAAAGGACGACACATGAAATCGGACAACGGACCCCTGCGTGTCGGCATCGGCGGCCCTGTCGGCTCGGGCAAGACGGCATTGACCGAAAAGCTCTGCAAAGCGATGCGGGAGGATTATTCCGTCGCGGTCGTCACCAACGATATCTACACCAAGGAAGATGCCGAGGCGCTGGTGCGCTGCCAGGCGCTCTCCTCGGACCGGATCGTCGGCGTCGAGACCGGCGGCTGCCCGCATACCGCCATCCGCGAGGACGCGACGATCAATCTGCAGGCGATCGCGGGGCTGAACGAGCGTTTTCCGGATCTCGACGTGGTGTTCATCGAGTCGGGCGGCGACAATCTCGCGGCGACCTTTTCGCCGGATCTGGCCGACATCACCATCTATGTGATCTCCACCTGCCAGGGAGAGGAGATTCCGCGCAAGGGCGGCCCGGGCATCACCCGCTCCGACCTCCTGATCATCAACAAGAAGGATCTCGCTCCCTACGTCGATGTCGATCTCGACGTCATGGACCGCGACGCGTATCGCATGCGCGAGGCAAAACCGCATCTGTTCACCGACCTGAAACGCGGCGACGGCGTGGACCATGTCGTCCGGTTCCTGAAGGAGCAGGGCGGTCTCTAAAGCCCGCCGCGATCCTTCGGGCGTGCTCGACAGGTTTCAGGTCTTTGCTTTACGCATGTCGCGACAGCAAACCCGCTGCACGCTTTTGCGCGACATGCTCCAGAAAAAAATAAGGCCGGTGGCCCCCGAAGCCACCGGCCTTATTTGCATGCCGCGGTCCCGCCGCCCGCGTCGCGGCATGCATCCAAGAGAGCCCGGACCCGCCCGGCCGGCCTCGCTTTCCCTCGAATTTCAGATTTCCCGCAGGGCCTGCACGTCACCGACCTGGATCACGCGTCCGCGCACCGTCACTCCGGTCCGCCGGAGAGTGGAGAATGCGCGGGAGAGAGCCTCGGGAGCCAGACCCAGCATGCCCGCGAGCAGGTTCTTCTGGAAAGGCAGACGAATGGAGGCCGGGCCGCCATCCACCGGACACCGGGTCAGGATATAATTCGCCACCCGCTGTGGCGCCGTATGCAACCTGTCGTTGGCGACGCAGTCCATCGTGGTCATCAGATGTTTCGACAGCGAGGTGATCACCGCCTTGGCGATATCCCTTTCCTGTTCGGCCAGATCCCGTACCGCCTGCATGTCGAAGCGGGCAAGTGTCGTGGCTTCGGCCGTCTGTGCGTGATAGCGGTACTTGGTGCCGCCATAGAGCAGACATTCGGCAAAGGTGTCGCCCGGGCTGCAGATCCGGATATCCGCCTCGCGGCCGTCGCGATTGAGCTGATAGAGCCGCACGTAACCGCTGAGAACACAGTAAAAAGCGTCCGCATTCTCGCCTTCGCGAAAGATCGATTTGCGGTTCGTCAGACTTATGACGCTCATGACCGATATCATCCGCATGAGAGAATTACCGCTCAGGCTGGTCAGGAAAGGCGTCTTCATCAGGACGGCCCGGTCCCTGTTGCTGAGCTTGAAGTTGCTGTTCATCATGTCCGCCGTCTCTTCCATAACCTGAACCGCTACGCATTCCCGATGCTGCTAAAATAACAGGTTCATGAAATCTGGTTTTGACATCGATCAAATCTGAATATTTTTTCTGCAATCTCCGCGAGCTGGCGTTTTTTAAACGAAAAACGCCGGACCAAGAGGCCCGGCGTTGTCGAAAAATCGGCTTTGGAGATGACGCTTATTCGGCAGCCAACGGCGGCAGGCGCAACACATTGCTGCTGGCCTGGGCACCGGGAGAGCGATCGTCGTTGGCGCTCGTCTGCCGTTCCATCTGGTTGAGGCGTTCTTCCAGGGAGGCGATCGTCTGGGCGTTCTTGCGCGCCTCCTGGCTGAGCTCCTCGTTGGAAAGACCGAAATCCTCCTGTTCCTTCTTGCCGACCATGCGGCCGAAGATCTTGCCGAGCAGGCGCGACAGGTCGTCCATGATCAGGAAGAAGGACGGCACGACGAGAAGCGAAAGAACCGTCGAAACGATGATGCCACCCATTACCGCGATCGCCATCGGCGCGCGGAACGAGCCCCCTTCGCCGACGCCGAGCGCGGAGGGCAGCATGCCCGCCGACATGGCGATCGAGGTCATGATGATCGGACGGGCGCGCTTGCGGCCGGCTTCCACCATGGCATGGACCCGTTCCAGGCCGTGACGCTTCATCTCGATCGCGAAGTCCACCAGAAGGATGGCATTCTTCGTGACGATGCCCATCAGCATCAGGATCCCGATCAGGACCGGCATCGACAGCGCGTTCTGGGTGATGATCAGCGCCACCGCCACGCCGCCGATCGCAAGCGGCAGCGAGAACAGGATGGTGAAGGGCTGGATCACGTCCTTGAAGAGCAGGATCAGCACCACCAGCACCAGCATCAGGCCCATCAGCATCGCATTGCCGAAGCTCTGCTGCATTTCCGCCTGAACCTTGGCGTCGCCGCTTTCGGCGAGGCGAACCGTCTTCGGCAGCTCGGTCTCGCTGACGATACGCTTGAACTCGGCCGAGGCCGTATCGAGCGCCGTGCCGAAGGGCACGTCGGATCCGATCGCCACGACGCGGTTGCGGTCGTTGCGCTTGATCGAGCTCGGGCCTTCCGAATAGTCGATGTCGGCGACGCTGTAGAGCGGCACGCTGGCACCGGCGGCTGTCTTGATCTTCAAGGCGCGGATGGAGGCCAGATCGCGGCGAACGTCGAGCGACGCCTGGACGCGGATCGGGATCTGCCGGTCGTCGAGCGAGATCTTGGCGAGGTTGGCATCGACATCGCCAATCGTCGCGACGCGGACGGTCTGGGCGATCTGCTGCGGCGTGATGCCGAGGCGCGAGGCTTCCGCCATGCGAGGCCGGATCTGCAGTTCAGGCCGGGGCAGGGCGCCTTCCGACGAGACGTTGGCAAGGATCGGCGAGGCGCGCAGCTTCGATTCCAGCATGCTGACGGCTTCGGTCAGGTCTGCCTCGCTGGTGGAAAGGAAGTTGAACGACAGATCCCGTTCAGCCCGGTCGTTGACCTTGGAGATCCGTACGTCCGGAATGGAGCGGACCGCGGCGAAGATATCCTTCTCGACATCCCATTGCGGACGGGTGCGGCCATTTTCCTTCATCTTCGGCACGAAGTCGCGGACGAGGGGGATGGAGCCGAGGCCCTTGTTGACCAGGGTCTTTACCAGCGAATGATCGATGTTCTGCAGGATGACGCGCACGGTTGCGCGGCGCAGTTCGAGGTCGCCCTTCGGCGAGGCGCCACCGAGAATGAACACGCTCTCCACACCGTCGATATGGCGGATCGCATCATAGACGACATCGGTGCTGGCCGCGGTCTCGTCGAGCGTCGCATTCGGCGGCAATTCTACCGACAAAACGACGCGCGAAGAGTCGTCCGGCGGCAGGAAGCTGCCGGGGACTTGCGAAAGCAGCATCACCGAGCCGATCAGGAAGCCGATTGCGGCGAGCATCGTGGTATAACGCCAGTACCAGCGGCGGGTCGTGCCGGTGACGAGGCGCGTATAGGCCTTCATGATCCAGCCGTCGTTGTCGTGATGGTCTTCCATCCCGTCTTCGGGGCTCATCAGATAGGCGGCCATCAGCGGCGTGATCAGTCGCGCCACTGCGAGCGAGAAGAAAACCGAGAAAGCGACCGTCAGGCCGAACTGGATGAAGTACTGGCCCGGGACGCCCGGCATGAACGAGACCGGCACGAACACCGCGATGATGGTGAAACTGGTCGCGATCACGGCGAGACCGATTTCGTCCGCCGCCTCGAGCGCCGCCCGATAGGGCGTCTTGCCCATCTTGATATGCCGCGCGATGTTCTCGATCTCGACGATCGCGTCGTCGACGAGAATACCGGTCGCGAGCGTCAGCGCCAGGAAGCTCACGAGGTTCAGCGAGAACCCCATGATGTCCATGATCCAGAAGGTCGGGACAGCCGAGAGCGGCAGGGCGACCGCGGCGATCAGCGTGGCACGCCAGTTCCTCAGGAACAGGAAGACCACGATGACGGCGAGGATGGAACCTTCCATCAGCGTGTGGAGGGCCGCCTCGTAATTGCCGTAGGTGAAGTAGACCGAGTCGTCGACCATTTCGATCGCGACGTTCGGGTTGGCCTTGCGTACCTGGTCGAGGCTGGTGGCGACGGTTTCGGCAACCGAAACCTCGCTGGCGCCCTTGGCGCGGAACACGGCGAACGTGACCGACGGCGTGCCGTTGAAGCGCGAGAAGGATTTCGGCTCCTCATAGGTGTCGGTGACGTTGCCGAGTTCGGTCAGCTTGACGAACTGGCCGTTGGGCAGGGTGATCGTCGTGTCGGCGAGCTGGGCGACGCTGCGGGCATCGCCCAGCGTGCGGATCGTCTGTTCGTTGCCGGCCACCTGGCCGCGGCCCGAACCGAGATCGACGTTGGTGCCGCGCAGCTGGGTGCTGACATCGGCCGCCGTGATGCCATAGGCATCGAGCTTGGCGGGATTCAGCGAGACGCGGACTTCGCGGTCGGAGCCGCCGTAACGGTCGATGCGGCCGATGCCGGCCTGGCCCTGGAGGGCGCGCTTGACGGTGTCGTCGACGAACCAGGAGAGTTCCTCGAGCGTCATGTTTGGCGAGGAGACGGCGAATGTCTGGATTGCCTGGCCTTCGACGTCGACCTTGGTGACGACAGGCTCTTCGATGCCGGCCGGCAGGTCGCTGCGGATCTTGTCGATCGCATCCTTGGTGTCCTGCACGGCTTCGGCGGTGGGCTTTTCGATGCGGAAGACGACGACCGTCTGCGACTGGCCGTCCGTCACCGTCGACTGGATTTCGTCGATGCCGCTGATCGAGGCGACAGCGTCCTCGATCTCCTTCGTCACCTGCATTTCCAGTTCGGCGGGGGCGGCGCCGCTCTGGGTCACGTTGATCGACACGACGGGGACGTCGATATTCGGGAAACGGGTGATCGGCAGCGCGTAGAACGACTGGATGCCGACAACGAGCAAAAGGGCAAAACCGAGCAGCGGCGCAATCGGATTGCGGATCGACCAGGCGGAGAAGTTCATGCGGCTAAACCTCAGTTCGCAATAGTGGCGGGTTCGGCCGGGACCGGGGCGATCTTGTCGCCGTCCCGAACGAAGGCACCGGCCTTCGCAACGACCAAGTCACCGGCCGTAAGACCGCTGACGACCTGAACGAAACCACCATCCTGGATGCCGGTTTCAATTTTCACCTGCTTGACGACGTTGTCCTCGACCTTTCGGGCGGTGGAACCGGTGCGGCCGGTGGTGACGGCCGAGAGCGGAAGCGCCAGCGCTTTGGCCTCGGCTATCACGATCTCGGCGCTGCCATACATGCCCGCGCGTGCGCCGCTCTCGTCGTCGATGACGATATGCACGGCGCCGAGGCGGGTGACCGGATCCACCGTCGGGGAGACGAGCCGGACCTTGCCCTCGATCTTCACCTTGCCACCGGCAACGGTCACCATTGCCTTCTGCCCGGTCTTGATCTTCTGGATATCGGTTTCGGAAAGGTCGGCCACGAGTTCGATCGCGCCGTCTTTGATGATCGTGAACAGCGGATTGCCGGTGCCGCTGGCGATGGCGCCGACCTTGGCATTGCGCACCGAGATTACACCGGGGACGGGCGCCTTCACACCGGTCCGGGCGAGCTTCAGGTCGATATCGTCGATCTGCGCATCGACGACCTTGATGTCGGATTCGCCGACCGTCACGGCCTGCTTGGCCGCGTTCAGCCGCGCCTGCGCGACCTCGACGGCAGCTGTTGCCTGTTCGAGCTGCGAGACGGTGCCGGTGCCGCTCTGGCTGAGCTTCTGGAGGCGATCGCGCTGGCGGGTCGTATCGGCGACATTGGCCTGAGCCTCGATCACCTGCGCCTGATATTGCGCGACGGCGGCCTTGGCCTTGGCCTTGTTGGCTTGCAGCTGGCTCTTCTGGAGAAGCAGCGCGTCGTCGTTGAGCGTCGCGAGCACGCTGTCGGCCTTCACCTCGTCGCCTACATCGGCATTCAGCGTCTTGATCGACAGCGCGTCCACGAGCGGCTGGACATAAACTTCCTCGACGGGCCTGATCGTGCCGGTGGCGATGACACGGTCGACGAGCGGCTTTTCGATCGCCTCCGTCACCACGATAGACGGCAGCTTGATTTCCGTCGGCGCAGGGGCCGGCGCAGCCGGATCCTGCGCAAATGCGGGAGCGGGCTGCTGCGTCAGGATTGTGGCATAGGCGGCACCTGCAATCAGTGCGAGCTTAAGGGCCGGGATGCCGGCAGACTGAGTGAACTTGCGAAACATGCGACTACTTTCAAACTGAAGTAAGGGGCAAATATTCCGCTGGGAACCGCTCCGGTTACGTCGCGCCCCCTCAGCGCACGGTAACCCGGATCAAGGTGGTAACCGCACAAAACGGTTACAAGACCAGCAGCGAAAGATTCATCAACGCTGCACTTTTACGTGTTTGCGTTGCACAAATCAATCCGTCGCCGTTATAGGATGAATGAGTTTTAGTTATGATTTACATTAGAAAAATTTCAAAAACGCGCAGCTAAAGAGCTGCGCGTTCTCTTTGAGCGAGCAACGGGCGATTATTATTTCAAAGCGGCGTCGGTAATCTCGGTCGTATAGGCGCCTTCCGGCTTCTTGGCGATGATCTTCTGGTCGAGCAGCGCCTTCACCGTACGGTCGTAGGTCGCGGTGTCGAGCTTGCCGGTGCCGGTGCCGATCAGCTTGGCCACTTCGCCCATCATGCGCTTCTGGTGGTTTTCGTCCTGGCCGCCATTGTCCATGACTATCCCGGCCGCTTCCGCCGGGTTGGCGATGGCGTATTTCCAGCCCTTCATCGAAGCGCGGACGAACTTCACCATGGTCTCCTTGAACTTCGGGTCCTTGAGCTTGGTGTCCATCACGTAAAGGCCGTCCTCGAGCAGGTCGTTGCCCATGGCGGAGAAATTGAAGACGGTGAGCTGGTCCGGCTTGAAGCCGGCATCGATCGCCTGCCAGTATTCGTTATAGGTCATGACCGAGATGCAGTCCGCCTGCTTCTGAATGAGCGGCTGCACGTCAAAACTCTGCTTCAGCACGGTGACGCCGTCCTTGCCGCCGTCGGTCTTCAAGCCGAGCTTGTTCATCCAGGCGAAAAACGGATATTCGTTGCCGAAGAACCAGACGCCGAGCGTGTGGCCCTTGAAATCGGCTTCGGTCTTTACCGGGCCGTCCTTGGGGCAGATCATCTGCAGGCCGGATTTCTGGTAGGGCTGGGCGATGTTGATCAGCGGCACGCCCTTTTCGCGGGCGACCAGCGCGCCGCCCATCCAGTCGACGATGACGTCGGCGCCGCCGCCGGCGATCACCTGTTCGGGCGCGATGTCCGGGCCGCCCGGCTTGATCGTGACGTCGAGGCCTTCTTCCTTGTAGAAGCCCTTGTCCTTGGCGACGAAGTAGCCGCCGAACTGGCCCTGCGCCACCCATTTGAGCTGCAGGGTCACCTTGTCGGCGGCGAGAGCCGCCTGGGCTGCGGCAAGCGACATGGTCCCTGCCATCAGTGCAACGAGAATTTTTCTCATGTTTTTTATCCTTCCCTCTGAGGTTTGCCGGGTCCGCCGAAACGGGCCGGATTTCAGCGCCTAACCACCGCGGTTAGACGGATGCCAGAACGTCGTCGCTCTTTCGCCAAGCGCCACGACACCATAAAAAACCGAACCGATGAGCGCTGCAACAGCGATTTCGGCCCAGACCATGTCGACATTCATGCGGCCGATCTCGGTCGAGATGCGGAACCCCATGCCGACGATCGGCGTGCCGAAGAACTCGGCGACGATCGCACCGATCAGCGCCAGCGTCGAGTTGATCTTCAGCGCGTTGAAGATGAAGGGCATGGCGGCCGGCAGCCGCAGTTTTACCAGCGTCTGCCAGTAGTCGGAGGCATAGGAGCGCATCAGGTCGCGCTCCATGGCGCCGGAGGCTGCGAGCCCCGCCACCGTGTTCACCAGCATCGGGAAGAAAGTCATGATGATCACGACGGCCGCCTTGGACTGCCAGTCGAAGCCGAACCACATGACCATGATCGGCGCGACGCCGATGATCGGCAGCGCCGAGACCATGTTGCCGATCGGTAAGAGCCC
>Ga0055531_10001338_pt1 | contig 18408 bp, 18 predicted proteins | sample AraplaCvi_mCL_r2_FD_55008 | JGI IMG/M metagenome (GOLD analysis project Ga0055531, IMG submission 55008) | Arabidopsis root microbial communities from North Carolina, USA - plate scrape MF_Cvi_mCL_r2 | ecosystem: Host-associated > Plants > Roots > Endosphere | place: USA: North Carolina...
TCCCTCAATGTAGAGAAGGGTCACTTCGCCGAGCGCTTCAACGATCGAAATCTGTCCCTCGAAGAGATAATCAGGCCCGGTCGCGATCGACAGATCTTCCGGTCGCACGCCGAAACTGGCTGGCCTGCCCTTTTCGGAGGCCGCGGTCGGCACCGGCATCGGCACCGATTTTCCGCCCTTCAGCGCCACCGTGGTCGTCTCGCCGGTCTCCGTCACGGTGGCCGGGATGATGTTCATCGCAGGCGAGCCGATGAAACGGGCGACGAACAGGTTATGCGGGCGCTCGTAGAGTTCGAGCGGAGCGCCGACCTGCTCGATACGGCCGGCGGAAAGCACCACGATGCGGTCGGCAAGCGTCATCGCCTCCACCTGATCGTGGGTGACGTAGATCATCGTCGTATCCGGCATCTGGTCCTTGAGCTTGGCGATCTCGATGCGGGTCGCGACACGCAGCGCCGCGTCGAGGTTGGAAAGCGGCTCGTCGAACAGGAAGACCTTCGGATTGCGGCAGATGGCNCGGCCGATGGCGACGCGCTGGCGCTGGCCGCCGGANAGCGCCTTGGGCAGGCGGTCGAGATAGGGGGTGAGCTGGAGGATATCGGCCGCCGCACGCACCCGGCGATCGATCTCGTCGCGGCTTTCCTTGGCGATCCGCATGCCGAAGGCCATGTTGTCGTAGACCGTCATATGCGGGTAGAGCGCGTAGGACTGGAAGACCATGGCAATGCCGCGCCGCGACGGCGGCACGTCGTTGACGAGCTGGCGATCGATGAACATCTCGCCGCCGGTGATGCTTTCAAGGCCGGAGATCATCCGCAGGAGCGTGGACTTGCCGCAGCCGGACGGCCCGACGAAGACCACGAACTCGCCCTGTGCTATGTCCAGGTCGATGCCGTGCAGCACCTTTATCTGGCCATAGGCCTTGCGGATATCCTTCAGAACGACGCCAGCCATGATTCCTCCCCTTTATCGTTATGCGTGATGGGCGAAGAACGCCCCCCAGGCCGGTAGTTCCACTCTCCTGCCTTCCAGCCCGCTTTCGAAACCATGGCCGGTCAGCACTTCCCAATCGCCTGCCGGCAGTTCGGCTGCCGTTTCCGTCGCGCTCATGTTGAACAGGCAGAGCACCGTCTCGTTGCCGTATTGGCGCTTGTAACCGAGCACCGTGCCGTCCTCGGCCAGGAACTCGATATCGCCCTTGGCAAAGGCCGGATGCTGCTTGCGGAAAGCGAGGAAGCGGCGGTACTGCTCCAGCACCGAGGCCGGGTCGCCGTATTGGGCGCCAACGGCCCGAAGCTGATGCTCGACCGGTATCGGCAGCCAGGTCTTTTCCGCGGTGGAGAAGCCGGCCTGCAGCGCCTGGCTGTCCCAGACCATCGGCGTGCGGCAACCGTCGCGGCCCTTGAATTCCGGCCAGAACTGGATGCCGTAGGGATCCTGAAGGTCGGCATAGGCGATGTCGGCTTCGGTGAGGCCCAGTTCCTCGCCCTGATAGATGCAGACCGAACCGCGCTGCGACATCAGGATGGCCGATGCCATCTTGGCGTAACTGTCGCGGTCGAGGACGTCGTGGCCCCAGCGGCTGACATGGCGCACCACGTCGTGGTTCGAGAAGGCCCAGCAGGCCCAGCCGTCCGGTGCCGCGACCGAAAATGCCTTCTGCACCTCGGATACGCGTGCCGGCGTCAGCGGGTCGGGCGCCAGGAATTCGAATGCGTAGCACATCTGCATCTTGTCGTTGCCGGACGTGTATTCCCCGACGATTTCGAGGCCGCGCTGGCTGTCGCCCACTTCGCCGACGGCGGCGATCGCCGGAAACTCGTCGAGCACGGCGCGGAAACGCCGCAGGAATTCCAGGTTCTCCGGCCGGTTCTTGTCGTAGAGATGTTCCTGGAAATTATAGGGGTTCACGGCCGGCGCGGTGGAGGCGTTGCGGCGCGACGGATCGAGCGCCGGGTTGTCGCGCAGGTCCTTGTCGTGGAAATAGAANTTGATCGTGTCGAGGCGGAAACCATCGACGCCGCGCTTCAGCCAGAAACGGGTCATGTCGAGCAGCGCGTCCTGGACCTCCGCATTGTGCAGGTTGAGGTCCGGCTGCGAGGTCAGGAAGTTGTGCATGTAATATTGCATGCGGGTCGGGTCCCACGCCCAAGCGGACCCGCCGAAGATCGACAGCCAGTTGTTGGGCGGCGTGCCGTCCGGCTTGGCGTCGGCCCANACATACCAGTCGGCCTTGGGGTTGAAGCGGCTGGAGCGGCTTTCGATGAACCACGCATGCTGGTCGGAACTGTGCGACATGACGAGGTCGATCATCACCTTNATGCCGAGCCGGTGCGCCTCGGAAATCAGCCCGTCGAAATCCGACAGCGAGCCGAACATCGGATCGACATCCGTGTAGTTGGAGACGTCGTAGCCGAAATCCCGCATCGGCGACGGGAAGAATGGCGAGATCCANATGGCGTCGGCGCCGAGCGCCGCCACATGCGGCAGGCGGGCGGTGATACCCTTCAGATCGCCGATGCCGTCGCCGTTCGAGTCCTGATAGGAGCGCGGGTAAATCTGATAAATGACCGCCCCACGCCACCAGTCCTTGTCCGGTGCTGCGGGGGCTTCTGCTGAAACGCTCATTCAAAATCCTATAGAGGTCTGTGTTGATCTGCCGCGCTCGTCAGCCGCCCTTGACGGAGCCGGCGAGCAGGCCGCGAACCAAATACCGTTGCAGCGCGAAAAAGACGATAATCGGGACGACGATTGTTATGAAGGCCGAAGCCGTGAGGATTTCCCACTTTCCACCCATGGACCCCAGAAGCGCGTTCAGGGCGCCGGTGAGGACCAGTTGATCCTTGCCGGTGCCGAGGAAGACCATGGCGACCAGAAGGTCGTTCCATGTCCAGAGGAACTGGAAGATCGAGAAGGAGGCGAGCGCCGGGAAGGACAGCGGCAGGATGATCTTGACGAAGATCTCGAAATCGCTGGCGCCGTCGACGCGGGCGGATTCGATGATTTCCCTCGGCAGGCCGGCAATGTANTTGCGCAGGAGATAGATCGCGAGCGGCATGCCAAAGGCGGAATGGGCAAGCCAGATGCCCGCATAACTGCGAGACGGCACGCCGAAAAAATTGCCGATCTCGTTATACATCTTCAGCAGCGGAATGAGCGACATCTGCAGGGGAACGACGATCAGCCCGACCACCAGCGCGATGATCAGGGCCCGCCCGGGAAACTCCATCCAGGAGAGAGCATAGGCTGCGAAGGCGGCGATCAGGATCGGGATGATCGTTGCGGGAACCGCGACCGTCAGCGAATTGACGAAGGACTGGCCGATGCCTTGAGAGGTCAGGACGGTGCGGTAGTTTTCGGTGGTGAAGGATGGCGGCGTGGCGACCGAGAGATAAACGCGCTTGCCGCGCCCCTCGAACGGCGCATTCTTGGAATAGGTATAGCTGCCGTCCTCATTGATGGTCAGCGTCTCGCCGTCGCCGAGATCGGCNGCCTTGCCCACCGCAAATTCCGTAGGCGCGGCAACGCGGGTCCCGAAGGCGCGTACAGCGCCGCCTTTCCCTCCTTCGAAAACCGAGCCCGTAATGACATAGGTCGCGCCGTTCTGCTTGGCGGTCGAGGGATCGCCGAGCCGGGCGGCGCTCGTTTCAGCAGCACCCGTGAAGGCCGTCCACCAGCCCGATGCGGCAATCTGGCCCGCGTCGCGGAAGGACGTGACGAGGATGCCGAGCGTCGGGATGAGCCAGATGATGCAGATGACGAGGACCGAGAGGTGGACGACAAGGCGCGGAAGGCCGACACGGCGGAGGCTTGCTACTGCGCTCATCTCAATGGCCTCCCATTTCCTTGTTCGCCTGGCGGATATTCCAGATCATGATCGGCGTGACGGCTGCCATGATGACGAGCGCGATCACCGCGCTTCGGCCGCTGTCGCCCCCGCCGCGGAACATCCAGTCGAACATCAGGTTTGCGAGAACCATGGTGTTCCATTGGCCGTTGGTCATGGTCAGCACGATATCGAAGACCTTGAGCACGAGAATGGTGATCGTCGTCCAGACGACGGCGATCGTGCCCCATATCTGCGGCACCATGATCTTCCAGAAGATCTGCCAGCCATTGGCGCCGTCGATCACCGCCGCCTCGATCGTCTCCTCGGGGATGCCGCGAAGCGCCGCCGAAAGGATGACCATGGCGAAGCCCGTCTGGATCCAGATGAGGATGACCATCAGGAAGAAGTTGTTCCAGAAGGGCAGCGAAATCCAGACCTGAGGATTGCCTCCGATGGCCTGCACGACCGCGTTGAGGAGACCGATCTGCGTTTCGGTGCCACCACGATATTCGTAAATGAACTTCCAGATGACCGAGGCGCCGACGAAGGAAATCGCCATCGGCATGAAGATCAGGCTTTTGGCGAGATTGCCCCACCAGATGCGGTCGGTCAGCACGGCGATGACGAGGCCGAAGAAGGTGCAGGCCGCCGGCACGACCGCGAGCCAGAGGATGTTGTTGAAGATGGACTGCCGGAACTGCGCGTCCTGGATGGCCCAGCGATAGTTGGCAAGGCCGACGAAGTCGCCGCCCGACCGGTCGTAGAAGGAGAGGATGAAGGTCGCGACGACCGGATAAACGAGATAGACGACCAGCAGGATGAGCGCCGGGCCGAGAAACAACCAGGGGCGCACTGTGGCGCGGCGGTTGAGATTGACGGAGGCCGCGCGGACATTGTCCACCGGCACGGGAAAGACGGCTTGCAGGATCTTGTCGGAGAGCCAGTAATACAGAGCACAGACGAAAACGCCGGCGATCACCACGCCGACGGCTGAAACGATCTGCGATATCATGCCTCTCCCCTTTTCACCGTTTTATGCGTAGCTTCTGATCGTGCCGCGCCGGTCTCCGGCGCGGTCGCAGTTCGACTATCTGTGGGGAGGCTTATTTCAAACCGTCCCAGGCCTTCTGAATGTCCGTCGCGACGGTCTTTGCGTCCTTGCCGCCGACATAGTCCACCATGCCGGTCCAGAAGGCACCCGCGCCGATCTTGCCAGGCATCAAGTCCGACGCATCGAAGCGGAAGGTCGTGGCCGTGGTCAGGGCCTGGCCCTGTTTCTTCAAGACTTCGTTGGCATAGGCATTGGGATTGGCGCCCTTGAACGGCGTCAGGAACGACGACTGCGCCATCCACACCTCGTGGGCGATCGGCGTCTTCAGGAATTCGATGAAGGCCTTGGCGGCCGGCGAATCCTTGGTGATGGCAAACATCGTGCCGGCGCCGAGGACCGGCGTTCCGAGTTCCGGTTTCGAGGCATAGGTGGGCAGGTAGAAGAAGTCGGCATCGGTGCCGAGTTTCGTGCCCGGCGGGAAGAAGGACGGCACGAAGGATGCCTGGTGATGCAGGTAACATTTCGGCGGAATGCCGAAGAGGCCCTTCGGGCTGTCGCGGAAGTCGGTGGAGGCAACGGCCGCGACGCCACCGCTGACATATTTGGGATTCTTGGCGAACTTGCCGAATTCCTCGATAGCACCGACAACCGCCGGATCGTTGAACTTGACCTCGTTGCTCACCCACTTGTCGTAGACCTCCGGCTTCTGGGTGCGCAGCATCATATCCTCGACCCAGTCGGTCGCCGGCCAGCCCGTCGCGCCGCCGGAGCCGAGACCGATGCACCACGGAACGCCGCCGTCCTTGACGATCTGATCGCTGAGCTTGATCAGGTCCTCCATGGTCTTCGGAACCTTGTAACCCGCTTCCTCGAAGTTCTCGGGCACATACCAGACCATGGATTTGAAATCGGCCTTGAAGGGGAAGCCGAAATAACCCTGCTTGCCGTCCTTGCCCTTGTAGGTGCCGTAACGGAGCCAGTCTTCGCCCGAGCCGTAATTGGTCTTGACCCAGTCGGAATTCTCCTGGCCGAGCGGCGTCAGGAAACCCTTGGCGGCGAGATCGGCCAGAAGCCCGGGCTGCGGAATGATGGCGATGTTCGGCGGCGAGCCCGCCTGGGTGTCGATGACGATCTGCTGTTCGTAGTTTTCCGAGGAGGAATAGCGGCCGTTGATGCCGGTCGCCGCATTGAAATAAGCCAGAACGCTGTTGAAGAGCACCTCGTCTTCGCCGCGCCAGGGGCCGAACAGCGTCAGGTTCTGCCCCTTGAGATCGGCATGGGCAGCCTTGAAGTCCTCGTAGCTCTTCCAGTTGAATTTCGAATCCTGGCCGGGCGCGAATTTAAGCTCCTGCGCGACTGCGCCACCGGCTACGAGCGCTGCCAGCGCCGTACCGATCCAAAATGATGCCTTCATGAAATAATCCTCCCGTTGTCCCGACTTTGCTACCTTGCCGGGAGTTCACAACATGGGAGAGATTTAACGCTCTCGCGGAGGAGTCAACCCCTCCGCAAGCGACTTGGAACAAATGAAAAAATCCGTCCCCGCAAGCTTAGAATCGGGGTGCGGTTTTGCCCGCCCTGCGATAGGCCGCAATCACGGTGTTGGCCATCAGCATGGCGATGGTCATCGGGCCGACGCCGCCCGGAACCGGGGTGATGGCGCCGGCGACTTCGGCAGCTTCCGCATAGGCCACGTCGCCGACCAGCCGCGTCTTGCCCTCGCCTTTATCGGGAGCAGCCACGCGGTTGATGCCGACGTCGATCACGGTCGCGCCCGGCTTGACCCAGTCGGCCTTGACCATCTGCGGACGGCCGACGGCGGCAACCAGGATATCGGCATTGCTGCAGACGGATGCGAGGTCCTTCGTCTTCGAATGCGCCATGGTAACCGTCGCATTGGCCGCCAGAAGCAGCAGGCCCATCGGCTTGCCGAACAGGTTGGAGCGGCCGATGACGACGGCGTTGAGGCCGGAAAGGTCACGGCCATGTATACGGTTCACCAGCAGCATGGCGCCGGCCGGCGTGCAGGAAATCAGGCCCGTCTCCAGGTCGCCGGTGGCGATCTTGCCGGCATTGACGACATGCAGGCCGTCGACGTCCTTTTCGGGGGAGACCGACAGGATGACCGGTTCGGCATTCAGGTGCTTGGGCAGCGGAAGCTGCACGAGGATGCCGTGGATGGACGGATCGGCGTTGAGCTCGGCCACCAGTTGTTCCAGCTTTTCCTGGCTGGTGTCTTCAGGCAGGCTGTGCTGGATGGAGTTGAAGCCGCACTGCTTGGCCATCTTGCTCTTGGAGTTGACATAGGCGTGGCTGGCCGGATCGTCGCCGACGATGACCACGGCAAGGCCCGGCTTCACGCCGGCTTCCTTCTCGAGCGAAGCCGAGGCCTCCGTCACGGCGGCGATTACGGACGCTGCCGCCTCTTTCCCATCGATCACCACAGCCATGCGTACCTCCCGCTTGAAACCGTCACCAATGTATACATGGAGCATATTTGAACTTGCCCGCCAACGCCCTATGCTGGTCGCAGATGGCAAATGCAAGCGGATTCGATGTCGCAGGCTGTTATCCTCGGGAGGCGTTCCGGCGAGCCGAATACACCTGAACCCGCTCACGCAGCTCGGCCATGTCGCGGCGAAGCTCGCGAAGGTCCTCGGCCTTGCGGATTTCTTCCGGCGATGGAACCGGACGGCGAGGCGCGCCGTAAGAAGGCGCATAGGCTGGCATTTCGGCGAGACGGCCGGCCATGACGGCCGCGACGAGCGGAGGGATTTCAACCTCCTGCGCCGGACGGCGATTGGCCATCAGCACTTCGCGGATGTGATCGGCAAGCGGACGATCATTCGCCGGGGCCGGATGGCGCTGACGAAGGGGCTGTGGCGGCTCGTAGACGGGCTGGTCGTAGATGTCTCGATCATCCTCGCCATAAAAATCCTGCTCGTCCAGATGCTCCGCCAGCAAGTCGCGATCGACAATCTGCGCAGCTTCGTCGGAAAAATCCGGCGCATGCGCATTGACCGCGGAGATTTCCGGCCGGCGGCGGGTCAGGAAGGAAAGTGCTACGCCAAGGGAAAATCCGAACAGGGCTCCGATGCCCGAAACTTCGACGAACGAGGGACCAATCGCTGCCGCCGCCGCCGGCGCGGCCGGAACCAGAACGGTCACCTTGGCGGGCGATGCCTTGGCTTCGGAGCCATTGAGCGCGTCGAGGTAGTTGCGCTGTGCCTCATCGACCGCAGCCTCAAGAGCTTTCAGCCGGGCGGCGGAATCGGCAATTTCCTTGTCATCAGGCTTTTTCGCCTGCTTCGCCCTGAGATCGGCCAGGTGTTTTGCGGCTGCCGCCTCCTGCTGGCGAAGCGAGGCGCCAAGCTGTTTCAGCGCGTCCTGGATGTCGTTCTTAACGTCCGCCAGCGCCGCCTGCGCGGCGGCCAATCGCGGGTGACGTGGTCCGAGATCGCTCGAAAGCTGATCGACGGCAAGCTTCGCCTCGACATGCCGCTGCCGCTGGTAATCGAGGCCGGTATATTCGAGACTGTCCGGCAGGGGCTTGTTCAGCACATCCGAAAGCTTCATGGCAGATGCCTCAGCCGCTTTCCGCTTCAGCTCGCCGAGCTGCGCCGCAGCCTCGTTTATCTCGGCCGTGAGTTGCTGCCCGTCGTCCCCCGCCCGGCGGAGTTCGGCGAGCTTATGCTCGTCGGTCTCCGCCACGAAGCCGGAAAGGGCGGCTTGCGCATGTTCGAGCGTCTGGCGCAGCTTCTCCACCACAGGTGCNGANGATTTCGTGCCGGAGAAGGCGATCTCGCTGTGGAACGTGTCGCCGAGCATGTTGGCAATGCGGGCGGCCTCATCCGGCTGCCGTGCAATGACGGAGATCGCAAGCTGGCCGGTTCGGCGATCGTAGCTGGTGGCAATTGCCTTGGAAAGCTCTTCGCGAAGCCGGTTCTCGGCTTCCGTCACGGTCATCGCCTCGCCCGAAACGATGTCGGAGACAATCCTGACGACACTCGGCCGGTCAACGGAAAACTCGCTGTCNCGGCCGAGATTGAGCGCATGGACGACATTGTCGAGGCTGGTCTTCGAGCGCAGCGCGGCAACCGCCGTGTTGATCGCGCCCTCACCGGCGGCTTCGATCTTCAGCCGGGTCTCGGCGCTGAATTGATGCGGCGCCGTCTCGACAAACAGCAGCGGTAAAACGGCCCCGATCACCGTAAGGGCGCCGACCTTGAACATCGCGGACCGCAATCCGGCGAACGCGAAACCGTGACCGGCGAGCGGTGCTGCCGGTTCGAGGTTTCGATCGTCTTCGATTTTCACCGACTGATACATGGGATGACCACGCTAATCTGGCGCTGCCGGCATCCCGCGGGCAGCCCTCTGATTAATGCAGTCTAAAATTTCATGGCAAAGAAAGGGTTAACTCGTCAGGCGAAAGACGGCTGCGGCTGCGAGGTTGCCGCGGTGGGCACCGCCGTCCTGCCCTGGATGAAGGCGGAAAGCCCGGATCCGGCCATAACCACCAGTCCGGTGCGCACCGAAGCGAGCCGACGCTCGATCCGACGTTCCTGGGCAATGCTTGCCGCATCGACAATGATGAGGTCGAAACGCCGCGAGATTTCCTGGTCCGGCGCGATCACCACCACCTGATGCCAGGGCGCGTGTCGGGCGAAATGCTCGCGGAGCGCTTCGGCGCGTCCGCCATCTTCGCCGGCTATGCCGATGCGGTGGCTCTTTTCCAGAAAGCTCAGCAGCGCCGGCACGAAGGTTTTNGCGGAGAAGCACACCGGTGCCNGTTTTTCACCGCGCACCTTGCTGAGGACGCGAAACGCGCGACCGCCTCCGGGCAGAAGCATCCTGCGGCCCAACTGGCTGCGATAGGCCGGATCGACCATCTGGCGGAACGCCGTCCGCTCGTCCAGGAAGCCGAGCGTCGTGCGGTTGCCGCGCAAAGCGACCAAGCTTTCCACGAGGCCGAGCGCGGCATTCCATCCGAGATCGCAGACGCGCTGCCCGAANAGGGTTCGGGGTGATACGGATGCCAGGAAGTCTCCGGATGCGTTCATCGATGCGCTCCAAGGGGCCTTGAGACCAATTCTCCCCAAGGTTTAGCAGCGCGCTCTGAAATCGCCTTTAAATCGATCGGTAAAATGCGAGCGATCCCGGTATTTCCGGGGCTTTCGCAACAAAAAAGCCGGCCATCAAGGCCGGCCGGTTTTCATGATTTGAGGCCACGATGCGGGTCAGTGACCCGCAGGGGCCGCTTTCGGATCCTCGATCTTCACGCCCTCGACGATCTTCTTGCCGGGATTCGGGTTCTTGTTGCCGCGCGAGGCATTGTTGCGGATGTCTTCCTTGGAGAGGTAGTCGAGCTGCTCGACCAGAACCTCCGCCACCAGCCCGTCGCCGAGCTTCTTGTTGAAGTCATCCTTGATGCTCGTGCGGAACTTCTCGATATCGAAGGCGCCCGGCTTGCTGAGATCGACCATCCGGTTGCCGATCAGCAGCGTGAAAAGCTCGTCGGTCGTCAGTTCCGTGATCGGGAGCTTGGTATTCTTGATCTTTTCCTTGTCCATCATGAATGAGACGCGACTCAGGAAATAACCGGTAATGGCGCCGTCCGCGATCATCGGAATGGTGATCGATTCCCCGCGCACCAGTTCGAGAAGCTCCTTCCGTCTGGCCGCTTCATCGACCGGCGCGGGTGCGGCGGACATCTGTACGGCGAAATACACCGCCCCCAACGTGACGANGCAGACCCATAGACCTGTGAGAAGGAGCTTGACCATCAGGCCTCGCCGTAGGTGAACTGTTCCTGGGTATAGGTGCCGTCGTCATCGGCGTCGCGGGCGGCGTTCTTCAGGAGATCGGCGACGGCACGGACGGCGTGGAGGTGAGCCTCGACGCGACGGGCGTTGAGGGCCAGCTTGCCCTTCAGACCGTGCATCTGATCGATATGGCCGGTGGCAAGCTGCTTCGGATCGGTACCGCGGAACAGCATGGTCAATTCATAGAGGCAGCGGCTCTTATGTGCGTTCGACACTTTCAGGTCGAACTCCGGATCGCGGCCGATCCGCTGATTTTCGTTGTCGATTATCATCTCCAGCCGGCCAAGCACGGTCTTGATGCGATAATCATTCGAAACAACTTCCATATTTTCTGCCCCAGTCTGATACATGTCAGGCCTCACTCTTCTTGCCGACGCCGAGAACCTGTCGCTCGAAATCGGTCACCATGCTCATTGCCCGGCTACGGTCGGTCTCGTTGGTGGTCGGATTGACCGTGGCCTGACGCTCCGCACGGGCAAGCGCCTGCGAATACATCTGCTCCGCAATGCCGACGCCGCCCTTCTTCGACATCTCGTCGGCGATCTTTTCGGCCATCATGCTCTTCCAGAATTCACCGGCGGAGCCCTTGCCGTAGACGTCTTCAGTCTCCTTCGGCAGCATCGAATTCACGAAGGTCGAAAGCACGGAGGCTTCGAACTTGCGGTATTCTTCCGGCATCTCGGCGACCTTCTTCGGCGCCTTGGCATGGTCGAGACCCGCCGAAGTGCCGGGCGTGTCGATGATTTTCATGGCGGCACCAAAACCCTTGCCGTTTTCGGCAAGGCTGGTCGCGGCAAAGGCCGCCTTGTTCGCCTTCAGCTTGGCCTGCGCTTCCTGAACGGCAGTCGGGTCCGCAGCGCGGACGACGTCCATGACCAGATCGCTCGGAGGTGAAATCGCCACGTCAGCTCCTTTCATGACTGCTGCGAACCGCATCCTTGAAGGTGCAAGAGCGCAGCATCAGTTTGAAATGGCACATGATCCCGTCCGACCTCGATTCGAGACGGCGATCACTGCAATGACGAGACTATGACGTTCGAAGCTTGCTGGAGGCTGGCCAGTCTATCTGATCTGTTCGAGAGCGAGCGTGATATCGATGAGCTCATAGATCGAGTCGTCGGCCGCTTCGCGGTCCTCGTGATCTCGCGCATCCTTCATGTTCTCTTCCAGGCGATCGGCCTTGGTGCGTTCCTTGAGGACCTTCATTTCCTGGATCTGCTGAACGCCGGCCAGCTGGCGTTCCTTCGTCGTCAGACGACCGAAACGTTCTGAATAATGCTGCGAAAACTGCCGGTGGATCGGGTTCATGGAGCCGATCGCATCGATGACCTCTTCCATCGACTGGTTGACCTCGGCGCGATAGCGGGTGGTGGCCGCAAGCTCGTGTTCGGCCATCGACTCGAGATGCCGCTGGACCGCCACGAGACGCTTNAGCTTGTCCGAGCGCTTGACGGGACCTGCCATGGTCACCTCCTAGAAGGATCTGAAGATNGGCGCGAAACCATCCGCATACTGGCGGATGAAGGCGGCGATCGACAGATAAAGAAGGAAAAGCCCCCCCATCAGCAGGAAGGGCGTCGAGATGAAGAAGATCGGAACCTGCGGCGCCATCTTGTTGATGAGACCGATCGCCACGTTGAACATCAGGCCGAAGATCAGGAACGGACTTGCCAGGCGCAGCATGATGAGGGTCGATGCCCGCAGCGTATCCGTCAGCGTGATGAGGATCTTCTGCGGATCGATCACTGCGCCGACCGGCGTTGCAGCGTAGGAATCGACCAGCGCGCGAAACACGACGTGGTGGAAGTCCATCATGAACAGCAGCAAAAGGCCGCTCAGCGTCAACAGGATGGTCAGCTGGTTTTCCTGGGAGTCTTCGAAAATGTCGTGGCCGCCTGGCGCCGTGAACCCGATGGACATGGTCAGGACCGTGCCGGCGAACTGCATCCCGAGCGTATAGAGCCGGGCGATCAGGCCATAGACCGCACCGATCAGGGCTTCGGTGAAAATCAGGCCGAGATAGGTTGCGGTCGGCGCCGAGGCTTTCGGATAAATCTGATCCCAGAGAACCGGCAGCACCGCCATGGATATGGCGACCGCCACAAACAGCCGTATCTGAGCCGACACACGGCTGCTTCCCAGGCCCGGCAGAACCATCACGCAAGTGCCCATGCGGCAGAACGCAAGGAAAAGTGCGAGAATGGTCCCCTGCGGGTCGGTAATCATGCGAGAATCGTCCTTTGCGGACAGCCTATCACGAAATGGCGCCGAGTATTTTGATTTCGAGACCCTTGGCGAGTTCTACATGGGAAAGAACCGGCAGGGTCGCGAACAGCCGCTCGATGATCATGCGCACGTAGGAACGCGTTTCCGGCGAGGTGACGAGCACGAACGGCAGGCCACGGTCCATGAATTCGCGGATGACCTTGGTCGCCTGCTCGCTGAACTCTTCGAGCGTGCGCGGATCGATGTCGAATTCGATGACCTCGCCCTTGCCGTCGCGCTTGAGCGCCTGATGGAACAGCATGTCCCATTTGTTGCCGAGGCGAAGCACGCGCAGCACGCCGTTGTCGGCGAGATCGCCGCACAGCTGCTGCGACATGCGCACGCGCACATGCTCGACGATCTGCTCCGTCTTGCGGACATGCGGGGCCAGCTCGGCCACCGCTTCCAGGATGAGGTGCAGGTTGCGGATCGAGACACGCTCGGCAAGCAGGAGCTTCAGCACCGCCTGCAGGCCGGAATAGGACATATGCGACGAGCAGATCTCATCGGCGAGCTTCTTGTATTCCGGATCGAGACGCTCGATCAGAATCTTGACGTCCTTATAGGACAGAAGCTGCGGCAGGTTGTTGCGGATGACTTCCGACAAGTGGGTCAGCACGACCGAGACGTTGTCGATCGGGTGGAAGCCTTCGCGCTTCAAGTCTTCGGCGAAGGTTTCGAGGATCGACACCGCCGGCATGCCGAAAGCGGGTTCGCGGATTTCGTCGCCCGGAATGCTCGGCTTGCGGCCGGATCCCGTCACCACGAGAACATCGCCGACGCGCAACGCGTTGGAGGCGATCGTCGTGCCGTGGATACGGATCTGATAGGACTTTTCCTGGATCGAGATATCGTCGGTGACCTTGATCTCCGGCACCACGAACCCGTATTGCGTGGCGAACTTCTTGCGCATCTTGCCGACGCGGAAGGCCAGTTCCTGGTGGGCGCCAAGCAGCCTGGTGGAGACCTGCTTGCCGAGCGCCAGCTCGATTTCGGAGGTCTTGAGGACCGACTTGACCGAGTCCTTTTCCGCTTCCTTGGTCTGGACGACCTTCTGCTCCTCGTCTTCGCGACGAGCCTTGTTCTCCGCCTCGATGCGGCGCGGAACGAGCCAGGCGCCGAAGCCCATCAGGCCGCCGAGTGCCATGAAGGGCAGGAAAGGCAGACCGGGGATGATCGCCAGAAGGGCCATCAGACCGGCCGACATCGAAAGGGCGCGCGGATAGCCGCTCAGCTGATCGACGACGGCCTTGTCGGTGGAGCCGGAGGTGCCGCCGCGGGTGACCAGGAGGCCGGCGGCGAGCGAAACGATGAGCGCCGGGATCTGCGTGACGATACCGTCACCGACCGACAGCTTGACGAACACATCGGCCGCCTCGCCGATCGGCATGCTATGGCGGAAATAGCCGATGATGATGCCGCCGAAAATGTTGATGGCGGTGATGATAAGGCCGGCGATCGCATCGCCGCGCACGAATTTCGACGCACCGTCCATGGCCCCGAAGAAGGAGCTTTCTTCTTCCAGCTCGGAGCGGCGGCGCTGTGCCTCCTTCTCGTCGATGATGCCGGCCGAGAGGTCCGCATCGATCGACATCTGCTTGCCGGGGATGGCATCGAGAGTGAAGCGGGCGCCGACTTCCGCGATACGGGTGGCGCCCTTGGTGATGACGATGAAGTTCACCGTGACGAGGATCATGAAGACGATCACACCGATCACGAAATCGCCGGACATGACGAGGCCGGAGAAGCCCTGAATCACGTTACCGGCTGCGCCATGGCCCTCGTTGCCGTGCGACAGGATCACGCGCGTCGTCGCGATGTTGAGCGACAGTCGCACCATGGTGGCGATCAGCAGAATGGTCGGGAAGGACGAGAAGTCCAGCGGCCTCTGGATCCACAGTGCCACCATCAGGATCAGCACCGAGAACGCGATCGAGAAGGCAAGGCCAAGGTCGATCAGGAATGGCGGGATCGGCAGGAAGAGGATGCAGAGGATGGCGACGATGCCGCCCGCAAATCCGAGATCGCGACCGCTCGGAGCTACTTTCGGAATGGATAGTGAAGGTGGTTGCGCCATGACTTTCCCGTCTCTTCATGAGATGGCGGCAGGAAGTACTCCTGCCAGTTCATGTCCTGCCTATAGGGCGAAGCTTGCGCGAAGGTGGGGGAACGAAAAAGAACAGGCGGGCAGCAACCGGGTCAGAACCCCGATTGCACCCGCGAGAATACCAGATTGGCAAAAAGATTGATCTGTCCGCCGATAAACGGCGCGGTAATGCCGATCGTGATCATGATGGCGACGATCTTCGGCACGAAAGTCAGCGTCATCTCCTGGATCTGCGTCAGAGCCTGGAGAAAGGCGATAACGACACCCACGACCATCGCCACAAGGACCGCGGGTCCGGAGGCGATCAGGATCGTCCAGATCGCCGCCTGCATGATATCGAGAGCGTCGGCTTCATTCATTGCGCCGGTTCCGTGTATTTCAAGGTTTCGGCATCATGCCGAGTCGTCNTCGCCTGCAGTGNTTGCCGGAGCCTGATTCGAAAGGATGATACCCGGCTGGATGAGAACCTTATCACCCTTATCGGTGATCGCCACCAGACCGTCGGAATAGATTTCCACCTGTTTGATGAGGCCAGTGGTCTTGTCGTCGGCGCTNGTGATGTACTTGCCGACCATATCGGCGGCCTGCGAGAACGAGGTCGCCTGGATGAGCGACTGCAGGTTCGAGTTCATCTTCACCGACTGTTCGACCTGAGAGAAGGTCGCAAGCTGGGAAATCTGCTGGCTCGCATCCATCGGATCGGTCGGGTCCTGGTACTTCATCTGGGCGATGAGGAGCTGCAGGAAGTTGTCGTAATTCAGTCCTGCGGCCTTCGCGTCGCCCGATGCCGCCTTGCCGTTGCCGGCTGCGTAGGGGTTTTTGGTATTGATCGAGTCTACCGCCACGGTGCGATCTCCTTGCGAATCCGCTCGACGGTTGCCGGCGCGATTTCCCGATTGTTGAGGATGCGGTCTTCAATTGGATAGAGCGCGCGGATTGCCTTCAGAGCGTCAAAGGCGCGGCCCGATGCGACCATGCCGTCGATGCGCTTGAGTTCCGCCAGCATCTCATCGTCGGTGAAGCAGGTCAGCAGCATGGCTACCGATTTGCGGAACAGCGCGTTCGACTGTTCCTTGCCGTCCGGGTTGATAAGCATCATCTGGGCGATGAAGTAGAGCTGCCGAAGCGGCGTAGTCGCATCCTCCGGCTGAAGGACGTGGTTCTCCAGCAGGAACGTGACGTCATTGAGAAATTCCAGCGCGACCTTCCGATCAACGCGCAGGACCGCGCCGTTGATGAATATCCGCTCGCCGGATTTCAAAGAGATGCGAAGCGTACTTTTCATTTAAGTCCATCCCTGATGATGGTGGTCACTTCAATAATGCCCTGGTAGTTCGTCGATTCACGATTTCTGATCTTCTCGCATTCCTTCAATATCCAGATTGCGATCGAGATCAGATCCGCTCGAAGTTCGTTGGCCAGCTCGTTGTCCGGATGTTTCAGATCCTCGACGAAGCGTATCCAGACACGGCGGGTATAGAACAAAGCCTCAACCGTGGTGCGCGTATAGGCGTTCTCATCGCGCGCTGCGATCAGAAGCTCNATAGAGCGATCCAGGGCCTGCCGTTCGCGATCCTTGGCGTTGGCAACGCCGTCCTCCATGATCTCGGCATATGAAAATTGGTACATTCATGTATCCTTCGTCACGAGCCTTCCTTTATTCATCAAAGGAAGTTGGCTAGGCTCAACTGCTGTATCTTCGCCGTTACGGTATATGCGGTCTCGAGAAGCGTCTTCATCGTGTTGAGACGGGTGGCCGCTTCTTCCGGATCGACNTTCTCCATCGATCCGAGACTGGTCTTCAGAATATCTTTCTGCGCCTGCAACCTTTCCTCAGCCTTGGATACGCGTTCGGTATAGATACCGACCGAGGTCCGCTGCTGGTTGATGCTGTTCTCGCTGTTCATCGCCTTGTTGATGACGCTTGTGGTACGTTTGGCCACGGCCGCGCGCGCATCCTTGTCCATCCCGGTCTGCAGGTACTCCATCGAGACGATCGATGCGAAAGCGAAGTTGCGCATGCCCTGGCTGTTGGCNTTGGTCGAGCTTTCGACCACTTCCGTCGGGCTGATACGGCTCTTCATGTTCTCGTCGCTCGCATCCGAGAAGAAGGTCTTCCAGAAGTCCTGGCCTGCAATCGCCGCCGGATGCGGCGGGCTTGTCAGTGGTGCCGAACCATTGAACTTGGCTTCCAGGTCATCCAGGAAGCCGTTCATCTGAGCAGCCGTCATCTGCTCCTTGCTTGGGATCGCATTCACCGAAAGGTAATTCGCGAGTTCGGTGGCGACCGCAGCCTTGGCCGGCGACCCCGGAGCGAAGTAATCGTCCAGCGGCTTCACGTCGGAATTGATGCCGGCAAAGATATATTCGCCTTGCACCGCGGTGTTGGCGAAGTTCGTGAAAGCATCAAGCGCGTCGGACATGGCCAGTCGCGCCGTCGCCAGGCTCGTCTCGTCAGCCGAGCTTCCGAGCGTCAAAATAGCGCTCTGAATCTTCAGGCCCTGCTCGTTCATGCTCTTGAGCGAAAGTTCGGCGGTTTGGAGACGCTGCGTCGCGAGCGAGGCCGTGGTCAAAAGCGAGTCGGTGCGGGTAATGTCGCGGGAAAGATCGATTGCGCGCGACGTATTGGCTCCGAGGGCGACGCCGAGGTCGGCGTGCTTCTGGCTCACCGCCTCCTGGTTCGCCTTCACCATCTCGCGCTGAACGTTCGAGATGGAGTTTCGCATCGTAGTCTGGATCGACAAGGTGGAAATGAAAGAGGTCTTCATGATCAGCTCGCAATATCCAAAAGGGCTTTCATCATATCATCGACCGTCGACATAAGCTTGGCTCCGGCCTTGTAGGACTGCTCGATATCGAGAAGCAGCGACAGTTCCTCGTCGAGGCTGACGCCCGTGTTGCTGGAAAACGCCTCGAGGCTGCGCGACAACATGGCCGTCTTGGTCTCGTCAGCGGCGGTGGCCGTGCTGCGAAGTTCCTCAAGCCAGCCCATGGAATCGGCCGCAAAAGAGAGGACATCCGGCGCATCGGCGATTTCAGTGGCCGAAGCGAAGCCCATCGGGCTGGTCAGGTTTTCATTATACTTGTCGAGGAGGTCCGCATAGCTGCTGCCGCCGGTGTTGACGACGTAGGCCACGCCGTTGATGCCGCCGTCGCGCACCTTGTCGGGCGTGCCGGCAGGCGGAACGACCACCGGGTTGACGAAGATACTCGAAGCGAGCCCGGGAACGATCGTGCCTGCGGCGGGAATGGCCGTCTGCTGTACGCCGGCGCCGTTCTTATATGTGAAAAGACCGGTCATCGGGGTCAGCGCGCCGGTCGGTCCGGTTTC
>Ga0055531_10001351_pt1 | contig 18308 bp, 19 predicted proteins | sample AraplaCvi_mCL_r2_FD_55008 | JGI IMG/M metagenome (GOLD analysis project Ga0055531, IMG submission 55008) | Arabidopsis root microbial communities from North Carolina, USA - plate scrape MF_Cvi_mCL_r2 | ecosystem: Host-associated > Plants > Roots > Endosphere | place: USA: North Carolina...
ATCCGAACCCGTGGAGGGGCCTTCTTCAGGGCCTTTCCGATTGCGTCCGTGTCCTGCAGATTGACGTCCTTGAAGTAGTCGATGGCCGGTGCAAGCGAAATCAGGTCGCGGTCGCCAAGAAAGGTGGGCTTTACCGTCGCGGCGCGCTTGAGCGTCGCGATTCTGAGGGCCATCTCGTAATAGGGCTCCGTCAGAAGGGCCACGCCCTTGAATTTCTTATCGAGGGATTCCTGATAGTTCCGGATCTGAAGACGCCCGCTCAGGTAAATCGACTTTATATTGTCCAGCAGGAGAGCCTGTAGTGTCGTTTCGTGGCCAAAGCGTTCGATGAGCGGGATCGAATACTGGAAGCGTCGCACCATCTCACGATCGAGTGCGACATGCGGGAGGAGTTGCGTCTCGATCCGCAGGATCCGCTGGGGAATCTGGTCGGGCAGTGGGCGGCGATAAAGCAGGAACCCCGATTTGGCATCACGGATGAAGAGCGTCAAACGTTCAGAAAGCCCCGGGATGTTGTCGTCAGTCAGCTTGAAGCCCACAAGCCCCGTCTCGTGACGCCCCGCTGCTACCGTGGCGCTGTGCGGCTGATCGCAGGCAATCTCGGCAATATTACCGCCGGTGTCGGAAATCAGTACCCTCGGTACGTCCGAAAAGCCATCTGGAATTAGATACCCCTCGATCAGATCGCCCGTATCGCGATGGACATTGAAGAGCACGTTCAAGCCTTTTGCGCAATAGGATTCCGCGTTGCAAACAGCGAGTAGCACGGTCCGCCGCTATGGTCGGGAGTTTCTTGGGTGACGGCTACATCGTTGAAACCAACCGCCTTGAGCAGCGAAATGATGTCGTCTCGATGCATCCAGAAGTGCCGGTCCTTCATCCCGCCGCAGAAATTGGTATTGGTGTTTGCCTTGAAGTAACGGCGCTCATAGTAGCGCAGGGGGGTCCCGGCGAGCGTCCGGGTCTGGGCTTCTCCAGTAAAGGCCAAACGCCTCTTATCGCCCTCGGGCATCGCAGAATCGTCGAAATAATGCGTCCATATGAACAGGTTGTCGCACCGCTGCGCTAGGCGGCAGAGGAATTCCCCTGGGTCTGCCATATGATATAGCACGCCGGAAGCAATCGCAAGATCATAGTGCTGATCGTTTTCCTTTAGCCATTTTTGAGCGTCTCCAAGGTGAAAACGGGCCCTATCGATCCCGAGAATTTCCTTGGTGACAAGGCAGCGCAGAAAACATTGCTTGTTGGCTTCGACTGCGTCGATGAACGAAGGCCGCTGCTTGTTGAGCATATACGTGTGCATGCCCTCCAGCGGCCCGATTTCGAGAATTTTTTTGTCTGCAATCGACCCGGCCTTGCTCAACGCCCAACTGATGCGAGTGTCCGCAAAAAGCGGATGGTCACCTGCATTAACCTTAGCCACCGCCGGGAAGGCCGACGTCCAGCCCGGCAGCGCATCGATTGCGGTCTGATGACTTGGCATGTCGTTGGAATATTGATTGAAGACTTCTTCAACCACATCATTCTCTCGTTGCCGGCTGCGACGCAGAAAATCTTTTACGCGCAGCATGACGCGGTTCCACAAAGCATTCGGTCGCCTCTTGATGACGTGCATCTGTTGGAGATGACATAATCACCCCCCTATCGAAACGCAACCCGCACCTGCGGGCGGTGAGCTGCTTCAACGCGGTGTGCGCTATTCTCACCCGTCCCAGTTTATCCTCTCAAGCTGGGGCAGTCCGAGGCCATGCGCCGACCGCGAAGAGAAACGACCGACCTTGAGGAGCCAACGTGATTCGAAAAAAGAGTAGCGTGACTTCAACGATTTCGGTCAGAGAGGATTCTTGCGGGAAGGGTCTCAAAACCGTTGGCGATAACAAGAACAATGTAGGTGAGGCATCAAATATGAGGTACTCTGATCACAGGAATTGATACACCTTCGGCGGCATAGGGTCCGCGGGTTTGGCCAGTGCAATTATTGGTCGAGAGGTGAGTGCTGGTCTTGACGATCTAGCCTTAGTAGATTTAACCGATATCGGGTCTGAGTGAGGGACGTTGAAGGTGGACAATGAAGCATCTGTGGAAAAAAATGCTCAAGCGTAATGCTCCCTTGAGCGGCGACAGCATTCCAACCTCGATCCGGACGATTTTTGAGAACGAAATCTATCTCAAGGCTAATCCGGATGTGCGCGCTGCGGGTATGGACCCGGTTTTCCACTACCTCACCTACGGCATACCCGAGGGCAGACGACCCCCGAACGGATTCAACCGCGCAATCCTAGACCTCGTCAGAAACGGCAATCTCGCGGCGATATCCGTCCGTACCAAGCAATTGCAGTCTGTCCCGCGCAACGGCCTTCATGACATCGAGTTGGATGAAGCGACCATTCGGGACAACCTGGGAACCGACTTCCCCTTACCAGTCGGCGAGAAGGTCATCGGCGGGATCGTCCTCTACAACAACGAGTTGGAGGAAATCCAGCGATTGCTCCGCTCTATTCGCCGCAGCAAGGGATTGCAGGGTGTCGTCGTGATGACAATCGTCATCAACAACGGCGCCCCGCTCGAAGACAAGATGGTCGAGATGCTGGCCGAGTTCGGGGTCGAGGTGCTGGATAATCCGGACGGCAATATCGGATCCTCAGCGGGTCATACGCGGTTAATGAAACATGCATTTGGGAGACTGGGCGCGATTGCTTACATGACGCTCAATCCTGATGGCTTCTTTCATCCTCGCGCTCTCCAGCGGATGATACGCATGGCTCATCGCCACCAGTGGAATGCCGCCATCGAGGCAGCGCAGCTACCGAATGAAAACGGCAAGTATTTCAATCCGGATACATTCGATACAGAATGGGCCGTCACGGCGTGTGCTATGTTTACGCGCAGGATCTGGGAAAAGATTGGCGGTTTTGACCCCAATATCTTTCTCTATTGTGACGACGTCGATTATGGCTGGGAAATCCGCCGGGCTGGCTTTACAGTGAAATATTGCCCCTGGGCCTATTATTTTCACGACTATGCCAGCAGGACCGCGGTCTCCGAGTTTTTCCGCAAGAACCGTCTGGAGGCCGGACGTTACCTTGGGCATAAATGGGGAAATCCGGAATTCCGGCGAATGTGCGAGGCCCAATTAATTAAGTTGGGTTTTTATGAAACGGTTGCGGACATGCCATCCATAGACCATGTGAAACCTTTGCCTCATTCGACTGAAGCGGCCAATTTCAAGAACGAATTCCATTTTGCGCAGAAGCGCTGGTAAGATGTCATAATTTCGGGAACAGACATGCAATACCAAGATAAGATTTCAATTTTGATTCGATTTCACGACCTTTCGAAGCTCGAACAGCTCTCGATTTGCTTGCTAACGCTTGAGGGGCAGACGTTCCCCCGCATTGAACCAGTCATTCTGGCTCAGCGCTTCTCGACGGAAGAGCTCTTCGAAATCGAGACGACGCTCAACGAATTCCATTGGCATGAGGACGTAAACCCCCGCGTAATAAACGTCGATCTCGAAGAGCCGGAAGACCTTCGCACACATCTGTTGAATATCGGCATTCGCGAGACCCGCGACGCCCGCTTTTTTGCTGTCCTAGACTATGACGATTTCTGCGGGCAGGCACACTACGAACGGCTAATCAGAAGCTTACGCAATAGCCCCGCAGCCATCTCCTATTCGGGCCTCCTGCTCGTGGAGCAGAGCACCTCGGAGATATACAACTATACCGTGCGCAAGCAGTTCGTGGTTCGCGACAGCTTCAGGCTCCAGAGCCTTTACGACAATCCACATTTCCAGATGGGATGTTTCGCGGTTGATCGCTCGAAGATCGACGAGGCCGATATCTGGTTCGATGAAAATATCGTCTACGAGGAGGATTATAATTTCCATCTGCGGCTTTCGCTTCGCTATCCATCGGATTTCTCAGTAGCCGCCGAGAAGGTTCCGGCTTTGATGCGGACACTGCGCCGCGACGGAACGAATTCGATTATTTCCGACTTTGACAAGCCTGAAGAAAAGGCCCGTAAGGCCGAACTCCGCAGACGGGGCCGCGCGGCAAACGGCCGACTGCGGCAGGAACTTTACCGGCCGGAATTCGACCCGTTCGTTCTTCTGTGGACAGAACCATTGCCGATTCGCGGGGGCACAGCCTATAGTTGGGTCGTCTATTCGATGGGGATAGGTCTGTCGCAACTTCCCAAGCGCAATCAGTATGGCCATCTTCGCGTAGCCTATTCACATCGCTACGGTCCCCTGGTTTCTTCGTTTTCCCAGCAGAACTGGTCGTTCTCCCAAGATTTCGAGCTCGTCCGCAAAATCGAGGCGGAATTGAGCCCCCATATTGTCTGGGACGAAAACAGCATTGCTGTGTGGACGGATCTAATGCGCGGTCGGGGGCCGGCTCATGAACTCGAATTGCAGCTTCTTGGTAAGGCGTACGACACCTTTCCATTCCAGACGATTATGACTTGGGGTGTGAATGGCGCCGTTGCGGAGTACGCGAGGGCTAACAATACCAAGCACATATCCTTGGAGCTTGGGCCGACGAGGATCCCGTTTCTGGAGACCGGGCATTGCGATCCTTTTGGGGTTAACGCCGATTGCGTCATGGCGCGCCTCCCCAAGGGGTTCACACTGCCCGAGTTAGAGTCCGAACAGTGGATCGATACATTCCTGGCGCGAAGTGGCGTTGAAGTGCCGCCTGTGCCGGGGGTCATCCGCGAGGCGCGCCAAGAAGATAGGAAGATCGCGGTAATCCCGCTGCAACTTGCTGATGACGCCAATTTTCTCTTGCACGCCGAGCAATACAGGTCGTTTGTCGATTTCCTGCAGGAAGTGGTTCCGACGCTGACAGCCGCAGGCTGGACGTGCGTCATTCGACCGCATCCCGGTGCCGTGCGTGCCGATTTTGTCCGCAACGACCATGAGAAATGCCTTGAATGGCAGATGGTTCAGGATCAAAACAAGGTTATCTGGTTCGATGAGACGATCAGCCAATCCGAGCAAATCGGGCTCCTACGCCATGCCGACGCGGTCGTATCAGTCAACAGTTCCATGGCTTTCGAAGCGATGCTTCTGGGCACTCCGGTCGTTGTTACCGGAAGGAGTTCATTCGGTCTGGTCGGGCACATGCCCACTTTGGACGATCTGACGACACATAAAGACCTGACGAATATTCTGATCATGCAGCGTAGACTCGTGGCTTTCAACCTCTTCCATCATCTGGTGCCAGTGGGGGAGTTGTTCGTTCCCGGCCAACTGATGCGCCGGATTGACGAAGCCGAACGGATGAGGACGGTCTACTTGCGCGACGGCGCCGATGGGCTTGCAGCGTATCTGGTAGGCAGCGTGAGGTCGCGCGTCGCGGACTATCTCACGATGGGATTGTCGCCGATGCGCATTTCACCACCCGAGAGCATGACAAATGCGAAGCTTTTGGTGAAGGCGCCTCCTGCCTTCTAGTGAGTTGAAATTCTCCGCTTATGATTTAGATTGGACTTTATGGACCCTGCTATAAATATTGTCATGATTGGCCATAGTCATCTACAGGCACCTATGGCTGCATCACGAGTGCCGACAAGCATTGCGAAAACCGATACGTCGGCCAAATTTTCATTCGTTTCAATCGACCCTAAAAACAAGTGGCAATCGCCGCTCGTTGAGGAAAAGAACGGGATGCTCAATCCTGTAATAGGAAACAATCTGACCCATGTCGGACTGTTCGAGCCTACCAGCAAACGTGCGCTAGTGTCGATTCTTGCGGGAAACGTCCACAACGCGACTGGGTTGATCAGGCAACAAGTGCCTTACGACGTGATCATACCATCGCGTCCTGATCTCGGGGTTGAAAACGGCGCCCGAATCGTTCCTGTTGAACAATTCTTGGATTTCTTCCGCCAGCACTATCGGCCATTCATCCGTTTTTTCACGCTTGTAATGGAAATGGCCAACACGGACAAGGTCTATTGGGTGGAATCGCCACCACCTATAGAAAGTTCGGAGCACATTGCGGAGAACATGGACCAGTGGTTCAAGTCCAACTACAACGTGACTGATCTTGTCCCCGCACGGGCATCGCTGCGATACAAGTTATGGCTGCTCAATCGAATGGTTCTTGAAGAGGCTGCCAAAAAAGGGGGGTGGAAGTTGATCACCGCTCCTGCGACGGCGTTGGAGCCGAACGGATTCCTGGCGCGCAAGGCGTGGGCCGGCGATGCGACCCATGGCTCCGCTTGGTATGGCGAGGAGCTGTTGAAAAAGATAAAGGCGGAAACCGCCGAAACTCCGTAGGAGTACGACAGGATGAGCAGCAGTCACCCTTATAAAAAACTGCCCGATTATGCCTTCTGGTCACGCTCCATGGCGCGCGTGGCACGAGAGGATGTGGACCCTGTCACGATCAACCCAAAGCTTATTAATAAACGCCATCTCATTGCCACAGGCGGCAGTTGCTTTGCACAGCATCTTGCCAGGCGGCTGAAAAACATCGGTTACAATTATTTTGTTGCCGAGAGTATTCATCCAATCCTCAGTCCAGCAATCGGGAAGGACCAGAATTATGGAGTTTATTCGGCACGTTACGGCAATATCTATACGGCCCGGCAGCTCCTTCAGCTTTTCCAACGTGCGTTCAAAGGGTTAAAGCCTGTCGATAACCATTGGAACACAACTGGCGTTTTTATCGATCCGCTTCGCCCCACCTCGCAGCCCGGCGGGTATCGGACACTTGCAGAGCTCGTAAAGGACCGGGAGTACCACCTATCGTGTGTGCGCGACATGTTTCGGCGTCTTGATTTCTTCATCTTCACGATGGGCCTGACGGAAGCGTGGGTGAATGCTCAAGATGGCATAGTCTACCCGATCTGTCCTGGTGTCGTCGATGGGCGTTTCGATCCGGAAGTGCATACATTCCACAATTTCACCTATGAAGAAGTGGTGTTGGACATGCGTGAGTTCATGACTGAGTTACGAAGGGTCAATCCGAAGGCGCGGGTTATCCTGACCGTATCGCCGGTGCCACTGGTTGCTACCAAGGAAGACCGCCACGTCCTGGTTTCGACTAGCTACTCTAAGTCCGTTCTGAGGGTGGTTTGCGACACCATTTCCCGAGAGTTCAAGGATGTTTTCTATTTCCCATCCTTCGAGATCACAACTGGCCCTCATACCGAAGGTAAGTACTACGCGGAGGATCTGCGGGAGATCAATGAAGATGGCGTGGACCATGTAATGCGGGTGTTCAACCGACATTTCCTTGCCGAGCAACCGCCCGAGAACGCCACGGCCGTGATGCCGGCCCCGGAAGGACCGGACGACAGGATTCGCAAATTGTCCCAGACCTTCATCGACGTGGAATGTGACGAGCTACTGCTGGACACCAACACATAGGATGCGGTGTCGGCCGGCCGTTCGAGACGGAAGTATCGTTAAGTTGGTGCTCATGCTCAGGTCTTTTCTGCGGTTTAAGAGGATGCTTTCACGGGTGGCGATCGGGGCGAGCCTTTGATGACTGATCATAGTAATCCATTGAAAAGGCGTCTTTTTCTTCAGCTGGCGAGCCTTATCGGCATACTGCCAAGGGAGGCTCGCGCCGTGGCATCTGACCCGCCTCACGATCTCGATGTCGCTGCTCCTGTCGGCGGTATGTCATCGGACGGAGGGACAGTTTGGGCACGCGCCGTCAGGTGGTACGACGTCCGAGAATTCGGGGCGGTGGGGGGGCAGAAGTCTGACGGCGCCAACATTAATGCGGCCATCACCTACACCCACAATAACCGTGGCAGACTGCAACTCGGATCAGCGGAATATCTTACCGAGGAAACCATCATCCTTCCCAGCGAGGTGACAATTGCGGGCAATGGCAAGACGCTGACGACGATTAAGGCGACGCCTGCGGCGGCGGCCGACAAGATGAATGTCATCGAAACTCAATATTTCGCCGAAAACACTGGAACCAGCACCAAACTTGTCGACGATCGCCGCATGACATGGGGGATATCGCTAAGTGGATTGTCGGTGGATGGCGGTTGGAACCAGGATTTTGGGACGGCTGTTAAGGATCCGTCGAGGGGGCGAGGTATCAGCATTTATGGCCGGCGCTACGAAGTCCGGGACGTAGGCGTGTACAATTGCTCAGGGGTCGGCTTTTATACGGAATGCGGTGAAGTCACAACGCCTCCGACCGGCTGGTACAACAATTATCGCAACAATCAGGATGGCGTGATCGAGGATCTCGACATATTGCGCACTGCCTACGAAGGCTTCCTTTCGTTTGGGCCTGGCGACACATATATCAACCGGATTACTGTCGGCTTGGTAGGGGATACCGACCACATAGGCGTACCGATCAATTCGTTGGTGTTCCCGGGTGAATATATCACAGGTTTCGTGCTATCAGTGATCGAAGCGAATGGAGCCAGCGGCACGCATGAGATCGGCGTGATTCATACCCACACCTGCTGGAATGGCTGGAATTTCCGCGCGCTTGGCGGCCGCAACAGACTTGTCCGACTAAAGGCGGAAAACCTGATTGCCGAAGGCGGGCTCGGCTCCGTATATCTGCAGAACGGCGTCTACGCTCAGATCGGCAAGATCAACACCCGAAACAACAATGTTCTAGCGGAAGCGAATGCGGCCGCGTTTGCCGACGTGCGCCTTTCCTCGAGCCTCGAGATCGATATCGGCTCAATCGAGGGACGCAGGAGGTCCCCGGCCGGGAAAGGGCGGTATCCGGCATTGACCGGTGTACGCATCGATCAGGACAAGGTCCAGATTGGGCGTATCAAATACGAAGGCAATGGCCAGCCGGGTCATGCGGTTACGGTCGAAGCAGGCCGCAAGCACATCCACATAGGTTCTGTCTTTGCGGCGAACTGCCGCGGGGAAGCGCAGGACGGCGAGGCATCAGCGAGTTTCTACTCGAAACCCATGACAGACGGCGTGACGGTCGGCAATCTAATGTCGCAGTTGAGCGACTACGGCTGGCTCAACGCATCAACTGGCAAGGTAGCCGTGCTTTCGGGGCATTCTGAAGTCAGTCGCGCCTTCGCCAGCAACGTTGCTGGTGTGCAGCTCAACGCCGTACCCGCGAACCAGTATATTCGGGAAAGCCGGCTTACGGCGACATCTCTTTCGGGCGCAGTGCTCAAACCCGGTGCCAATGTCCTCGCTACGGCCCAGACAGTCGGTCTTGTAACTGAAGGCACAGCGGCCGAGCAGCGCTTGACGGTCGCTCACGGGATGTGGCGTACGCCGGACTTTCAACGTGAGGTGTCTCTTCACATCCTGTATAACGGCGCTGTGCCTTCGGCGGCACCCGCGATCCAGCCGGTGAGTTCAGATGCGGTGAATGTGACGTTCAAAGTAGTCCAGACGGCACCATTCGCCCGAGCCGCGGATAACGCTACGATTGTCAATTTGAAGATTTGAAGGAGATCGCCGTGGCGGAGTTGATATCGGGCGCAACGCTATCGGAGGCGCTGAAACTGTGCAACGACGGTTACCCAATCCGTCGACAGGCGTGGGGGAGGGGCATCACCATTTCCCTACTTAAGGGCCTAATCCCTCAACATGTGACCGATGACTTTATTGAAGGCGTGCCGCGTAGCCTTTTCGAAGTGGCGGGTGGTGGCCTGAAGATGCCAACTCTGGTCTGCATCGTCGCGAACGGTTCCAGGAGAGAGGGTTGGACGCCGGACGCGGTCGATATGCTCGCCGCCGACTGGCTGGCGATGGACCAGCCAGTTGTCAACGAACCCTCGGCCGACTGGCCACACGTCTGATCGCCGCCCGCGGGCTGACATCATATCTGCCTTGCCGTGCTCTATCGGCTCTTGCGCAACCAGATGGAGCCACCCGTTGTGGCGCCTGTTCCCAAGAAAGAAGGGTAAGTCTGTCTTATCAGTTCGCGTTCGTGAAGCCCGAAGGCATCGTTGAAGAACAGGACTTCGAAATTGTCGTTACCCAGCAGGAACGCCCGTAATATATAGGCCTCGTTCCAGGAGCGGTTGTCGTTGATGACCCAGTGGGGCGGATAGTCGAATGGGAAGAAGATGTCGTGGACGTGGACGACGACGCCCTTATTAATGAGATTGAGTATCTCGAGATAGAGGTAGATGACATCTGATCCGCTCTTCGCGACATGCGTCGAATCGATGAACAAGATGTCGTTCTCGTTAAGCTCCTGGAACCAGTTAAGAGGAATTTCCTGAACGAAACATTTCTCAATCGTACTCCGCTGTCGATCTTCATCGCTCAGGAGACTGTCCAACCGAACCTCCGGATAGGGCTCGACAAAGCGAAATTCTATATCCCAAGAGGCATTTTGGGCGACATCCAGCGCAAGCGCAGAAGAGAAACCGGAGCCGATTTCGAAATATCTCGACGGCTTGAAGTGATTAAGCACCCCTACAAGTATCGAAGCGTCCGATATGCCGTAGTAAATATTATCGAGAAAGTATCGATGCCCCTCAGTCTTTTGCTTTTGGAATGAGTATGCCTGCATGTAGGGAACGAAAGAACTCCACAGTTCTCGCATTGCTCCAATATCTACGCCTTCAACCGCGTCCCGGTTTGCGCGACTCTGCCACCGGCGCATGTAATAAGGCCCCATCGCATTCGGATTGACGACGGGCGAATAGAAATGGCCTGAAGGCGCTTGTGTCTTCACCCCGACGCTGGCAATCGCGTTCTTGATCTGGAGAAGTTTTGCGGCCATGGCCTTTGCGGTGGCAGGCGGCAGGTTATCTTCCAGATCTACAACTAATGCCATCAAGTCCGAATGAAAATGCGGGGGTAGTTTCATGGGAGTACTCCGACTGATTGGCGGAACTGTCAATTCCGTGAGGGAAGAAACTGCAGGTACATGGCGTTCTAGGCGGAGCCTACTCCTAGCATTCAGCGGCTGGACTTTCTAAATTCCAGCCGCTGAAATCGCTTGCGAAGAACTGTGAATTTGGCGGAAAGCCGCGGACGCAACGTCAGGCGTAACCTTTCTCCACCAGCCATTCGCCGACCCGTTGAACGCCTTCCCTAAAAAAGACCCTGGCGTTCACGTTCAACTGGTCCTGCAGGTCCGCTGTATCGGCGATGGCCCAGCGGACGTCGCCTGCGCGGAATTTGCCGGAAATCTGCGGCGGTGACGCCTGATTAACCGATGCGATCATGCTTGCCGCGTCGAACACGGTAGTCACAACGCCACTGCCGACATCGAGAAGGCGGACCGCTTCCGGTGGGGTCTGAAGCGCAGCTTTGCAGGCATGCGCTACATCATCGATAAACACGAAATCGCGTCCGATCGCGCCATCTTCGTAGACGTCGATCGGTGCTCCCGTGCGGGCGATCCGGTAAAAGATGTTGATGATGCCGGTATAGGCATTGAACGGAGCCTGGCCGGGACCATAGACGTTCTGGAAACGCAGGATAGACAGCGGAACTTTCATCGCGGCGCACCATGCCGAAAGTATATTCTCTTGCGCAAGTTTGGTTGCGCCGTAGATGCTTGTCGGGTGCGGCATTGTATGACCGGCGCGGTGCGGAAGAGGCGTCATGTCTACACCATTCTCGTCCTTGAAATTCCAGACCCCTGCCTGCATGTCGGCAACTTTCCGTATGCCCGGATAGGTAATTTTCCCGTCCTTTGTCTGCCACGCTCCCTCGCCATAAACGGCGCGGCTGGACGATAGCAGAATATGGTCGGGACGGATGTCCGCCATCGACAGGGCATCAAGCATGCGGGTCGTTCCAACGACGTTAGTCTCAGCGTGACGGGACGCCTCTGTCAATGATTGGCCGGTGCCGGTCTCGGCAGCGAGATGGACTATAACTCTCGGCATCCAGTCGCGCAGCACCTCTCTCCAAGTTCCGGCCTCACAAATGTCGGCGACATGGAGTTTGACGAAATTCGGCATTAGTTCCGGACGCGCGTGATCAGTATGGATTTGCGGATGCATGCTGTCGATGGCAATGATAGGCATTCCGAAGTCGGAAAGAAGCGAAGAAAGGTTGCACCCGATAAAGCCGGCGCCGCCCGTGATCAGTATGCAGTCTTTGCTTCCCATTCCGTTGGTCCCCGGCTTCACAATTGATGATGTCATCCGAACGGCATCAATATATATGGGGTATCCGAGTGTAAAGCATGGGGCAATCTATGGTATGCCGTTGCGGCCGATCCGGCATGAGTTACGGGCACCCTTGAGTGATCTAGTCTCCTCGTGTCTAAGTTCTGGATCAGCCAGAAATTCCGGGGATATGCCGATTTGCTCGTCTTGCCTGCACAGCACCTTCGCCGGGGTTTAATTCAAGGCCCCCGGCGGGTCTGAGAGGAGATTTTGCGTGAGCTATTTCGATAAGATTGTCCCTGGCCATCTATATGGTATTACTGATCGCCGTGTAGCGATGGACCTGTTCCGGCGCTCGGTTTCTATGGTGGAGGTTGAACTTTTCTCCTACTGCAACAGGCGCTGTTGGTTCTGTCCGAACGCCCACATCGACCGCATTACCAGCAACAGTCACATGGTGCCGGAAACCTATACATCGATTATCGAGCAGTTGGCGGAGATCGACTATCAGGGCGTTGTTACCTACAGCCGGTTCAACGAGCCGCTAGCCGACCGGATCATTCTGGAAAAATTGAGGGAAACTCGAGCTAAGCTGCCCAAGGCTAAACTTCATGCCAATACAAACGGTGACTATCTGGATCTTGAATACCTGAATGAACTGTATGATGCGGGAATGCGGTCATTGAACATTCAGCTCTACCTGAAGAACGACGAGCGCTACGACCATAAGAAAACGATCAAGCGTGGCTGGCAGACGCTGAAACGGTTGCAACTGCCTTACACTGTCACTATCGACCAGCCCGGCGTCTGGTATGAGATGGAGCTGGAATTCAAGGATATGAAGATCCGCCTCTATGGACGCAATTTCGAGCTGAATGGCACGAGCCGCGGCGATCAGGTTGATATCAAGCGGGACTATATCCGCGCTGCCCCCTGTAGCCAGCCCGTGTGGGGAATTTATATCGACTATAACGGCAAGATGGTGCCCTGTTGCAATTTCAGGTCTGATATCGCGGAACACGCCGATTACATCCTTAGCGATCTGAATTCGGATCCGGATATTTTCCTTAGTTATTCAAGTGCAATGGCAGCCGATTTTAGGCGCCGGATGTTGAACTTCGAGCCAAAGTCTGGCCCCTGTTCAAACTGTCATTTCGGGGTTGAAGAGCTCAATCCCGGGCGCCGCGCTAAGCTTACTAGGCTCCTCGAAGATACTATGCCTCCGGCGGCCCAATGAATGCACAGAAAATGCGTTCTGTTGGGTGACCCGACATTGCCCGCCTATTTTTGCTCGATATAGCGAATGAGTTGCCTACGACAGGCCCTGTCTGTAACCGGTGTTCTGCGCCCACATTGCTCGCTGTCTCCTGATCTGTGATCGACGTTCCATGGACGAGCGACAAGGAGTTTCTCCATGGAGACTACAGTGGAGGTTCTCACGACGCGGCGGAGCCGACGGGAGGCTCATCGCCAATGGCCTGACGAGATGAAGGCACGGATAGTGTCGGAGAGCTTGCGTCCGGGCGTGACGGTGAACGAGGTCGCGGAACGTCACGGGCTGAAGGCCAATCACCTGTCTTCCTGGCGCACGCTGGCGCGGCAGGGCAAGCTGGTGTTGCCTGAGCCGGAAGACGCGTCGAGTTTGCGGCAATGGTTGTCGAGCCGCCGTCGCCTGAGCCGCCGATGGTCAAGGCTGCCACGCGCCCCGGGATTGTCGTCGGTCCCGTCACGATCCGCCTGGAGGAAGGTGCGTCAGCGTCCCGGATCGCGGCTATCGCTCGCGCCCTGGCGGCGGCGACATGATCTTTCCGTCGAACCGCGTGCGGATCATGGTGGCGACCAAACCCGTGGATTTCCGCAAGGGTCATGATGGCTTGGCGGCGTTGGTGAAGAACGAGTTGCACAAGGACCCGTTCACCGGCACGGTCTTCGTGTTCCGGTCACGCAAGGGCCAACGACCGACATTCTGCATACGGTTTTCGTTTCGCGACGATCGCATATCCGTGGGATCCGCTGTTTGGGAGCGAGGTGCGGGTTTCGCCGTATCGGCGCGGCAAGAGCCTGATGTCCATCTATACGGACAAGCGGCCCGATCTATCCCATGAACTGCCGAATTGGATGTTCGACGAGAGCTACTGCAGCGGTATGACGCTTGGGCCACCCGAGATCAGCATCGCCGGTCTCGACGAGTTGGCAGCGACACTCGCGTCGTTCGGCGCGACTCGCTCAAGAGGCGCAAAATCCCGTCCTTCGAGGAAGAAGGAGAAGGATGATGCGAAGCAGGCGACATCAAAATCGCGACCAACTCGTTCTGCAGTTGGAGCGCCAAAATCTTCAGGTTCCAGCGGTCAAGAACGTCAAAGGGTTGGTGGAAGCGCTGGCGGATCTTCTGCTGGAAGCTCTGGAAGCGAACAGAATGACGAAGACGGGAGGCGTTGATGAACACGAAGATCACGCCTGACCATCTTCGCCGCGCCGCTGTGGTCTATGTCCGGCAATCCACAATGACTCAGGTCACCGGCAATCTCGAAAGTCAGCGCCGGCAGTATGATCTGGCTGGAGCTGCCGCAACGGCTGGCTTTGCATCGGTGACTGTCATCGATGACGATCTCGGTCGCTCCGGCTCAGGTAGCATGGAGCGGCCCGGATTCGAACGGCTTGTGGCACAGGTCTGCTCCGGCGATGTGGGAGCGGTCTATTGCATCGAGGCATCCCGCCTGGCGCGCAATGGCAGGGACTGGCATCATCTGATCGGCCTTTGCGCACTCGCCGGTACATTGGTCATCGATCCGGATGGCGCTTATGATCCTCGGCTGGTCAACGATCGCCTGCTGCTTGGATTGAAAGGCACGATGTCGGAGTATGAGCTTAGTTTGATGCGCCAGCGCGGCATCGCCGCGCGTGATTCCAAGGCAGGACGTGGGGAATTGCGGTTCATGCTGCCGCCGGGCTTGTGCTAGAGCGAGGTGGGTAAGATCGAGATTGATCCGGACGAACATGTGGCCGAAACGATCAGGCTCGTTTTTCCCAAATTCCGGGAACTGGGAAGTGGACGACAGGTTTTTTTGTGGCTGCGGTCGGCCGATATCAAGATGCCGGTCGTCCTGCGCAATGTCGACGTCTGCAAACTTGTTTGGAAAGCGCCGGCCTATCACAGCGTCATGCAGATCCTTCACAATCCACTCTACGCGGGTGCCTATGAGCGCAAGATCAAGGACCTATCCGCGCTGTCAGCAGCGCGCCCCGTCATCGGTCGTGGCCGACTCCTGCAGCTTGCCCAGGATTTGCCGACCGTATGGAATGCGCCCTCCACGGAGACGCGAACGAAGCAGCGGCTCATCCACATCCTGGTTCAGGAGATTACAAGTCTACTGGGTGTCCCGATCTCGTCTAACAACTGTCGCGTCATCTTTCCATTCAGCGCCGTTGCACCACCACCGCCAGGATCCGGCTGATCCTGGCGATAGATACTTATGCCGGTCGATAAGTCTCCTCGCGCGTCATCACCGCCCAAATGATCCTTGCCATTTTGTTTGCCAAGGCAACTGCCGCGAGTTTGATAGGCTTGCGAGCGATAATGCGCCCCAGCCAACTTTGAGCGAAGTTTTGCTTACTCCGCGACCAGCGTATCGTCGACATCGCGCCGATGACTAGGAGGCGTCGGATGGTGCGATCAATCTTGGTAATACGACCCAACCGCTCTTTGCCACCGCTCGAGTTCTGCCGTGGCACAAGTCCAAGCCACGCGGCAAAGTCGCGACCCGATCGAAAGCCGCGGATGTCCGGTACTCCAGCCAATATGGCGCTGACGGTGATCGGTCCAATGCCTGGAATACTGAGTAACCTAGCTGACTCAGGCTCTTCGCGGCAATTCTTCCGCATCTGCGCTTCGAGAGCATTGATCCGCGCGTTCAAGGCGACGTACTCATCGACTAGGATGCCTAGCGGCGCTCGAACCGCATCTGGGATCGGCGTTTTCGGATCGGATATCCGCTGGATCAGCGAGCCAACATGTTGAGGACCAGCGGGCGCGATCACACCGAACTCAGCCATGTGACTACGGATCGCATTGATCAGCGAAACACGCTGCCGGGAAAGAAGTTCGTGCGTGCGATGCAGGACGCGGGACGCCTGTTGCGCTAGCGACTTGATCGGAGCTGTGCGAACTACCGGTCGGGTGACTGCTTCGCAGATGGCTGCAGCGTCTGCTGCGTCGTTCTTTTGCCGCGCGACATAGGGCTTCACGTAGGAGGCGGGGATCATTCGGGCGTCATGGCCGAGAGCGCGGATCTCGCGTGCCCAGTGATGGGACGAGGCGCATGCCTCCATTCCGACAACACAAGGCGGCAATTTGGCGAAGAAGCTGAGCACTTCCTCTCGGCGTAGCTTCTTTTGAAGGACAGGGCGGCCCTTTACATCCGCCCCATGAACCTGAAAAACTCGTTTAGCCAGATCGAGCCCAATCGTCGTCACTGCGTTCATGGATGACATCTCCGCGTTGAAGCGATCATCGTGACCGCTCCTTCACTATGGCGCCGGAAGAGGGGGCCATCCACCTCATCAAGCTCAATGCCGTCGATCCGCAGGCCTACCTGACCACGACGCTCACCGCCATCGTAAACGGCCACAAGCAGAGCCGGATCGTGGAACTCCTGCCTTGGAACCACAAAAACAGCACGGCGGTAAACACTGCCGCTCACTGAAAGCGGACGGACAATCTTAGTTTTCCCCTTCACATGTCACTAACCGGCCGATGTCATATTGCTTGGGTTTCGGAAGGCAATGCATGTTGCGGATGGTCGTGAATGTTATCATCGAGATGATGTATTTGTTCGCCTATAACAGTGTCGCTGGCCCGCGTGCTTTCCTACTGTGGGTCGGCATCGCAGGGATTTTCGGATCATTGCTATCTGCAGCGCTGGCTACGGTACCTGTTTACACGGTTATTCTCGTGGTTCTGGCGACCACTGTTTTGCGTCCATGGATTATCCTACGACGGCTCCTCCGCAAGCCTCCAAGAAGCTCATATGAGATCGGCTCAGCTCTCGTATCGCCCAGAGGTCGTTAAACTGTCTTCAAGACCGAGCCCTCGCATATTGTCACTTGTCGAGCATTGACGGTCTTGCAAATGCCTCACTAGGCATCAGTCAAGGTGCGAAGCAAACAGCCCTTACCCCTGTCTGCGGGAGAAGGAACAAAGAGGCTGCGCATCCTATATCCACGGATGCGTGGTGCTGGGCAGTAATTGTTGCGTTGACTTCGTTGGATTGTAAGCGACACGAAGGCGCCTCAGGCGTCTCAGTTCCAGGGCATGGGTGCGACGAGATCGTTGCTCGGCCAGCCAGAAGCGGCAATGCTTTGCAGTCCAGGCCCCTGATCTCGACAGCTCTGCCTGATGACCGTACTCGCCGCCGATCGCGGATACGCCCATTTCAACGTATCTGCAGGGGTTTGTCATGAGTAGTCCGGACTGCCTCCGAACTTCGACGGATGGCGGTCGATACGGGAACCTCTTCCGTCTTGCCTTTGACCGTTATGCGGTCGACCTCGAAGACGGCAAAGGTATGGCGCACCGCCTTCGCCGTCCGCTCCCCAAGCAGCAGCGAAACGCCGTAGTCCTTCGACGCGCCTTCGAGCCGGGCTGCCAGGTTCACGGCGTCTCCGAGCGCGGAATAGTCGAAACGGCTGGTGGAGCCCATGTTGCCGACTACGCATTCGCCAGTATTGATGCCGATCCCGATCGCTAGCGGATAATAAGGCCGTCCCGTCGCTTGCGATTCCGCCTTCAGTTGGTCGTTTAGTGCCTGCATCGAATCGAGCATATCAAGCGCGGCGGACACGGCATGGATTGCATGGGCTGGATCATCCAGCGGCGCGTTCCAGAACGCCATCAGGCAGTCGCCGATATATTTGTCGATCGTGCCGCCATGCGATAACACGATATCGGACAGCGGCGTCAGCAGCCGGTTGATCAGCATGGTGAGCTGCTGCGGATCGTCCTTGAGTTGTTCGGCAATCGTCGTGAAGCCGCGTACGTCGCAGAACAGTATCGAGATCTCGCGTTTCTCACCGCCGAGTTTCAATTTGGAGGGGTCGCGGGCGAGCTGATCGACCAGCGCCGGCGCCAGATATTGGGAAAATGCCCGGGTAATCTGCCGGCGTTTCTTTCGCTCCTCTGCATAATCGAGCGTCGCCTGTGCCGCGGCAATTCCCGCAAAGGCGAGCGAGGCCGCAATGGGCGAGACGAAGATACG
>Ga0055531_10001353_pt1 | contig 18264 bp, 23 predicted proteins | sample AraplaCvi_mCL_r2_FD_55008 | JGI IMG/M metagenome (GOLD analysis project Ga0055531, IMG submission 55008) | Arabidopsis root microbial communities from North Carolina, USA - plate scrape MF_Cvi_mCL_r2 | ecosystem: Host-associated > Plants > Roots > Endosphere | place: USA: North Carolina...
GGGCCCGCGCGCACTGTCGCCGAAATTCTGCTGACTGCCGAAAGCACTATTGAGTGTGCCGGCCCACGCGCCAGCCCATCTCCCAGAAGTCCGCCTCGAGCCGGGTGGCTTCCCTGAAGATCGCGATCAGCTCGGCCTCGCGAGCCGGCGGGGCGTAGAGATGTGCGAGATGATCCAGATGCGCCCGCGCCTTGGCAGCGACCTCCTGGTAGGGCGCGCCGGCGTACTCGGCGATCCAGACGCGATAGGCGTTCGTCGCAGCGTCAGCACCGGGCCGCGCGGCGAGCCGCGTTGCGATCTCCGCGTACCCGATCACGCAAGGCGCAAGCGCCACCTTGAGCGCCAGCAGATCACCGCGCATTCCCGCATCGAGCACGTAGCGCGTATAGGCCAGCATCTCGGCCGCCGGAGGCGCCTGTTCAAGGTCGGCCGGCGACAGACCCCAATCGGCACAGAGTTTGACATGCAGGTTCATCTCGACATCGAGGATGGCCGACAGGCCGGCCGCGGCCTCACGCATGTCGTCAAGCGTGGGCGACTTGTAGACCGCAAGCGCGTAAGCGCGCGCAAACTCGATGAGAAACAGGTAATCCTGAACGAGGTAGTGACGAAACGCGGCTTCAGGGAGCGATCCGTCCGCGAGCCCGGTCGTGAAGGGATGCTCGGTGTAGGCCCGCCACTCAGCGGATGCTGCTGTCTTGAGACGTTCGAAGAAGGTCACGATGGTTTCGGCCTGGGTTGGTTGTGTGTGAACGTATTGGGTGCGCTAGCGATAGCGTATTGCGAATGGAGGGGCTACGGCGACAGTGCACAAAACTGACTTTGAGCAGGCGTTGCGGTTAGCGCCCTCTCCGCGTCGAAACTTTCGTGTACTGTTACCGTAATTCCAAGGTTGCCTGGAATCGCTTTTCCAAAGCTACGCGTATCTGATCGGCATCTTCCTGGGCGCGGTCCATTAGTTGTCCGATTTCCGCGAGCTTCTTCCAGTACCCGTCCCACAGCTCACTGCCCGCGGCCTGCCGCATTTCGTCCGCTGTAAGCGACGGCTTGTCGACGGTTCTAGCAAACGCCGCTAGTAATGCGATCCGCTCGGCGGTGCCCGGCTTGTTCTTTCGAGTCGGTGAATTTTTGGCTGTGGTGCTCTCCATCCAAACTCGCCAGTCAGATGCACCTTTGGACTGATTGCACGGACCACACGAGGGCACAATGTTCTCCGCAGTGTGAAAGTAGCCGGAAGGTCGACTACCACTCACGATCGCTCGAAAATGATCTTGGTCAGTCGCCGCTGAACCGCAGTAAACGCATGCCTTTGGATCAATGTTAAAGCGGTCGTAGAGCGCAGCCTGCGCATCCTTGTCTACTTTTCTCGGAATGATGGCCTGAACAAATACTGCCGCCAGGGACGACATTCGATTGCGGATTTTTGGTCGGCCCATTGCTGAATCTCTTCCCGTTAACGCGCTAACTCTTCCTGTACCCTCACTACGCTCGCATCAACGCGTGCTTTCAGCTTGTCGGCATCGAGCCCGATGTTCCGCACCTGATCCATCGCGACCTCCTCGATATCCTTCGCGAGTTGGTCGAAGAATTGCTGATCGGCAAGCAAATCCTCGAACACAGCAGCGCGCCGCTTGACTGATATTGCCTCTTGCCCGCGCTCGCGCCAAAAATCGTGCGCGAGATAGTTGCGCCGTCGCAGCGCGTCGTCGACCCGCTTCCCTAGCGCGGACTTGAGGGTGATGAAATCTTTGACGCCGCCCTTGGCCTTAATCAACTGGCCCATGGTCTTTTCGTGCTGTTCGGCGAGAAAATCGTCGAGCATGCGCCCCATCGTGTACGCGTCGTACTTCGGTCCCCCGTTTGCTTTCGCTTCTTCGCGCATCCGCTTTATGAAGTCTGCAGTCAGGATCAAGTTGGACAGGACGCCCTCGACATTGACGCCAAACGAGAACGTCTGCCCGAACTGGGCATAGACATCCTTCATTTCTAGCTCGTCATCCATCCGCGACCAGTCCATGTCGCCGGGCCATGAACGTAACCAACCCAAAAGACGTCGAAGCATTGCGACGATCCGGCAAGCGTGAAAGCGACGGAAAATTACACCAGAGCGCGAGCGGCGAAAATGCACAGTTACGGAAACAGGTCCGACACGCGCGCGAGCGTTACACCGTGCTCGACTGCTTTACGGGCTTTTCGGCGAAGCACCTCCGGCAGGGGGAGCCGCCGCTCTAATGACTCGCTCAGGTCCCGTCCGTCCAAACAGATTACCTTCCGTGCCCGGCCGAATGCAACAATGCCCTGATCGGTGAACCCGGTGTAGCTGACGAAAAGGCCGCGCCCCCACGCTGCACGCTGATCGAGCTTTCCGTGGAAGGCATGTAGGTCGGCAGCGCCGGTCCGCTCGTTGTGCCATTTGGCCTCCACGAGATAGGTGTCGCGGTCCAACAAAAAGGAGCCGTCAATCTGCTCGCCCGTGAGCCGGAACGGCCGCTCAGCCTCCAGCCCGAAGGCATCGAACAACTTTTTCAGAAATTTCTCGAACTGGTATCCGCGCTCGTGCGGCGGCCGCTCGGTAAGCGACATCAGCGCCCTCTGGATGACGTCGAATTTCACATGATCGAAATTTACGGAATTCGTCGCAGAGGTTACGGGCTGGACTGATGAATCGCCAAGGTATGTCAGGACTTCCGCGAGCCTGTTCTTAGCGTCCGGCACTTCCTCTTCAATCCGCTGGCGCTTGCGGAATACCTCCCGGTGCTCCCACAGCCCCTTCAAAGCCCGCACCGCGATCGACGTTTCGACTGTGCGCAGAAAATACCGGAGCCGCTTCCCTTTTGAGCCCCCCTCTACCGACCACTTCGGATCATCAATATCGATATCGAGTTCCTCGCGAAAAAATTGCGCAAACGTTCTGTCGCTGAATGCCGTTTGACCCTGCGAAAATCTCAGTACGTAGCCGTCGCGAATGAACAGATCCTCGACCGTCATCATGTCGCGGGCGCGCAAGGTCGGCACCGTACGAGTCTCGGACATCGGAAGGAACTCTCCCTTGAGGCAGAGAAAAATGTGGTTCCAGAATGTTGCAGTAGATAGGACTTATTGGCAGGGTTTCCACTCGTTCATTATTTTTGTTCTCTGGCGAGACGATCGAGGAGGCTTGGTGTCGCGAATACCGCGCCCTGCCCGATAGCGCCTTGTTCGATATCTGAGAAACCCAGAGTACGATGTGCGCGCAATGATTGGAGAGGACTGGTACAGTTGGGTGGGCTCGAACCACCGACCTCCTGTTCCACAGCCACATCCGATCTTTGATCAGGGCTACTCATCCTTACTCATCCTCGCATTAATTATAGTTTACGGTTCAATGACTTAGCGTCCACATGCTATCCATCTTTGATCGCGGCTGATCGCGGCTAATCACCCGGTTTGCCTCCGCTAAGCCTCCGCTAGATCGAGGATGGAGATGCCGAAGAAACGCCTCACCGAAGAGGCCTGCAATCGCCTGAAGCCGACCGCTGGAAAGCAGATCGAATACCTCGATGCCGTGCTCCCAGGCCTAATGCTGCGGGTGAGTTACGGCGGCGCCAAGACTTTCGTCGCCATCTACTACGTCAATCACCGGACGAAGACCTTCAAGCTCGGCCGCTACCATCCAGAGGGCGCTGACGAGTTTCCAGACCCCGAGAGCGGAGAGGAATGGCCCCGCGACCTGACCCTCGCCGGGGCTCGCGACGCGGCGCGGAAATTCTTCGCCAAGCCCTCCGCCTTCCTGAGCCCGAAGAGTCACAGCCTTGCCAAGGCCTCCTTCAAAGTCGTGGCCGAGGCCTACCTTGAGCGCCATGCTGCCGGCTTCCGGTCCAGGTCGGAGCTGGAACGCTGCCTCAAGAAGTACGTGTACCCGGAACTCGGAGAGAAGCCCTTCAAGGGCATCAAGCGATCCGAGGTCATTACCCTCCGCTCGGATATCGCTGAGAACCACGGCGCCCGGATGGCCGATACCGTCTTTGGTATCGTCAGGGGAGTCATGCGCTGGTTCGAGGCCGAGGGCGATGACGACGACTATGTCTGCCCGATCAAAGCCCGAAAGCAGAAGGCAGGCCCGAAGAGCCGCCGCAAGCGGATCCTCACCCCGGAAGAGATCAAGCTCGTCTGGGAGGCGGCCGGCCAGCTCGGCCCTTATGGCAGCCTCGTCAAGCTGCTCCTGCTGACGGCCCAGCGCCGCGACAAGGTCGTCACCATGCGGTGGGCTGATATCGAGGAGGACGTGTGGACGATCCCCAGCGAAGAGCGAGAGAAAGGCAATGCCGGCAAGCTCCGCCTACCGCCTCTTGCCGTCGCCGTCCTTAAGAACACCCCCAAGATTGCAGAGTGCTCCTATGTCTTCGCTGGCCGGTATGGCGACAAGCCGCTCAATTCTTTCAGCCAGGGTGCGGAAGAAATCCGGAAGCTGCTGCCGGCGACAATGCCCCGCTGGACTCTCCATGACCTCCGGCGGACAGCCCGCACGCTGATGACTGATTTGCGGATCGACGATAGAATTGCTGAGCAAGTGCTCGGTCATGCGATTGAAGGTGTCGAGGGCGTTTACAATCTTTCGCTCTATTTCGAGCAGAAAGCCGAGGCTCTTGCGCGCGTTGCGGGATATATCCAGCAACTTGTCGAGCCGGCGCCGGCAAATGTGGTCGCGCTAGCGGCCCGCAAGGCGCGGGGAGCGGAAGCCGCTTCCGCTCAATAAGCAGCTCCGACATCGCGTCTCCAAGTTTCCGCTAGGTGAGCAGCGCAAAAATTTCAGCGAATGACGGAGCTGGAAAATCGATTTGAGCGCCATTACCCAGATTTGATCTTTTCGATTGAGCAATGATAAAATGCGGCCAGCCAATGATGGAGGCAATGTCACTTCCCGGCTCAGCCCTGAAAGCTGAGCTGAGTTGAGAGAATAAGCAGAAGCTGAGACCAGAGAGTCCAAGGCGACGCCTTCGAGCCCGCAAGCTTCTACCGCTCGTGCTCAAACTACGAAGTGACACGGCCGATCGGAGCTGCTGAGCTGAGACCAGCAGGCCAGATCCTCTAGCCAGCGACGAACTTCGGTTCGGCGCGCAGAAGGACTGTGCCCATGTCTAACAAAACCTCCACTAGCTCAACTATTGGCCGCGTCCGCGCGGAAGCAATCCCCGAAGACCGACTGCTGTTTACGCGGAAGCAGGTCATGCGGATGCTCGGAGGCATCTCATACCCGACCGTTATCCGCCTCGAGCAGTCAGGCAAGCTGCAGCCCGTAAAACTAAAGCCCGGCAAGACTTGCAAGGCCTTCTATCGGCGCGCGGACGTCATGGCTCTTGTCCTACCGGCTGACACAGCCGTCGTCTAGGGAGGAGCATCATGACCGATATCGATGACCGAGGCTTCGTTAGCGACGAGCTGATGGAAAGTATGTTCAAAATCATGATCCGAGCCGACGAGTTCAAACGCACGCTACCCGCCTGGAAATTTGAAAAGATGATTGAGGCGGCTACCGAGCTTCGTGATGATGGCCACGCGATGAACAACTCAGGCCTCTCAGTAATTCAGCGAGAAGCCATGAACGCACGAGCTGTCAGACGCTTTGTCGACCGTATCGCAGAGATCATCAGCAGCAACCAACACTGATAGCCAAGGGGCGCATCCTCCACCACAAAGGATGCGCCCCATCGTCGCGCCGGCCCCTCGCCAGCGCTCTCCAACACCGCTCCATGAAAGCGATGCCATGCCGAAAGATAAATCGAAACTTCCCTCAAGAGCTACCCCGCCGCTCGACACGATTAGAAGCTCGTCCGCATCGGTGAAGCTGATCCGGCCCGCCGATCCAGCAGTTCCGACCGCTGAAGCGCCGGACGAGCCGCTGATCGCGAAAGTCGAGGCCTACATCGACACGCTTGAACTCACCTACCCTCGCCGGCCCAAAGGCCTGCTTGCTGAGGCGAGAGCCATTCTGGGCCGGCCAGTTTGGTTCAAGGACATCAGCGACGCTGAAGGCAATAGATGGGGCGTTCGCCTCCACCTCCATCAGGCGACGCCAGAACTGCTTATGGCACTCGACAAATACGGCGGCAGCCTCAGCCGCTTCGATATCGCCTTCGATCTGTTCCCATTCGACATGTCAACCGAGCTGATGGCCAAGGTCATCCGCGAGTGCGCCATCCTGCGCTGGCGCCGCCCGCAGGCCATGCTCGAATTCGAGAGCACCCTCTATTGGACCGAGTGGCACCTTGGCCACATCAGACCCGACCGCAATCTCGCAGAATACCATGACCTACCGAGCAAGATCGACGGCCGTCAGACAGTGCATCTGGAGCTGCGCTTCCAAACCTCCGACGCGGCCAAGGCTCAAAATCTCCACCGACCTTCGCAGCTAGTTCGGCTGAACCCCAGAGCGCTATTCGACAAGCACATCCGCATCCTCGACTTCCAGCAGCACATTGCAGATGACATCAATAGCAGCGCCAACCCAGGCCGCATTCGCGGCTTCTATGAGCGCAATTATCAGCGACGCGTGCAGCTCTTCAAAGATCGGCAGCCACACCTCATCAAGCTCTTGGAGCCGCGGAATAGCCGCTTCGCCGTCAAGGATCACCTGACATGGGGAGCGGTGTCTGGGTCTAAGGACGCATTCACTTGGCTAACGCGTGATCAGCAGCCTCAGCATTCAGATCAGTCCAAGCATCCATCTTCGGCTCTTATCATGCAGCCGGCCAACCCGGAGGACACGCCATGAGCGACGACGACAGACTCGACTATCGCCAGATGTTCCCCGTCGGAGGACGCAATCGGAAGCGATACGCCGAGAACCCACGCAAGCCAAAGGAACCAGTAAAGCCCTATGGCTTCTTTACCCGCCCAACCTCGGACACGAGCAAAAAGCCGATCCAGCCCACTCGACGCGACAATGGCAAGCGCTATGACTATGACAGCCGCCCCTTACCGAGCATGGCGATGCAGATCAGGACGCTTGTCGCGAAGGATCTCGACCGATCCGTCAAAAGCATAGCGGCCGAGCTGGATGCAATGGGCTATGATGCGGCACCCCAGACCGTCGGCGCAATCCGCCAAGACATGATGGCGACTCTTCGGCTTTGCCAGAAGCACGGAAGCATCATCATTCCAGCCTGGGAAGACTGAGAGAACCGACTCGATATGCCCGCACCAGCAAATCCTCTCAGGCGCGATTTCTTCGTCTATATCTTTCGCGCCGACGGATACCCCTTCTATGTCGGCATCGGACGCGATAAGCGAGCATCCGACCGCCTAAGGTACATCCGATCTCTGACGCCTGCGCAGCTCGCTGAGAAAACCCTGAAGGATCGAGTAATGGCGGCATTAGATCGCCAGACAATCATCACCTTCTCTCGGACACGACTTCCGCTCAATAGGAAGCAGGCGCTAGCCATCGAGAAGCTGAAAATTCAACAACTGCTCCGGAAGGGATACCATCTGACAAACGAGCAGCACAATCCGCATTGGGATGGCGACGGGCGCAAGGCACTGCGCGCTATCCTCGGCAAGAAATTGCGACCGAGCGATCACTTAATCTGAAGTATTCGCCACGCTGAATTTGGGCACTGAGAGACAAAGACGACGATTGAATATTTTTGCTCGGATGAGCGAGTGCCGCACATTTTCTGATTTGCGACCAGAAGGTCGACAGCGGCATACCTCCTTAGAAAGGCAGCCTTCCAGCACGGGGTTGCAATTAGCGGAGATATAGACCCAGCTTGCGCAAAATCTCGAAGCATCTGGAATGCAGATGGCTGCAAGCAAGCAACTCACTCAGCGAAAGACTAAAGCACGATCGCGCGTCACGAACGGCAAAAGTCTATTTCCGAAAGAAGTGGACCAGCGCACTCAATACTATCGAAGATTTCGCGATCTCATCGATTTGCTTTCGGCTGATCTTGGCGGCGCCGATCGTCTCAGCACGAGCGAAATGGCGCTTGTGCGGACCGCGTCCACCCACATGACGGCGCTGGAGCAACTGGAGATGAAGTTTGCTCTCGCTGAGGGCAAGACATCGAATGATGACCTAATGCTTTACCAGACGCTCTCGAATTCGCTGCGCCGACTTCTCAAAGAACTTGGCATCAAGCGGAAGCCGCGCGACGTGACCCCGGCCAGCCCTCGCGATTATCTGCGCAGCCGCATGATCGATGACGACGGTCCGCATCGACTGAATGGCAGCCATCGAGTGAGGGCTGCATGATCCAGAGGTATCGGGCTTCCGCTGAACAAAGGAAGCCCATACCTCGTCTCCGATCTAGGCAGGACGGCTCGATTATCGACTGCATCCATGACCCGCAGCTCTTTTCGTCGTGGTTCGAGGATGATTGGCGGAGCTGGCAGCCATGGCTCGCGTTTCTCTGCGCCCTATTCGCCCTTCCGATGGATGCGGACCAGCTCGACATCTACCGCGAATGCACGTCCCGCAATGATGCGCCAAGTGAGACCGCCAGAGAGGCATGGCTTGTCTGCGGTCGCCGTGCCGGCAAGAGCTTCATCCTCGCCCTGGTCGCGGTCTTTCTAGCCGCCTTCTTCGACTATCAACCTTATCTGGCTCCCGGCGAACGCGGCACCATCCTCGTCATCGCGGCCGACCGGAAGCAGAGCCGCGTCATCCTTCGTTACATCGCCGCGCTGCTCAAGGGCGTGCCGATGCTGGCTCATCTCATCACCCGAGAGACGGCTGAGGGCTTCGACCTAGCCAACTCGGTCTCAATCGAGGTCGCGACTTGCTCTTTCCGCTCGGTACGCGGCTATACCTTGGTTGCCGCCCTTCTGGACGAAGTCGCCTTCTGGAGAGCCGAGGACAGCACTGAACCTGACTATGAGGTGCTGAATGCGCTGCGTCCGGGGATGAGCACGATCCCGAATTCCATGTTGCTATGCGCTAGCTCGCCCTATGCTCGGCGCGGCGTGCTCTATGAGGCGCATCGGGCGCATTTCGGCCGCGAGCATGATCCGGTCCTTGTCTGGCAAGCGGCGACCCGCCGGATGAACCCAAGCGTGCCGCAGAGCTTCATCGACACCGAGATGGAGCGCGATGCTGCATCAGCTCGCGCCGAGTATCTGGCGCTCTTCAGGGCGGATATTGAAGCCTTCATCACGCGCGAAGCCGTCGAAGCCTGCATCTCCAAGAATGTCTATGAGCGCGGCCGGATCGAAAAGGTCAGATATTCCGCCTTCTGCGACCCGTCTGGCGGCTCTGCCGACTCTATGACCTTGGCGATCGCTTCCAAGCAAAACGGCATCGCGACGCTCGACGCTTTGCGGGAGCGCAAGCCGCCCTTCTCTCCGGAGCAGGTCGTCTCCGAATTCGCCGCGCTACTCAAATCCTATGGCGTTACAAAAGTGCTCGGGGATCGTTATGCCGGCGAGTGGGTCAAAGAGCCCTTCCGTGCTCATGGCATCACCTATGAGAGCGCCGCCAAGCCGAAGTCCGATCTCTATCGCGATTTCTTGCCGCTCGTGAATTCACGCAAAGTCGATCTGCTCGACCACCCTAAGCTCTTGCAGCAGCTAGTCGGTCTAGAGCGCCGCGTGGCGCGCTCCGGCAAGGACAGCATAGATCATTCGCCCGGTGCTCACGACGACATCGCCAACGCGGTAGCCGGCGCGCTCACAAGCGTCGGCGTGCGCAAGTACGCCTACGACTCGTCACTGGCTTGGGTCGGCACCGGCCACATCGACGACAACACGGATTTCCGAGCCGGGCGGATCACCCGGTATCTCTTCTCCGGAGGACTGATCAGATGAACAGCGAAGTTTTCGACAAGGACGGCGAGCGGATCACGCTAGCCGGCAATGTAATTCCGGACGGCGCCACGCTTCGGGTGCCGCAGATGATCATGGACGCCGCGCCGGCCCCGCTTCACCGCCCCGGATCGCTGCCGCTCGCCGACGCCGACCGTGACGCGAGAGAAGCGGCATACCTCCAACGCAAGCGAGCCGTCGCAGACCGGTGGCGGCACCCGGCGCCTGCTCAGCCCCCGTCCGTCGCCAGACCGCCCCAGACGAAGCCATCAGCACCCGTGGCGGGCGTGTCTGACGCCGATGCTCGATACGCCCAGCGATGCGCGGCTCTCGAAACAGCATGGCGGAGGGCCTGACATGCCCCAATTGCCAACCTTAGCCCAAGTGAAATTGGACCGGCTCGACACGCAAGCTATGGAGCTGCATGACGCCCTCGGCTCAGTCGCGCGTCGAGCATCCGAGCTTTCCAAAGCGCGGAGCACCGCTCCCGACTCCGAGCTGGCGTCCATGGATCAAGAGATAACACGCCTTCAAGGTCGGCTTAGCGATCTTCAAGAGCGGCACCGATCGTTGGCGAACCTCGTCGCCAACGTAAAGCACTGGGTCGCGAGCGCGGCGGGCAACTACGAGATGGCCAAGCCGAGCCGCGCCACGCCTGCCGCGATGAAGTCGAGCCCGGCCGAAGCCGTGTCAAATCTACGCGCGCAAATCAAGGCGCTCGCTTCAGAGCGCGTAAGAGTTTCACGAGCGGCGCTGCCCGTCGCCGATATCAAAAAGCAGGCATCGGCTTGGGTTGCTGCTCAGCGCGAGCGCGGCCGACCGAAGCTCACCTTTGATCACGGGCGCCCCTTCCAAGCTCAATTTGAGGCGTCGGTGGAGGGTGCTTGGACAGCAAAGCTAGACATCGGCGCTGTACTCGCTTGGCTCGACCCGGGCGCTTTCGAGAAGAGGCTGCACGAAGATATCGACAAGTTGCCGCAGCCGCCGCTTGCGTTGTCGGCAGATGAGCGCGCGGCCAGGCTGCTGGAGCTGGAGGCAGAGCTGCTGGCCCGCGAGCGCGATGAGGAAGCGCTGATTGAATTCGCCGAAGAGCAAGCACTCTCTCTCGCTCGCCGACTGGACGCGGACCCGCGTGCAGTGCTCGGCATTGCGATCCCGAGCGCCAAGAAGCCGAAGCCGGAGCGGATCAGAGCAGCTTAGCGAATACTCTCCCGATTGCCGTCGAGTCGGGAGGGCATGCCGGCTGGTCCTTGGTCTTTCATTCCAGCCGGGGCGCGCAGTGTGCAGGTCGTGCCATCCAACAACAGCACACAGCTTGCGGCCCCTTCTCCTTTCCGGGCGCGGCAGGCAGAGCGAGCCGCCGCCTCCCCTGTCCGGCGTCCCGGCGGAGGCTCGCTTTTATCCGTAGAACTACGGGCACGAAATTTGTTGACTATGTAGGTGCCTATAGCTACATAACTCACATTGACAACTCAATGGAGGTGCCTATGCAGCTTACCCCTCAGACTACCGACAATATTCTCGTACTCCTCGGAGACGTCCGCGCCAACCTCGATCGTATTGAAGCAATGCTTCGGCCGGCCGGTGCGGAAGCCGAAGAGGATCTTGATCCCAAAAACCCGCTCAACAAGAACGGGGTCAATCTGAGCTCGCGCGGCATCGAGGTAGCGTACCGGATGTATGATGCCGGCAAGACCCGCTACGCCGTCGCGGAAGCGCTGGGCATCAGTTACGGATCGGCGACTCATCGCTTGCACGCGTGGGAGAAGGCAGGTGGCAAGCAGCGGCAGAAGCAGCCGCTGGAGTAAGCGGACTTCCGTGACGGATCATCTAAAGGCCCGGAGCAATCCGGGCCTTATTCATTTTGTGACTCGACTTCATGTTCTTCATTTGTTCTAGTATTCGCCATGGGCAAAGAACGCATGGCGGGCTGGCGGATGTACTCTCGGAAGCAAATCGACCAGTTAGTCGAGCGCGCAAAGCCCCAGCCCATGCCCTCGGCACCCGCCCCCGCTCCTTCTGCCCCGATCCCAGAGGCCCTTTGGCAATCCCTGCTTGACGACCCGCGCGCGGCCGGCAAGGCTAAGGTGCCGATCCAGCAATGCCGCCTCGCGGACATCCAACGCCATATGCTCCGCATCGAATGCTCGCGCTGCTCCCGCATCGTCGAGATGCAGAAGGCGGAAGCAATCCGCTATTTTGGTGCTGACGCGATCTGGAAGACTGTCGGCCAGCGCTTGCTAGACCAAACCTGCACAAATCGCACCGGCCGGTACGAGGAAGATGGCTGCTGGCCCAACTGGACAGCATAAGCTGTTAGTGATGGCGTTTGCGGGAATTGTAAAGCGTCACGCAAAGCAGTATCGCTTGCTCAAGCAGGAGAGCGAAGTGGCGGACATCGTATCACCGGAGAAACGGTCGTCGATGATGGCCGCGGTCCGGCGTCAGAACACTAAGCCGGAGATGAACCTTCGAAGAGCCCTGCATAAGTCTGGCCTCCGCTTTCGCCTTCATCGCCGCGATCTACCCGGCAGCCCTGATCTCGTCTTCCCTGGCGCGCGTGTAGCGATTTTTGTAAATGGGTGTTTTTGGCATCGACACGAAGGCTGCTCCAAAGCTACGACACCTTCTACGCGTACAGATTTTTGGCTTCTCAAATTCGAGAACAATGTCGCGAGAGATCGCAGAGCAAAAGCCGCGTTGGAAGCAGCAGGCTGGAAAGTAATTGTCGTTTGGGAATGCGAAGTTCCCACTCTTCAAGCCGCGGTGGCGATGGCCAAGCCGATTGGCGCGTCAGTAAAAAAGCACTCGAGCTAGAGCAATGAACGTGCTACACGACCGGCGCTACGGGGTGACACATGCGGGTCGTTAGTCTTTTCAGCGGTATTGGTGGCTTCGAGCTAGGCCTATCTCAAGCTGGCCATGAGACAGTGCTCATGTGCGAGAATGATGACCTCGCAAGAGCAGTCCTTCACCATCGCTTTCCCGGCGTTACCGTTCGCAAAGATGTTCGCTCGCTGAAGCGGCTGCCGGCGTGCGATATTTTAACCGCAGGTTGGCCTTGCCAGGATTTGAGCCAAGCGGGAAGAACGGCGGGGCTTCGGGGGCACAGCTCCGGACTGATCTCTGAAGTCTTTAGGATCGTCGAAGCCAGCACGCATAAGCCTGATTACATCTTGCTGGAAAATGTTGCATTCGCCTTGCACCTCCACGGCGGCGCTGCGCTGAAGTACGTGACCACAAATTTGGAACGTCTCGGGTATCGCTGGGCTTATCGCATCTTAGACAGCCGGCAGTTCGGCGTTCCGCAGCGAAGGCGTAGGGTTTTCATTCTAGGCTCGCGGCAGGTGTCGCCCCAATCTATATTGTTTAGGGGCTCAGCCAAATCGGAGGCCGCGGAAGAGCTTGGCGCTGATATGTTTGGCTTCTATTGGACTGAAGGCAATACCGGCCTCGGTTGGTCCCCAGGAGCGGTCCCGCCGTTGAAGGGAGGATCGTCGCTCTCCATTCCGTCGCCACCAGCCATTTGGGACAAACGATCGCGATCATTTCTGACGCCTGGGATTTCTGATGCTGAGCGAATGCAGGGTTTCCCTTCAGGCTGGACAGCCGTAGGCGCGCTCAAAGGCAAGAAGAAGCGGGGCAGATGGAAGCTCGTTGGCAATGCTGTAAGCGTGCCAGTCGTCGAGTGGATCGGCCGCGGCATCTCAGAGTGCTCAGAGGCGGAATACGAAGCGCCGGTGAGCCGCGTATTTACAAAATCGGCGAATGCGGCATTCGGTGAGAGGGGCAAGCCGCAATCTTACTTCTGTTTCGGTCATGAAGGGTCAGATGCACCCGAAATTGGAAGCCTGGAAAACTTCGACTTGCAAGATGCGACGGAACTCTCAGCTCGTGCTGCTTCGGGATTTCTGTCTCGAATTGAAAAGAGCAATCTAAAAACGCATCCGAGCTTCATTCCCGATTTGAGGAATTTTGTCAGCTGATATAAGAGCGGCTGGTCTCATACCGCTGCATCATCCTTATGTACGAACACATAAACGATCGAATACGATCCAGCTTGTCGGAAATATCATCGACTGAATAATTTCCCCCGATGACTTCGAATGTTTCTTCACCGTGAGCCAGCTCGTTTCTTGCGTTCTTCACGATCGCCAAATCAGAGCCGCCCAAAGTCCTGCTAGGGGGTCGCCAGCGTCGCTCGCCGATCTCGCGAGCGAATTTGATAAGCTTGGTGTGATCGATGTTGCCGGGAAAAGGCACAACCTCTTCCTTTTGTAGCCAGCTCACTTTACCAGGCACAAATTGCACGAACTCTTGCAGGAGAGCGCCGTGATTTACTCCATCCTGCAATTTCTTTTTGAAATGTGTGTGCACGATATCCTGCTGCCAATAGGAAACGAGCTCAGCAAAGGAACTCGTGTCGTTTTGCATGCGTTTTCTTACGCTAACAATGGTCTCGCGGGTCGCGAACTCTACACAGTTGTAGATCATGATAAATGACGCCGCACGCGATGCCGCCAACGTCGCAGTTGCTCGATAGAACCCGCGACCTGGGGTGCGGTGCGATGCTTCCAGCTCTCGAAGAGAACGCAAGTAGTATGAGACAGCGGCAATTCGCGCCCGGAAAGCTGTTTCGGTCATTTGTGCTATGCCAGCAGTTTGTTCTTCACAAATTCGATGCGATCGCGCAATCGTGGTCCGCTGTTGCTGGCGTGCGTTCTGACCAACGCGTTCAACTCATCGCCAAAAACCCAATCAGGATCAATCGTCAAAGTAAGGTCTGGCTTTTGACGAAGCGCCAAGCAGGTACCGACCGCAATGGCCTCGAACCGAACGCGAGGAAGCGTTCCACCTTTTCCGCCGCGATAGAAAGCCTTTGGGTAGTTTCCAGCGATGAATTTCATGGTGCGCGTGAATTCGTCCCGCATCTTTTGCAGCTCGGCAGCGGCAGCCGTCTTATTCAAACGAATAACGGCTAAATCCAAGAACCGGCGGACATCGTGTTTGAATTCTGCATAATGATCCGCGTAGACGAAGAAGCGAGTGACCAATTCTTGTCGCTCGCTTTCCGGATCGGCAGCCTTTGAAATCTTGGGCGATAGCTCCTTGAATAGGTCAGTAGCTGCGCACTCCAATATCAAGTCAAGGAATGGACCGCGAAAGGCCCCCTTCCGGATTTCCGCATCGTGGAGTGTTTTCCCGGTAGTGTTCAGCCGTCTAAACAGCTCAATGCGGGTGCTCTCATCCGTACCCTCGTCCAAAACGAACGAGCGGATTGGAGTATTGAATAAACGTTTGCGGATCGTCGGTGGAAAATCCGAATACTTGAAGCCCGACAAGATATCGAGCTTCTCAAGTTCGCCCAGTGCAAACTCGTTATTTACAAATCTCGCCAGCGTTCGAACCCGTTGCGACCCATCCACGATCTCTAGGCGACCTTTGACATCGTAGAAGAAGATCGGGGGCACCGGGATCCTCAGTATTACGCTTTCGATGAAATAAGACTGCGCTTGCTCGGACCATCGGAGCTTTCGCTGGTACTCCGGAATATAGATGTCGCCCTCTTGCTCGGGCTCTTCTTTAAATTTCTGTACGAGGAGTTCGACTGGATAGTCTGTCACGAGGTAGCGGACATCCCTGCGTGCGGCCTCGATGACCGAAATGATTTCCTCTTCGGACGGCATGAAGCTGGCGCCCGTGATAATTTCGTATTCGCTCATTGAAGATCCCCAAGCCGCGCCATCCAATCGCAACTTTTACGCGAGGGCAAGCCTACCAACGCCTAAGCTGGCTTACGCTGTCGTCATATCGTGGCGACGTCGCTCGGCCTCCGCTATGGCCTCCGCTAAGCGCGGAAGGCGGCAGCAGGGAAATTCGATAACACATTGAAATCTTTGGTACAGTTGGGTGGGCTCGAACCACCGACCTCCTGTTCCACAGACAGGCGCTCTAACCAACTGAGCTACAACTGCATCCTTGCGAGCCGCCCTGAAGGGGTGCCTGAAAAGGCCGACGACCTAGGGGGCTGGACGGGGCGGAAACTAGGTGCAACGGCCCGGTTTGGCAAGGCCGCAATGGGGTGAAAAACCGGGTGAAATCACGCTCCGCGCAACGAAATCCGGCCTGATGGCGAGTATCGGGGCGTTGCGCTCGCGCTGCCGCCAACTGAGGCACTCCCCGGGCTGAGAGAAGCCCTCACCCGTCGCCCTCCGGCCTCTCCCAAGCGCGGGAGAGGCGAAGAAAAAACCCGGGCGTTTCGGCCCGGGTTTCCTAAAGTTCAAACCTGCCTCAGCGCTCAGGCGGCGGGCATGTACTTCGAGGCAGAGGCCTTGATCGGCTCGGCGGTCTCGGCGGCGACGCGCTGGGTGAGCTCGACCAGCTCCTTGGCCTGGGACTGCAGGGTCTCGAACTGCTTGCGGGTGTGGCCGGTCCACAGCTCCAGCGCCTCCGTCGGCGACTTCAGGCCGAACAGCTGCTGGGCGAAGTCGAGCTGGGCGCTGGTGTTGGCCTTCATGAACTCCACCAGCTTGGCGGTGTACTCGCTCGCGCCCTTGGAGGCGGAGGTGAAAACGGCCTCGACGGTGCCGTTGTGGGTTTCGGCGGCGTCCTTGAACTTGGCGTAGCTCTCGCGGGCCTGCGCCGCGCCCTTTTCGGCGAACGCACGCATCTGCTCGGGAACCTCGAACGGAATGATCGAGGCAGAAAACGGATCAGTCGCACCTGTCATGGTTGTCCCTCACGCTAATTGAAAAAATGGAGTGAGCCTTCTGGCGCGCCCGCCGGCCAACCGGGGCCTTGTCTCTGCTTTGAGCTGGCGGGAACGAAGACTGGAACGCGAAACAAACAAGATGGCTCGCCCAGTGCCCAGTATTATGGCTGCCTATCATGTCAACATTGTGCAGCGCAACGCGCCAAGCGGGTGCGCTGCGAAATTTAATCTCGGTGAGGGTGAGGTTCCGGTAAGGGGGAACCGGGGGTTGAGATTGCGGGGGCCGAGTTCTTACCCTCCCGTGGAGGTCCGGGACGAGCGCAGCTCGCCCGTGGGTCGGCTCGCAGCGCGCCAGCGATGTGAGCCGGGGCGGGGTGATCTCTCCACTCCGGCACCGCCAGCGTGGAGAGACTGTCACCCCACCTCGGTTCGCATTGCGCTTCGCTTCATGCGAACCGATCCTCCCCCTCAAGGGGAGGATGGGCACCGCGGACGCCGGGCGAGCTGTGCCTGCCTTTCCGGTCGAATCCCTTGGATGAAACGGGCAGCCGCTTGCGGGGGTGGGCGGATTAAGGTTATCGCGGCTTTGGGGTACCTCCGAGGGGCCGGGGCCGTGGACCTGCCGGTGCCCGCGGGCGATACTAACCCTTTCTTAAGGCTGTCATTCCGGCAGCCGCCAGCTTCACGCGTGAGACTAAAGCCGGTCGGATGACGAGTTCGGATTTCCAGTTGCGAGGGGTGGGCGATCCGCGGCTGGCCGTGCATGCGACCTCACCCCTGCCCGCCTGGCTGTGGTCGATCGACGGGACGCGCGTGCTGTGGGCCAATCCGGTCGGCGCAAATCTGTTCGGCGCCGCGAACAGTGCGGCGCTCGCGGGCAGGATCTTCGGCCCGGCGGACAGCCATCGCCGCCAGGTCGCCCGCCTCGCCCGGCAGCTGCCGGCGAACGGCGCCGTGCGGCTCGAACGCCTGCGCGGTTTCGGCGCGCGGCTTGGCACGCTGATGACCTGCGCCTGCGCGCGGCTCGATTTTGCCGATGGCGGCCATGCGGTGCTCGTCACCGCGATGGACCCGGGCTTGCGCGCCATGCCGCTGATCGAGCGGCTGCATCGGCTGGTCGAAGGGGCTGACACGCCGATGGCGGCGTTCGCGCCCGACGGCCTGTTCGCCGGCGCCAGCGAAGCCGCACGCGCCCTGCTCGGCTTCCGCGATCTGTTCGAGGGCGGCCTCGAGCGGGCGCGCAACGATGCGCTGCGCGAAGGCCGCGCCGAAACGCCGATCGGGATTGGCCAGATGGTGCTGCAGCGGGTCGGCACCGGCGCCGATGTCGGCCTGGTCGCGCTGATCGAGCCGGCCGCCGCCGCGCAAGCTGCGCCTGTCGAGGCCGTGCCTTCCGAGTCCGCGCCTGCCGAGGCCGTGCGCGAGCGCGCAGCAAACGAGGCGCCGGCCGACATCGCGCAGGCGCCCGCGGCGACGCCCAGCGAGCCGCCGCCATCGCACGGCTCGCCTGGCGGCATCGCCTTGTTCGACGCCTTCGCCGAGCCGGTCGAGGCGCCCACGACCCACGAGGCGATCACGTCCGAACCGCCGCAAGCCGCAATGGCTCAGGACGCGGCCGAAACTCCGGTTGAAAACCCAGCCGAAGCCATCGTGTCGCCGCAGGCCGCGCCGATCACATCAGGCATGAATGAGCCGTCGTCGGGCCAAGACTCTTCAGGTCGGGACTCGTCAGGTCGAGACTCTTCGGACCGAGATCCGCCCGCACCGCGTCA
>Ga0055531_10001389_pt1 | contig 17933 bp, 19 predicted proteins | sample AraplaCvi_mCL_r2_FD_55008 | JGI IMG/M metagenome (GOLD analysis project Ga0055531, IMG submission 55008) | Arabidopsis root microbial communities from North Carolina, USA - plate scrape MF_Cvi_mCL_r2 | ecosystem: Host-associated > Plants > Roots > Endosphere | place: USA: North Carolina...
TGGGTAAAGTCCGGGCTGTCGATGATCAGCAACGCGTCGGGACGCGCGGCGATGATCGCCTTTGCCGTCTGGCGAATGCGCATAATGAGCTTCGGCAATCGTGCCAGGACCTGGGTGAAGCCCATGATCGATAGTTCGGAATAGTCGAAGAGCGATCGAAGGCCCTCCGCCTCCAGCGCCTCGCCGCCGACACCGACGAGCTCTATCGTGCTGCTGCTTTGCGTTCGAAGCGCCCGGACGAGATCGGCGCCCAGGAGATCGCCGGAAACCTCGCCTGCAATGACTGCAAGCTTGTAGCTGGATGCGCTCATCGCTCGGCTCCCTTGGCCGATCGTTCGACACCGGCGACAAACAGACCAGCGCGATTGGCGACATCAATCACGTTGCCGCGCTCCAGGACCAGAGCCCTGCCTGCTTCGACCGCGATGCCGGCGAGACCGGCCTTTTCTGCAAGTGCAACGGTCGACGGTCCGATCGACGGGAGGTCGGCGCGCAAATCTTGCCCGGGCTTGCAAAGCTTGACGAGGACCCCTCGCCGGCGCGAAGAGACACGGCCCTCGGCCTTCAAGGCGACGACACGCTCCAGCATAGAATCGGTACCCTCAGCGCCCTCCAGCGCCACGACNCGCCCACCGACGGCCACAGCACCCTGCCCCACATCGAGCGCGCCGAGCGCGTTGGCGGCAGCGATGCCCGCCTCGATNTCACGGCGATCGTCGGCATCAGGTGTAACCGCCCCGATCGGCCCCGGTTCTGCCAGGAGATTGGGCACCACTTCATGAACNCCGATGACATGGGCNCCGCTTGCTTCGATCAGTGCCATCGCCATGCGCAGGACGGCGTCGTCTCCACCGGACACCAGCGTCTTCAAGACGGCCGGGATCTTTGCCAGCGTTCTCAGCGTCGGGCGAATNTCACGCCATTCCGGCCGGCGGCGAACCCAACCCGACAGGACGACCCGATCNATCCCCTCTTCCTTGAAGGTNCGGCTGATATTGGCGAAGTCGCCGATCCCCAGCACGGAATGATCGAAGCCGACCCAATCGGCTTCTTCCGCCTCTCGCGACAATGCGATGATGAATGGATCTTCGCCGCGCGCGCGCACAGCTTCGGCTACGTGGTGCGGTAGCGCGCCACCGCCGGCGATGATTGCGAGCCGACCGCCGGTCGCTGCGTGGCTCGCAGCAGCCGACATCACGCTCACGCCTTGCCGCGAGACGGCGACGATAGTGCCCGGTCGCTCTCGGCCGCGATGAAATCGAGGATTTCGACGACCGGTGCGCAGTCGGCATATTCTTCGCGAATGGCCGCAGCATTGGCGCGGATCGACTCCGGGCCTTCAAAGATCTGCTTGTAGGCGCGGCGAACGACGTGGATCGTCGCGCGGTCGATCCCGGCCCTCGTCATACCTACGACGTTCAGCCCGCTCAGTATGCCCGGATTGCCGTTGAGCATACCGTAGGGAATGACGTCGTAGCTGACGGCGGAGAGGCCCCCGACAAACGCCTGACGGCCGACACGGGTAAACTGATGCACGGCGCAGCCGCCGCCAAGAATGGCGCGGTCTTCGACCGTGACATGGCCCGCCAGCATCACGTTGTTCGACAGGATGATATGGTTGCCGAGNCGGCAATCATGCGCCACGTGCGAATAGGCCAGGAAGAGATTGTTGTCGCCAATGACCGTCTGTCCGCCATGTTCGACGGTGCCCGTATTCATCGTCACGCCTTCGCGGATCGTGCAATTNGCACCGATCAACAGTTCCGTATCGACGGCGCTATGATGAACGCTCTGCGAATCGGCGCCGATCACCGCCTGCGGGAAAATTTTGGTTCCCGTGCCGATCGTCGTACGGCCGGTGACCACGACATGACTGTGAAGCTCGACATCGTCGCCAAGAACGACTTTCGGCCCCACGTGGCAAAAAGGGCCGATCTTGACGTTCTCGCCGATCGCAGCGCCGTCTTCGATAATCGAGGACGGGTGGATCTTCGCTGTTGCTGCAATCATGTTCAGGCGTCTTCCTTGCTGACGATCATCGCGCCGATATCAGCTTCTGCGACCAGTTGCCCGTCAACTTTTGCGTCACAGTGAAATTTCCAGATATTGCCGCGTTGCTTCTGCTTCACGACATGGAATTCGACGCGATCGCCGGGAACGACCGGCTTGCGGAAGCGCGCATTGTCGATGGTCATGAAATAGACGAGGTTCGTTCCGCTACCCACCTTGCGGGCACAGATCGCACCNGCCGTCTGGGCCATGCCCTCGACAAGCAAAACGCCAGGCATGATCGGCTGTTCGGGGAAGTGACCGGTGAAATGCGGTTCGTTCGCCGAGACGTTCTTGATGCCGATCGCCGAATTGTCGCCGTCGATCTCGATGATCCGATCGACGAGCAGAAATGGGTAGCGATGCGGGAGCAGTTTCAGAATTTCCTGAATGTCCGCCGTACCGAGAACCGTTGCTGCCTCACTCATTCGCGCCGCCCTTCTTCTTTTTCTGTCTGTCGCTTGCCCGCATCGCCATCTCCGCGACATCGCGCAGGAAATCGCGCATCGGGCGCGCCGGAATACCGCCATAACGTTCGCCGGCGGGAACATCGCTCGCCACGCCGCTCATCGCGGCGATCTGTACGCCATCACCGACCGTGATGTGGCCGTTGACGCCACTGCCACCGCCGATCATCACGCCGTCGCCGATCTTTGTGCTGCCTGCAATGCCCACTTGGGCGACGATGCCACAATAACGGCCAATGCGCACGTTGTGGCCGACCTGGACGAGATTGTCGATCTTCGTCCCCTCGCCGATCACCGTGTCATCCATCGTGCCGCGGTCGATCGTCGTGTTGGCGCCGATCTCGACATGATCCTGAATGATCACGCGCCCGACCTGAACGATCTTGATCATTCCGCCTTTCGGCCCGGGCGCATAACCAAAACCATCCTGCCCGATACGGGCGCCGGGATGGATGATCACGCTGTTGCCGACGAGAGCACAGAGCACGCTTGCGCCAGAGGCAATCGTACAGTCACGGCCGATGCGCACGCCCGGCCCGATGACGGCGCCGGCAGCGATGCGGGTGCCGCGGCCGATTTCGGCGCCAGCCCCGACGACCGCCGTCGGCTCGACCTCGACATCGTCTTCCAGACGCGCGGTCGGATCCACGAAAGCACCCGGTGCCACGCCCTTGAGGCTGGTGTTGCGCGCAGGACGCATCGCCGCCTCGTGCAGCAAGGTGCCGGCAAGGGCGAAGGCCGTATGCGGGCGAGCCGCCAGCAGGACTGGGATATGGGCAGGCACAAGGCTGAAGATCGTCTTGTCGCAGATGATCGCGGATGCCTGACAGGTATCAAGCTCGGCTCGGCTCTTGCGAGACAACATGTAGCAGACGTCGCCGGGCTTGGCCCGATAGACTGGCGCTACAGAATGAATGGTGCAGTCGGCGACCGCACCATTGCTCAACTCCGCCCCAATTTGATTCGCCAGGTCACCCAGACGAATCCCTTTATGGGGCGGAAAAAACCAGTTCTGTTCCATGGACACTCCAGAACGATCTTTTTCCGGCAGTTCTGGACTGCTTTTTATCAGAACGACGAGGAAATACCGAACTTCAGGTTCTGTACCCGGTCGAAGTCTTCCTTGGCAACCGGCCAAGCATAGTCAACACGCAGCGGACCGAACGGCGAAGCCCAGATCAGGCCGANACCGACCGATGCACGCAGCGACGNGTCGTTGCCCTGCACCGTTTCAGAGGGAAGGGTCGCGACCTTGTTGCTGTAGAGCGTACCNGCATCGGCGAAGACCGCACCGCGGAAGCCGCTGTCNCGCGGGATGCCCGGAAGCGGGAACGNCGCTTCGGCCGAAGCCGTAAAGTAGGTCGTGCCGCCGAGCGCATCGCCCGTCGCCTGATCGCGCGGACCGATACCGTTGCGCTCGAAGCCACGAATATCGTTGGAGCCGAGCTGGAATTGGTCGAAGACCTGCAGATCGCTGCCGGTTTCGAAGACATGACCGGCGCTACCAGCAAGCGACGCGATGATATCCGCCTCGTCGTTGACCGTGTAGTACCACTTGGCCTTACCAGTCATCTTGTAGAAGTCGGAGTCGCCACCAAGACCTGCAAACTCGTGCGTGAAGGTCGCCAGGATGCCGTCATGCGGCAGCTGGGGATCGTCGAGNGTGTTGTAGGTGATCGACTGCGATACCGACGAACGGACCCAGTTTCCACCCTCAACTGCACGAACGTAGGGCGACGACAGCTTCGCGACGTTACCGCTATAGTCGAACTGCGTGAAGTTGTAGCGCAGCGTGGTCGACAGATTTTCGGTGATCGGCGCCGTTACGCGCAGGCTGAAGCCCTGATCTTCGTAGCTGTAGTCCTCGTCGTCGAAGTCGTTCTCGTTCTTGAAGACGTCAAAGCCGGCAGCCAGACGATAGCCAAGGAAGTACGGCTCGGTGAACGAAACGTTGTAGGTCCGGCTCTCGTCACCGCGACCGGCGGCGACNCGGATGTACTGACCACGACCNAGGAAGTTCTTTTCTTCGATCGACGCTTCGACGAGGAAGCCGCCGCCGCTACCCGCAGAGTAACCAGCACCGATACCGAACGAACCGGTCGACTGATCCTGCACGTCGACNATCACGACGACGCGGTCGGCAGCGCTGCCCGGCGCGGTCGAGATGTTGACGGTCGAGAAGTAGCCGAGTGCCTCCAGCCGACGCTTGGCGCGGGCAACCATTTCCTGGTTGAAGGCGTCGCCTTCACCCATGTCGAATTCGCGACGGATNACGTAGTCACGNGTACGGGTGTTGCCGCGGATCTCGATGCGCTCGACGTAAGCACGCTCGCCCTGNTCGACGAGGTAGTCGACGGCGATCGTGTGATTGGCGAGGTCGCGGTTGCCGCGCGGCGTGACGCGCGCAAAAGGATATCCGGCCGAAGCGACACGCTGCGAAATCTCGCTCATCGTCGCCTGAACGTCCTTGGCCTTGTAGACCGAGCCCTCGCGGCTGAGGATAAGCCCCTTCAGCTCTTCGGCATTGACGCCCTCGACGGTCGATTCGACATTGACGGCGCCGAANTCATAACGCGGACCTTCTTCGACGGTGATCGTCACCGTGTACTCGTTCGTCGCTTCATTGAGCGCCGCGTCCGAGGAAACGACCTGGAAGTCCGCGTAGCCGCGGTTGAAATAAAACTGGCGCAGCAGCTCTTCGTCNGCGCGAAGCTTGTCCGGATTGTAGACATCCTTGCGTGTGATGAACGAGAAGATNCCCGATTCCTTCGTCGCGATGATCGATTGAAGACGACCGTCGCTATAGGCTTCGTTGCCGACGAAATTGATCTGGGAGATCTTGGTGCGCTCACCTTCATTGATCACGAAGGCAAGGTTGACGCGNCCNTCGGCAACCGGAACAACCTGCGTCGTCACCGTGATGTCGCTGCGACCGATGGCAGCGTAGGCGTCCTTGATGGACTGGATATCCGTTTCGACCGTCGCTTCGCTGTACGGGCCGAGCGGCTGCGTGCGCACGACGCCCTGCAGCTTGTCGTCCTTGATCTTGCGGTTGCCGTTGAAGACGACCTGATTGACCAGCTGATTCTCGCTCACGCTGACGACCAGCGTACCGCCGGCGACATTGATGCTGACGTCGGAGAAGTAGCCCGTGGAGTACAGGCGCTTCACGGAAGCGTCGATATCCGCGTTGCTGAAGGCCTTGCCGGGAACGATCGTGATGTTCGCACGGACCGTCTCAGCGCTGACGCGCGTTGCCCCGCGTACTTCGACACGATTGATGACCGCAGCTTCTGCGACGGACGTGCCTGCGAGCAACCCAACACCAGCGCCAGAAACAACAATGCTTGTTGACAGCGCAGCCGCCGACACCGCGTTCAAAAACCTTGAACCAGCTTTCATGTTCAAATCTTACCTTTTCCAAACGTCGCGCGGCAGTTTCGTGCCGACTCCGGTCACGGTTGCCGTTTTAACCGCTTTTCCCATACAAGCAAGCCAGCTCGTTAATTTCTGTTTACTTCAATTCGAACCGTGGCTTAACGGCCACTACAGCCTCGAGTTATCGTAAACAAAACCTTTCTTCGCAAGCCGTTGAAAACCAATCGTTCACAGTATCCGCCGAATTCCCCTCGCCGTTTCCCCGACCGAACGCTAGCCGAAGAACATCGATATGTCGTTCCAGGTGGCAAAGACCATGAGCATCAGCACCATGGCAAAGCCGATCCGATANGCGACATCCTGCGCGGCGGGACCGACAGGCTTCCCGCGCAACGCCTCAACCGCATAGAACATCAGATGGCCGCCATCAAGCACCGGTACGGGCATGAGGTTAAGCAATCCTATGGAAACTGACAGGATCGCGGCGATATTCAGCAAGAATGGAATGCCGAGCGTCGCCATCTGCCCGGAAACCTTGGCGACGCGGATCGGGCCACCGATCTGGTCCGCCTTCATCCGCCCGGTCAGCACATTGCCGAGGTAGTCGAAGGTGCCCGTAATGACGTGCCAGCTTTGCAGGACGCCCTGCCCTACGGCCTCGATCGGGCCATAGGTGACGGTGCGGAAGTTGCCGGCTTCCTGATCGGTCAGGATACCGATGACGCCGATCTCCATCTTGTTGCCGAACTGGTCGGTGAGCTCCGTCCGCTGGGGCACCATCGGCAAATCGAGTGTCGCGCCGTTGCGTTCGATTCGGATGGTGATCTTCAGCTCGGGGCGCACGCTGACGTAGCGACGAACGTCGTCGAAGGTCGTCACCGGCGAGCCGTCGATCGAGATCAGGCGGTCGCCCGGAACAACGCCTGCCTGTGCGGCTGCGCTATTTTCNTTCACACGNGCAACCACGGGATCTGCGACCTGGCGTCCGTAGACGGAGAACAGAACGGCGAAGATGGCAATCGCGAGGATGAAGTTGGCGATCGGCCCTGCGGCAACCGTCGCTGCCCGCTTCCAGAGCCTGGCGCCGAGGAAGGTCTTGCCGCGCTCTTCCGGCGCGATTGCCTCCAGACGCTTGTAGTCCGGCACGCTCGCCGCGTCCTCGTCACCGTAGAACTTGACGTAGCCACCAAGCGGGATCGCCGACAGTTTCCAACGTGTTCCGTGCCGATCGGTCCAACCGAAAAGTTCGGGACCGAAACCGATCGAGAAGGCGAGGATACGGATTCCCGACCAGCGGCCTACGAGATAGTGCCCCATCTCGTGCACGAAGACCAAAAGGGTCAGCACGAGGAGGAAGGGAATGATGTAGCCGGTCAGAAGCTGAAAGGCATCAAGCAGATATGTCATGAACGTTCCTCAAGTCCCTGCGGTCGGCATCAAGGGCCAAGCAGGACCGAACCGAAGGCGATCTGGCGCCCATCGCTGACGAAATACTGAACCATGACCAGAATCAACGCCGCCACGCAGGCGAATATCAAACCGTCGACCCGATCCATGACTCCGCCGTGCCCTGGAATGAGACGGCTCGAATCCTTCACGCCAAAGCGCCGCTTGATGAAGGACTCGAACAAATCCCCAACCTGGCTGGCAACCGAGAGCACCAGGGCGATGATCGGGATCCGAAGATCTTGCAGCGAAAAATAAGCCATAAAGACGGCGACGCCAGCAAGAATGCCACAAATCGTGCCACCGATGGCGCCGGACCAGGTCTTGCCGGGCGATATGCGCGGCGCAAGCTTGGGGCCCCCGATCGCACGGCCGGTGAAATAGGCGAAAATGTCGGTTGCCCAGACCACCGCGAAGACGAACAGCGTTGCGATCAGGCCGAGATCGTCGGCGCCACGAAGTGCTGCGAGCGATATGCCGGTGAGGCCCGCATAGGCGATGCCGCCCGGCAGCCACCAGCTTGTCTTTTGAGTAAGGACCCAAAGCAATGCCGCTCCGAGGCCGAACGCCAGGAAAGGAAGGCTGTAGCCAATGTAACCGGTGACAACGAGGCCTGCGATCACGACTATGGAGAGCCAACCGAAGGCGTTGCCCTGGAAATCACGCTCGACAAGGCCGGTGATCGTCGACCATTCGTAGTAGACGAGAAGCGCGATCAGGACCGAAAGTAGCTGGAAAGCGAGCCGCCAAACCAGGTCGCAGCGAGAGCGACCGCCGCGAGCACCACTCCCGAAGCGATGCGAAGCTTGAGTTCAGTTTGCATCAGGAACCAACCGCCCGCGTCGGCTCGACCAGTCCGCCGAAACGGCGCTCCCGGCATGCATACTTCTCCAGCGCCGACAGGAAAATCTCACGCGTGAAATCCGGCCACAGTTCGGGAACGAAGATCAGTTCGGAATAGGCGCCCTGCCAGAGCAGGAAATTCGACAGTCGCTCTTCGCCGCTCGTGCGGATGATCAGGTCCGGATCGGGTATGTCGGCGGTGTCCAGCGAGGCTGCAATGCGTTCCTGATTGATGTCCTCAGGGCGCAAACGCCCTTCGGCGACGTCCACCGCGAGGCGACGCATCGCCCGGGTCAACTCGTCACGCGCCCCGTAGTTGAAGGCGATGACCAGGGTAACTCCCGTGTTCGCCCGCGTCGTTTCCTCGGCCTCTATCAATAGCGGCAGGATGTCGCCACGCAGGTTCGAGCGGTCGCCAATGACACGGATGCGGACATTCTCGCGGTGCAGATCGGCGAGATCCCGGCGGATGAAGGTCTTGAGCAACCCCATGAGGTCGCTCACCTCCGACTCCGGCCGGCTCCAATTTTCCGAAGAAAATGCAAAAAGCGTGAGATAGCGGATACCCACCTGGGCCGCCGTCTTGACGGCATCGCGAACGGTCTCGACGCCTTTGCGATGCCCCATGGTACGCGGNAGCCCACGTGCATTCGCCCAACGCCCGTTGCCATCCATGATGATGGCAACATGTTCCGGAACGGTCGTGGAGATGAGGTTTTGCATAAGGCGTCCGCGAAAGGAGACTCAGATCACGAGCAGATCAGACCTGCATGATTTCCTTTTCCTTCTCGGCGAGCAAGCGGTCGATCTCGGAAATCGTTTCATCGGTCATCTTTTGCACGCGCTCGGACTGAGAACGGCTGATATCCTGACCGATGTCGCCATCCTTTTCGGCTTTTTTCAGGTCATCCATGCCGTCGCGGCGCACGTGGCGCACGGCAACCTTGGCTTTTTCNGCGTAATCGTGGGCCACCTTGACCAACGACTTGCGGCGCTCTTCGTTGAGCTCGGGCAGCGGAATGCGCAGGTTCTGGCCGTCGATGATCGGGTTNAGGCCGAGGTTCGATTCGCGAATGCCACGNTCGACGGCGCCAACCATCTGCTTGTCCCAGACCGAAACGGACAGCATGCGCGGCTCCGGAACGGTGATGTTGGCGACCTGGTTGAGGGGCACGCGCGAGCCGTAGGCTTCAACGGTCACCGGATCGAGAACGTTCGCCGACGCCCGGCCGGTACGAAGCGATGCGATATCGCTCTTGAATGCGGAAATGGCGCCATCCATGCGACGCTTCAGTTCCTTCAGTTCAACACCTTCACTCATGGTCAAAACTCCCGTTCTAACATTCGCCGGCCGCAGGGGGCCGCTTTGCAGCTCTTTAGTTGTCTGTGACGATGGTCGCGCGACCGCCGCCGGTCAAGATTTCCGCGAAGCCACCCTTTTCGTGGATCGAGAAGACGACGATCGGAATGGTATTTTCGCGTGCAAGCGCAACGGCGGCAACATCCATGACGGCCAGGCCTCTTTCGAGCACCTCGCTGTGGGTCAGGCGGTCGAAGCGGGTCGCGGTCGGATCCTTCTTCGGATCGGCAGAATAGATACCATCGACCTGCGTGCCCTTGAAAATGGCCTGCGCACCCATTTCCGCCGCGCGGAGCGCTGCGGCCGAGTCCGTCGTAAAGAAGGGGTTGCCGGTGCCACCGGCGAAGATCACGACGCGGCCAAGCGAGAGATGATGAAGCGTTGCGCGCTGCGAGAAGCTTTCGCAGATTTCCGGCATCGCAATTGCCGAAAGCACGACCGTGTCGATGTCGAGCTTGCGCAGCGAGGTTGCGAGCGCCAGCGCGTTGATGACCGTTGCCAGCATGCCCATGTGGTCGCCGGTCACCCGGTCTCCGCCCTTGGAGGCCACCGCGACACCGCGGAAGATGTTGCCGCCGCCGACGACGACACCGACTTCGACGCCCATCGCGCGTGCTTCGGCGATGTCGGCGGCGATGCGGTCGGCGACCGCCACGTCGATACCGAAGCCCTGGCTACCCATCAGGGCTTCACCGGAGGCTTTAAGGAGAACACGTTTGTAGATTGGTTCGGCCGGCATCATCGCTCCTGATCAGATCGGTGCGCGTGCGCACGACGACGGCGCACAGCGCATAAGGACATATTGCGCTACCCGGTTTCAACCGCTGCGGAGTGATTTCCGGCGGGTCCGGCGCATTGACGAAGCCCGATACACGAAGGGCACCGCGTTGTCACGCGATGCCCCGAGGTTTTCCCAATATGGGTGAAGAAATCAGCCCTTGGCGACGGCTGCAACTTCTGCGGCGAAGTCGGACTCTTCCTTCTCGACGCCTTCGCCGAGCAGCAGGCGAGCCATGCCGGTCACTTCGATCGGTGCGCCAGCGAGCTTTTCAGCGTCCTTGACGGCCTGGCCGACGGTGATTTCCGGGTTCATGACGAAGGCCTGCGACAGCAGTGCGACTTCTTCGAAGAACTTGCGCATACGGCCTTCAACCATCTTCTCGATGATGTTGTCCGGCTTGCCCGAAGCGCGCGACTGTTCGATGAAGACGTTGCGTTCGCGCTCAGCAACAGCGGCGTCGACTTCTTCAGCGCGGATCGCCAGCGGGTTGGTCGCAGCGATGTGCATGGCAACCTGACGGCCGACCGAGAACAGCACTTCCTTGTCGCCGATCGACTTCAGCGCGACGAGAACGCCGAGCTTGCCGATGCCGTCGCCAGCAGCGTTGTGGATGTAGGTGGCGACAACGCCATCTTCGACCTGCAGCAGAGCTGCGCGACGCAGCGTCATGTTTTCGCCGATCGTGGCAATCGCGTCCTTGATCGTCTCGTCGACCGACTTGCCGGTCGCCGGGTAGGTTGCAGCCGCGATCGCATCGACGGAGCCGTCGGTGGTGAGCGCTACGTTGGCAACGCCGCGGACGAGTTCCTGGAAGGCTTCGTTGCGGGCAACGAAGTCGGTTTCGGAGTTGATTTCGACGACGACGGCCTTGACGCCGCCGCTGACGATGCCGACGAGGCCTTCNGCAGCCGTACGACCCGACTTCTTGTCGGCCTTCGCGATACCCTTGGCGCGCAGCCAGTCNATCGCTGCTTCCATGTCGCCGTTGGTTTCAGCAAGTGCCTTCTTGCAATCCATCATGCCTGCGCCGCTCTTTTCGCGCAGTTCCTTCACCATTGCTGCAGTCACAGTCATCTTTTTTGCCTCTTTGTCTGTTTGGCGGGNGTTGCCCGCGCGTGGCGCGATGCCAGGAGGTTTGGCAGGGAATGGCTTTTCAATGTGACACCATGATGAACGCGTCATCGTGGCCGCTGCCCGGATCCAACGACCCGAACGGATCGCGCCATCCCCGGCTGAAAAGAACAAGGCCGTTCAGACTTTCATCACAAACGGCCTTGTCCCGACATTTCATTGGGGGCGGCAGGGTTGGCTGCCGCCTGGGGCCGATCAGGCGTCGGAGGCCTCGTCGAGCGCCGGCTCGACCGGAACTTCGGCAGAGGCGCCGAGGTCACGGCCAGATGCGCCCTGCTGGCGCGCAATGCCGTCGATGGCTGCGCGGGCGATCAGGTCGCAGTAGAGAGCGATGGCGCGCGAAGCGTCGTCGTTGCCCGGGATCGGATAGTCGATCTGGTCCGGATCGCAGTTCGAGTCGATCACGGCAACAACCGGGATGCCGAGGCGCTTGGCTTCGTCGATCGCGATCGATTCCTTGTTGGTGTCGATGATGAACATCAGGTCCGGGGTGCCGCCCATATCGCGGATACCGCCGAGTGCACGGTTCAGCTTTTCGCGCTCGCGCTCGAGGTTCAGGCGTTCCTTCTTGGTGAAGCCAGAAGCTTCCGAAGAAAGGATTTCGTCGAGCTTGCGCAGGCGCTGGATCGAGTTCGAAATCGTCTTCCAGTTCGTCATCATGCCGCCGAGCCAGCGAGCGTTGACGTAGTACTGGGCCGAACGCTTGGCTGCGTCAGCGATGATTTCCGAAGCCTGGCGCTTGGTGCCGACGAACAGAACGCGGCCGCCGTTGGCAACGGTGTCGCTGACGATCTGCAGGGCGCGCGACAGCATCGGTACGGTCTGAGCGAGGTCGATGATGTGGACGTTGTTACGATCGCCGAAAATGTACGGCTTCATCTTCGGGTTCCAGCGGTGCGTCTGGTGACCGAAGTGAACGCCAGCTTCCAGAAGCTGACGCATGCTAAAATCAGGCAATGCCATGCCTTTTTCTCCTTTTCCGGTTGAACCTCCGCGAAGCGTCGAGCATGGTCTTTCGAACAGCCCACCGGCGGAACGATCCGGATTTCTCCCGGAACATCCCTTGCTTCACGTGTGGAATGGCAGCCCCTTAACCGCAACTGCCCGAGAAATCAAGACGCGAGTGCCGATTTTCGTCGCGATCGGCTATTTGCAGTCCTCGGATTTGAAGACTTCGAGATCGGCAAGCTTACCGCTGAGGACAAAATCGCCGTAGTCCATCGTCAGGTCCCGNGTGATTCCGTTTTCGTAGAGCTTGAACGACATGCGGTAGATTGGCAGCGCATCGCCGCTCTTGTCGTCGTTGAAATAGGAGATCGTCACCGGCCAATAGGCTTCGCTGCCGAACTTGCCAGCCTTGCCGGCATCCGGCTCATCAGCGGTGGGCTTGCGCGATTTACCGACAAAGGTCGAGGTGATCAGCGTCTTGTCGCCCGAATCGGAGCCGTCGAAGATGCGCGCCTCGAACAAGCCTTCCCCCTTCTTCGCCCGCGAGATCACTTCCATCATATGGGCGGTCGGGAAACGGCTGGCCGCAAGTTCCACTTCGCGCTTGTCGGGCGCGGTCAGCTCCACCTTGACACCGCTCTTTTCCTCATGCGCCGTTCCGCGCACTTCCTTGTCCAGCTTCTCGTCGGTGAAAGAGCGCGTCAAGAAGCGGAAATTNCCCGTCTTCAGATCCTCATAGGTGGTCGTCTGCTGATCCGTGAGGCGAACTTCCTCGCCGGTGTCGACCTGGGTGACGAAGCGGAAGCTGACCGTGTAGCCCTCGCANGACGAACCATTGAATTCATAGACCATGCGACCATACATTCCGGCAATGCCCGAACGATCCGACGCATCCTTGAGCTCAAGATCATAGACGGCGCGATGCGGCACGAGGACATTCGCACTCGCCGCCGTAGCACCTGACGCCGTCACGACGGCGAAACAAACGCTGCCCAGAGTGACGAGACCGAAGCCTTTATGAAACATCCGTTTCCTCCTATTGGACTCGCCGGCAATGCTATAAACAAGCGTTCGGCAGAAGCGAGGCGGTGTTTGCAGGAAAATGCCGGCGCCCGCCGCGATCCGGCCTGAATGCAGGATTTTAACACAAAAGACAACAATGGAGCTTTCCATGTCCGCAGAGATCGAAACGCGCCTCAAGGACCTCGGCGTCACCCTTCCCCAGGCTGCGACCCCGGTCGCGAACTATGTGCCGTACGTGATCAGCGGCTCGATGCTCTACATCTCCGGACAGCTTCCGATGGAAGACGGCAAGGTCGCCGTGACAGGCATTGTCGGCAAGGATGTCGACGTCGCCCGCGCGCAACGCGCCGCCGAACTCTGCTCGATCAACATCCTCGCACAGGCAAAATCCGCGCTCGGCGGCGACCTCGGACGCATCCGTCGTCTGGTGAAGATCAACGGCTTCGTCGCCTCGACGCCGGAATTTGTCGAGCAGCACCTCGTCATCAACGGCGCCTCCAATCTGCTCGCCACCGTGCTCGGTGAAGCGGGCAAACACGCCCGCGCCGCCGTCGGCATGGCTTNCCTGCCCTTCAATGCCGCCGTCGAGATCGACGCCGTCATCGAGATCGCCTGATTAGGNTGCCNACCATGGCTGATATTTCCTGGCTGAAGGCNCAACCGATCGCCCATCGCGGCTATCACGACATGAACAGAGACGTGTGGGAGAACACGCTNTCGGCTTTCTCCCGTGCCGTCGATGCCGGTTTCGCCATCGAGTGCGACCTGCAATACACCGCCGACAGCATCCCGGTCGTCTTCCATGATGACGACACCCAGCGTCTCTGCGGCATCAAGGGCGACGTGCGCGCGCGCACCGCCGGCGAGCTCGGCCTGATGGCGATCGGCGGAACGAAGGACAAGGTGCCGACGCTGACGCAGATGCTGCGCCTGGTCGCAGGCAAAGTACCGCTGGTCATCGAACTCAAGGGCCGCAAGGGCGACGACGAGGGCTTTGCCGCCGCTGTGCTGGAGACGCTCGAAGGCTACAAGGGACACGTCGCCCTGATGAGCTTCGATCACTGGCTGCTCAAGGACCTGAAGGCGCTCGACGCGCCCTACCCGCTCGGCCTCACTGCGGAAGGCGCCAATCCCGAGACGTTCTTCGTGCACGAGGAAGCCATGCAGCTCGGCCTCGACTTCATCTCCTACCATTACGGCCACCTGCCGAACTCGTTCATCACCAAGGAGCGGACGCTCGGCAAGACGATCATCACCTGGACCGTGCGCGACCGCCAGGCAGAGACCTACACGTTCGCTCACGCGGATCAGATGACCTTCGAGGGCTTCGACCCGCGGGAGGCCTGGTTTCCTGATCTGATGTCAGACGCCGTCACCATCCGCATAGCCCAATCCTTCGCCGATGTGCCGGCAGCACGCTGGAACGTGCTTTCCGGTGCATCGAAGGTGCATCCCGGCGGCGTCTACAATCCCTTCCTCTCGCATGCCTATCTTTCGGCTCTTGAGGAATCCGGGTCCGCAACTGCGAAAACAGGCTGGCTCGGCCAACACCTGCTTCTCGAAGGATCGGACGGCCATCTGCGCGGCGGTCTAGTCTGCTACTTGAAGAACCACAGCCAGGGCGAATATGTCTTCGACCATGGCTGGGCCGACGCTTTCGAGCGGGCCGGCGGGCGCTATTATCCGAAACTGCAAAGCTCCATTCCCTTCACGCCGGCCACCGGACCGAGACTGCTTACGGCGCCGGGTGAAAACCAGGGCGCAGTTCAGGATGCGCTTGCCGCAGGCATGAAGGAGCTCGCACGCAGACACGATGTCTCGTCGGCGCATGTCACCTTCGTGCCGGAAGCCGAAATGCCGGCGCTCGAGCGCGCCGGGTTCCTGCACCGCACCGACCAGCAGTTCCATTTCACCAACGAAGGCTACGGATCGCACGCCGATTTCCTGGAGACCTTGGCCTCGCGCAAGCGCAAGGCGCTCAAGAAGGAACGCAGGGCCGCGGTCGAAAACGGCATCTCGATCGACTGGCTGACCGGCAGCGACCTGACGGAAGCGATCTGGGACCAGTTCTTTGCCTTCTACATGGACACCGGCGGTCGCAAGTGGGGTCGTCCCTATCTGACGCGCGCCTTCTATTCGCTGATCGGCGAGCGCATGGCCGACGATATCCTGCTGGTGATGGCGCGCCGCAACGGCCGCTACATCGCCGGCGCGATCAACTTCATCGGCGGCGACGCGCTCTACGGCCGTCACTGGGGCTGCATCGAGGACCATCCGTTCCTGCATTTCGAGGTCTGCTATCACCAGGCGATCGATTTCGCGATCGCCAAGGGACTGAAGAGGGTCGAGGCCGGTGCCCAGGGTGAACACAAGCTCGCGCGCGGCTACATGCCCGTCACCACCCACTCCGCGCATTTCTTCATGCATTCAGGGCTCGCCCGCGCTGTCGCTGATTATCTCCAGCGCGAGCGTAGAGACGTGGAGGAAACGGGCGAGATTCTTGCAGAACACGGGCCTTTCCGCAAAGGTGAGCGGCAAGACGACTGAACGGCTTTCGGCCAAGGTCGGCCCGCGACAATTCACGAGGAAGAACAATGAGCTACGACGACAACAACATCTTCGCCAAGATCCTGCGCGGCGAAATTCCCTCGCACCGCGTCTACGAGGATGACGCNACGATCGCGTTCATGGATGTGATGCCGCAGGCCGAAGGCCACTTGCTCGTCGTACCGAAGGCACCCTCGCGCAACTTGCTCGATGCCGATGCAGCNACGCTGCCGGCGCTCATCGCTACCGTGCAGAAACTGGCGGTCGCGGCGAAAGAGGCCTTCGAGGCCGATGGCGTGACGGTCATGCAGTTCAACGAGACACCGGCCGGCCAATCGGTCTTCCACCTGCACTTCCATGTCATTCCGCGACGGGCCGGCGTGCCGCTGAAGCCGCATTCCGGTACGATCGAAGACGGCGCCGTGCTCGCGGCCAATGCCGAAAAGGTTCGGCAAGCGCTGTAGTCTCGCCTGCACTCGATAACCGACACTCCATGAACGGATTGAGCCGGCGCCCCGNCGGCTCTCGGCTCAGGCTTCGCCTAAAAACCCAGCCACCAGAGCCCCAATGCGAGCGCNGCGATGGCTGTCGCTATTCCGATCGCCGGCTTTCGTCCGAACAGAAAGAAAGCGACCGCCCCAAGTCCGACGGCCCCCACGCGCAGCCAGAGCGGGGATTGTTCGAGCACGCCTGTCGGATAAAGGATGAGCTTCGCGATGACCGCGGCGACCAGAGCGGTCGCGACCGCCCTCACCCAGTTCAGTGCCTCGGAATCGTCCCGCAACTTGTTGCCGGCAACGACGCCGAGCCAGCGCCAGATGTCGGTCGCGAGCCAGCCGGCAATCGCGATGAAGGCATAGGCCCACCAACCATCCTGCCACGTCATACGCCCACCTCCTTGCGCTGGCGCCAGAGGCGCTCGACCAGCCAGGCGAGCGTGCCGCCGACTAGACCGGCGAGCAGGATGTCGAATTCCGGAAACAGCCAATAGAACAGCGGCCCGCCGACAAGTCCGAAGAGCAGCGCCACGTAGACGACGGGGTGGCGTGCCGAATGCCAGATCGACGCGAGGAAATAGACAGGTGTCAGGAAGAACAGGCAGCCGGCAACGATCGGCGGGAAGTCCGCGACGAAATGGTAGACGACGGCAACCAGCAGCATGTTCGCCGCAACGAGCGTGATGCCGAAGCCGGCAAAGAAGGCGACCCGCCGTTCACGCGGCACCTGCGGCACCTTCTCCATTGCGACCCAGGCGGTGATCGCGACGAAGTGCGAAAGGAAGAGCAGCAGCCAGGTCGGCGTTCGCGATGTGCGCAGTTCCGGGACGAGCGCCGCAACCATCGGCATCAGCCGGACGGAAGACAGCGAAACCGCGAGGAAAGCCGCCGCCAAATTCGCGCCGCTCATCATCGAACTGACAAGAATGACCTTGGCCGGAAGTGCCCAGACCATGCCGACCATGAAGACGACCTGCTGCACTGGGATCCCAGCTTGCGCTGTCAGCGAACAGAAGCCGACGAAGGACAGCATCAGGATGAAGGCCGGCAGGCTGAAGATGCCGCGCATACCCCTTCCGAACCAGGCGAGCGATGATTGCTCGTCTTCTTCCCTATCCATTGGCAATTCCGGATTGTCTTTGATTTCGATCACGATGGTCTCGGGTCGAATATAAGTTATTGGAGCGGGATGCGGGCGAAAAGCCGCGCACACTTTTCCTCATCCCGCTCTCAAGAAAACGGTGCCGGATGGCTTGCATCCGGCACCGTCGAACATCTCTTGCGAGGTCTATTTCTTGCGCGGCACCTTCGGCACCGTGCGGCCCTTTCTCGGAGCCGCGTCGCCGGCCCCGGCTTCGCCATCGGTCGATGCCTTGGCGGCCGCCTTCTTCGGCTTGGACTTCGGCGCGGGCTCGGCGCCCACTTCTTCCTTGTCGTCGGCCTTCTTCGGCTTTGTCGCCTTC
>Ga0055531_10001394_pt1 | contig 17902 bp, 19 predicted proteins | sample AraplaCvi_mCL_r2_FD_55008 | JGI IMG/M metagenome (GOLD analysis project Ga0055531, IMG submission 55008) | Arabidopsis root microbial communities from North Carolina, USA - plate scrape MF_Cvi_mCL_r2 | ecosystem: Host-associated > Plants > Roots > Endosphere | place: USA: North Carolina...
CGCAGCATGTCCCAGGCCTTGGCGCGGTTCTTGTGCTGCGAACGTTCCTGCTGGCACTGCACGACGATGCCGGACGGCATGTGCGTGATGCGCACCGCCGAGTCGGTCGTGTTGACGTGCTGGCCGCCGGCACCGGACGAACGGTAGGTATCGATGCGGCAGTCGCTTTCGTTGATGTCGATCTGGATCGAATCGTCGACCACCGGGTAGACCCAGATGGACGAGAAGGACGTGTGGCGGCGCGCGTTGCTGTCATAGGGCGAGATACGGACCAGGCGGTGGACGCCCGATTCGGTCTTCAGCCAGCCATAGGCATTGTGGCCCTTGACGAGGATGGTCGCCGACTTGATGCCGGCTTCTTCGCCGTCATGCACTTCGAGCAGTTCGACCTTGAAACGCTGGCGTTCGGCCCAGCGGGTGTACATGCGCAGGAGCATGTTCGCCCAGTCCTGGCTTTCCGTGCCGCCGGCGCCGGAATGGACTTCGACATAGGTGTCGTTGCTGTCGGCTTCNCCCGAGAGCATGGCCTCGACCTGGCGCCGGCCGGATTCCGCCTTCAGCGCCTTCAGCGCATCCTCGGCNTCCTTGACGATCGCCTCGTCGCCCTCTTCCTCGCCGAGTTCGATCAGCTCNATATTGTCGTTGAGCTGTTGCTCCATGGCCTTGACGCCNTTGATGCCGTCATCGAGNTGCTGGCGCTCNCGCATCAGCTTCTGCGCCTCGGCGGCATCGTTCCAGAGGTTCGGGTCCTCTGACTTGTTGTTCAACCAGTCCAGTCGTCTTACCGCCTGATCCCAGTCAAAGATGCCTCCTCAGCAGGCTTATGGCCTGCTTGATTTCGTCGACTACATTGATGATTTCCGCACGCATGGCGCTTGTTCTTCGCTCTTTGTGTTGGGGTTTTAGGTGCCGTGGACATAGTTGCAGCGAGCCCGGATGTAAAGCCCGGGCCGCCCGCAAGCCATTTGCTTCCTGCAGGATCAGAACAGTCCCGGCATGCCGGAGGTGACCGCCTGCTGCGCCTGGGGCGAGTTGGTGAAGATCTGGTCCTGGGTCATGTATTCGCCGTCGCCGATGACCTGGAAGACGTCGGCCGGGCCGGTGCCGGGCTTGAAGGCTTCGACGATCGTGTCCGGCTGGCCTTCCATGGCCGCCATGCCGGTCTTGCGGTTGACCGCGACGAGCTGCATGCCGTCCGGCACGTGGAACTTTTCGGCCGGCGTCAACTTGGCTGCCTGCGCGAGGAACTCGCCGAAGATTGGGGCTGCGAGACCACCGCCGGTGCCGGCCCGGCCAAGCGGCGTCGGCGTATCGAAGCCGATATAGAGACCGGCAACCAGGTTCGGCGTGAAACCGACGAACCAGGCATCCTTTTCGTCATTGGTGGTGCCGGTCTTGCCGGCGACATCGCGGTCCTTGACCGGGATCTTGCCGGCGGCCGTGCCGCGCAGGACGACGCCCTGCATCATCGAGGTGATCTGGTAGGCCGTCATCGGGTCGAGAACCTGCTCGCGGTTGTCGACGATGCTGGGCTCCTCCTGGTGGGCCCAGTCATTGGAGTTGCAGCCGTCGCAGGCGCGCTCCTCGTGTCGGAAGATCGTCTTGCCGTAGCGGTCCTGGATGCGGTCGATGACCGTCGGCTTGATCTGCTTGCCGCCATTGGCGATGACCGCATAGGCAGAGACCATGCGCATGACGGTCGTCTCGCCGGAGCCGAGCGACATGGCGAGCACCGGCAGCATCTTGTCGTAGATGCCGAAACGCTCTGCATATTCGGCGACCAGTTCCATGCCCATGTCCTGCGCCAGGCGCACGGTCATCTGGTTGCGGGACTTTTCGATGCCGGTGCGCAACGTCGACGGGCCGCCCGCCTCGCCGCCGTAGTTTTCCGGCCGCCAGACCTGACCGCCGGAGACGATCTCGATCGGGGCGTCCAGGATCACCGAAGCCGGCGTATAGCCGTTGTCGAGCGCTGCCGAATAAACGAAGGGCTTGAACGACGAACCCGGCTGGCGCATCGCCTGGGTGGCGCGGTTGAATTCGGATTGCGAATAGGAAAAGCCGCCCGCCATCGCCAGAACGCGGCCCGTATTCGGGTCCATGGCGACGAAACCGCCCTGGACCTTCGGCGGCTGGCGCAGCCTGTAGGTCTTGGCCTGCGGATTGATCGGCTGCACGTAGACGACGTCGCCCGGCTTCAGCACGCCGTCCGGAGATTTCGCCGGCTTGCGGCTATTGGCGGAGTCCCGATAGGCCCATTTCATGTCGTCGGCATTGATCGTGCCCATCTCGCGGGCCGCATCGACCTTGCCGGCCGCATCCGTCGAGGGCTGCAGGCCGATCGTGGCGGATTTCGCCGAGACTTCCGTCACGACCGCCAGCTTCCATTCCGGCACGTCAGAAAGCGACTTCTGCTTGGCGAGTTCCGGACCCCAATCCGAACTTCCAAGGGCGCCGCTCATGGCGATCTGGGCGATCGGCCCATGAAAACCGCGACGCTCGTCATATTCTACCAGACCGTTCTGCAGGGCGCTGCGCGCGAAAACCTGAAGGTCCGGATCGAGCGAGGTCCGCACCGAGAGACCGCCCTCGTAGAGCGCCTTGTCGCCATAGCGCTCGATGAGCTGGCGCCGCACTTCTTCCGAGAAATAATCCGAGGCGAACACATGCGCGCCGGTGCGGCGCTGCTTGACGCCGAGCGGCTGCTTCTTGGCGTCGTCGGCATCGGGCTGGGTGATGTAGCCGTTCTCGGCCATGCGATCGATGACCCAGTTGCGGCGCTCGAGCGCCGCCTTTTCGCGGCGGAAGGGATGGTAGTTGGCCGGGCCCTTGGGAAGGGCGGCAAGATAGGCGGCCTCGGCGGTCGTCAGTTCGGTCACCGACTTGTCGAAATAGGTGAGCGCGGCGCCGGCGATGCCGTAGGAGTTCAGGCCGAAGAAGATCTCGTTCAGATAGAGTTCGAGGATCTTGTCCTTCGAATAGGTCTGCTCGATGCGGAAGGAGAGGATCGCTTCCTTGACCTTGCGGTCGATCGTCTGGTCGGCGGAGAGAAGGAAGTTCTTCGCCACCTGCTGGGTAATGGTCGAGGCACCTTCCGGCCGGCGGCCGGAGCCGAGGTTCTGAAGGTTGGAGAGGACGGCGCGCCCAAGGCCCGTGATGTCGATGCCGGGATGGCTGTAGAAATTCTTGTCTTCGGCCGAAAGGAAAGCAGCCTTGACCCGATCCGGAACCGCCTGGATCGGCAGGAAGAGGCGCCGTTCGCGGGCATATTCAGCCATCAGCGCGCCGTTGCCGGCATGAACGCGGGTGGCGACCGGCGGCTCGTAGGAGGCAAGCACCTCGTAGTTCGGCAGGTCCTTGGTCATCCCGGTGAGGTAGATACCGACACCGGCGGCCACGACCAGAAACAGGACGCAGGCCAATCCAAAGAGATAACCAATCAATCTTACCATATCGGGGCTACCGTTCAGCTTTCATTCGGCGCGTGGAACACACCATCGCATGGTTACAGGCGTTTTGCACGGTGATTGCACCAGCGCAAGGCGAAAGCGGATCAATTGCCCCCTCGTCCATTGCGCCCGGTAATCTTCGAATAACCGCCCGAATGTGAGTAAAATAGGGCTCTTACTCTGCAATTTCCGGTAACCGGCATCCCCTGCAGCATATTCGCCGGCGCCTGTGGCACCCGCGCCACGCGCGGCGGGGAGAATCAGCCGCCGTTCGCCACCGCGCGATCACGATAGCGCCTGATCGCATCGACCATGCGATCGATCACCTTCGAGCGCCACGACTCATCCAGAAGCAGCTTTTCGTCCTCGGCATTGGACAGGAAGCCGAGTTCGAGAAGTACGGACGGAATGTCCGGCGCGCGCAGAACCTGGAAACCCGCGTAGCGGTGGGGATTGTTGATGAGCCCGATCTGCCCTTCGAAGGATTCGACGACATTGGTCGCAAGCGCGATCGAAAACGCCTGGGTCTCGCGCCGGGTCAGGTCGAGCAGGATATCGGCGACTTCGGGCGGGCCGCTCTGGAGCGTATAGCCGGCNAGNTCNTCNGAGAGGTTTTCGCGGGTCGCGAGGTTTTCCGCCATCCGGTCGGAGGCCTTGTCCGACAGCGTATAAACGGTCGCGCCGCGGATATCCTTCTGGCCGAGCGTGTCGGCATGCGCCGATACGAACAGATCGGCGTGGCCCTGGCGGGCAAGCGTCACCCGCTCGGAGAGCGACAGGAACGTGTCGTCGTCGCGGGTGAGGAAAGCCTTGATACCGTCGACCTTGTTCAATCGTTCGGCAAGCGTCTTGGCGAAGGCGAGCGTGATGGTCTTTTCGGGCGTCTTGGTGCCGGCACCCGTCGCGCCGGCATCGATCCCGCCATGCCCGGCATCGACGGCGACAGTGAAGACATTGTCCTTCACCGCCATCGCCAGCGGGTCGGGAGCGGCGGCGCGCGGCATCGCCCAGTTCTGGGTCTTCACGAGATCGGCGAAAACCTCCTTGGAGGCCATTTCCGCATCGAGCACCAGGCGGTAGCTGCCGTTGTCGTTCGACTGAACCTCGGCGATCGACAGTTTCACCGGCTTCTTGGCGGTCAGCACGATGCGGGCGCTCGCCTCGCCCATCGTGCCGTAACGGATATCCTTGAAGAGGCCCCGCGCGGAGAGGTCCTCGGCCGGGAAGCCGAAGGCGGTCGCCGGCAGGTCGACGATCACCCGTTCGGGGGCGGCAACATAATGAACGGAGAATTCCGGCTTCTTCTCGAAATCGATGACGATGCGGGTGCGCGCCTCGTCGCCGGCGACCCGGGCGCTGAAGGCGAGAAGCGGCTGCGGCGTGGCGCCAACGGCAGTGGGAGAAAGGGTTGCGATGGCGCTGATCAGAAGAAGAGCCGCGCAACCGATTCGTGCAAAAAACCGCTGCCGGCTTCCGCCGCAGGCCGTCGCCGCGCTTGCCTTCACATCCACCCTCAAAACGCCACTCGCATTCAAAGCCCCACCGCAATCGCGCCACTCGCATCAAAGTGCCCATTTTAGAAGGCATTTGCACGTCAAAAGATGCGAATCATCCGCCCGTTCCCTGCCATCCATAAGGGGTCTAATTCCATCGAGAATATGGCAAACTTGGCTTTTCCCTTGCTATTGTGACAGATAAACCATACAACGCGCATGAGGGTTAAAGTGTTGACGGGATAGTCTGCCGATAGGCTGGCCAGCCTCTTCAGGACCTGGCGCCGGAGACCGACAGTCATCCGCCGTCGTTACACTTTATCCTGATACTCGATCCATCCGGCGGTGGCCGGAACAGTACCGGGTGGCATGCCACCCACCGCTCACACGGAGCACATTCATCGGGCCCTCGAGGGCCTATGGTATCGTCATTCTCGTTTGGTTTTTGATGTCGCGGCACAATTTTCAGAACCTGGAGAGACAGCGGGAGCAACGCTCCCCGTCATCTTTCCGGTTGCCGTCACAAATGCGCCCGGCGGGAACATCTTTATCCGGCGCAACGACCGCATTGCATGACGGGCCTGTCCTNGTGGCAGCCTTTTCTGCACTCCCCCGGCGGCGCCGAGGAGCAGAATTTCAATGGCAGACAAAATGCTTATCGACGCGTCTCACGAAGAGGAGACGCGCGTAGTTGTCGTTCGCGGTAACCGGATCGAGGAGTTCGATTTCGAATCGCAGCATAAGAAACAGATACGCGGCAATATCTATCTGGCGAAGGTGACGAGGGTCGAACCCTCACTGCAGGCCGCCTTTGTCGACTACGGCGGGAACCGTCACGGCTTCCTCGCCTTTGCCGAAATCCATCCCGATTATTATCAGATCCCGCTCGCCGACCGTCAGGCACTGATGCAGCAGGAAGCCGAGGATCAGCGCAAGATCGCCGAGGCCGAGGCCGCCGATCCGGTGGTCGATCTCGCCAACCAGGATCAGCCGGATATCGGCATCGCCGCCCCTGCCGCCGAGCCCGTAAGCGAAGCCGGCGCCGAAGCTGCGGAGGCCACTCCGGTCGAAGCGGTTGCCGTCGAAGAAGAGGCCGAAAAGCCGAAAGCCAAGCCGAAGCGCAGCCGCGCCCGCAAGAAGCCGGCCGAAGCCGCCGCTGACGAAGCACCCGCTGCGGAAGCCGCAGCCGCCGAGGGCGAAAGCGCCCCCTCCTCCGACAATATGACGACGACGGTTCGACGCCCGGCGAAATGGCCGCGATGGTCGAGACCGATTCGATCTCGGAAGATGTCGACGCCCGCCGCGGCGGCCGCAACGACGATTTCGATGACGACGACGATGACGATCACGGCGAGAAGGAAGTGATCGAGTCGGTCGGCGCCGAAGACGCCATGGAAGAAGTTCCGGACCGCGTCGTGCGCAAGCCGCGCAAGCAGTACCGCATCCAGGAAGTCATCAAGCGCCGCCAGATCCTGCTCGTGCAGGTCGCCAAGGAAGAGCGCGGCAACAAGGGCGCTGCTCTCACCACCTATCTTTCGCTTGCCGGCCGTTACTCGGTGCTGATGCCGAACACGGCGCGCGGCGGCGGCATTTCCCGCAAGATCACCCAGCCGCAGGACCGCAAGCGCCTCAAGGAAATCGCCCGCGAGCTCGACGTGCCGCAGGGCATGGGCGTGATCCTGCGCACCGCCGGTGCCAACCGCACCCGCGTCGAGGTCAAGCGCGATTCGAATACCTGATGCGCCTGTGGGAAAACGTCCGCACGCTGACGCTGAGCTCGACCGCGCCCACCCTCGTCTACGAGGAAGGCTCGCTGATCAAGCGTTCGATCCGCGACCTCTACAACAAGGATATTTCCGAGATCATCGTGTCCGGCGAAGAAGGCTATCGTGAAGCGAAAGACTTCATGAAGATGCTGATGCCGAGCCATGCCAAGGTGGTCCAGCCCTATCGCGACCTGCATCCGATCTTCGCCCGCTCGGGCATCGAGGCGCAGCTCGACCGCATGCTGCAGCCGCAGGTGACGCTGAAGTCCGGCGGCTACCTGATCATGAACCAGACGGAAGCGCTGGTCGCCATCGACGTCAACTCCGGCCGTTCGACCCGCGAACATTCGATCGAGGAAACGGCGCTCCAGACCAACCTGGAAGCGGCGGAAGAAGTCGCCCGCCAGCTGCGCCTGCGCGACCTTGCCGGCCTGATCGTCATCGACTTCATCGACATGGAAGAAAAGCGCAACAACCGCGCCGTCGAGAAGAAGCTGAAGGATTGCCTGAAGAACGACCGCGCCCGCATCCAGGTCGGCCGCATCTCGCATTTCGGCCTGCTCGAAATGTCGCGCCAGCGCATCCGCGCCTCGGTTCTCGAATCCACGACGCAGATCTGCACCCATTGCGGCGGCACCGGTCACGTGCGCTCGCAGTCGTCGGTCGCCCTGCATGTGCTGCGCGGCGTCGAGGAATACCTGCTCAAGAACACCACGCACGACATTACCGTGCGCACCACGCCGGAGATCGCGCTCTACCTCCTGAACCACAAGCGCTCCAGCATCGTCGATTACGAGAACCGCTTCGGCGTCTCGATCTTCATCGAATCGGATGTCAGCATCGGCTCCAGCCACTTCGCGATCGATCGCGGCGAGCCGGTCGAAAACCCGGTCAAGATCGAAAGCCTGATGCAGTTCGCGGCGATCCCCGTCGAAGAAGACGATGACGACATCGTCATCGAGGCCGACGAGGAAGAAGAGGAAGAGGCCGCTGCTTCGTCGCAGCCGGCCGCTGCCAATGCCGACCGGGCCCGCCAGGAGGGCGACGACCAGAATGGCCGCAAGCGCAAGCGGCGCCGGCGTCGGCGCAACCGCGGCGGCGAGCGGGGCGGCGACGCCCAGGCCGCCCAGGGCGGCAACGACGACATGGCCGATGGCGACGAGGACGGCGACGAAGGCGAGGACGATGTTTCCGAAGCCGGCGAAGCATCCGAAGCAACGGTTGCGGCCGATGCCGACTCGGACGAAAACAACCGCCGCAAGCGCCGCCGCCGCGGCAAGCGCGGTGGCCGTCGCAACCGCAACGGCGAGGACGGACAGGAGCTGAGCGCTTCGGATGACGACGAAGCAGCCGATGGCGATGCGTCCGACGAAGTCGATGGCGACGCAGCGGTAGTCCCTGCCGAGGCAGCCGCGTCCGAAACACCTGAGGAAGTCACGGCCGAAGCTGTGGCGGCCCCCACCGAAGCGGAAGCGGCCCCTGTCGGCAAGGCAGACGCCAAGCCCCGCCGCTCGCGCCGCGGCAAGGCTGCGACCGCGGCCGATGCAGCGGCTGCGGACGAGGTCCCGGCGGCGGTCGCTGCTCCGGCACCCGTGGAAACCGTTGTGGAACAGGTCGAGGCCGCACTTGGCGAAGAGCCGCAGGCTGCCGAGGTTGCTCCGGCTGCGGAAGCTCCCGCCAGCGAGGCCGTAGGGCCCGCCGATGCCGGCGAAGCAAAGCCGGCTCGAGCCAACCGCGCCTCGAACATCTCCTCCTCCGCCGAGGCGGTGGTTAAGAGTTCCGATCCGGCGGCCGCGCCCGAGGCTGAAGGTGATCCTTCCAAGCCGAAGAAGGCGGGCTGGTGGCAGCGCCGCGGCTTCTTCTGAGCCAACCGACATCGATGAAAAACGGCCGCGCAGAACGCGGCCGTTTTTGTTTTGTCCCGCCGAACCTTCAGAAACCGGATCAAGCGCCTGCCGAAGCGATTCCGCAAACGCGTCCAACCTGTTGAATTCCGACTCCATTCCGCCGCCCGGCCGGCTTCCGCAAGGGCGTCATACGCAGTTGTGAACCGGTTGAAACCGGCTGGAGGTGATTTTGAGGTTTTTTGGAAAGCCCGACTGGCTTACTTTGGGCACAAATCGCAACAATGGTGCGCGGGATTCGTGTGCCGACCCAAGAGGATATGAATGACCCGCCTGTTCAAGACGCGCGTTTTCAAGATGTTGGCCGCCGGCTCGATGCTGGCCCTGGCATTTTCCGCGGCCGCTCCAGCCGTCGCCCTGGACGACCAGCAGAAAAAGGAAATGGGCGAATTCATCCGCGAGTATCTGATCCAAAACCCGGAAGTGCTGGTCGAGGTTCAGAACGCGCTGGAAGCCAAGCAGCAGAGCCAGCGCGTCGAGCAGTCGACAAAGGGGATCGCGGACAACAAGCAGGAGATCTTCTCCTCGCCGACCGACATCACGCTCGGCAATCCGAAGGGCGACGTCACGGTCGTCGAATTCTTCGATTACAATTGCGGCTACTGCAAGCGGGCGCTTTCCGACATGGACGACATCCTGTCCAAGGACAAGAACGTCCGGTTTATCCTCAAGGAATTCCCGATCCTCGGGCCGGATTCGGTTGCGGCCCACCGGGTCGCCAACGCCGTGCGTCTGGTCGCTCCTGAGAAATATGCGGAATTCCATCGCCAGCTGCTCGGCGGCAAGCCCCACGCCTCGGAAGCGACGGCGATTGCGGTCGCCGGCGCTCTCGGCGTCAAGGAGGCGGCGATCCGCAAGTCGATGGCAGACCAGCCGAACGATGATCTGGTGCGCGAAGCCTACCGGCTCGCCAACGCGATCGGCATCACCGGCACGCCGACCTACGTGGTCGGCGACGAAGCCGTGTTCGGCGCCGTCGGCCTCGAGACGATCGAGGAGAAGGTCGCCAATGTGCGCGCCTGCGGCAAGGCGACCTGCTGACAGGGCATAGCTCACCGACAGATGTTCCATCTCAGTGGACTCACGGGCTTTCGGCGCGGCGGGGGCTTTCCCTTGCCGCCTCGCCGGTCTATAGGTGGCCCCTGAATTTCAGTGTGGAACAATAGAGTAACGATGAGCAAGACGGTCTTCGTCCTTAACGGCCCCAATCTCAATATGCTGGGCAAGCGCGAGCCCGGCATCTACGGCGCAGCCACGCTGAAGGACGTCGAGAACGACTGCATCGCGGCCGGCAAGGAACTCGGCTTTACGGTCGATTTCCGCCAGAGCAATCATGAAGGCGTGCTGATCGACTGGATGCACGAGGCCAACGAAAAGGCCGTGGGCGTCGCCATCAATGCCGGCGCCTACCCATACCTCGATCGCATTGCACGACGCCATCAAGGCGATCTCCGTGCCGGTGATCGAGCTTCATATTTCGAATGTCCACGCGCGGGAGGAATTCCGCCATCATTCGATGATCGCACCGGCGGTAAAGGGCGTGATCTGCGGTTTTGGCACCGCAAGCTACATTCTGGCGTTGCACGCCTTGAAATCCATTACCGCCTGACAAGATAAACAGAACAATAGGGTTTGCCATGTCTGACAAGAAGAACGGTATCGACAAGGGACTGATCCGCGACCTCGCGAACATTCTCAACGAGACCGACCTCACCGAGATCGAAGTCGAACAGGACGATCTGCGTATCCGCGTATCGCGCGCCGGCACGACGCAGTATGTCCAGGCCCCGATCGCAGCGCCCGCCTACGCTCCGGCTGCCGCAGCCGCTCCGGTTGCCGCTGCAGCGCCTGCCGCCCAGGACAACAAGAACGCCGTCACCGCGCCGATGGTCGGCACCATCTATCTCTCCCCGGCCCCGGGCGCGCGCGCCTTCGTCGAAGTCGGCGCCACCGTCAAGGAAGGCCAGACGCTGCTGATCATCGAGGCCATGAAGACGATGAACCAGATCCCCTCGCCGCGCTCCGGCAAGGTCACGGAAATCCTGGTCAACGACGCTCAGCCTGTCGAGTATGGCCAACCGCTCGTCGTCATCGAGTAAGGCGCATCCATGATTTCCAAGATCCTCATAGCCAACCGCGGTGAAATCGCGCTTCGCGTGCTTCGCGCCTGCAAGGAGCTCGGCATCGCGACCGTCGCGGTCCATTCCACCGCCGACGCCGACGCCATGCATGTGCGGCTTGCGGACGAAAGCGTGTGCATCGGCCCGCCGCCGTCGCGCGAGAGCTATCTGAACATCCACCAGATCGTTGCCGCCTGCGAGATCACCGGCGCCGACGCCGTGCATCCGGGCTACGGCTTCCTGTCGGAAAACGCCAAGTTCGCGGATATCCTCGACGCGCACGGCATCACCTTCATCGGCCCGACCGCCGACCATATCCGCATCATGGGCGACAAGATCACCGCCAAGCAGACCGCGCAGGAACTCGGCATCCCCGTCGTTCCCGGCTCCGACGGCGAGGTGAAGCCCGAAAACGCGATGGAAATCGCCCGTCAGATCGGCTTCCCGGTACTGATCAAGGCAACCGCCGGCGGCGGCGGACGTGGCATGAAGGTCGCCAAGACCGAGGCCGATCTCGACGAGGCCGTCTCGACCGCCCGTTCCGAAGCGCTCGCCGCATTCGGCAACGACGCGGTCTACATGGAAAAATATCTCGGCAAGCCCCGCCATATCGAGATCCAGGTGGTCGGCGACGGTGAAGGCAATGCCATCCATCTCGGCGAGCGCGACTGCTCGCTGCAGCGCCGCCACCAGAAGGTCTGGGAAGAAGCAAATTCCCCTGCCCTCAATGTCGAGCAGCGGATGAAGATCGGCGAGATCTGCGCCGATGCGATGCGCAAGCTGAAATACCGCGGCGCCGGCACGATCGAGTTCCTCTACGAGAACGGCGAGTTCTATTTCATCGAAATGAACACCCGTCTCCAGGTCGAACACCCGATCACCGAAGCGATCACCGGCATCGACCTCGTGCACGAACAGATCCGCGTCGCCTCCGGCGGCGGCCTGTCCGTCAAGCAGGAGGACATCGTGTTCTCCGGCCATGCCATCGAATGCCGTATCAATGCCGAGGATCCGCGCACCTTCGTGCCGTCCCCCGGCACGATCACGCATTTCCATGCACCGGGCGGCCTTGGCGTGCGCGTCGATTCCGGCGCCTATGCGGGCTATCGCATCCCGCCCTATTACGACAGCCTGATCGGCAAGCTGATCGTGCATGGACGCACCCGCGTCGAATGCATGATGCGCCTGCGCCGCGTGCTGGACGAGTTCGTCGTGGACGGCATCAAGACGACGCTGCCGCTCTTCCAGGACCTCGTCGACAATCCGGATATCGCCAACGGCGATTATGACATTCACTGGCTGGAACACTATCTCGCCGGCGACAAGACGCATTAGGGAGATCGATGGCAGGGCGACGTGGCAGATATTACCCGGCGATAACCCCGGAAATCCTGCTGCGCGCCTATTCCATCGGCCTCTTCCCGATGGCCGAATCGGCAGACGACCCGGAAATCTTCTGGGTCGAGCCGGAAATGCGTGGGCTCCTGCCGCTCGACGCCTTCCACGTCTCGAAAAGCCTCGCCAAGGCGGTCCGCAAGGCCCCGTTCGACATCCGTTTCGACACGGCCTTCGAGCGCGTGATGGCCTTGTGCGCCGAACCTGCCGGCGACCGGCCGAGCACCTGGATCAACTCCACCATCCGCAAGCTCTATACCGAACTGCACCGCATGGGCCACGCGCACAGCGTCGAGGCCTTCGAGGGCGATGAGCTGGTCGGCGGGCTTTACGGCGTCTCGCTCGGTTCCGCGTTCTTCGGCGAGAGCATGTTTTCGAGGCGCACCAACGCCTCCAAGATCTGCCTCGTGCATCTGGTGGAGCGGCTTCGGGAAAACGGCTTTACCCTGCTCGACACGCAGTTCACCACCGAGCATCTGAAGACGTTCGGCGCGATCGACGTTCCCAAGGACGACTACCTCAAGCTCCTGAGAGCCGCGGTCGAAGTGCCGCATCTGAAATTCTGATTTTCCCTCCCGAAAAATACCCGCGCCGTGTTGCTACGCACAGATGGCACGCTAAGGTAGAATGATCGAAGGGGATTTTCTGATGAGACATTTTTTAGCGACCATTGTTATTCTTGCATCCATGGGCGGTCCGGCATGGGCCAAATCCATGGAAGAGGTTTTCCCGAGCGCCGCCACATTTTCCGATCAGGAAAAGCAATTCTTCAAGAACTTCAACTTCCAGCAGGGCATGGTGAAGCTGCCGGCCGCCAAGGCGACGCTCGTCGTTCCTCCAAATTTTTATTACCTCAATCCGGTAGACACGAAAAAGGTACTGGTCGATATCTGGGGCAACCCACCGGCCTCGGCCGACGGCAATCTGGGTATGCTTTTCCCGACACAATACCTGCCTTCCGAAAAGATGTCCTGGGGCTCTATCATCATATACGATGCGGACGGTTACGTTTCGGATGCCGAAGCAGCGTCAATCGACTACAACGAGCTTCTCCAGCAGATCAAGAATGGCGTCGTCGAGAGAAATGTGGAGCGGGAGAAACAGGGCTTCGAGCCTATAACGCTCGTCGGCTGGGCATCGGCCCCCCACTACGATAGTTCCGCGCATACATTGCACTGGGCGCGAGACCTGATTTTCGGCAAAGACATGTCGGCGGCCCACACGCTGAACTACTCCATTCGCGCGCTCGGACGCGAAGGCGTGCTGCAGTTTAACTTCGTTTCAGGGCTCGACCAACTTGCGGAAATCAAGGCCGCTATTCCCACGGTCACCAACATGGTGTCCTTCGACAAGGGAGCCGGTTATGCGGACTTTCGGGATGGCGACAAGATCGCCGCCTATGGCATGGCGGGCATGATTGCGGCCGGCGCCGGGGCCAAGGTTGCCGCAAAGTTCGGCCTGTTCGCGGCCGCGCTCGCGCTTCTGAAGAAGGGCGGCTTCCTCTTTGTTTTTGCGGGTCTTGCGGGAGCCTATCGGTTTGTTGCCGGCCTCTTCAGGCGTAACAAGACCCCGTCGGCCTGAAACCTCAGTTGGTCGCCTTCGGCGGCGGTACGTCGGACTTCTGCTTGCAGCCGGTCAGCCACACGTCATAGATCGGATGTTCCACGGCGTTGAGGCCGGGGCTGTCGGCGAACATCCAGCCGGTGAAGATCCGGCGGATCTTGCGGTCGAGGGTGATTTCGTCCACTTCCACGAAACCGTCGATCTTCTGGGCTTCCGTCTCGTCGCGGGAATAGCAGACTTTCGGCGTCACCTGCAGCGCGCCGTACTGGACGGTTTCGTTGACATAGACGTCGAACGTGGTGATGCGGCCGGTGATCTTGTCGATGCCGGCAAAGACCGCAACGGGATTGCTCAACCGCGCCGCCGATACACCGTCCGCCGCAAGCACGGATGCCAGCGCGATCAGTGCGCCGACCATTGGCTTGCGTGGAAAAACCGTCATCAATCCCATTATGCTTCCCGTCTCGGCAAATCCCGTCGGCACCGACCCCTAGAGGTCGAATGTGGCCAAAACAGGTGTCAGTTGCCGGGCGTCCAGGCGTCGTAATCGCCGGTGACGCGGGGGCGTTCGCCGGTCGCGGCAAGCGAGCCCTGCGGGCGATAGGCGAGCGGCGTGCCGGTGGCATTCGGCTTGTGCGGCTTCTGCCATTCCCGCGCCTTGTAGTCTTCCTTCGAAGGCGGAACGTCGGTGCGGTAGTGCATCCAGCCGTGCCAGCCAGGCCCGATTGCGGAGGCTTCGGCGTAGTTCTTGTAGATCACCCAACGCTTCGGCTTGCCCCAGGAGGTCATCGGACCTTCGTAATAGACATTGCCCATCTCGTCCTCGCCGACCCTCTTGCCGAAACGCCAGGTGAAGAACCGGGTGCCCATGGTCTGTCCGTTCCACCAGGTGAAGATCTGCAGCAGGAGGTTTTTCATGGATGTTCCGTCGGCTAGGCAAACAGGATGACGATCGAAGTGACTGATCCGCTTATGCCGCTTGGCGCCTTCGATGTCCAGTGATTCCAAATGTCGCGCACCCTCATTTGAGCTTCATCTTGAAGCCGAAATGGCTTTTGGCGAAGCCGAGGCGCTCATAGAAGCGATGCGCATCGGTGCGCGCCATGTTGGAGGTGAGCCGGACGGTGCGGCAGTCGCGGCGCCGCGCCTCCTCGACCGCATATTCGATCATCCGCGCGCCGATGCCTTTGCCGCGCATGTCCGACCGGGTCTGGACGGCTTCCACGACCATCGACAGCGAACCCCTGCCCGTCAAAGTCCGGCTGAACATGATTTCGAACGTGCCGACCACCTCTCCCTCGATATCGGCGACGAAAAGCTGCTCGTTCTGCGATGCATCGATGACGTTGAAGGCGCGCAGATAGTCTTCATAGGCGCTTTCGTCNGTCGTGTCGCCGTGTCCACCCACGTCGTCGGCGGCAAAAAGGGCGATCANCGCCGGAAGATCCGTTTCGCGAGCCCGGCGGATAATAAGCTTCTCCGTCATCTCTTTCCTTTCAACGCAGAATCGGCATGATTCCCGCGAAGCTTAGAGGGGCTGGGGCGATGGCACAAAGACCTGGGATGATTTTATTGGCTGTCGTCATGGCGGCGTGGCCGATGGCGACCTTTGCGGAAGGCCGCGGCGCGGTCGGTTTCTCCCAGGCGCCGGAAATGAGCAGCGGCGTCTGCTTTGCGTCCTCGATCCGCAAGGCGCTCGACTGCGCCAAGAAGAAATGCATCAAGGACGGCGGGACGGCCGAGGACTGCCTTGAAACGACTGCCTGTTTCCCGGCCGGCTGGAGCATCGACGTCTTCGCGCAATCCAAGGAGGGGCCGCATTGGCACGAGACCTTCTGCGGCTTCGACAGCAAGGAAACCGCCATCAAAGCCTCCAGATCCATCTGCGACATGAAGCAGCGCAAGGGCCTGATGGAATGCAGCCTGGTGGCGATCTACGACGAGGACGGCAAGAAATTCGATCCTGCGCAATAAGGGTGTCGTCGGGCGGCAACCGTCAGACCGGTAGCCGCTTCTCCATGATGATCGCCGGCAAGCCGGAATTGGGGGCGCCCCATTCCTCCATCCGGTCGACCTCGGAAAATCCGAGCCGCTCGTAGAAGGAGAGCGCCCGCACGTTCGGCAGCGCCACCTCGACCCGCATGATCTCGGCATCCGGGAAACAGGTTTCGAGCTCGGCGAAGATATCCCGCCCGATGCCCTCGTTCTGGCAGGACGGCTTGACGTAGAGCTGATGCAGCATCGCCGTCTTCACCATCTTCGGATACATGGCGGCATAACCGATGCCGCCGATCTCCCTGCCGTTGTCGGCCACCAGGAACTCGCCACCGCGCTTCTGGATGCGCGCCCGGACGGCTGCCGCCGAATGCCAGCCGCTCACCATCCGCTGGACTTGGTCCACCCCATAAAACGGGTCATAGGTATCATGGAAGGTCGCCGCCAGCAGGGCGCGGATCTTCTCGACGTCAGCATCACCGGCGGTGCGGACGAAGTAGACCATCCGGCCTACTCCTCTTCGATCCCGAGCTTCGCCTTGACGAGCGCCTGCACGGCCTGCGGGTTGGCCTTGCCGCCGGTGGACTTCATCACCTGGCCGACGAACCAGCCGGCAAGCGTGGGTTTCGCCTTGACCTTGGCGACCTGGTCCGGGTTGGCGGCGATGATCTCGTCTACGGCCGCCTCGATCGCGCCGGTATCGGTGACCTGCTTCATGCCGCGGGCCTCGACGATCTCGGCCGGATCGCCGCCTTCGGTGAGCACGATCTCGAACAGGTCCTTGGCGATCTTGCCGGAAATCGTCTCGGCCTTGATGAGGTCGATGATGGCGCCGAGCTGGGCGGGAGAAACCGGAGTCTCTTCAATGTCTTTGCCGGTTCTGTTCAAGGCGCCCAACAGGTCGTTGATGACCCAGTTGGCGGCAATCTTGCCGTCGCGGCCTTCGGCAACCGCTTCGAAATAATCGGCGATCGCCTTTTCCGAGACCAGAACCGAGGCGTCGTAGATCGACAGGCCGAGCTCCTTCACGAAACGGGCCTTCTTATCGTCGGGCAGCTCGGTCAGGCCTGCACGCAGTTCCTCGATGAAGGCATCGTCGAATTCAAGCGGCAGCAGGTCCGGATCGGGGAAATAGCGATAGTCGTGCGCGTCTTCCTTGGAGCGCATCGAAGCGGGTTTCGCCCTTGTTCGGGTCGAACAGGCGGGTCTCCTGGTCGATCGAACCGCCGTCTTCCAGAATGCCGATCTGGCGGCGCGCCTCGTATTCGATCGCCTGGCCGATGAAGCGGATCGAGTTGACGTTCTTGATCTCGCAGCGGGTGCCGAATTCGGCGCCCGGACGGCGCACCGAGACGTTGACGTCGGCGCGCATGGAGCCTTCGTCCATGTTGCCGTCGCAGGTGCCGAGGTAACGCACGATCGAACGCAGCTTGGTCATGTAGGCCTTGGCTTCGTCGGAGGAGCGCATGTCGGGCTTGGAGACGATCTCCATCAGCGCCACGCCGGAACGGTTGAGGTCCACATAGGACATGGTCGGATGCTGGTCGTGCATCAGCTTGCCGGCATCCTGTTCCAGATGCAGGCGCTCGATGCCGATCTCGATATCCTCGAACTGGCCCTGGCGGTCCGGGCCGAGCGAGATGACGATCTTGCCCTCGCCGACGATCGGATCCTTGTACTGGGAGATCTGGTAGCCCTGCGGCAGGTCCGGATAGAAATAGTTCTTGCGGTCGAACAGCGAACGCTTGTTGATCTGGGCCTTGAGGCCGAGACCGGTGCGCACCGCTTGGCGGATGCATTCCTCGTTGATGACCGGCAGCATGCCGGGCATGGCCGCATCGACGAGCGAGACGTTGGAATTGGCCGGCTTGCCGAACTCGGTCGAGGCGCCGGAGAAGAGCTTGGAATTGGAGAGAACCTGGGCGTGCACCTCCATGCCGATGATGACTTCCCAATCGCCGGTGGCGCCGGGAATGAAGCGTTTCGGATCGGGCGTGCGGACGTCGACAAGGGTCATCTGATGCTCGTGAAATGGTCTCGACTGGATTTTCTGGAGGTAGAGCAAATGGCGCGGAGGTGCAAGCTCAACTGACGTTTTGCGCATCCGCAAGCATGACCGACGCCGTCAGAAGCTTGGCCCGTAAGTTTCCGGCGCTTCGAGGACGAGGCGCTTGGAGAGACCGACCGACTGCACGTCGCGGTCGATCTTGGGGGAAT
>Ga0055531_10001411_pt1 | contig 17737 bp, 8 predicted proteins | sample AraplaCvi_mCL_r2_FD_55008 | JGI IMG/M metagenome (GOLD analysis project Ga0055531, IMG submission 55008) | Arabidopsis root microbial communities from North Carolina, USA - plate scrape MF_Cvi_mCL_r2 | ecosystem: Host-associated > Plants > Roots > Endosphere | place: USA: North Carolina...
ACCACGCCGGCGTGCACCGCTGGCTGGACATGGCGCGCGAGCGCATCGCCTTCCAGGGCCTGCCGGCGCGCATCTGCTGGCTGGGCCTGGGCGAGCGCCACCAGGCCGGCCTGGCCTTCAACGAGATGGTCCGCACCGGCGAGCTGAAGGCGCCCATCGTCATCGGCCGCGACCACCTCGACTCCGGCTCGGTGGCGAGCCCGAACCGCGAGACCGAATCGATGATGGACGGCTCCGATGCCGTCTCCGACTGGCCGCTGCTCAACGCGATGCTCAACACGGCGGGCGGCGCGACCTGGGTCTCGCTGCACCACGGCGGCGGCGTGGGCATGGGCTATTCGCAGCACAGCGGCGTCGTCATCGTGTGCGATGGCAGCGAGGCGGCGGACAAGCGTCTGTCGCGCGTGCTGTGGAACGACCCCGGCACCGGCGTCATGCGCCACGCCGACGCGGGCTACGACATCGCGCGCAAGACCGCGCAGGAACGCGGCCTGAAGATGCCGATGCTGGGCCGCTGAGCGCCCTGGCTGCGCACTCGATCCCGACCTCGACCCTGATTCCGACACGAGCTCCCATGACGACTTCCCTCGAACTCACCCCTGGCGGCCTGACACTGGACCAGCTGCGCCGCATCCGCGGCGGCGGCGTGACGCTGGCGCTGCATGCCGGCGCGTGGCCGGCGATCCGACGCGGCGCCGCCGTCGTGCAGGCCGCGGCGGCCGGCGACGACCCGGTCTACGGCGTCAACACCGGCTTCGGCAAGCTGGCCTCCAAGCGCATCGGCAAGGACGAGCTGGCCGCGCTGCAGCGCAACCTGATCCGCTCGCATTGCGTCGGCGTCGGCGCGCCACTGGCGCCCCCGGTCGTGCGGCTGATGCTGGCGACCAAGGCGGCCTCGNTGGCGCGCGGCTTCTCGGGCGTGCGCGAGTCCGTCGTGCAGAGCATCCTCGATGCGTTCAACGCCGGCCTCGTCCCTTACGTGCCGGCGCAGGGCTCGGTCGGCGCCTCGGGCGACCTGGCGCCGCTCTCCCACATGACGCTGGCGCTGATGGGCGAAGGCGAGATGCTGGTCGACGGCCAGCGCCGGCCGGCGCTCGCCGAGCTGGAGAAAGCGGGCCTCAAGCCGCTGGTGCTCGAGGCCAAGGAAGGCCTGGCGCTGATCAACGGCACGCAGACCTCGACCGCGCTGGCGCTGGACGCGCTGCTGCGCTTCGAGACCGTCTACGCGGCGGCCGTCGTCAGCGGCGCGCTGAGCCTGGACGCCGCGCGCGGCAGCGACGGNCCCTTCGATCCGCGCATCCATGAGGTGCGCGGTCAGCCCGGCCAGATCGAGGCGGCNGCCGCGTATCGCGCGCTGCTCGCGGGCAGCGCGATCCGCCAGTCGCATCGCGATGGCGACGATCGCGTCCAGGACCCCTACTGCCTGCGCTGCCAGCCGCAGGTGATGGGCGCCTGCCTGGATCAGTCGCGCTACGTCCGCGACGTGCTGCTGCGCGAGGCCAACGCGGTCACCGACAACCCGCTGGTCTTCGCGCCGGAGCAGGGCCCGGCCGCGATGATCTCGGGCGGCAACTTCCACGCCGAGCCGGTCGCGCTGGCGGCCGATGCGCTGGCCTGCTCGATCGCGGAGGTCGGCGCCATCGCCGAGCGCCGCATCGCCATGCTGATCGACACCGGCGTCTCGCGGCTGCCACCCTTCCTCACCGAGAACGCGGGNCTCAACTCCGGCTTCATGATCGCGCACGTCACCGCCGCGGCGCTGGCCAGCGAGAACAAGTCGCTCGCGCATCCGGCCAGCGTCGACAGCCTGCCGACCTCGGCCAACCAGGAGGACCACGTCTCGATGGCCACCTTCGGCGCGCGCCGCCTGGGCGCGATGCTGGACAACACCGCCCACATCGTCGCCATCGAGCTGCTGGCCGCGGGACAGGGCATCGAGTTCCTGCGGCCGCTGCGCAGCTCGGCGCCGCTGGAGGACATGCATGCGCTGCTGCGCGCGCGCTGCCCGGCCATGCCCAGCGACCACTACCTGGCGCCGGACATCGAGCGTGCCTTCGCGATGGTCAACGACGACGGCCCGCACGGCCCCGCGGCGCTGCTGCGCCGGTGCACCGAGATGGCCGTGCTGGACTAATATCCGGGACCTCGGCGGGCGCGGCCCGCCCCCTCGCCGCGAGTCCCGCATGACCTCTTCCGCCTCGACGGCGCGCCCGGAGCGCGCCGTTTTCGCNTCCATCAGCNCCTCGGTCCGCGGCGCGCCGGAACGCTCCTCGCCCCTGTTTGTCCGCTTCATGGCGGCGCTGTTGCTGCTGATCGCGGCGATGGCCGNCGCGCCGCGCGCGTTCGCGGCGACGCGGGTGGTGTTCGACATCGACCTGCGCGAGGAGATCGCCGCCGGCCGCTTCGATCCGGCCAGGGACATGGTCGGCGTGCGCGGCGGCGCGGCGCCGCTGAGCTGGACGCGCTCGCTGATCGCGCCGGCCGCGGGGCTCGGCAAGGAGGGCTGGTATCGCGCCACCGCGCTGTTCGAGCGCATTCCGCCTGGCGGCACCGTGCCCTACAAGTTCCGCATCGAGCGTCCGGGACAGGGCGAGGGCGACGAGGGCTGGGAGACCGGCGGCAACCGTGCCATCGAGCTCGTCGCCGACGAGGTGCGCGTGACGCGCGCGTTCAATGCGCCNGGCGCGCCGGTATCGCTGAGCCGCGCCGGCACCATCGAGCGGCTGGACCCGCTGCCCGGCACCTGGGTCGGTGAACGCCCGGTGCAGGTCTGGCTGCCGCCGAACTATGAACGCGACACGCAGCGGCGCTATCCGGTGCTGTATCTGCATGACGGGCAGAACGTCTTCGACGCGGCGGCGGCCGGCGCGGAGTGGCAGGTCGACGAAACGGCGCAGCGCCTGGTCGTCGATGGGCAGATCCAGCCGCTGATCATCGTGGCGGTGAACAACACCGCGCGCCGCGTCGACGAGTACACCGCGACAGCGATGAGCCGCGACGGCCACACGCAGGGCGGCCAGGGCGCGGCGTATGCGCGCTATCTGATCGAGCAGCTCAAGCCGGCGATCGATGCGCGCTATCGCACGCTGCCGGACGTGGCGCACACGGCGGTGGGCGGGTCATCGCTGGGCGGGATCATGAGCCTGTGGCTGGCGGTGCATCACGGCGACGTGTTCGGCACCGCGCTGGTGGTGTCGCCGTCGCTGTGGTGGGACAACGAATTCCCGATCCGCGATGCGCAGAAGACGCCGCTGCCGATGTCGGTGCCGCGTCCGAAGCTGTGGCTGGACATGGGGACCGGCGAAGGGGTTGAGGCGATCCGGCAACTGCGCAAGCTGCGTGGCGTGCTGTACGCGCGCGGATGGGCCAGCGGAGACATCGCCTACCTCGAGGCGGAGGGCGCGACGCACGATGAAGCGAGTTGGGCGGCGCGTGTGGAGCCGATGCTGCGTTTCGTCGACCGGCAGTTCAACGCCAAGCCGCGCGACGGGAATCGTCAACAGCGGGATCCGTTCCCTGTGGATGTCCGTCCTCCGATGCCCAAGGGCCAAGGCAGCTATTGATTCAGTCCTCGGTCCGAGGATCGTCGTATCCCACGGCTGCGNGTGGGGCCGGAATGATGCTGGGGGTTCGCGGACGCGATGCCCCCTGCANCGTGGAGAGCCCGCGCTTGGCCTCCCGCACGAACGCTCAATACCGTCCCGTCGCCCCNGCCACCCGCAGGTAGACATACGCGACCCAGGCCACCAGCGCCCGTCCCAGGAACCCGCGCAGTCCCTGGCTATCGGGCCGTTCCACCTTGCGCGACAGTGCCACGGCCGCGTCGAACTCCCGCGCGACGTCTCCCGCGAACGCCGCATCGCGCACCACGACGTTGGCCTCCAGATTGAGCAGCAGCGACAACGGATCGATGTTGGAGCTTCCCACCGTCGCCCAGTCGTTGTCCACCACGCAGACCTTCGCATGCAGGAACGCCGGCGTGTACTCGTAGATCTGCACGCCATGCCCGAGCAGCTCGTCATACAGCGCGCGCGCCGCCATGGCCGCGATCTTGTAGTCGACCTTGCCCTGCAGCAGCAACCGCACCTGCACGCCGCGCTTGGCGGCGTCCTTGAGCGCTCTGCGAAAGCGCTGCCCGGGATAGAAGTAGGGCGTGATCAGATCCACGCGCTGGGTTGCGCCGCGGATGGCGTCGACGTAGGCGCGCTCGATCGTGCGGCGCTGGCGCAGGTTGTCGCGCAGCACGAAGGCCGCGCGCACTGGCGGCAGGCGGTCGGGGTCGCGGCGGCGGTGCTCGCCGCGCGGCATGCGGATGCGCCGCATCAGCCGCTTGGCCCGCCGCGCCGGCGAGGCGCTGCGGATCATCGCGCGCATCTCATCGCCGAAATCGTGTCCCAGCCACGCCCGCGTCCACACNGCGCGGGCCGCCTGCTCGATCGCGCGGACCGCCGGCCCGCCCACGCTCACCGCGAAGTCCAGCCGCGGCGTGTCTGTCCGTCCGTGATGCAGGTCGACGCGATCGTCGATCACGTTGATGCCGCCGACGAAGGCGATGCGCCCGTCCACCACGCACAGCTTCTGATGCAGCCGGCGCAACTGCCCGGGATGCAGCCAGTTCCACCAGCGGTCGATCGGCCGGAACACCGCCAGCGCGACCGGCGCATCCCGCAGCTGCTCGCGCAGCCAGCCCAGGCTGCCCTTCGATCCGAAGCCATCCACCACCACCCGCACCCGCACGCCGCGCAGCGCCGCCCGCCGCAGCGCGCCGACGGTGGCGGCACCCGCCTCGTCATCGTGAAAGATGTAGGTCGCGAGCCAGACCTCGTGCTCGGCGCGCTCGATCGCCTCGATCTGCGCCGGGAACAGCGCATCGCCGCCGCACAGCAGGCCCACCGCGTTGCCGCCCGTGAAGGCGGGCTGCGACCCGAGGGTCCAGGGGAAGAGGGGTTCCTGCGTCCGCTTCAAGATTCCAGGACGAGTTCGGCCAGCAAGGGCAGGTGATCGGACATCCGCGCCCATGCGGGTCCGCGCGGGACCTTCATGTCGACGCAGCGCAGCCCGCGCGTGTAGATGCGGTCCAGCGAGAACACCGGCACCCGCGACGGGAAGGTCGGCAGCGAGCGCCTGGACCCCGGCAGCACCGCGCGGCTCAGGCCGCCGGCGCGCATCGGCTCGTCCAGNCGCTCGCCCCAGTCGTTGAAGTCNCCGGCCACCACCAGCGGCGCGCCGCGCGGCACGTGGTCCTCGATGAACGCGGCCAGCCGCTGCACCTGCCGCACCCGGCTGCCGTGGATCAGTCCCAGGTGCGCGACCACCGCGTGCACCTCGGTGTCCTGCCAGCGCACCGGCACGTGCAGCAGGCCGCGCTGCTCGAAGCGGTGGTCGGAGACGTCATGGTGGCCGATGTCGCCGATCGGGTAGCGCGACAGCAGCGCATTGCCATGCTCGCCGTGGCGCGTCACGGCGTTCGTGCGGTAGGCCACCTCATAGCCCTCGGGCGCGAGGAACTCCGCCTGGCCCTGCTCCGGCCAGCCGAACCAGGTGCGCTCGAACTGGCGCGCCTCGCGGTGGTGGAAGAGCCGGACCTCCTGCAGGAACACGAGGTCCGCATCGAGCGCCTGCACGCCCATGCCCAGGTTGTGGATCTCCAGCCGCTTGCCCGGCCCCATGCCGCGCACGCCCTTGTGGATGTTGTAGGTCGCCACGCGCAGCCGCCCGACGCTGTCCGCCGGCGAGGTGTCGGTGGTCGCGGAATTGGCCACGGCCGCGTGACGGGGCGTGCGGCGGATCATGCGGCGCTCCCGTCAGNCCCGCCGGCCCGTGCGCGCTGGCGCGGCAGCTGCAGGATGGCTTCCGCGTTGGACGGCGAGAAGCACAGGTCCGCCGCCTCGCGCCAGGGCAGCCAGCGGTACTGCAGGTGCTCGCGCGGCGCCAGCGTGACCNNNGTGCCGGCCGGCACGGTCAGGCCGAACACATGCTCGGTGTTGCGGGTCACGCCCGGCGCGTAGCGGTGGCGCCAGACCGGGTAGATCTCGTAGACGTTGGCCAGGCCCCAGTCGTGCAGCGCCGCCGGGGNCAGGTCTTGCACGCGGATGCCGGTTTCCTCGAACACCTCGCGGCGCGCGGTCTCGTCCAGCGCTTCGCCGTCCGTGTCCTTGGATCCGGTCACGCACTGCCAGAAGCCGGGCCGATCGGCCCGCTCCAGCATCAGCACGTCCAGCGCCTCGGTGTGGATCACGACGAGGACCGACTCGGGAATCTTGTAGGACCGCGCGGCCGGCTCGGCGGCGGCCGGCAGCGGCGTGGCGGCGGGGGCGAGGGGCACTTCGCTCATAGCGGGCAAGCATATCCCAGCGTCATGTCGCGCCGCCCGTGTGCCGGCGCCGGCACGCAGACGACAGGGACACCCGCCGGCCGGACAAGGCATGGGCGGGGGCCGGGCGCAGCGCGGTGCCCGGTGCGCTGCGGGCCCTCCACCTTGGGGAGCGCCTAGCAAGCTTTTGCTATTCAACGACTGNTCGGCGTCGGTTCCAGTCATGTATCGAACGAACCGATCTCCCGAGACTGCGAGGTTTCCAACTCGTCCGAGTCAGTCCTCATGTCCGCGCATCCGTCGCCGGTGGTCTCCGGCTCCCCCGCTCCCCTCCCCGCTCCCGCGCCCGCGCCCGCGCCCGTCTCGCTCCAGCCCATGCCCAAGACCAAGGCGGCAACGGTGCCCACCGCTCGAACCGCCCGCGACAGAGCTGACGAAGATCAAGCGCCGCTGATCGAAGGCGACGCTCCGGAAGCAGCGGCCGCCGCCGACGCGCCTCAGGACGACGATCGCGACCATGCCCTGCTGGGTTGGGCCGTGCTGGGCACCAGCCTCGCGATCATCGGCGGCGATGCCCAAGGGGGTTCGAGCGGTGGGTCGCTGCCGCCTTCCCTCCAAGGGGGTGGCCTCCCTCCGCAGCCCCCCGCCACGTTGGAGCCCGCATCCCCCATTCCCCCGCAGACGGGCGGCGATCACGCCGAGACGCCATTGACGCCGACCGTCGAGCCGGCCGAGAGCGATTCCCCGAATGAGGCCCCGAGTGATTCCGCGAGTGATCCTTCCACGCCAGCGGAGCCCTCGCCCCCTGACCACCCCGCCGTCCCCGCGCCGCCCCCTCCGAGCCTCGCGCTCGCGCATGACACGGGGCATTCCTCGACCGACCGCCTCACCCGCGACGCGACCGTGAGCGTCACCGGTCTTGTTGACGGCGCGGCGTGGGCGTACAGCCTGGACGACGGCCTGACCTGGCGANCCGGACAGGGCGCCGCGATCCCCACGTCGGCCTTCACNGAAGGCCGGACCTCGCTGCTGGTCCGCCAGACCACGGCCGGCGGCACCAGCGAGGGAGCNCGCCTGGACTTCACGCTGCGCTCGCGCGGCGAGGCCCTGGATCTGTCTCCCGCCGCAGGGCTGCAGGACGCGTTGAGCGTGACCGTCGATCCCGCCGCGATGGCGCCGGGCGTCGCGCTCACCGCGATGCCGCTGGCCGCCACCGCCCACGACATCCAGGAGCTGCGGCTGCGCCTGGGCGGAGACGGTCTGGCGCCCGCCAGCGACCGGCTCGCGCTCGACCGGATCCTGGCCCTGGATCAGGACGCCCAGGCGCACGACGTGCGGATCGGCGGATTGGCCCACCTCTCCTATCGCTACGACAGCGCGACCCGCGCGCTCTCGATCTGGCGCGCCGATGACTCGGCGCTGAGCGGCTCCGACGCCGCCGCGCTGACGAACGCGATCCGGATCATCGACACGCAGAACCAGCCCCGCGCCGGCACGCTCGAGCTGCGCATCGGCGCGCTTGACGTGGCGGGCAACGTCAGCGCCGATTCGGTGGTCACGCTCAACGTGGATGCGCGCGGGCCGCAGCTCGATCTCAACGGCAATGCCGGCGGCGTGGACCTCACGGTCGTCAACGCCTCGATGGCGGCGCCGGTCGGCCTGTTCTCTTCCGGCGGCCGGCTGACCCATGCCAATCCGGACGCGAGCTTCCAGCAGGTGCGCATCGACCTGGGCGGCTCGGCCCTCAGCGCCGAGGACCTGCTCGTCAGCAGCGAGGCCGGCCGCTCGACCGCGCTGGCGGACGGGGCGACGGTCTTCAGCGTGGCCGGCACGGCCTGGCGCGCGACGCGAACGGCCGGTCACGTCGAGCTGCAGCGGGCGGACGGCCTGCCCGCGAGCCTGGCGGAGACCGAGGCGGTGCTGGGCTCGCTGGCCCTCCAGAACGCGCAGGCGGCGCCAGCGGAGGGATCGCGGCGCCTCACGGTCACGGTGGTGGATCACCTCGAACGCAGCGCCACCGCCACGCTGACGCTTCACATCGACCACACCGGGCCGGAGGTCGACCTGAACGGTCCGCTCGCCGGACTGGACCAGCGCGTCGCCGTGACGCCGGGCCTGCCTTTCGCCTTCCACATCGACCAGGCGTCCCGGGGCGCGGTGCGCGACGACAACCTCATCGCCTCGTTCCGGGTGGTCCTCAGCAGTGCGGTGCCAGGGGCGTTCGACAGCAGCGATCCGGGTCATCAGGAATGGTTCGGCTTCTACCGTCCGTCCGAGCCCACGATCTTCTACAACATGTTCCGTCTGGGCGAGCGGGGCGCCAACCTGGAGGCCTTCTCCGTGTTCAAGGGCCAATCCTTCACGGTGACCTTCCGGGGCGGCCCCGGCAAGGACCAGACCATCGACTACGAGCCGCATGTGCCGATCACGCCGGAGCANGCCCGTGAACTGCTCGACGGTCTGTACTACACCTGTGGCGCGGACACCGTGCCGGGACTGCGCACGATGGAGATCTCGGCGACCGACATCGCGGGCAACACGAGCGCGGTCGTCGCCCGGACCTTCATCGACGTGCGGGCGCCCGATACGCCGGTCGTGCGGCTGGCCACGGGCAGCGACACGGGCGGGCGGTCCGATGACGCCGTCACCTCGGCCGACGGGAGCAGCGCATCGCCGCTGGCGCTGACCGGCTTCGCCAAGGCGGGATCGACGGTGACCGTGTTCCACGACCTCGATGGCGACGGCCGGGCCGGTGCGGGAGAGGCGGTGGGAACGGCCGTCGCGGACAGTGGCGGCCGCTGGACCTTGTCGCTGTCGGGCGAGCCGCTGGCCGACGGCGTCCACCGCTTCGGCGCGACCGCCGATGGGCTGAACGCGGCGATCCTGGAGTTGACCGTCGACACCCAGGCGCCCGCGACGGCGCCGGTGTTCGGCGGCCATGTGAATCCGCGTCCGGTGCTGTCCGGCATGACCGATCCGGGCATGACCGTGACGGTGAAGATCAATGCCGACGGCGTGTTCGACAACGGGCACGACGCGCTGTATGCGGTCCGCGCCGATGACACCGGCCACTGGACGCTGGACACCTCGACGGCGAGGCCGGACGGCGGCACGGCGTGGCTGTTCAACGGCGGCGATCGCGTCCACGTCCAGATCTCGGCCCGGGACCTGGCAGGCAACGTTGGNGTCAGCACTGCCAGCGCGGTNGTCGAGGCCACGACCTACGCGATCTCCGATGCGCAGTCGTCCGAAGCGGCCGGCGGCGCGCGCGAGCTGGTTTTCACCGTCACGCGGGGCGGCAACCTGAGCGAGGCGGGCAGCGTCCGCTACGCGGTGGATCGCGACGCGAGCACGGCCGGCGCCGGCGACGACGCGCTGAANGCNGGCCTCGCAGTCACCGGCGCGAGCGCGGGCGAGATCGCCTTCGCGCCCGGCGAGTCCAGCAAGGCGCTCCGGTTCGCCGTGCTCGGAGGCCGTGACGCCAGCGAGGAGGCGACATTCGTGGTGCGCCTCGAGGACGCGGCTCGCGGAAGCATCGAGGATGGACTGGGCATCGGCCTGCTTCACACGGGAGCGGACCTGGCGCCGCTGGCCATCGCGATGGTGCCGGCGCCGGGCGGGCTCCTCCCGTTCGGCGGCGCGGTGATCTGACGCCTGCCGCCGGATCGCTCAGGACAGCCGCGCGGCGAGTCGCCGCGCGAGCTGCAGCGCCTGCGTCAGGCGCGAAGCGGACGGCGGNCCGCCCGCGTCCGCGGCCAGCCGCTCGAGCATCGCGACCAGCGCATGCGCTTGAGCGGCCGGATCCTCGGCCGACTCGCCGCCAACCCCGGCGGCCTCCCCCGGCGGCAATTGCGCCAGCAACTGCTGCAGCCAGCCGGCGAGCCGCTCGGCACGGCTGCGGTCGGCGCGCGACCAGACCGCGCCCGCGGCGCGCTCCAGCTGCAGTTCCGCGACCACCGCGCCCGAGGCGTCGCGCACGGCCTGGGTCTGCACGGAGCGGCCGGCTCGCGCCGGCGTGGACGCCGGTGCGCCCGCCCAGCGCAGACTGAGATCCGTCAGCGCCAGGCCTTCCAGCAGNCGCTGCCGGGCCTGTTGCCAATGGGATTCGACATCGGCCCTCGTCGCCACGGCCAGACTGGCTCGCCCCAGCGCCAGCAACAGGCCTTCAGCGCCATGCGGATCGGTATCGAAGCGCGCCAGTTGCTCGAGCCGCGCCGGCAGCTCCGTCTGACCCAGCGTGGCCTCGAGCCGCTGCCGCTGCTGCTGGTGGTACCAGCTCGGTCCGAGCTGCTCCTGCTCCGCCATCAGCTGACCGAGCCGTCCATGCGCCGCCGCCTGCAGCGAACGCGACTGGATCGCTTCACCGAGCGCCAGCGCCTGCTGCGCCGACGCCACGGCCTCGGCGCCGCGACGCAGCTCGCTGATCAGCAGCAGCGTCTGCGCCTGCAGCCAGCGATAGCGGCTGCGGCGGGACAGATCCTCGGCTTCGAGCGCCAGTGCCAGCGCGTGATCGAGGGCGCCGCTGTCGCGGGCGCAGCGCGCGTGGTGCCACATCGCTTCGGCCTCGTAGTCGCGGTGGCCGACCGCGCGCGCGTCGGCACGGGCCTCGTCCAGACGCGGCAGCGCGGCCTGCGGACCCTGCGTCGCCCGCAATGACACCGCGCGATTCAACGCGATCTTCGAGCGCATGTAGGGGTCGTCGCCGAGCCGCGGATAGTGCAGTTCGGCCTGGTCCAGCACCCGCCCGCCGCGCGCCCAGTCGCCCAGCGCGAAGCACAGATGCGCCAGGCCGATGCGCGCGAGACAGGCCCAGCGGGTCTCGTCGTCGGCCAGTTCCAGCGTCTGGCTCCAGGCGTTGCAGGCCTGGACATAGTCGCCGCGCTGGTAGTGCATGCGGCCCAGCGCCTCGCTGAGCTCCGCCGCTTCCTCCAGCAGCCGGTGCTGCAGCGCGCGCGCCAGCGCGCGTTCCAGTTCGGCCTGGAGCTCGGGCCCGCGGCCCCAGCGCTCGAGGATGAAGAACGCGCCGAGCAAGGCCTGGAAAGGCGGTTCGTCCTCACGGGCGATCAGGCGCTGCAGCCGCGGCAGCGCCAGGCCGGGGCGGCGCATCACCAGCCGCTCCCAGCGCGCCTGCGGCGTCAACGCCGCCCGCGTGGCATTGCCCGCGCTTCGCGCCGCGCTACGTCGCGCGCGCTTCTCGCCATCCCTGCCCCCGAGTTCGATTCGCTCGCCCGTCGCCATGCCCATCCCGTTCGGTGTCATCCCCTCCAGGGGAAGCCAGAAGCATACCGATTTCAGCCAGCAGGCAACGGCGCGCGACCAGCACCCCGCTCGTCAGCTCAGCGTGGGAAGCTAGCAAAGATTAATCATCTTCAACTGACTCTTTAGGCCAGCTTTTGTGCAGGTTTGGTGGATGACTGCGATTCGCCGGAAGTCGAACGGTGGGGAGACTGCGGACCCAGATCCACACGACCCCGCCAAGCGATGAACACGACGACCACCTCCCCTCCCCGTTCCTCCGATCGCCCCGCCCACCGCCGCCGCGACAGCGCCGACGAGGCCCCTCCGCCGTCCGCGCAGGACACCGCCGCCATGACGTCCACCGACGCCGAGACGCCGGAGGAACCGCCAGCGCCGACCAGCGACACCCCGCCTTGCATGCCCAGGGAGCAGGCCGAGCGCCTCCTGGCCGAGGGCCGCTCCCCGGCCTACGCGTCCGGCGATCATCCGGCCGGCGAGCCGTTCACACCGCTGTCGATCTGCGAAAGGGACGACGGCAAACCGCTCTTGCCTTTCCCGCTCCTGGCGGGCGGCGCTGGCCTTGCCGCCGGGATGGCGGCGGCCAGTGGCGCCAGCGCCGATCCATCGCGCCCGCCAGCCCCTGCGCCGTCGCCGCAACCGGGGCAACCGCAGCCGCCCGTGCAGCCGCAACCCCCCGAACCCAAGCCACCGGCGAACGGCGAAGGTCCGGTGCCAGTCCCGGCCGATTCGGCTCCGCCTCACCTCACGCTGCCGACGGGCCCGGGCCCCCACGCGCTGTTCACCACCGGCCGCGTGACGGTGGGAGGCCTGCGCGCAGGCGCCTCGTGGTCCTACAGCCTGGACGGCGGTGCCACGTGGACCGCTGGCCATGGCGCTTCCCTGCCCCTGGCGGCGCTCGGCGAGTCGGGCGGCAAGCAGGTCCTGCTCAAGCAGGTCGAGCCCGACGGCCGGGACGGCCGGGTCGGCACCCAGGACTTCGAGCTGAGAGCCGTGCCGGACGTACCGGCTCTCGTGGGAACAAACACCGGCCAGGCCGTCATCTCCGCCAGCGGCTGGGTCACGCTGACCGACCTGGATGGGGGCATTCGCTGGGAATACAGCCTCGACGGAGGGAACGCCTGGCAGCCCGGTCAGGCTTCGCGCATCGACCCGCACACGCTCCAGGAAGGCGCCAATCTGGTCCTCGTGCGTCAGGTCGACGACCTCGGTCAAGTGGGCGGCGCCGGCGCGATCGCCGTGAGCCTGGACACCAGCGCGCTCGCGCCACGGATCGCGCTCATGCACGACACCGGAACGGCAGGCGACGCCGTCACGGCCGAAGGCACGGTGACGGTGGCCGGCATCGAGGCCGGCGCCACCTGGGCCTACAGCCTGGACGGCGGCGCCACCTGGAAGGAAGGCCATGGCGACACGATTCCCGCGAACGACTTCGGCACCGCCGCCGTCGATCGCGACCTGCAGGTAATGGTTCGTCAAACCGACGGCGTAGGTAACGTCAGTGCCAGCGCGTCGCTGGCTTTCACCTTGCTCAAGACCTTGCCCATGCTGACGGCGGACCTGGCCAACGACACCGGCGCGTCGGCGCAGGATCGTGTCACCCAGGACGCCTCGCTGACGATCACGGGTGTCGAAGCCGATGCGCGAGTCCAGTTCCGCCTCACCGGCTCGCAGGCCTGGCAGGAAGGCCGCGTGGATGCGCTATTCGGAGCCGACGGGGTCTACACCGTGGAACTGCGCCAGGTCGACGACCACGGCCGCGCCAGCCCGGTGACGACGCTGACCTTCACGCTCGATACCGATGCCGCCGCGCCATCGCTGACCTTGAACCGGGATACTGGCGTCGATGCCACCGACCGGGTCACGAGCGACGCCACGCTGTTGATCGGCAACCTGGAACGCGACGCCCGCTGGGCCTTCAGCCTGGACGGCGTCCACTTCACGGCAGGCAGCGGCGATCGGCTGGATGCCTCGCTGCTCCCAGCCTCCGGTGACATCTCCGTGTGGGTCAGGCAGATCGACGCTGCCGGCAACACCAGCGCCGACACCCAGTTCTCGATGCACGTGCGCAACGAGGCGCCAGCGATCGACCTGAGAGAACACGCCGGCATTCAGGACCAGCACCGCCTTGCGATCGATCGCACGCAGGGCAACGCCGGCATGGCGATCACGGAGACGACCGCGCCACTGTTCGACGGCCAGGTCCAGGTACTGCACATCGCGGTGGGCGGCACGGCGCTGGACCTGATCAACGATCGGCTCGTGCTCGATCGTGAGCTGCTGCTGGACGCGCGCATCGCCAGCCAGGGCGTCACGCTCGGCGGCGTCCACGGGTTGAGCTACCGCTTCGACCCCGCCAACCGAGACCTGACGATCTGGCGCGAGGACGGCGCTCCCCTGTCCGGAACCGACGCCGCCGCGGTCACCAACAGCGTGCTGCTGCGCAACGGCCAGCATGACCCGCTCATCGGCGAGCGCACCTTCACGATCACCGCCGAGGACCTCGCCGGCAACCGCGGCGCGCCGGGTGTCGTCACCATCGTTGTCGATCCCAGGCAGCCCGCGCTGGATCTCAATGGCGTGCTCTCCGGCCGGGACGCCAGCAACGCCGTCAGGGACCTCGGCGCCGGCGTGCCGATCTTCGCGTCAGACCTGACCGTCAGCCATGAGAATCCCGACGCGACCATTGAACGCGTGCGCGTCGCATTGACCGGCCGTGGCGCCAGCCGCGACGACCAGCTCGTCAGCCATGCCGGCGGGACCGACACCGATCTCTCGGGCGCGGCGACGGACTTCATGGTCGGCGGCGTGGGCTGGCACGCCACACGGACTTCCGACACATTCCTGCTGGCGCTCGCCGACGGCAGCCAGGCGTCGCTGGAGCAGACCCGCGCCATGCTGGACTCGCTGCGGCTTCGCAATCCGTCGAATCAGCCGCTCCAGGGCGACCGCACCTTCACCGTGACGATCGTCGACCATAACGACCGTGGCAGCACGGCCGTGGGCATCGTCCTCTATGACACCGTCGCGCCGCAACCCGACCTGAACGGCGCCAGGACCGGCATCAACCGGAGCGTGGCCATCACGCCCGGCCTGCCGTGGGCCTTCGCTGTGGCCGATCCCGCCAACGCACAGATCGCAGAGACCGGCGGCGTGACCCGCCTGACGCTGCGCTTCGATTCCGCGCTCGCTGGCGCCTTCGATGGCGTCTCCACCAGCCGCGGCGAGTGGATCGGCCTCTTCGACGAGCTGCATGCGCAAGATCGCAGCGGAATGCTCCGCCTTGGCGCCAACGGGACTCTCACGTCTTCGTCCCTCATCCCGGGGAAGACGATCACGATGACGCTGAGCGGCTCGGCCCGTCCGGTGCTGAACATCGACGCGAACATCCCGCTGACGCAGGACGAGGCGGCGCAGTTGCTGCGCTCGCTCTACTACACGGCCGAAGCGGGCGTGGCGCTGGGCGGACGTACCGTCGCCATCGAGGCCACCGATCGCGCAGGCAACACGACGGCGAACGACGCCGTCGCCACGCTGGACGTCCGCCCCACAACCACGCCGGTCATCTATCTGCCGCATGGGACGGACACGGGTGCCCAGAACAACGACGGCGTGACTCGCAACAACGGCTCGGCCCAGGCGCCGTTGCAACTGCAGGGCTGCGCACCGGCGGGGCAGACGGTGACCGTGTTCCGCGATGCCGATGGCAACGGCGTCTGGAGCGCTGGCGAGACGGTGGGCACGACGGTGGCAGGTTCCGACGGACGCTGGTACCTGACGCTGGCCAACGCGACCCTGGCTGACGGGGTCCACCAGTTCGGCGTCGTCGCGAACAACGTGACCTCCAGCTTGCTGGAGATCACCGTGGACACGCGTCCGCCAGCGAGTGCCGTGGCCATCGGGGACACCGTCGGACCGCTGCCGGCGCTGGCGGGCAACACCGACCCGCTGATGCTGGTCACCGTGGAGATCGACACCGACAACAACGCGGCCAACGGCTATGAGGTCCGCTACGTCACCCGTGCCGACGAGGCCGGACGCTGGGCGCTGGACACGGCGACCGCGCAGCCGGCCTCCGGCCCGATCCACGAGTTTCACGGCGGGGACAAGGTCAACGTCCGCGTCACGACGCAAGATCTGGCCGGCAACACCACCGAGCGCACCGCCAGCAGCGTCGTCGCATCGACGCAATTCTCCATCTCCGACGCCCATGTGATCGAGGGCACCGACGGCACTCGCGAGATGGTCTTCCTCGTCCACCGCAGCGGCGACATCACCGGCACCGGGAGCGTGCGCTTCACCGTCGATCCTTCCAGTTCCGCCAAGGCGGTCCTCAACGGCGCGCTGGTCGGCAACGACTACGCGGGACTGAGCAGCGGCCACCTCGATTTCGCCGCGGGCGAAGACAGCAAGCTGGTCCGCTACACCATCAACGGCGACAACTACCGCGAGGTGAACGACAAGCTGGTGCTGCGGCTCGATCAGGCGCAAGGCGGTCAGATCGGCGACGGGCTGGGGATCGGCAACATCAACGAGGTCGACATCGGCCGGCTCCAGGCGGCGTACGGCCTTCGCGACCTGAATCCGCGCCAGAACGACTTCGCGGTGCGCGTGCGGCGCTCCTCGGACAACGCCGAGATGGACATCGGCTTCAACGCCAATGGCGAGCTCGACCGCCAGGCCCTGCTCACGTTCGTGGGCACTGGCGCCACGGCCAAGGGCTACGTCACGCGCTGGTACGACCAGTCGGGTCATGGCCGGGACCTGGTGCAGGCAACGGTCGACAAGCAGGGCGTCGTCGTTGATGGCGGACAGGTCGTCACGCGCGCGGATGGCTCGGTCGGCATCAGCTTCAACAACTCGCGCAACGGCAGCAACAACGATTTCATGATGGCCAGCGGCGTGGCGGCCGCGGACTGGAAGAGTGCGGTCATCTACGCCAAGGTCCAATCGGAGGGCGGCGCCAACGGCACGCTCTTCAATCTCAGCGATCCGGGCAACACCCGGTTGAGCAGTTGTTATCCCGAGTCCGCCACCGGCTATGTGTTCGACGTGGGCTTCAGGACCCTCGCCGATGACCGTCTTTCTCGCCCCGTGGGCGCCAATCAGACGCTCACTGGCAAGTCCAACGACATCGTCTTCGAGGCGCACAGCGACAACACCACCGCCGGCACACCTTCGCTCAACTACACCGACGCCAGGCAGGCCATCTTCGAGAACGACGTGCAAGTCGCTTCAGACGCCACCTTGTCGTCGACGTTCACCACGACGACCGAATGGAAACTGGCTTGGCATGGCATGTATGCGGGCAACGCCGACAGCAACTATTACCAGCAGGCCATGTACAACGAGTTCCTCGTCTATCTGGCCAAGGACAACAGCGCCCCGACGATCCAGACACTGCAGGGGTCGGGCGGCGACGATGTGCTGACCCACTCGGGAGAAGCCGGCGTCACCGCCATCGACGGCCTGGCCGGCCGGGACACACTGTATCTGTCCGGACCCACCAATCTCGACTTCTCCTCGATGCCGGGCGGTGTGAAGGGCCTGGAGCAGATCTGGATGGCCAATGGCAGCGACAACACGCTGACGCTTTCGCGCGTCACGCTCGAGCTCAACGGCGCGAACACGCTCACGGTCCGGCTGGACGCGGGCGACGCCGTGGTGCTGGACGGCCAGCGCTTCGCCCATGCCGATGGCGTGGACACGGTGGTAATCGGCAATGCGGAAGACAACCGCGTCACCGGCATCGGCAGCGGCGGCAACGTGCTGATCGGCGGGGCCGGCACCGATACCTTCGTCTGGACGCGCGGTCAGGCCGGCGAGGACATCGTCCAGGACTACACCTCCGCGCGGGGCGACCGTATCGACCTGACCAACCTGCTGATCGGCTTCACGACCGCCAGACAAGCCGCGTTCCTGCGCAAGGCCGTGGATGACCAGGGCCACGTGTCCGTCGAGGTCGATACCGATGGCCAGGGCAATTTCCAGCAGCCGGACCTGACGATCCACCTGCGGCAGGTCCTGAGCGCCGACGCGATCACGGTGCTGACGCCTGACGGCACCAAGGTGCTATGAGCAGGAACGCCCCGGTGGATCGCTCCACCGGGGCGTTCTCTCGAGGGCGGCGTCAGGACGGCGCCCTCGATGGGTTCAGCGCGTCAGCCG
>Ga0055531_10001418_pt1 | contig 17707 bp, 16 predicted proteins | sample AraplaCvi_mCL_r2_FD_55008 | JGI IMG/M metagenome (GOLD analysis project Ga0055531, IMG submission 55008) | Arabidopsis root microbial communities from North Carolina, USA - plate scrape MF_Cvi_mCL_r2 | ecosystem: Host-associated > Plants > Roots > Endosphere | place: USA: North Carolina...
ACAACCAGCGGAATTGCGATTCGTTGAGGCTCAGGCGCGCTTCGCCGGCATGGCCCGGAGCGAGTTTGCGTTCCAGCTTACCGGTGTCGGCTGCCAGCTTGTCGATCAGGTCCGGGCTGATGGTCAGACGGTCGCAGCCGGCCAGTTGCTCGATCTGATTGAGGTTGCGGAAGCTCGCGCCCATGACCACGGTCTTGTAGTCATTGGCCTTGTAGTAGTTGTAGATGCGCGTCACGGACTGCACGCCCGGATCGTCGGCGCCGGTGTAGTCGTTGCCGTTGGCCTTCTTGTACCAGTCGTAGATGCGGCCCACGAACGGCGAGATCAGGAACACGCCGGCATCGGCGCAGGCAGCGGCCTGAGCGAAGGAGAACAGCAGGGTCAGGTTGGTCTGGATGCCTTCCTTCTCCAGGACTTCGGCGGCACGGATGCCTTCCCAGGTCGAGGCGATCTTGATCAGCACGCGGTCACGGCCGACGCCGGCCTTGTCGTACAGTTCGATCAGGCGATGGGCACGCTTGAGCATCGCGTCCTTGTCGAACGACAGGCGCGCATCCACTTCGGTGGAAATGCGGCCCGGAATGACCTTGAGGATTTCCTGACCGACTGCGACGCCGAAACGGTCGCTGGCCAGGCCGACATCGCCCTTGCAGTCGCGCACGCTGGCGTTCAGCAGTTCGGCGTAGGCCGGAATCGCGGCTGCCTTGAGCAGCAGGGAAGGGTTGGTGGTGGCGTCGACCGGTTTGACCCGGGCAATCGCTTCGAAGTCGCCGGTGTCGGCCACGACGGTGGTGAACTGTTTGAGTTGTTCCAGCTTGGAAGTCATGAGCGTGCTCTGTCCTATGGGTCTGGTGACATTACCCGAGCGCCGACAGCCACTCAAGGGCATGTCGGCGTATCGAGCGCCCCGGTGGCAACAACCTGAAAACGGCTGTTTGAAAGGCGGGGCGCGTTATCGATCAATACGATGCCAAAAAGAACCACAGGTTCAAAGCAACCGACCCGCTGTACGGCTTAATCGGCGTTCAAATGCGTCGAGACCGCCGCCTGTGCCGGTTTCGGCTGGCCATCGGAGGTCAGCAGGCCGAAATTCTTCTCCCGGTCGTTGCTCCCCGACTCGCTGTTCTTCCATTCATAAATCGACGTCAGCGGAATGTTGAGTTTTTTAACATCCGCGATGAACGCAGAGATTTTATTGGCTTGCCCTTCCGGCCCACCGTTTGAAGCGAGCGCCGAGATGCCCCATTCACTGATGACGCCCGGCAGACGGAAGTTTTGCTGAATGAAGTTCTGCGCGTTACTGATCTGTGTCGCGGTCATGCCGTAGGGGTGGTAGGAAATGGCGTCCAGGCACTCAGGATAGGTGCCGAGAATGCTGTTGAGTGCCACGGTCGAGGCGGAACCGGCCGTCGGCGGGCGGGCAAAACCGAAGCCTACCAGAGGCGTCGATTGCGGTTTGCCCTGCAGCGTCTTGCACATGGCCGTCATGAACGGCACGAAGGTGTTTTTGAAGTCTCCGGTGGGCCAGTAGGTGTCGAGATCCGGCTCGTTCCAGATTTCGATCCCCACCAGTTGTGTGCTCCATGCTTGCTCAAGCCCGCTCACCGCGTTGGCGAACGCTTCACCGGCGGTTGTCAGGTCGCCGGTCAACGGCTTGGTGGCGCGCACAGTCATCAAGACTGGTAATCCGGCGGCTCGCGCCGCCGCGAACGCATCGCTGATCTGTTTCTGATAGGCCTTGGCGCCGAGGCTGTCGCTCCACACGCCGAAGCGCACGAAACTGAATCCCGCCGCCTTGATCTGCTCGGCGTCGGCCGGGGTGAAGTTCTGGATCTTGACCTGAACGCCGATGGTTCTGGCGGGCAGTGACGGGAACAACGTGCTGGCGTGAACCTGCGCGGTAGCACTGAGCATCAACAGGGCGGCGGCACCAAGATGTTTGAGATGTGCTGATTTCATGTCTGCTCTCCTGATGAGAATGACATCTAGCCAATTGTTATCTCGTTGCCTGTATTTCGATGACGAAGAGGGCGCGAAGTGCACGAATGTTATTTTTTGTCGGAAAACTTTCGCCCGAAAATCACAGTTATTTTTAGTCCGGTAATTCTGGTTGGGGGACTTTTAGAGGCCGTGGTACTTAATGCATCGGTATTAAGGGTGAATCTATTTCCGAGTGAAGGAAGGTCTTGCGGGTTCATTCGAATGTGCAAGGCATGTTGGCCGATTGACATTACACGGGAAAGTAAACCTTGTTCAAAAAGATTCTTGTCGTTTGCGTAGGCAATATCTGCCGAAGTCCGACAGCGGAACTTCTGTTGCGCAATGCACTGACACCTTCGGCGATCAGCGTGACCTCCGCAGGCCTGTCTGCGCGGGTCGGCGAAGGCATGGAGTCGACCGCGCGCCAGGTGCTGGAAGACCGCGGACACAGTGCCGAAGGGTTCAAGGCGCGGCAACTGACAGCGGACATCGTCAATGAATCAGACCTGATTCTGGTCATGGAAAAACAACATGTTAATCAAGTACTGAAGATTGCCTCTCACGCCAGGGGCAAAGTGTTTCTGCTGGGCAAGTGGCAGAGCGAACGAGAAATACAGGACCCATATCGTCAGGGGCAAGCCGCTTTTATTCATGCCCATGCATTGATTGAAGATGCTGTTAGCTCATGGGCGCAACGCCTGGCGCGTTGATGAATATTCTTCAGTTCAGTGAATGGTAAGAAAGACTTATGCAGTTACCGTCAGTAATCGGCACCCGTGAAAATGATCAAGACAGTATTGATCTTCTCGGCATCTTCGGCAGCCTGATCGATCAGAAGTGGTTGATCGGTGCGTTCACCGGCGCGTTCATGATGACCGGTGTGGCCTATGCGATTTTGGCCACGCCGGTGTATCTGGCCAACGCGCTGGTGCAGGTCGAACCGAAAAAGAACGACATGCTCGGTTTTTCCGACCTCAACAGCATGCTCGGCGGGCAATCGCCGTCGGTGACCGAAATCGGCATCATCAAATCCCGCGCAGTGATCGGCAAGACGGTCGACGATCTGCGCCTGGATATCGACGTCACCCCCAACACCTTTCCACTGATCGGCGGCTTTCTCTCCCGGCGCTATCGCGGTGAGACCGAACTCAGCGTCGCGCCGCCGCGTTTCGGCCTGAGCAGCTACGCCTGGGGCGGTGAGCGTCTGGAGTTTGCGAAGCTCAATCTGCCCAAGGAACTGCTGGGCAAGAAACTCACCCTGATTGCCGGCGAACAACATCGCTTTCAGCTGTTGGACGACAACGACAACCTGTTGGTAGAAGGCGTGGCGGGCGAAGCCTTCGCCCAGGACGGCGTAGAAGGGCAGGTCGCGCAACTGTTGGCCAATCCCGGAACCCGTTTCGAAGTGGTGCGCTACCCACGAATCGTGACCATCCAGGGTTATCAGGACGCGCTGGACATCTCCGAGCAAGGCAAGGAGTCGGGCATCATCCGTCTGGCCCTGGCCAGCAGCGACGCCGCCGAAGCGGTGAAGATCCTCAACAAGATCGCCGCGCTGTACGTCGATCAGAACGTGCGCCGCACCTCCGCCGAAGCGGCGCAAAGCCTGGCCTTCCTGCAAAGCCAGTTGCCGCAGGTCAAGCGTGACCTGGCCAAGGCCAGCGATGCGCTCAACGCCTACCAGACCCACGGCAAGACCGTGAACATCTCCATGGAAACCCAATCGGTGCTCGGCCAGTCCGTGGCGCTCGAAACGCGGATTTCCGAGCTGAAACTGCAACAGGCGGAGATGGATCGCAAGTTCACCAAACAGCACCCGGCCTACCGCGCGCTGATGACCCAGATCGGTGAATTGACCCAGCAACAGCGTTCGCTGGAAGGCAAGGTTCAGGACCTGCCGGCCACGCAGCAGGAATTGCTCAACCTGACCCGCGATGTCGAAGTCGCTTCGCAGATCTACACCCAGTTGCTGAACAAATCCCAGGAGCTGGACATCATCCGCGCCGGTGCCGTGGGTAACGTGCGTCTGGTGGATACGGCGGACGTCGACCTGACCAGCCCGGTCAAACCGAAAAAAGCCCTGATCGTGTTGATCGCCACTTTCCTCGGCGCCTTCGTCGGCGTGGCGCTGGTGCTGTTGCGCAAATCCCTGAGCAAGGGCCTGGAAGGGCCGGAAGGCATCGAGCAGCTCGGCTTGCCGGTCTACGCGTCGATTCCCTACAGCGCCCTGCAACAGGAAGAGGACAGCAAAAAAGTCCGGGCCAAAGTCGCGGCAGACACGCCGGCGTATCTGCTGGCCCTTCGCAACCCGACGGACCTGTCCATCGAATCGATCCGCAGCCTGCGCACCTGCCTGCACTTCGCGGCGCTGGATTCGACCAACAACCGGATCATGATTTCCGGCCCGAGCCCGCAGGTCGGCAAGACCTTCGTCTCTTCCAACCTTGCGGCGGTCATGGCGCAGAGCGGGCAGCGCGTGGTGCTGATCGACGCTGACATGCGCAAGGGGCATCTGCACAAGACGTTGAACACGCCAATCACCAACGGTTTGTCCGATCTGCTGGTCAAGCGCTGCACCCTCGAACAGGCGATCAACAAGGTCGAAGTCGACAACCTTCACTTCATCAGCCGTGGCCAGGTTCCACCGAACCCTTCCGAGCTGTTGATGCACGCCAATTTCCGCGAACTGCTGGCGCAACTCAGCGAGCGCTATGACGTGGTGATCATCGACACGCCACCGCTGCTGGCCGTGACCGACGCGGCGATTGTCGGTCGCGAAGCCGGCATCAGCCTGATCGTCGCGCGGTTCGGGGTGAACCCGGCCAAGGAAATCGAAATGACGATCCGTCGTTTCGCCCAGAACGGTATCGAGTTGAAGGGCGCGGTGTTCAACGGCGTCGAGAAGCGTGCGGCCAGCTATTACGGCAACGGCAGCTATTACAACTACGAATACGCGTCCGACCAGTCCTGAAATTCAGGGGCGGTTCTTACAGGCATGAAAGTGGGTGAGTTGTGAAAAAAATACTGCACGTGGCGGAAACGATCAAAGGCGGGGTGGCGACGGTCATCCGCACAATTTCGGCGGCTCCCGAAGACGGGCGCTATGAGCTGGTGTATCTGGTCCCGCTCGACCAGAAGAAAGAGTTGCACGGCATCGATCCACAGCAGATCCGCACCTTCGCCCGAAGCGGGCGGAACGTGCCGTCGCTGCTGCGTTTTGCCTGGCAACTGGCGCGGGTCCTGCTCAAGGAAAAACCCGACGTGGTGCATTTGCACAGCACCTTTTCCGGGGTGATCGGCCGTTGCGTGTGCGTGCTCCTGCGGCCATGGCGCAAGCCGAAAATCGTCTACTGCCCCCATGCGTTCTCATTCCTGATGGAAAGCTCGCCGATCAAGCAGAAGGTCTATGCGGGGATCGAACGGGTGCTGCAGAAGGTCACAGACAAGATCATTTGCGTCAGCCAGTTCGAGCTGGACAAGGCCGCGAAGTTTGGCATCGAGCGCAAGCGCATGACGCTGATTTACAACGGCATCGATCACAAGGATGACGAACGCAAGATCGTTGATCCGGCACCGATTCATTTGCTGTTCGTCGGTCGCCTCGACTACCAGAAAGGCTTCGACGTGTTGCTCAAGGCCTACAGCGAAGCAAAACGCAGCGACCTGAAACTGACGGTGGTGGGCAGTGCAGTGAACGAGGACGTCGTCGAATGTCCGCCGCTGGACGGGGTGGAATACCTGCCCTGGGTGACGCCAACCGAAGTGCACGCGCTGTATCAGAAAGCCGATGCGCTGATCGTGCCGAGCCGCTGGGAAGGCTTTGCCATGGTGCCGCTGGAAGGCATGGCGCTGGGCTTGCCGGTGATCGCCAGCGACTGCACGTCGTTGCCCGAACTGGTCACCCATGGCGTGTCCGGTTACGTGTTCCCCGCCGGTGATCACCAGGCGCTGGCCGAGCGCCTGAAGAAAATCCAGAAGCCTGCGTTGTCGGCCCTCGGCATCGAAGGTCGGCGCATCGTCCGCGAGCGTTTCAGCGCCGCGTTGATGATCCGCCAGACCTACGACGTGTATTCCGCTCCCTCTTATTAAGTAGAACTCCGCTCATGAACGTAACGATTTTGCATGGCTACAGTGCCTCCAATTCCGGCGATGGTCTGTTGGTCGATCTGGCCATCGCCCTGGTGCAGCGCAACTTTGGCGAAGACACCGCGATCAGCGTGGTGGCGTCCGATCCGGACTCTTTCAAGTATCTGCCGCACCCGCGTTTCGACGCGCCGGTGATGGCGGCCAAGGGTCTGGGCCGGGTCAAAGAAGCGGTGTTCCTCAATCAGTCCTACGCGGGGCTGGCGGATCTGTTGAAGAAAACCGATCTGATCGTCGGCGTCGGCGGCGGCTACATGCGCTCCAAAAGTGCCTTCGAGCACATCAAGCTGAAACTCGGCCACGCCAAGCAGCTGGAAACCGCGATCCTCAGCAAAGTGCCGTCGGTGTACCTGCCGCAAAGCATCGGGCCGTTCCACGGCGACAGCGACAAGATCGTCGGCCATTACGCCAGCGCCGACGCGGTGTTCGTGCGCGATAACCGTTCCTCGGCGCTGTTCGATGCCTGTGAAAACGTCTACCGCGCACCGGACCTCGCGGTGCAGGCGCTGGCCGGCAAGATCCTTCAGCAACCCAAGTTCACCCGCTGCGCCTCGACGCCGGCCACGGTGTGCGTGGTGCTGCGCAAACCGCCCGCATGGAGCAAGGAAAAGAAGCTCGCCTACGTGGCCAACCTGAAGGTGCTGCTGCAGCGCTTGAAGAACAAAAGCAAAGTGGTCTGCGCCGTACAGAGCGCCGTGCGCGGTAATGATGACGGCGCGTTCTATCGCGAACTGGGCATCACCGAAGACCTGTTGCCGCTGAAGGCAACGCTGGCCAAATACCAACCGGACCTGGTGATTTCCGTACGCCTGCACGGCGCGATCGAATCACTGCTCTCGGGTGTCCCGGCGTATCACATCAGCTACGAACGCAAAGGCTTCGGCGCCTATCAGGACATGGGCGTCGAGGACTGGGTGATCAACGGCGGCGACATCAATGTCGACACCATCATCGACACGGTTTACGCGCCTGACGCGCTGTCGAATTTCGGCAAACGCCTGACCGACACCTGCCGTGAGATCGAGGCGAAAACCGTGGCCATGGACGACATCATCAAGGGCGTCATTCGATGATATTCCGGCTGTTGCTGCGGGGCGGGGCACTGGGCGCGAAGTTCTTGCTGGTGCTCGCCATCACCCATTACCTCGGTTACGAGGCGCTGGGTTTTTACGGCGTGGTGGTCGCGGCGTCGTTGATCGCGTCGAAGTTCTACAGCGTCGGTTTCAGTTCCGAAATCAATCGGCTGATCAGCGTGGGCGGCAGTTCGCGCCGGGTCGTGGACAAGGTGTTGCTGCTGTACCTGGCGGTGGGCCTGGCGTTGTCGGTGCTGACGGTGGTGATTTATTCGCTGTTCCAGTCGGTTGAGGCGACCGCCGCGCTGATCGCCTGCGTGACGCTGGTGCTGCTCACTGAACACCTGTCGTTCGAGATCAACTCGTTCGTGTTTTCCGCACAGAAAGCCACGGCGGGTGCGTTGTTGTTCTTCATCAAGACTGGGCTCTGGGCGCTGCTGGCCGTGGGCGGAATGGCGCTCGGCTGGGTGTCTGGAATCGCCAGCGTGTTGTGGCTGTGGGTCATCGCCAACGTGTTGGTGATCGTCGCCGGTTACCTGATCGTGGTGAATGTTCATCGCGGGCGGGAAGAGGGGACGCTGGCCACTGCCGCAGTGTGGAAAGCCGGGTTGCCGTTTTACCTCGGCACGGGCCTGATCGCGCTAAGTCAGTACGCCGAGCGCTTTCTGATCATCGATCTTGAGCCCTACGCCAGCCTCGGTAAATACGTGTACGCGTGGTCGGCAGCCAACACCTTGCAGGCGCTGTCTTACGCGGTGGTGGCGGTGGTCGGCATTCCGCTGCTCGCCAAGCGTTATCAGGCCGATCAGCAATCGTTCACGGTCCGGCAGTTGTTCGTAAACAAATGGGTCGCGCGGTCGCTGGCGGTGTCGGCGGCGGTCGCGGTGGGCATTTATCTGTTCTTCAACGTGGTGCTCGATTACGTCGCCACCAGCGTTCCGCGTCCGGACAACGGCATCCTCGGTGTACTGATTTTCTCCTTCGCCCTGCGTGCCATTGGCGACATCGTCTGGGGCGGGTTGATCGCTTCGAAAAACAGTCGGGTATCCCTGGCCAGCGCGGCTATTTGTCTGCTGGTTTCAGTGCCGGTCAGTTACCTGCTGATCAAGCATTATTCGATCTACGGCGCGGCCTGGGGCAACGTGTTTGCGATCATCGTGCAGCTCGGCGTGATTGCGCTGCTGACCCGTGCCACGCGGGCGAAAAAGGCTGTCGTGTCATGGGCCTGAAACTGCCGTGCATCGAGTTTCGTGGTCGCCGTCTCGATTCGTCGCTGTCGTTCCTGATCCTGTTCACCGGGCTGTTTCTGTCCGTGGCCATGCCGCTGCTGGTGCCGCGCGATCCGGGCCCGGATGCGATGACCCTGTGGTCGTCCTATGCCCGGGCCGACAACTGTAATTTCTGGAACCCGTTCTCGCCGGATCGCTCGTCCTACGAGTGTTCGGCGTTCCTGCTGCGGCCCACCGGGATCAACCTGACCAACGCCTGGGCCTACGGGATGTTCTGCAACTTTTTCCTCACGGCGATTCCCGTGGTGGTGTTCCGGCGCATGCCGCTGACCATCTTCGGAACCCTGTGCCTGTGGGGCATCGTCCGTTCGTTTTTTCTGGAAAACCTGACCAAGGAAATCATCGTGTCGGTGGCGGTGCTGAGCATTCTGTTCAGCTCGCTGACGCGCAAATATCGCGGCGGATTTTTCCTCTCGGCGGTGATCTACGGCGTGCTGATTCGGCCCTACTGGATTCTGTTTTCGCTGTCCTGGGTCGGCGTCTGCGTGATGAAAAAGTACGTCTCGCGCACGACCTTCTTCCTGATGCTGTTTCTGTTCTACCTGGCGGTTGCGATGGCGATCCAGTTGGCGCTGGGCTTTCCGGTGTCGTCGATTCGCGCCAGCAACAACGAACTGCGCACGGCGGGCGAGGAGGGGTCCAAATCGCTGATCGTCTCGTGGCTCAGCGGCAGCGACTTCGTCTCGCAGGCCCTGGACTCGATGATCATTTTCTTCCGCTTGTCGTTCCCCGTAGAGCTGATCCTGCTGTCCGGGCCGGGCCAGGTGATCTTTGTGGCGTTGATGATCATGACCGCGCTGCTGCTGTTCAAAGTCATCACCTCGACCGATTACAAGGGCGCGCCGATCCAGACCAAACCCAAGGAACTGATAGCGATTCCGCTGGCGTTCCTGCTGGTTCAAGGCTTGTTCGAACCAGACTTCGGCTCGTTCGCCCGGCACTTTTCGATGGTGGTGCCGGTGCTGTTCGTGGGCCTGGGTCTGATGTTGCGGGCGAACAAGCCGGTGAAGGTTGAATCAAGAATTCTGAATTGAGGCGGGTGCTTTATGTCGAGCAAAAAAAAGTCCCTGGAGATCGAAACCCTGCGCGGCCTGGCGTGCCTGTTGCTGGTGCTCTATCACGTGATCGGGCCGCTGGGCGGTGGTTTGAAAATCGACATCGGCTCGCCGTTCCGGGTGATCGCCGATTCGATGGTGTACGTGCGCATGCCGCTGTTCACCTTCATCTCCGGCTACATCTATTCCATCTACAAGATTCGCGGCAATGACTTTTCCGCGTTCTTCAGCGGCAAGGTGCGGCGCCTGATCGTGCCGCTGTTTTGCGTGGGTGTGCCGTTCTCGGTGTTGCAGGCGGTGGGGCCGGGCGTGAACAAGGACGTCAGCGTGATGGATGCGCTGTTGTCGTTCTATGTGCCGATCAACCACTTCTGGTTTCTGCAGGCGGTGTTCATCATTTTCATGTTCGTCGGCCTGCTGGAGTGGCGCGGTTTGTTGCGTACACCGACGCGCCTGTACCTGTTGTTCGCCTTCGCGGCGGCGGTGTTCCTGTTGCCGCCGTTTCCCGTGGATGCGTTCGGCATCAACGGGGCGATTTATCTGCTGCCGTTCTTCGTGGCGGGCATGATCGGCCAGGAGAAAGTCAGCGAGCTGAAGCAGACGTTCAAGGTGATCGGTCCGCTGGTGTTTGTGCTGATCTCGCTGACGCTGCTGTACGTGGCGTCGGTGGACCGCGAGCTGATCGTCGACCGCCGCAGCCTGATCGGCCTGGCGGTGGGCTGCGTGTCGTGCATTGCGTTGCTGTCGAGTGACATGCGCTCGAAGGCGCTGACTTGGCTCGGCGGTTACTCCTACGCGATTTTCCTCTTTCACGTATTGTTCGCCGCTACGTCGCGCTCGATCCTCGGCCGCTTGGGCGTGAAAGACGAAAGCGTGCTGGTGTTCTGCGGCGTGACGTGTGGCTTGCTCGGGCCGGTGGTGTTGTCGATGATTTTCAGCCGGTTCAACTTCACCTCCGTGCTGTTCCTAGGCGAACGTGCCGCGACCAAGAAGAAACCGGCGGCGACCATCGCGCCGGTGGCGCAGATCCCATGAAGGAAGCGATCCATGCTGGCTGTTGATGATGTGCCGCCAGTGGCGGCGTCGGTGGTGCAGATCGGCGACGCTCGCGAGCGGTTTGGCCAGTGGCGTGAAGGCAAGGCCGGCAAGGTCTTGTCGATCTCGGTGATTGGCGACAGCTACAGCGCCGGGCAGGATTTCTACCTGAACAAACTGGTGCAGCGGGTGGCCGGGGAGGTCGGGTTTGCCGGGCCGGGTTATGTCGGCTTCAACCACGGCGCAGCGCTGGGCGGCACGCATTTCAAGTACACCCGCAGCAGCGAGAAATACTTCGGCGGCGACTGGCAGGTCTCCGGCCTCGGCCAGGCCAGCCCCGACAGCCGCACGGTGACCGGCGGGCCCGGCGCCTGGCTGCAAGTCAACGCCAGCCCGACGCCTGCCATCAACACCGCCGTCACTCAGGCGAAACTGCTCTACCTCGGCAACGGTGAGTCCAGTGAATTGCGTTATCGCTGGTCACCCTCCGCCGACTGGCAGCCGTTGAAACTCGCAGGCGAGGGCGTTCAGGAAGTCCCGCTATCCGGTACGTCGGCAGCGACCGATTGGGCGTTCAGACTGGAAGTAGTGAAGGGCGCACCGACCCTGTTCGGCCTGTGGCTGAGTAACGATCAGAACGGGGTTCGGGTATCGAAACTGGCCGCGTCGGGTGCGGCATCTGCTGATTTCTATCACGACGATGCGCGCTGGCAGGCGCAGTGGAAAGCCGTGGTATCGAAGATACCCGCAGACATTTACCTGATCATGCTCGGTGGCAACGATCAGGGTTTTGGCGTGAAGCCTGAGCAGTATCTGCATAACGTTCAGGGTCTGGTCGGCATGCTCCGCGAGATTCAGCCGGCGGCGAGCATCAACCTGATCCTGCGTCAGGACACCACCCGCTCCAGCGCCTATCCGATGTCGGCTTATGCGCAGGTCATCGAGCCCTGGGCCCGTGAGCAGCGTCTGGGTTACGCCAATCTGCAATGCGCGTTCGGCACCGACGTCAAACGCTACGCGGCAGCCATGATCGGGCCGGACAAGATTCATCCGGTGCCGGCCACGGGCGGGCGGGTGATTGCCGATTACTTCTATCGTTGGGTCGTGGGCGGAAAGCAAAAAGTCTCGCCACAGGACAGCTGTGGCGAGACTTCGAAGTAGCCGTCAGTTGTCGAACAGATCCAGATGGCTCAGCAGCTCTGCGGTTTTCTGCGGCATCAACTGCGTCACGCAACGGGTTTCCACGTTGACGATGATCGCCGGATCGTTGCAGCAGATCCGCACGCGAAAACGCCAGTCGCTGAAGATCATCTTCAGGCCGTCGCGGTCATCGACCTCCAGCGCCTGTTCGCCGTAGATCCATTTCAGGTGGGCGAGCAGGGGCCAGGGATCGCCCATCGCTCGGCGTATGTCCCCGGACGAGGGAAACACGCCGAGGCGGTCGACCAGCAGCAGGGTGCCCAGCCACGGGCCATTGGCGCTGGGCAATGGCTGATGGCGGGATAACCAGCTCATCACCCCGAGGTTGTCCACCTCACGTTCAATCTCTGCGGAATGTTGTGCAATGTTCATGGTTGCCTCGTTGGATGTGCGTGCTGCAATGAATCAGTGGGGGCCGCTCAGCGGCCCTTCAGGTAAACGTTGTCGTAGCAGAAGTTGGTCGCCTGCAGGTAACCCTCGGCGTCGCCGCAGTCGAAGCGCAGACCCTTGAACTTGTAGGCCAGCACGCAACCGTTCTGCGCCTGTTTCATCAGGGCGTCGGTGATCTGGATTTCGCCGCCCTTGCCCGGCTCGGTGTCGGCGATCAGGTCGAAGATGTCCGGCGTGAGGATGTAGCGGCCGATGATCGCCAAGTTGGACGGTGCGTCCTGCGGAGCCGGTTTTTCCACCATGTGGTTGACCCGGTAGATGCCCTCGGAAATAGCCTCGCCGGCGATCACGCCGTACTTGTGGGTCTGGTCGCGCGGCACTTCCTGGATGGCGACGATCGAGCAGCGGAATTTCTTGTAGAGCTCGATCATCTGCGTGAGCACGCCGTCCCCTTCGAGGTTCAGGCACAGGTCGTCCGCCAGCACCACGGCGAAGGGCTCGTCGCCGATCAACGGGCGGCCGCTGAGAATCGCGTGGCCGAGGCCTTTCATTTCCACCTGACGGGTGTAGGAGAAGGTGCAGGTGTCGATCAGCTCGCGAGTACCGGCCAGGAATTTCTCTTTCTCGGTGCCACGGATCTGGTGTTCGAGTTCGTAGCTGATGTCGAAGTGGTCTTCCAGTGCGCGCTTGCCCCGGCCGGTGACGATGGCCATGTGTTGCAGGCCGGCGTCCCGTGCTTCTTCAACGGCGTATTCGATCAACGGCTTGTTGACGATCGGCAGCATTTCCTTGGGCATCGCTTTGGTGGCCGGCAAGAAACGCGTGCCATAACCGGCAGCGGGGAACAAACATTTACGGATCATAAAAGTTTCCTGGTCATTCATGGCGCACTGCCATCGTTTATTGCAATAACGAAAGGTTGCAAGTTATTGAAGCTGTACTTTAATACCTGACTCGGGAGATGAGTGGCAAATAGCAATGAGTGTAAAACACGACAATGTTATGAGATGTCGGTTTGACAGTTATTGGTTATTTTTAGTCGGCATCCGTTGATAGTGATGAATGCGCGGGAGTGCTAATAAGTACCAGGCAATACAGTTTGGCTTGTAAAAATATTTATAGCCAGTGATTGAACTGTTTTTGTTTCTGGTTGTTGTCGCGCTGTTTGTGTGAATCAAGACACACATTAAACAAACAGCGCTTGACACGCGAGTTGGCACTTTTCCCACTTATGGACCGCGCTATGAAGATTCTGGTAACGGGTGGCGCCGGCTATATCGGCTCGCACACCACACTTGCACTACTTGAAGCAGGTTATGAAGTTGTAGTTCTGGATAATCTTTGCAACAGCAGCGACGCCGCCTTGCACGCGGTGGAAGCCATTTGCGGCAAAAGTGCGCTGATGATTCGCGGGGATGTCTGTGACCGGGCCCTGCTGGACCGGATTTTCCAGCAGCACGCCATCGATGCCGTGCTGCACTTCGCCGGGCTCAAGGCTGTCGGCGAGAGCGTGCGCAAGCCGCTCGAATACTACGAAACCAACGTCAGCGGCAGCATCACGCTGTGCCAGGCGATGGCAGCGGCGGGAGTGTTCCGGCTGGTGTTCAGCTCGTCTGCCACGGTCTACGGCGAGCCGGCGCAGATGCCGATCCGCGAGGATTTCCCGACCGGCACTCCGACCAATCCCTACGGTCAGTCCAAGCTGATCGTCGAGAACGTGCTGCGCGACCTGTGCCAGTCCGAACCGCGCTGGAGCATCGCGCTGCTGCGCTACTTCAACCCGATCGGCGCGCATCACAGTGGCCAGATGGGCGAAGATCCCAACGGCATCCCCAACAATCTGGTGCCCTACATCAGCCAGGTGGCGGTCGGCAGCCTCAAGGAGTTGTCGATCTTCGGCGACGATTACCCGACGGTCGACGGTACCGGCGTGCGTGATTACATCCATGTAGTGGATCTGGCGGACGGGCACCTGAAAGCCCTGCAAACCATCGCCGACCGTACCGGCATTCATACCTGGAACCTCGGCACCGGTGACGGCTACAGCGTGTTGCAGGTGCTGCGGGCTTTCGAACAGGCCTGTGGGCAGCCGGTGCCTTACCGGGTGATGCCACGGCGTTCCGGGGACATTGCCGAGAGCTGGGCCGACGCCTCCAAGGCCGCCAAGGAACTCGGCTGGAAAGCCACACGCAACTTGCAGGACATGGTCACCGACACCTGGCGCTGGCAATCGAATCATCCCCGGGGTTATCAGGGATGATGGCGTTTTAGTGCAATGTTAGTTTCAGTCAGGTTGTTAGATATCGTCGGGAAATTAGACTGGCAATGCCTTTTGCAAGTCCGTAGATATAAACCTGCCGTTCGACTTTTATCAGTTGTGTAAGACTGTGAAAGAACAACGGATCTTGTTCGCGCTTTTTGCGACTTGAACTCTACCACCTCTAACCAACACCCGATGTTCAGGTGCGATGTTAGAAAGGAGTTGATATGAAGAAAGTGATGGCGATCGCCCTGTTGACGATGTTGAGCAACTGGGCCTCCGCAGCTGAAGCGCCGCTTACAGCAGTGACCAATGTATCTGGCAGTGTCGCGGCTTCTACAGCGCCTGCTGCCAGTACTGCCATGGTCGCCAGTGCTGTAGCGGCGTCCAACAGTGGTGGAAGTGCCAACGGCGGTACAACGGGTACCACCGGTACCACGGGTACAACCGGCACGCACAACTAACTGAAGTATCTGTTGGTGCAGTACAGGGTCGCCCGACGAAAGTCGGGTGACTTTGTTTTTGGATTCGCCCTTGAATAGCGTAGTGCCATTATGACCCGTCGTTTTTCTCTTTTATTGTTGGCAAGTATCGCTTTGCAAGGTTGCATGTTCTCCCCCGGCCAGTACCTGAGCACCAGTAGCATCACGCGCCAGGGCGCCAGCGAAAGCAGCCGGGTCGAGCTCATTCCGATCACCCCCAAGCTCATCGCCATGAACCGCGCCACGTACAAGCGTGAGTCGGTGCCGGCGGAGTTGTTGGCGACCCCGGCCGAATACCGCATCGGCAGCAACGATGTGCTGTACATCACGGTCTGGGATCACCCTGAGCTGACCGCCCCTTCGGGTGCGCAACAGCAGATCGATGCCAACGGTCGTCTGGTGCGTTCCGACGGCACGTTGTATTACCCGTACATCAAGGAAGTCCAGGCCGCCGGCAAAACCATCCAGCAACTGCGTTCGGACATCGAGCAACGCCTCTCGGCGTTCATTGCCGAGCCGCAAGTGGATGTCGCGGTGTTGCGTTTCGCCAGCCAGAAAGTCGTGGTCTCGGGCGCTGTAACCAAGGCCGGTCCCCAGGCGATTTCGACCAACCCGCTGAGCGTGGTCGAAGCCCTCGGTTCGGCCGGTGTCGATACCAACAATGCCGACTTGTCCGGGCTGATGCTGACGCGCAACGGGCGGGTCTATCCGCTCAATCTCGACGCCCTCAATCAGCAGGATTCCGAATTGCAGAACGTCTACCTCAAGGGAGGCGATCAGCTGTATCTGCCGTACAACGACAACAAGCGCATCTACGTGATGGGCGAGGTCAACCAGCCCCGTGCGCTGAGTTTCAAGACCGCCACCATGAACCTGTCCGACGTGCTCGGGTCGGTCGGCGGCTTGAGCCAGACCACCTCCAACGGCAACGCCGTGTACGTGATTCGCGGGGTGGAAAACCTCGACGTGGAGCCGGCGAAAATCTATCAGCTGGAAGCCGAGTCGCCGACCGCCATGGCGCTCGCCTCGCACTTCGAAGTGCGGCCTCAGGACGTGGTCTATGTCGGGCCTGCCAACGTGACTCGCTGGAATCGCCTGATCAGCCAGTTGGTGCCGTCGGCATCGATTGTCGGGACGGGGGCTTCCGCTGCGAAGAACTGGAGCGAATACAGTAACAACAGCAAATAAGGCCGCCGACTGTGAAAACGTTGAAAGTGGGCGTGTGCCTGATGGCGGCCGTTTTGTTGAGTGGCTGCAATCCGCTGATGAGCGCTTCGTTGAACAACCTCAAGTCCGCCGTCATCGGACCGGATGAACTCGATGTGTCGGCGGAGCAGGTGGCCGGGGTCAAGTATCCCCAGCTCAAACTGACCACACCGTCCGGTTCCGGGGTGTTGGCGCTGGTGCGCGAGCGCGAGGACCTGCAGTTCTGGGTCGCCTCCGGCAAGCAGGTGCTGCTGATGCGCGACGGCCTGGCCATGCGCACTGTCGGCCTCGGCGTGGACGGCGATCTGGACGGCACGCGTCTGTCCGATGACTCGCCGTTCAAACAGGGCCTGCATCGCATCACCGACGGCTACACCAGCCGCCGCTGGATCGACCTCTACAAGGGTCAGGAAGTCGGGATCATCGTCAACAGCCGCTTCGCCCGAAAATCCCTGGAAACCCTCGAGATTCTCGACAAGGAATACTCCGTGCTGCGTGTCGATGAGCAGATTGACGCGCCGGCCATCGGCCTGCGCGCAACCAACCGTTACTGGGTCGATCCGGTGGACGGTTTCATTGTGCAGAGTGAGCAGCAACTGACCTCGCAGTTGCGGGTCAGGATCGTGCAGCTGACCCCTGACAGCAGGCATCTGCCGTGAAGCGGCTCAGAGCGCTGTCGGCGTGCTTGATGTTGCTCACCGGTGGCAGCGATGCAGCGGTCATCGTCAGCGGTGATGTCGCCAACCCGGGCCCGATCGAATTGCCGGCGGGCGGACGTTTGCGCGATGTGATCGGCGAGGCCGTGCCGAATGCCGAAGGCTACTGGCTGGCGGGCGTTCTGTTGCGTCAGTCATTGCTGGAAGAACAGACGCGCCTCAAGGTCGGCGTGCTGTTCGATCTGGATGTGCTGCAGCGCATGGCCATGCTGTTCGACAAGCCGAGTCGTGCGGCGCTCGCCCAGCGACTGGCCGAGCAGGTCCGGCAGATGCCGGTGACCGGACGGCAGATTGCCGATCTCGATCCGGTGGCGGTGGAAGTCGGTTTCGCCCGCAACATCCGTCTCGACGATGGCGATCAACTGATCTACCCGAAACGGGTCGACGAAGTCGAAGTGCTGGGCGCCGTCGCCGAGCCGTGCCGTTTGCCTTATCAGCCGTTGCAGGAGGCCCGCGAATATCTGCAGGGCTGCACGTTGCTGACGGCGGACGCCGATGCCGATTATCTGTGGCTGATCCAGCCCAACGGCGAATCGCGGCGGGTCGGCATCGCCCACTGGAACCGCGAGAGCGGGCAGATGCCCGTGGCCGGCAGCAAGATTCTGGTGCCGGTGAAAAACGATGATCTGGATCCGCCTGTCCCTGAACTGAATCAGCAGTTGGCCGAATTGATTGCCACGCAGTTGGCTGAGGTGGTTCGTTGAATTTGCGTTTTGCAGCTGTGTTGTTATTGCCGTGTGGCCTGGTGCATGCCGAGCCACGGATTACCCAGAATGACTTCGGCGGCGTCGGTCTGTTGCAGACCCCGACCGCGCGCATGTCGCCCGCCGGTGAGTTGAGCGTCAACGCCAACCGCACCGAACCGTACAGCCGATACA
>Ga0055531_10001421_pt1 | contig 17681 bp, 12 predicted proteins | sample AraplaCvi_mCL_r2_FD_55008 | JGI IMG/M metagenome (GOLD analysis project Ga0055531, IMG submission 55008) | Arabidopsis root microbial communities from North Carolina, USA - plate scrape MF_Cvi_mCL_r2 | ecosystem: Host-associated > Plants > Roots > Endosphere | place: USA: North Carolina...
AAGCTGGCCAGCCTGCTCGAGAAGGAGGGCGCGGCCCTCGACATCGGCGGCTATCGCGACGCCCCGGCCGGCCTGCGCATCTGGTGCGGCGCCACGGTGGAGGCCTCCGACCTCGAGGCCCTGACGCCCTGGCTCGACTGGGCCTTCGCCACCGTCTCGGCCGAACTGGCCGCCGCTTAAGCATCTTCCGCCCTGCGGCTGAAATCCTCGTCCTTCGACGCGCTCAGGATGAGGATTTCAGCTTCCCACGCATCAGTGGCCCTCATCCTGAGCTAGTCGAAGGACGAGGGCGGCTACCCGAGAATTGGACACCTTCCCATGACCGCTCCTCGCGTCCTCATCGCTGACAAACTGAGCCCCGCCGCCGTCGACATCTTCAAGAATCGCGGCGTCGATTTCGACATCAAGACCGGCCTGTCCAAGGACGAACTGATCGCCGTGATCGGCGACTATGACGGCGTCGCCATCCGCTCGGGCGCCAAGCTCGACAAGGACGTCATCGCCGCCGCCCACAAGCTGCGCGTCATCGCTCGCGCCGGCATCGGCGTCGACAATGTCGACATTCCGGCCGCCACGGCCAAGGGCATCGTCGTGATGAACACGCCCTTCGGCAACTCGATCACCACGGCCGAGCACGCCATCGCCATGATGTTCGCCCTGGCCCGCCAGATCCCCGCCGCCGACGTCTCGACCCAGGCCGGCAAGTGGGAGAAGAACCGCTTCATGGGCGTGGAGCTGTACGCCAAGACCCTGGGTCTGATCGGCGCCGGCAATATCGGCTCGATCGTCGCCGACCGCGCGCTGGGCCTGAAGATGAAGGTCGTGGCCTACGACCCCTTCCTGTCGCCGGAACGCGCCGTCGAGATCGGCGTCGAGAAGGTCGAGCTGGAAGAGCTGCTGGCCCGCGCCGACGTCATCACCCTGCACACCCCGCTGACCGACAAGACCCGCAACATCCTGTCGGCCGAGAACCTGGCCAAAACCAAGAAGGGCGTGCTGATCGTCAACTGCGCCCGCGGCGGCCTGGTCGACGAAGCCGCCCTGCGCAAGCTGCTGGACGAGGGCCATGTGGCCGGCGCCGGCTTCGACGTCTTCGTCACCGAACCGGCCAAGGAAAACCCGCTGTTCGGCTCGGACAAGGTCGTGGCTACCCCGCACCTGGGCGCCAGCACCAGCGAAGCGCAAGAGAACGTGGCCCTGCAGGTCGCCGAACAGGTCTCGGACTACCTGCTGACCGGCGCGGTCACCAACGCCCTGAACAGCCCGTCGATCACGGCCGAAGAAGCGCCGAAGCTGAAGCCGTTCGTGGCCCTGGCCGAGAAGATCGGCGCCCTGGCCGGCCAGATGGTCGACTTCGGCATCAAGGCCATCGACATCGCCTACGAGGGCGAGGTCTCGAACCTGAACGTCAAGCCGATGACCTCGGCCGCCCTGGCCGGCGTGCTGAAGCCGATGCTGGCCGAGATCAACATGGTCTCGGCCCCGGCCGTGGCCAAGGAGCGCGGGATCACCGTCTCGGAAAGCCGCCAGGACGTCAGCCCCACCTACGACAGCCTGATGCGCATCACCATCACGACCGAGAAGGGCAAGCGCGCCTTCGCCGGCACGGTGATCGCCGGCGCCCCGCGCGTCGTCGAGGTCAAGGGCATGGAGCTGGACGCGGGCTTCTCGCCGGCCATGCTGTACATCAACAACCTGGACAAGCCCGGCTTCATCGGGGCCCTGGGCATGCTGCTGGGCGAGGCGGGGGTCAATATCGCCACCTTCAACCTGGGCCGCCTGGCGGCCGACGAGGACGCCATCGCGCTGGTCGGCGTCGACCAGGATCCGGGCGCCGAATTGCTGGCCAAGATCCAGGCCCTGCCGCACGTGAAGGAAGCGCGCACGCTGACGTTCTGATGCGCTGACCCTTCTCCCCTTGCGGGAGAAGGTGTCATCCGCAGGATGACGGATGAGGGGTCGTACCGGCCCGTCCGTGCGACCCCCTCACCCGACCCACTTCGTGGGCCACCTCTCCCGCAAGGGGAGAGGAAGACAGCAAAGCCTCCCATGTCGCTGCTCGTTCCCCGCAAGATCAACCGCCTGGGCCTGGCGGTGTTCATCGCCGCCACGGTGTTCACCCTGTACGCGGCCCTGGCGCCGGGCGACGACACCGCCGGCCTGATCCCTTGGGACAAGGCCAAGCACTTCATCGTCTTCTACGGCCTGACCTTCCTGGCGGCCGTGGCCTTGCCGCGCAGCCGGTGGTGGAAGATCGCCGTGGTGCTGCTGGGCTTCGGCGTCGGCATCGAGATCCTGCAGGGGCTGCCGATCGTCGGCCGCGACGCCGACGCCTTCGACGTGGTCGCCGACACCCTGGGCATCGGCTTCTTCTTCGGCCCGATCGTCGTGGCCCAGTGGCTGAACCGGGAAGATTAGGCGCCTCGCCTCAGAAACTGTCCACCCGGACCTCCCAGGGCCTGTTCGCCCCAGCCGCCGCGTCCAGTCCGCCGAGAATCCAGCGGCGCGTGTCGGCCGGATCGATGACCGCGTCGATCTCCAGGGCCGCCGCCATGCTGGTCGCCTTTCCCGCCGCATAGAGGCGCGCCACCAGCTGGTCGTAGAGCGCCTTCTGTTTCGCCGGATCTGTCTCGGCCTCCAGCTCCTTGCGATAGCCCAGCTTGACCGCGCCCTCGAGCCCCATGCCGCCGAACTCGCCGGTCGGCCAGGCGGCGATGAAGGCCGGGGCATGGAAGGATCCGCCGGCCATGGCCTGGGCGCCCAGGCCGTAGCCCTTGCGGGTCACCACGGTGAAGAGCGGGCTGCGCAGCTTGGCCCCGGCGATGAACTGGCGGCTGACCCGTCGGACGGCGGCGGCGTCCTCGCTGTCGGGGCCGACCATGAAGCCGGGCGTGTCGCACAGGCTCAGCACCGGCAGGGCGAAGGCGTCGCACAGCTGCAGGAACCGCGCGGCCTTCTCGGCCCCCTCGCCGTCGATGGCGCCGCCCAGGCAGCGCGGGTCGTTGGCGATCAGGCCCATGGGTCGGCCCTCGATCCGGATCAGGCCGGTGACCATGCCGGCTGCGAAGCCGCCGCGCAGCTCCAGGAACGAGCCCTCGTCGACCAGGCCCCTGATCAGCGCCCGGACGTCGTAGATCCGCAAGCGGTTCTCCGGGATCGCGCTTCGCAGCCGGCGTTGGTCCGGAGCGGTCCAGGTGGTCAGGGACCCCTGGAAGTACGACAGGGCCTGCTTGGCCAGGCGCGTGGCGTGGGCCTCGTCGTCGGCCAGAATGTCGATGACGCCATTGGCCCACTGGTGCGCCGAGGGGCCGATCTGCTCGGGCCGGAAGACGCCCAGGCCGCCGCCCTCGATCATCGCCGGACCGCCCATGCCCAGATTGCTGTCGCGGGTGGCGATGATGATTTCCGAAAGGCCCGCGATGGCGGCGTTGCCGGCGAAACAGCGGCCGGCGACGATGGCGATCTTGGGGACCAGACCCGACAGCTGGGCGAAGCTACGGAACGTCGGCACGTCCAGGCCCGCAACCGCCGTGGTGTCGGTGTCGCCCGGCCGGCCGCCGCCGCCCTCGGCGAACCAGACGACCGGCAGGCGCTGGTCGGCGATGACGCTCATCAGCCGGTCGGATTTGCGGTGGTTCATCGCCCCCTGCGTGCCCGCCAGCACCGTGAAGTCATAGGCCAGGGCCGCGGTCCGCGCCTTGTCGGGCGGGAAGAGGGCGCCGTTGACCGTGCCGATCCCGGTGATCAGGCCGTCGGCGGGCGTGCTCACGATCAGGTCCTCGACCGAACGCCGCCGCTTCTGGGCGGCGATGGCCAGGGCGCCGTATTCCAGGAAGCTGCCGGGATCGACCAGGTCGTCGATGTTCTCGCGCGCCGTGCGGTGGCCAGTCTTGCGGCGCTTGGCGACGGCGTCGGGACGGGCCGCGTCCAGGGTGTAGCGGTGGCGGGCGATGACCTCGGCCAGGTCGGGGCGGAGGACGTCGAGATCTTCGGCGGCGGCTTCAATGGCCTCGTCGCCTTCGACGTCCATCGGCTCAAGAAAGACCAGCGGCTGGCCCTCGGCGACGGTGCGGCCCGCTTCGACGGCGATCTTCAGCACCCGACCGCCGGACGGAGCGTGGACCAGGTGCTCCATCTTCATCGCTTCCAGCACCGCCAGCGCCTGTCCAGGCCGGACGAGGTCGCCTTCGCCGACGCTGATCACGCCGACGGTGGCGGCCAGGGGCGCGCCGATGGCGATCGCGCCGTCGAGAGTCTCGAAGCCGCGAGCATCGTCTTCCGAAGGCGATGGCAAGTCGGCCGCCAGTTCGCTGGCGTGGTCCTCGATGAAGCGCGTCGTCGGCGTCTCCGGGGCCGCCGCCAGGATCGCGCGCACCAGCGGGACCGTGGTGGCGACCCCGCTGATCTGGAACTCGGCCAACGCCCGGTCCAGCCGCGCCGAGGCCTCCGCGAACGTCCGCCCGCGCGCGATCACCTTGGCCAGCAGGCCGTCGTAGGATCCGCCGACCAAGGTCCCGGCCCGGACGCCCGCGTCGACCCGCACGCCCGGACCGCCCGGCGGGCTCCAGGCGGCGATCGCGCCGCTGGACGGCTTCACCTGGCCTTCGACGGTCAGGGTCTCGGCGTTGACCCGCGCCTGGATCGCCACGCCGAAGGGGGGCGGAACCTCCAGGTCCAGGGGCCTCCCCGCCGCCAAGTCGAACTGCAGCCGCACCAGATCGAGGCCCGTGACCTCCTCGGTCACCGTATGCTCGACCTGCAGGCGCGGATTGACCTCCAGGAAGAAGGCTTCGCTAGTATCGGCGTCGACCAGGAATTCGACGGTCGCCAGGCCGCGATAGCCCGCGCACAGCGCCTCTGCGTGCGTCCAGAGCTGGCGCCGTAGCGAAGGGGGCAGGGCGGCCGGCGCGATCTCGACCAGCTTCTGGTTCCGGCGTTGCAGCGTGCAGTCGCGGTCGCCGATCGCCAGCACGCGGGCGCCGTCGCCGACGATCTGCACCTCGACGTGGCGGGCGCGCTCGATCCGCTTTTCGGCATATAGTCCGCCGTCGCCGAACGCCGCCAAGGCTTCCCGCTCGCAGGCGGCGAAGGCCGCGTCCAGCTCGCCGGGATCCAGCACCGCCCGCATGCCGCGTCCGCCGCCGCCGGACCGGGCCTTCAGCATGATGGCGCCGTGGTCGGCCTGGAACGCGCGGGCGCCCTCCGGCGAGATCGCGCCGGTTCCGGGGATCAGCGGGACGCCCCGCTCGGCGGCCAGGGCGCGGGCGGCGGCCTTGTCGCCGAAGGTCTCCAGGTGCTCGGGCGAGGGGCCAACGAAGACGATCCCGGCCGCCGCGCAGGCCCGCGCCAGAGCGGGGTTCTCGGACAGGAAGCCATAGCCCGGATGCAGGGCGTCGCAGTTCTCCGCCTTGGCCGCATCGATGATGGCCGCGATGTCGAGATAGGCCTTGGCCCCCGCGCCGGGCAGGGGGACCGCGCGGTCGGCGGCGCCGACATGCGGGCTGCCGGCGTCGTCGGTCGCGTAGATCGCGATGCTCTCGATCCCGGTCTCCGCCGCCGCGCGGGCGATGCGAACGGCGATCTCGCCGCGGTTGGCGATCAGGACGCAAGACAGGGACATCGCAGCTCTCTTCATACGGCCGTTTGAGACACTTTGGCCGCTCCCGGTCGACTCTCCAAGCCTTGACTCCGGGACAGGAGAAGATCAGAACAAAAGTGGAACATGGAGTTGGAGATGGCCGGATCGCGCGAGGCGCGTCTTGCGGCCCTGAGAGGTCGGATCGCCGCGATCGAAGCGGGGACTCGGACTCCGACTCCAGTTCTGTCGTTCGGAGATCCAGCCATCGACGGCTGTTTTTCGGGCGGCGGCCTGCCGCTGGGCGGCTGGCACGAGGTGACGGGCGCGGGGCTGGAGGACGAGACCGGCGCGGCCCCCGCCGCCTTCGTTGGCCTGCTGCTGCGTCCCTTGGTCAAGACGGGCGCGATTGTCTGGGTCGCCCGGCGCAACGACCTGTTCGCGCCTGGCCTGTTCGGCCTCGGCTTTCCGGCCGAGCGGCTGATCCAGGTCCGCACCCGCGACGAGGCCGAGACCCTGTCGGTGCTGGAGGACGCGCTGGCCACCCAGGGCGTCGCCGCCGCCGTCGGCGAGGCCGAGGCTCCGGACCTGACCGCCGGCCGGCGTCTGCAACTGGCCTGCGAGAAGCGTGGCGGTTTCGGCGTGGTGCTGCACCGGCGGCCCTATGGAGGCCGAGCCGGCAAGACGAGAGCCGTGTCCGGCTCGGCCGCGTTCAGCCGCTGGCGCATCGGCCCGGCCCCGACCCCGCCGCCGCCGGACGACATCGGCCTTGGCCCCCCGCGCTGGCGGGTCGAACTCGAGCGCTGTCGGGGCGGACGTCCCGGCGGCTGGATCTTGGAAGCACAGGAGGCCGGCCATGGCCCGCATCCTTTCCGTTTGGTGTCCCAACTGGCCGATCACGACGTGGCGGCGGCGGAACCCTTGCGGCGGATCGGCTGATACTGGCCCCCTCCGCGCTTTCAGCGCGCCTCCCCCGGAGGGGGAAGAAGGAGAGCGGCGGTCGTCTTCCCCCTCCGGGGGAGGAGGATGCGCAGCATCCGGAGGGGGCAAGTCTGACCCGGCCCCCTTCGCGCTCCTGGTTTCCGAACACGGAACCCGCCGCCTCGCCGCCGTCGACGAGCGCGCCCGGGCCCTGGGTCTCGCCGCTGGCCAGAAGGCCGCCGACGCCCTGGCCCTGGTCCCCGGCCTGGTGACCTTCGACCACGATCCCGCCGCCGACCGCGCGGCGCTGGAGGCGCTGTGCGACTGGTGCGTCCGGTTCTCGCCGGCCGTGGCGATCGACGGCGAAGACGGGTTGTTCCTGGACATCACCGGGACCGATCATCTGTGGGGCGGCGAGGCGGCCATGCTGGTCGACCTGGTCGCGCGGCTGGCGCGCTGGGACGTGCCGGCCAGGGCGGCGATCGCCGACACCGTCGGGGCGGCCTGGGCCCTGGCCCGCTACGGCGACGATCTGGCCATCGCCCCGCCGGGCCAGCAGCGGGCGGCGATCCAGGACCTGCCCGTCGCGGCCCTGCGCCTGGACGACGCCGCCGAGGCCCAGCTGCCGCGCCTGGGCCTGCACCGCGTCGGCCAGCTGCTAGCCCTGCCGCGCGCCCAGCTGGCCAAGCGCTTCGGCCTCTCCACGACCCTGCGCCTGGATCAGGCCCTGGGCATGGCGGCCGAGGCCCTGACCTTCCGCCGCCCGGCCACGCCCTGGTTCGACCGCCTGGCCTTCTTCGAACCGATCAGCGCGCCCGAGGATCTGGCCCGGGTGGCTGGCGACGCCCTCGACTTGATCTGCCGGCGGCTGGAAGCCGAGGGGCGCGGGGCCAAGCGCTTCGAGGTCGTGTTCCACCGCCTGGACGGCCGGGCCTATCCGGTTCGCGCCGGCCTGGCCCGCATCGGCCGCGACGCGCGGCGGCTGACCAAGCTGATCGTTCCCAAGCTGGACAAGGTCGATCCCGGTTTCGGCGTCGAGGTCGTCACCGTCCACGCCGCCGCCGTCGAGCCGATGGCCGCCGCCCAGGATCGCCTGGACGCGCCCAGGGGGGAGGGCGCCGACGCCACGCTGGACGAGACCCTGGCCCCGCTAATCGACCGCCTGGTCAATCGCCTGGGCGAGAACCGCGTCTGGCGCGCCGATCCGTTTGAGAGCCACGTGCCCGAACGCTCGGTGGTTCGCGTCGCCCCTCTGGACCCGCCCGCCGCCGCGCGCTGGGACCCCGACCGTCCGCGTCCGGTGCGGCTGTTCAAGCGGCCCGAGGCGATCACCGCCATCGCCAAGCTGCCCGACGATCCGCCGATGCAGTTCACCTGGCGGGGCCGCGCCCACCGCGTCCGCCGCGCCGAGGGCCCCGAGCGCATCGGCCAGGAATGGTGGCGCGCCGGCGTTGGCGAAACCGACACCGGACCCGGCAAGATCCGCGACTACTACCGCGTCGAGGACGACGTCGGCGGGCGGTTCTGGATCTACCGGCAGGGCCTTTACGACGGCGGCGACGAGACGCCGAAATGGTGGATCCATGGCCTGTTTGGATGAACGTTTTTGTCCTCCCCCTCCGGGGGAGGTGGCCCAGCGGGCCGGAGGGGGCCAGCACGGCCGATTTCCAGCCAGCCCCCTCCGTCGGCTCTGCCGACACCTCCCCCAAGAGGGGAGGATGTAATGGCCTACGCCGAACTCCAGACCACCACCAACTTCTCGTTCCTGCGCGGGGCCTCCCACGCCGAAGAGCTGGCGATCGCCGGCGAGGCCCTGGGGCTGGCAGCGATCGGCATCGCCGATCGCAACAGCCTGGCCGGCGTCGTTCGCGGCTGGGCCGCGGCCAGGAAGCGCAATTTCCGGGTCCTGACGGGATGCCGCCTGGACTTCATGGACGGCACGCCCAGCCTGCTCTGCTACCCGACCGATCGGGAAGCCTTCGGCCGCCTGACGCGCCTGCTGACCGTCGGCCAGCGCCGCGCCAAGAAGGGCGAATGCCACCTGACCTGGCGGGACTTCCTCGACCATTCGGAGGGGCAGCTGGGCCTGATCGCGCCGCCGAGGACGCTGGATGAGGCCTTCGAGCGGGACCTGAGCCGCATGGCTGGCGACCTGCGCGGTCGGGTCTGGCTGGCGGCCAGCCGCGCTTATGCCGCGCGAGACCTCAAGCGCCTGGCGCGGCTGGACGACCTGGGCCGCAATGCCGGCGCCCCGATGATCGCCACCAACGACGTCCTCTATCACGGACCCGAGCGCCGGCCCTTGCAGGACGTCATCACCTGCGTGCGCGAGCACTGCACCATCCATGAGGCGGGGTTCCGCCTGGAAGCCAACGCCGAGCGCCACATCAAGTCGCCGGCCGAAATGGCGCGCCTGTTCGAACGCTGGCCGCGGGCGGTGGCGCGGACGGTCGAGGTCGTGGAGCGGATCGGCTTCGATCTGGGACAGGTCCAGGAACAATATCCCGACGAACCCGTCCCGCCGGGCAAGACGGCGATGGAGCACCTGACCGACCTGACCTGGCGGGGGGCGGCCTGGCGCTATCCCGGTGGCGTGCCGGAAAAGGTGCGGGCGCAGTTGAAGGAAGAGCTGCGGCTGATCGCCAAGATGGACTATCCCAACTACTTCATCACCGTGCACGATATCGTGCGGGAGGCCCGGGACATGGGCGTCCTGTGCCAGGGCCGAGGTTCGGCGGCCAATTCCTCGGTCTGCTACTGCCTGGGCGTGACGGCGATCGATCCGACCGAGCACCGGCTGCTGTTCACCCGCTTCATCTCCGAAAACCGCGGCGAACCGCCCGATATCGACGTCGACTTCGAGCACGAACGACGCGAGGAGGTGATGCAGTATGTCTATCGCCGCTACGGCCGTGACTATGCGGCCATTTGCGGCACGGTGATCCACTACCGCCCGCGCAGCGCCATCCGGGATGTCGGCAAGGCGCTGGGCCTGACCGAGGACGTCACCAGCCTGCTGGCCGGCACGGTCTGGGGCAGCTGGGGCGACGGCTTGCCCGAAGAGCACCTTCGCAATGCCGGTCTGGATCCCGATGCGCCCGAGATCGCCCGTGCAGTGGCCCTGGCCACGGCGCTGATGAAATTTCCGCGGCATCTTTCCCAGCACGTCGGCGGCTTTGTCCTGACCAAGCGCCGCCTGGACGAGTGCGTGCCGATCGGCAACGCGGCCATGCCCGACCGAACCTTCATCGAATGGGACAAGGACGACATCGACAGCCTGGGTCTGATGAAGGTCGACGTGCTGGCGCTGGGCATGCTGACGGCGATCCAGCGCGCCATGACGATGCTGCGCGAAGACCACGGACAGTCACAAATCCAGGACCTGGCCGACATCCCCAAGGAAATCCCGGGCGTCTACGACATGCTGTGCGCCGCCGACAGCGTGGGCGTCTTCCAGGTGGAGAGCCGGGCCCAGATGTCGATGCTGCCGCGCCTGAAGCCGCGCAAGTTCTACGACCTGGTCATCGAGGTGGCGATCGTCCGGCCGGGGCCGATCCAGGGCGACATGGTGCATCCATACCTGAAGCGCCGGAACAAGATCGAAGACGCGCACATGCCTGCGCCATTGCCGGAGTTCGGTCCGGCCGATGAGTTGGAGCAGATCCTCGGCAACACCTTCGGCGTGCCGCTGTTCCAGGAGCAGGCCATGAGCCTGGCCATCGAGGCCGCCCGGTTCACGCCCGACGAGGCCGATGGCCTGCGCAAGGCCATGGCCACCTTCCGCAACCTGGGCGCGCCCGACGAATACCGGGATCGGTTCATCGAAGGCATGACCGCGCGGGGCTACGAACGCGACTTCGCCGAGCGCTGCTTCAAGCAGATCGAAGGCTTCGGCCATTACGGCTTTCCGGAGAGCCACGCGGCCAGTTTCGCCAAGCTGGTCTATGTCTCGGCCTGGATCAAATGGGCCTGGCCGGACGTGTTCTGCGCGGCCCTGATCAATTCCCAGCCGATGGGTTTCTACCAGCCGGCCCAGCTGGTGCGTGACGCGCGCGAACACGGCGTCGAGGTCTTGGCGCCCGACATCCTGTCCAGCGTTTGGGACTGCACGCTGGAAGCGCGTCGGACCGTCCCGGCCTTCAAACCTCGCGCCGACAAGATCGCCGATTACGAGAACCGGCATCGCTGGAAGGCGGTTCGCCTGGGCTTCCGCCAGATCAAGGGGCTCAAGAAGGCCGATGTCGAGACGCTGGTCTTCGCCCGGGCCGAAGGCGCCCGCACGCCTGGCGAGTTCGCCCAGGGCGGCGTTCCGCAGCGGGCGCTGGAGCTGCTGGCCGAGGCCGACGCCTTCGCGTCCGTCGGCCTTTCGCGGCGCGAGGCCTTGTGGGCGGTCAAGGGGCTGAAGGGCGAGCACAAGGCCCCGGTCCAGGCCCCGCTGCTGGCCGGCCTGCCGCTGTTCGAGGACAAGGCCGACCTGCCGGCCATGGGGCGGCCGCAGGAGGTGGCCGAGGACTACCGCACCACCAGCCTGTCGCTGAAGGCCCATCCGGTCGGCTTCTACCGGCCGATGCTGCAACGGCGCGGGGTGATCACCGCCGATCAGCTGCTGAGCGTCAAGGACGGCGCCAGGGTCTCGGTGGCGGGTCTCGTTTTGATCCGCCAGCGGCCGGGCACGGCCAAGGGCGTGGTGTTCGTGACCCTGGAGGACGAGACCGGCGTCGCCAACGCCGTGGTCTGGAAGGACCGCTTCGAAACAGATCGAAGCGTGGTGATGACCGCCTCGTTCCTGGTCGTCCACGGTCGGGTGCAGCGGGCCGAAAACGTGATCCACGTCGTCGCCGAACGCTTCACCGACCTCTCGGCGCACCTGTCGACCCTGCGCGACGAGCCCGGCGCCCCGGCGCCGCGCGTGCGCCAGAAGGTGTCGGGGCGTCTGCTGAGGAGCCGGGATTTCCACTGAGGGCGGCTTTAGCCCGTTTCCCACCCTACCGTTTGCCTGCCGAAGCGATCTCAGCGGTCAGAACGTCGTTCAGCGCGGGGCCCCCTCGATCGAGGTTGGAAAGCACGACAACCACATAGTCCTTGTCGAGGTACAGGCTGAGCCGTGCGCTGACACCTCTCGCCGCTCCGGAATGGCCTACGATCTTGCCGGCAGCCGTCGTCTGGATCTCGAACCCCGCGCCGTATCCGTTGGGCGGATGATCGGTCCACAGGGTGTCCAGGGACGCGGCTGAAACCAGCTTTCCGACCTGGAGCGCTCGGGCGAACCGATAGAGGTCCCCCACCGTGGAATAACCTCCGCCGGCCGGACCTCCCCTGAACAGTTGCCGGAAGCTGTTTTCCCGCCAGCCCTGCGGACCGCGCCAATAGCCCATGGCCAGATCCGCCACGGGCTCATCCATCGGCGCGGAGCCGGTGGAGGCCATACCCGCGACATCGTAGACGTGGCGCTGGACATAGCCGTAGTAGTCCTCGCCGGACGCGGCCTCGATCACCACGCCCAGCATCAGCATCCCGGTATTGCTGTATTCGAACTTCGATCCTGGCGGGAAGGCGAGCTTTTCGGTTCGCACGAGCGGCTTGAAGTCGGTCAATTCGCGATAGGCGTCGCGCGGCCGGTCCTCCCAGCCGTCGTCCATGAAGTCCCCCAGGCCGCTGGTGTGGCCGAGCAGCTGGGCGATGGTGATCTGGTCGGCGACCGCGCGCGGCAACCAGGATTCGTCGGCGTATTTGGACAGCCGATCGTCTAGCCTGATCTTGCCCGCTTCCACCAACTGCATGATGGCCACGGCGGTGATCATCTTGTTCATCGAGCCGAGGTTGAAGCGTGTGCCCGGCGTGTTGGCGACCCGATAGCGCCGATTGGCTTCCCCGCAGGCGGTCTCGATCAGCACGGTGTCGCCATGCGCCACCAAGACCGCGCCCGAAAAGACCTCGGCCTCGCAGCCGCGCCTGACCCGTTCGCGAGCCCGGGTCGCAATGGCCCTCGGGGAGCGCGGCGGCCCCGAAACCACCATCCAGGCCGGCGCGGGCCCGGGCTCCAGCTCGCGCACCCGCTGCTCGCTGTCGGACTCGAGGATCAGCTTCACGCCTCTCAAACCGCCGTAGATCCGGTCGCGAAGCGCGGCCTCGGCCAAGCCTGGCTTGATCCGGATATCGACCAGCTCCACCCCGCCCGTCGTCCGCTTCTGGTCGGCGAAATATTTGACGAACGCGTCGAGAGGCTGTTCGTCGGCGAAGGCGGGGGCGATGCTGTTGTCGCGAAAACGCTGGACGCCGGCGACATCCCCAGCGTTGACGGCGGCGACATAGGCTCTGACGTGGTCAATGGCGGGCGACTGCGCCTTGACCGGAAACGCGAAGACCGCAAGGCAGAGCGCAACGAAGATAGTCCGCATGAGTCCCCGCCGCCGCTACCTAGCGTAGTGGTTCGCGGCGATGGACGGATGTCAACATGAGCGAACCTAGACGGAGGACCGAGCGGCGAAGTTCATCCCTGGCGGGCCTTGGCAAAGGTCCAGGGCGAGCGCTTTCGACGGCTAATCCGCCTTTCGCTCCCACGCCCGCTTCAGCCCCCAGTACGCCAGCCCCGCTGCAATGAAGCTGGGCAGCGTCGAGCCGAGGTCAGGCGCCAGGCGGCTCAGCGCCTGATAGACGACGACGCCAGCGGCCCAGGCCAGCAGGGCGGGGAGGTAGACGCCGGCGCGGGCCTCGGCCGTCGCCCGGCGGCGGATGATGAAGTGGTCGGTCAGCAGCACGCCGAACAGCGGCGCGAACACCGAACCGATCAGCAGCAGGAAGCCCTCGTAGCGGGCGAGCGGCGCGAACAGGGCGATGGCCGTGCACACGGCGCCGAAGAGCAGAGCCAGGTTGGCGGGTTTCAGCGGAACGAGGATGGCGGTCGAGACGGCGGCCGAGTGGATGTCGGCGAAGGTGTTGTCGGTCTCGTCGATGACGATCAGCAGCAGGGCGATCCCGCCGCCGCTGGCCGCCAGGGCCGACGGCAGCAGGGTCTCGCTTCCACCCCCGTGGGCTCCCGCCGCCAGGGCATAGGCCGCGCCCAGGCTCATGAACCAGATATTGGCCAGGCCATAGCCCAGGACCGTGCCGCGAAACATGCCGCCGCTGGTGCGGCCGAAGCGGGTGTAGTCGGCGATCAGCGGCAGCCAGGACAGCGGCATGGCGATCACCAGGTCGACGCCGGTCCCGAAGCTGATCTCGCCCGTGCCGGCCTTGGCCAGCAGGGCGATGAGGTCGTGTTCGGCCAGCAGCCGCCAGGTGAGCCAGCCGGCGCCGGCCAGCAACAGCCACAGACCGAAGGCGCGCAGGAAGCGGCGGACGAACGACACCGGCCCGGCGACCGCCAGCCAGGTCGCCAGCAGGCCGAACGCCAGGGTCCACAGCATGGCGCTGGAGAGGCCGAAGGTCTGGCGGGCCAGGGCGTCGGCGGCGTCGCGCATGGCGATGATCTCGAACGCGCCCCAGCCGACCAGCTGCACCGCGTTCAGCGCCGCCGGAATCGCCGCGCCCCGCGCGCCCAGCGTCAGGCGCAGCGCGCCCATGGCCGAGAGGCCGGTGTCGGTCCCCACCACGCCGGCGGCGGCCAGCAGCAGGGCGCCCAGGACCGAGCCCGTGACGATCGCCGCCAGGGCCGCGCCCAGGCTCAGGCCCGGAACCAGGAAGGCGCCGGCCTGCAGCACCAGCAGGCCGATGCCCAGGCTGAACCACAGCGAGAAGGCGTCACGCGCCTCGAAGGCGCGCCGTTCGATTGGCACGGGCGTCAGGGGCGCGTAGGTGTCGTCGAGCTGGGCCATCGATCTGGTTTAGCAGGCATGCAGGTACGGAAAAGCCCCGCGCCTGGCGACGCGGGGCTCTCGAATTTCTCGACGGGTCGGACCGCCCTTAGGCGATCTTCTCGACCTGATTGTATTCCAGCTCCACCGGCGTGGCGCGGCCGAAGATCGAGACCGTGACGCGCAGGCGAGCCTTTTCCTCGTCGACATATTCGACCGAGCCGTTGAAGCTGGCGAACGGGCCGTCGGTGACGCGGACGTTCTCGCCCACCTCGTACAGGACCACGGCCTTGGGGGCGGCGACGCCTTCCTCGATCGTGCCGATGATGCGTTGGACTTCCTTTTCGGAGACCGGCATCGGCTTGGAGCCGCTGCCCAGGAAGCCCGTGACCTTCGGGGTGTTCTTGATCAGGTGGTAGGCTTCGTCCGAGAGGTTCATCTTCACCAGGACGTAGCCCGGGAAGAACTTGCGCTCGGCGTTGACCTTGCGGCCGCGGCGGATCTCGACGACCTCTTCGGTCGGGACCAGGATCTCGGAGAAGTTCTCCTCCAAGCCCTGGTTCTTGGCCTGCTCGCGGATGCTTTCGGCCACCTTCTTCTCGAAATTCGAGTAGGCGTGGACGATGTACCACTTGTGGTTCGGGTTGGACGCGGTTTCGGTGCTCATCGTCTTATCTTATCCCGCGGTGGCGAGCTTCAGAAGCTGATTGATCGCCAGGCCGATGCCGCCGTCGACGGCGGTGAAGAACAGCGACGCCAGAACCACCATGATGAAGACCATCACCGAGGTGATCCAGGTCTCCTTGCGGGACGTCCAGGTGATCTTGCGGGCTTCGGCGCGGACCTCGCGGGCGAATTGGGCCGGGCTGGTGCGCTTCTTGGGCGCGGCGGGAGCGGCGGCGGCCGTCGTCGCGCCGGCGCCGGCGGGCGCCATCGCCGCGGCCGTCTTAGCGGCGCGGGTCTTCATCGCGGACGGGCTGGATCCCGGTTTCCTGGCCATGCTCTTGAGGCTCACGACTTCCTAAAGTGCGGGCCATCACGCGACCCGTCGGAAACATATAGTGGCAGGAGTGGAGGGACTCGAACCCCCGGCCCTCGGTTTTGGAGACCGATGCTCTACCAGCTGAGCTACACTCCTGCGGACCGACCGCCCTTTCGGGCCGACGGACATCCAGAGACAGACAGCGCGCCGGAAGGCCCAGGGCCTCGGCGCGCCATGTCTTGTCGCCAGAGCCGCGCCATTTAGCAGGGTCGCATGCGGCGGGCAAGCGGCGCGGTGGCGTTTGCGCGACGGAAGGGGGGGGGAAAGGTGAAAGTCCCCGCGATCTAGGGTTCGCCTTCCTCGCCCTCGTGGCGAGGACCCATGCCGGCGGCTGGCGCGGCGACGCCCGTATCGCGCGGCGGAAGGACCGGAAAACAAGGAGAAACGCCGCGCGCCTGAAAGAGGGGTCCTGGGCACAAGGCCCAGGAAGGCGGGCCTTGTTACAGCCGAGCCAGACGGATCGAACCGCCCCGCCGAACGTTCCTTCGCCATGCCCACGATCGACAGCCAATCGCCCTCCGCCTCGGACCGCCCGTCGAACCGGGAGGTCGAGCACGAGAATCAGCGGCCCGCGCCGCGCGACGGCCAGCCGCCCCGCCCGGCGACCGAACCACGCGGCTCGGCCGACAGCAGCCAGTCGCCGAAGACGGAGACCGATCCGGGGTCCGGCGAGAGCTAGGCGCGTCTTTCCGGCCCAAACATCCCGTCATCCCTAAACACCCCGTCATCCCGGAAGCCTCGAAGAGGCTATCCGGGACCCAGGGGCGGCGCGCACGGCGTTCCGTCAACCCATGAGGCCCGGCTCTACAGCCCGCTTCGCGGTCTTTCGGCCGGGATGACGAGAGCGTCGTGGGTTTGTCGGAGCGCTTCGCCTAACCCGCCTTCTCGGTCTTGCCCTTGGCGTCCTTGTCGGTGGCGGTCGAAGCCGTCGACGGCAGGGTCGCGCCGCACTGAATGCCGAGATAGGACCACTTCACGTCGGTCAGCTGGCGGCCGCACTGGGTGTTCTTGCCCATGTCCTTGCCGCGCAGCGAGACCGCCACGCCCTTGGACAGGTCCGGCGCGGGGCTGGCGGTGCTGATGTCGTAATATCCGCCGCCGCGGCCTTTCACGACCAGGCAGTTGGTGTTCTCGACGGGCCTGACGCAACCCGACGCCGTGACGGGCGTGCCTTCCACCACGACTTGATTGGCCTGCGCGACTTTCGTCTTCGCGCCGCCATCGCTGCAACCAGCCAAACCAAACGCTAACAGACCGGCCGCCGCGGCGGCCTCTATGAACCTAACCCGCATACGTTCCTCCGTATCGTTGGCTCCGCGAACGAAGCAAAAGGAAGTCTGCGCCTCGTTTTAAAGAGCGGCAATCACATTTTTGACGTTTTCGAAAAACCGGTGCGGCGGTTTCCCGGATTGGGAAAGGGATTGTCCTTAAGCGGACCGCATGCGCACGTCTTTTCATTGCGAGGCGACAACTCGCGCAATCGTGTGCCGCATCGCAGTAAGATCGCTTCTCATCTGAACAACTGTTCGCGACCTGAAACAGGGCTTTCACATTTTGCCGGAATACTAGGGCTGATCTTTCGGCTGCCGACACAGCGGCGTTCGTTCGGTTCAGGCGGCTGAGTTTTTCCAAAGCCGGCTTTAGACAACCGGCGTTGACATCAAGACGGCGGCGCCCAAATGAGACACGGGTCGCCTCAGGGCCGCGGCGGCGCCCGTATTTCAAAGGATTCGAAGAGTTCAGATGACGGCCACCGCGACCGCTCCGTCCCCCACTGGCGCCCCCGTCAAGGAAGCTCCGTACTTCGTCGAGAAGGTGCTCTGGGTGAAGCACTGGACCGACCGGCTGTTCAGCTTCGCCATCACCCGCCCGGCCAGCTTCCGCTTCCGCTCGGGCGAGTTCGTGATGATCGGCCTGCCGCCGCGCGAAGAGCTGGGCGAGAAGAAGCCGATCCTGCGCGCCTATTCGATCGGCTCGCCGCACTTCGCCGAGGAACTGGAGTTCTTCTCGATCAAGGTTCCGGACGGTCCGCTGACCTCGCGCCTGCAGCAGATTAAGGAGGGCGACGAGATCCTGCTGGGCAAGAAGCCGACCGGCACCCTGGTGCTGGACGCCGTGCGCCCCGGCAAGCGCCTCTTCCTGTTTGGCACCGGCACAGGCCTGGCCCCCTGGCTGTCGGTCGCCCGCGACCCCGACGCCTACAGCCGCTTCGAGCGGGTCATCGTCGCCCACGGCGTGCGCGAGGTGAAGGAGCTGGCCTATCGCGACCTCTTCACGCACGACATCTTCGACGACCCGCTGGTCGGCGACGAGGCCAGGGCCCAGCTGACCTATTATCCGACCGTGACCC